>Ga0075163_10004613_pt1 | contig 18472 bp, 11 predicted proteins | sample JI1023141ADNA_FD_71478 | JGI IMG/M metagenome (GOLD analysis project Ga0075163, IMG submission 71478) | Wastewater effluent complex algal communities from Wisconsin, to seasonally profile nutrient transformation and Carbon sequestration -... | ecosystem: Engineered > WWTP > Effluent > Algae...
CACCGGCACGGCCCCACCAGCCACGCTGTCCGCCACGGGCGCGTTTTCCAGTCTCAGCACGCTCACGCCTAGCACGGGTGTCGTGGCATATGAGCCGAACGTTAACTTTTGGAGCGACTACGCGATCAAATCGCGCTGGTTCTGCATCAAGAACACCACGGATACGATCGGCTTCAGCGCCACAGGCAACTGGTCGTTTCCAACGGGCATGGTGTGGATCAAGCACTTCGACATCGAGACCACGCGCGGCAGTCCGGCGACACGGCGGCGTCTGGAGACACGTTTCCTCGTGAAGACGGCCACGGATGTCTATGGCCTCAGCTACAAGTGGCGCACGGATCAGAGTGATGCCGATCTCGTGGTGGAGTCTGGCGTGACAGAAGTCATTCCAAGCATCAGCCCCTCGCAAACCTGGCGCTATCCGAGCCGTGGCGAGTGCACGATGTGCCACACGGCGGTCGGCGGCCACGCGCTGAGCTTCAACACGCCGCAGCTCAATCGCGCGCAGCAAATCCAGGCGCTGAGCAACGCGGGCTATTTCAGCAGCGCGGTGACGGAAGCGCACACGCTGCCCGCGTTCGCCGCTGCCACGGACACTTCGCAGTCGCTGGAATGGCGCGTGCGCTCGTATCTGTCGGTGAATTGCGTGCAGTGCCATCAGCCCGGTGGCGCATCGCAAGGCATCTGGGACGCGCGCTTCACGACCGCCACCGATTCGGCCAATCTGATCAACAGCGTGCTCGTGAACAACGACGGGACTGCCGCGAATCGTTTCGTCGTTCCCGGCGACGCGGCGCACTCCATGCTGCTGCGCCGCCAGCAAGGCAATGGCATCTCGCGTATGCCGCCGCTGGGAACCTTTGAGCGGGATTTGGTCAATGAGCAGCTAGTGATCGACTGGATCGCAACCCTCACCACACGACAGAGTTTCACGCAGTGGCTTGCCGCGCAGTCACCGCCGGTCGGTGGCGCGAGCGATGACGCGGACGGCGATGGACGGAGCAACCGCCTGGAGTTTCTCACCGGGACGAATCCAAATGCCTCGTCGAGCAGTTGGAGCTATGGCGTGCTCCAGCAAAGCGGCGGAAACTTCACCGCGCAATTCACCCAGCCCGCGAATCGTGCGGCCATTGTCGAGGTGAGCAGCGATCTGCTATCCTGGCAGACGTGGAATGTGCCGGGCAACCAGCCCACATATCCGGCCACCGATACGGTGCGCACGATCACCGCGCCCGTCACGGGCACCGAGCGTTTCTTCCGCGTGCGCTTCAGCGAACCGTGAGCGACTTTTCTGCGACCACTGGGCTCCATTCATCCCATGAAAACGAACATCCTGCTCCTCTCGCTCTTTCTCGTTTCGATCTCGTACGCCCGCACTTGGACGGACACTACAGGCCGAACGGTCGAGGCTGACTTCGTCAAAGTGGACGGTGCGAATGTGGTCGTGCGCCTAGCGAACGGGGCCACTTCACAGTTTCCCATTTCCCGCCTGAGCGAGGCCGATCAATCCTTTCTGAAACAGCAATCGCCCGCACCTGCTGCTCCTGCGACTTCAGCCGAGCCCACGCCCTCCACTGCGAAAAAGGAAGAGAAGGCCACTGGCAAAGGAGACGTGCAAAAGCAACTGCTCGGCACATGGTCTGGCTACATGGCGGACAGCGATGGCTCGCGTCATGGCGACATCCGGCTGGAGATCACCGAGGAGAAAATCACAGCCTCCAATCCGCAGGGGAATCGCGAAATGGGAGTCGGAACCTACAAGCTCAGTGGCCGTCGCATCGACGCGACGGGCACCGATGGTCAGTTCTCGGGCAAGAAGTATGAAGGCATCTTCGAACTCGACGGCAAGACGCTGAAGTGGTGCTCGGCCAACGACAACCCGCGCTCGAAGCGACCCGACAAGCTGCAAACCAATACGCAGGCCGGGCAGTTTCTCATGGTGCTGGAGAAGGACCCTTGAGTATCGTGCCTCATGCGTCTCCTCGTCATCGAAGATGAAGTCAAAGTGGCCCGCTTCATCGAGCGCGGGCTGCGCGAGGAGGGGTTTGCGGTTGAGACGGCTGGTGATGGCGAGTCGGGGCTTGTGAAAGCTCAGAATGGCGATTTCGATCTCATCATCCTGGATGTCATGCTGCCCGTTCGCGACGGTTTTTCCGTGCTGCGAGAGCTGCGTGCCGCACAAGCGCCAGCGCGTGTGCTGATGCTCACCGCGCGCGATGGCGTGCAGGATCGCGTGCATGGGCTGGATCTGGGTGCGGATGATTACCTCGTGAAACCCTTCGCCTTTGCCGAGTTGCTGGCGCGCGTGCGTGCGCTACTGCGGCGCGGAGCAGGGGATGAGCCTGCGCTGCTGCACGCGGCGGATTTGCAGATGGATGCGCGCGCGCGGCGTGTGACGCGCGGCGGACAACTCGTGACGCTTTCCCAAAAGGAGTTTGGCGTGTTGGAGCATCTGTTGCGTCGCGCGGGCAGTGTCGTCACACGAGCGGAGCTGGCCGAGAAAGTGTGGGAGGATTTGCAAGGCACGCCGAGCAACGTCATCGAAGTGACGGTTTACCATTTGCGCGAGAAGATCGACCGCGGCTTCTTCCCGACGTTGATTCAAACCGTGCGCGGTGCGGGCTACCTGCTGCAAAAGCCATGAACTCCCTTCGCGCCCGCCTCTTTGTGAGTTTCATCACGCTGCTTGCGGCGGCACTGATCGTATTCGGCGTCATCGTCTGGCTGCTGGCGCGGGAGGCGATGACCAGTGACATGGACGACTTCCTGCGCGGCAAGGCCATGCTTGTCTCTCGCCTCATGCCGGCGGAGCGGCTGCGTGTGGAGCCATGGATGGAGCAGGATTTGCAGGTGCAGGAGCGGCAGTTCGGCGTTCAGGTATTTGACGCTGACGGCAAACCGGGCGGGCAATCCAGCACGCTGACCGTTGCGGTGCCGCTGACTGAGAAAGCGTTGCGCAGCGAGCATCCAGCAGGCGGCGTGATCCTCGAAACGCTCGTCATCGACGGCAAGAGTCACCGCGTGGCCACGCATCCGCGTCGCGAACGCTGGGGCGAGCCGGTCGTGATGTATGCGCAGGCCGTCATGCCATTCGATGCTCTTCACGCACGCGAGAATCGACTGCTCGCCTGGCTGGTGAGCTGTGGTGCCGCGATGCTCTGTGCAGGTGGAGTTGCCGCGTGGCATCTCAGCCGCCAGTGGTTGCGTTCTGTTTCGACGCTTGAAGAAGCCGCGCGGGGCCTCAGCACGTCCGAACTCGGCAAGCGCCGACTCTTTGTGCCATCGGAGGATCCGGAACTCGCCGCGCTGGCCAGCTCGTTCAATCACCTGCTCGACCGCCTCGAAGCCGCGCACACCGCGCAGCAGCGCTTCACGGCCGACGCTTCGCACGAACTGCGTACACCACTCACAGTCTTGCGCGGTGAAATCGAAGTGGCCCTGCGCAAACCCCGCAGCGCCGAGGACTACCGCGACGTTCTCATCAGCAACAAAGAGGAGATCGAGCGCCTTTCCCGCCTGACCGAGAACATGCTGGCGCTCGCACACGTCGATGTCGGTGATGCGATCACGCAACGCGAACTCGTGAACATCAGCGAAGTCTGCGCCAGCGTGACGAGCAAACTGCAATCCCTCGCTGCGGAAAAGCAAATCACGCTCCACCACGAAGATGTCACGATCGAGCCGCTCAGCGTGAATGGTGACCGCATCGCGCTGGAGCGTATCATTCAGAATCTCGTCGAGAATGCCGTGCGATACTCGCCACCGGGCGAAAATGTGACGGTGCGTGTCTCGAAGCACGAACGGCAGCTTCAGATCGAAGTCATCGACACCGGCGGTGGAATCGCTCCAGAGCACCTGCCGCATCTGTTTGAGCGCTTCTACCGCGTGGACAAGGCGCGATCCCGAGCGCACGGCGGCAGCGGTCTCGGATTGTCGATCGTCAAAGCCCTTGCCGAAGCCCACGGCGGCAGTGTGAGCGTCGAGAGCACCGTTGGAAAGGGCAGCAAGTTCATCGTGCAACTGCCTGCGGCGTGAACACTTGAGGCGAACGAGATTCGCGTGTGGGTGCGTTCATCCTGTCAGATGAACGCACTTCCGTTTCCAAAGCCATGAATCGAATCCAACTAACCGTTGCATCGCTGATGTCGGGCCTGTGCGTGGTGACGAGTGCAGATGATGCCGCCAAGCGTCCCAACATTCTGTGGCTCGTGGGGGAGAACATCTCACATGATCTCGGCTGTTACGGAGCGAAGAACGTCCACACCCCGAATCTCGACAAGCTCGCGGCGGAGGGGGTGCGGTTCACGAATGTGTTCTCGACGAATCCCGCCTGCGCGCCGAGTCGCTCGGCTTTCATGCTCGGCATGTATCAGACGACGACGGACACGCATCACATGCGCTCGCATCGCAGCGATGATTTTCGTCTTCCAGCCGGCGTGAAGCCCCTGACGCACCGACTGCAAGAGGCGGGTTATCTCACTGCGAACATCAAGATGATCGGTGAGCGCTCCGTGGGCACAGGGAAGCTCGATTTGAATTTCGTGAACGAAGGTCCGATCTACCAGAGCGACGACTGGGCCGCGCTGAAATCGAAGCAGCCGTTCTATGCGCAGATCAACTTCCACGAGGTCGAGTACGACATCTACGACCGCAAGAGCGCGGAGAAGCCGCGTGTCGAGTGGGTGGGCGAGCGCGAGCATGTGAAACATGCGACACCGGAGAATGTGACGCCGCCGCCGTATTATCCTGACCATCGGCTCGTGCGCGAAGAGTGGGCGCGCTACTTGAACTCGGTGTCCGGCATGGATGTGCGCATCGGCTGGGTGCTTGATCAGTTACGTAAAGACGGACTGGAGGACGACACCATCGTCATCTTCTTCGCCGACAACGGACGGTTGGAGCCGCGCGGCATTCACTGGTGCTACGACAGCGGCCTGCGGGTGCCGATGATCATCCGCTGGCCGAGGAATTTCCCGTCGCCAGCCGGATGCGCGGCGGGCGAGGTGAACGATCAAATCGTGAGCCTCATCGACGTCACGGCGACCACGCTTGATCTGGCGGGTGTCGCCAAGCCTCCGTCGATGCAGGGCCGCGTCATCGTTGGCGCTCATGCCGAGCCGCCGCGTCGCTTTGCCTTCGCCGCCCGCGACCGCATCGACGAGACCGTGCAGCGCATTCGGTCCGTGCATGACGGGCACTACCACTACATCCGCACTTTCACCAACGGCCCGACGTTTGCCTCGCTCAACCGCTACAAAGAAAAATGCTTCCCGATCTTGCCGCTGATGCGTGAGATGCTGGGGCGCGGGGAACTAAACGGACCGCCGCTGGCACTGATGAAGCGCAGCGGGCCCTGCGAGGAACTCTACGACACCCAGAACGATCGTGATGAGATCAACGACCTCAGCAGATCGGCTGCTCCCGATCATCGTGATGCCTTGCAGCGCCTGCGGGCAGCGCTCGACACCTGGATGATCGAAACCGGCGACCGAGGTGGCACTTCCGAGGCGCCCGAAGTCTATGCACCCTTTGAAAAAGAGATGCACGACTGGTTTGGCACGCCAGCGTGGTATCGGAAGTGAAGCCTATTTCAGCCGCCACGTCGCCTGGCGCAGCACGGCGAGCTTTGGATCCTTCATGCTTTCGTACCAAACGGTGAGCAGCGTGCCGTCGGCCAGTTCCACGGTGCTGGGGTAGCCGAGGTCGCCGCCTTTGCCGTCGCCGGAGATGATGATCTCAGCGCCCCACGACTTGCCATTGTCGGTGCTGACGCGGGCCTGATTGCCAAATGGGGCGCGGCGATGGCCATAGGTCATGACGAGGCGTCCGTCGCGCAGCTTGAGCAGGTGTGATGGCAGGCCGAAGCAGATGGGGTGTGGCTCGCTCCACGTCTTGCCGCCGTCGGTGGACTCGGTTTGCAATGTCCAGCCTTTGTTCTCCGCGTTGTGATTGCGAATCTGCGCGATGATCGTGCCATCGTTGGCTTCTACGCAGTGAAGCTCATGATACGAATGCACTGCGTCGTCGCCCTTGTGCGTGGGGATTTCCGCCAGCCATTGCCAGGTAAGGCCATCGTCTTTCGATTCGGCCACGCCGACTTTCTTGTTCCCCGTCCAAAGTTGCTTGCCCGCATAGAGCAGGCGGCCGTCCTTGAGTTGGATAGGTCCGTGAGGACTGTTTACGACGGTGGGAATTCGGTTCGACCACGATTTGCCGCCATCGGTGGAGCGGATGGCCCATTCGCCGAGTTCCGCTTTGCGTTCCTCGTCGTTGAGGCGCTCGTGGGCGGCTTTCCATTTAGCGAAGCGTTCCGGTGCCATGGCTTTGGACACCCAGCCCTTGTCGGTGTGCTCAGCCATCGCAGTGGCTTTCTTGAACGAGTCCTCGTAGGCCAGCGAGGTGAAGGTGGTGACCAGCAGCGTGCCCTTCGCCGTCTCCAGCACACCGGAGTCACGGTCATCGGTCGCGCTGTCGAGCAGGACACGCGGGAAGGTCCACGACTTGCCCTCATCGCGCGAGGTCATGGAGCACACTTGGCCGAAGGGGCAGACGTGTGACTCACGGCCGCCGGACCACGAGAGCCACAGCTCGCCATTCGCGCGCCGCACGACCGTCGGCCAGCCGTGGTAATACTCCGGCTGCTGTGAGATGACCTTTACTTCGAGGATCTTCGCAGTCGGTGAAGCCGCGCGCGTGATGAATGGAAAGGCAAGGGCGGTCGTGGCGATGAATCGGCGGCGTGTGGTCATGCGCAGGCTACGCAAACCAGCGCGATGCTGTTTCCATCAAAACGTTGCCCACCTACACCAATCAGGCGTTGCGGCCCTTGAACGTCAGCTCGGCGATGCCTGACTTGTCGAGACCACCGAGTCCGAGCGCGATCATCTTCTTGTACTGCGCTTCGGTGGCGGTGTTCAGCGGAAGATTGAGGCCGGCTTCCTTGGCGAGACCAGCGGCGATGCCACTGTCCTTCGCGGCGTGATCTGCCGAGAACCAGCAGTCGTGCTCGCGTGCGACCATGTCGCCGCCATCGGTTTCGAGCACGCGGGAGTTTGCGCCTGTCTGGGAGAAGACCTCGCGAATCATGGCGAGATCGTGTCCGAGCGCGGCGGCGAGACCGAGACCCTCGGCAAGACCGGCGGTGTTGATGTTCATCACCATGTTCACCAGCGCTTTCACTTCGGCTGCGCGGCCAGGGCCACCGATGAATCGGCGGTTCACGCTCATCTGCTCGATGATCGGCAGCACTTGCTGATACACGGACTCGTCTCCGGCGAGCATGAGGTAGAGCTTGCCTTCGCGCGCGTGGCTGATGGAGGAGGCCATGCAGGCTTCGAGACTGTGCGCGCCGACCCTTTCAGCGGCGGCATAAACCTCGCGATGGATCGCGGGCGAGAGCGTGGCGCAGTTGACGAAGATCTTTCCTTTGGCATTGGCCAGCAGGCTGTCGTCGGAGCCGAAGAAGATCGCGCGCATGGAGTCGTCGTTTGTGACGACGGTGAAAATCACATCGGCTGCGGCTGTGACGTCAGCCAGCTTGTCGCAGGCTTTTGCACCCAGCTCCGTGGCAAGCGCAGACGCAGCTTCACGGTTTACGTCATAGACGGCGGTGACGCTGTATTCGCATTCCTTGAGCCGACGGGCCATGTTGGCCCCCATGCGACCGACTCCGACAAAGGCGACTTTCTGGTTCATGGCAGCGCTGCGTTGAGATCAGGGAAAGAACGGATTATTGACCTTTTCCTCGCCGACAGTCGTGAGCGGGCCGTGGCCGGGGCAGATCACCGTGTTGTCGGGCAGCGACAGAATCTGGGTGCGGATGCCTTCGAGCGCGTCTGCATACGAAACATTCGGGCCGCCGATGGAACCGGCGAAGATGGCATCACCGGAAATCGCGAGTGTGCGGCTCAGGCCGGTGACGACGTAAGTCGTACCGCCTTCCGAGTGACCGCGCGTGAGGCGGGGCTCGATGGTCAGCGCGCCGAGATTCCACTTGGCGGAGCCAACTTCAAAGGTCGTGGTGCCAGCCTGCGCCTCGCGCGCATTCGAGAACACCTGCGGGCTGCCAGCGGCCTGCAGCGCATCCAGCGCGGCAACGTGATCGACGTGGGTGTGTGTGAGGAAGATGTGAGTGAGCGTGAGGCCCTTCGACTTGAGGAATTCGAGGATTGGCTTGGCATCCGCACCGGTGTCGAAGGCGGCGGCGGTCTTCGACGCGGCGTCCCATACGACGTAGGCGTTCACGTGATAGTCGCCGTGAGGCGTGTTGAACTGTGCGAGCCCGTCCACCTCGACTGGCTTTGGCGCATACTCGTTTTTTGCCAACGCGATGAGGCGCTTGGCGTCCAGCTTGAGGGCGGGGCCGAGTTTCAGCAATGCGGTGTGGTGAAATTCACCAGCCTTCAGTGCGCGCAAGGTGTCTTCATACGGACCGATGGCGGCGCGGAGGAAAAGGGCGCGGTCCGTGTATTTCTGGCCGGCCTGGGACTTGGAGATGACGTCAGAGAAAGTGTCTTCGAGGGGGATGCTCATGGTGGGCGCTATAAAGGATGAGTTGTGGCAAGTGGCAAGGACAAAACGGAGGCACTTTTTCCCACGATTCGGCTGAACGCTCCGGTTGATTCGATGGGCGATCTTCATTGGAAAACTTTTCTGCCAAGGGAACCGGCCCTGTGGCGTCATGTATTCAACTGTGGCGTTGTGTGTGGGCGCTATTTGGTCGTAGAATCTTCTCCTCTTATGAAAGCACTACTTTTGGTGGCAATCGGTGTGGGCCTGGCATCATCCGCTCTCTCGCAAAAGGAAGACTCGCCCGAAGCGGTGCTCGATCAGATTTACAAGCTGTCGCAGACTGGCAATCACCGTGAGGCGGCGGATCTGGCCAAAACGATGCTCGCGCCGACGAAGACCGTGAAGAGCGGCACGCGAGTGGCCTGTCTCAGCTACGGTGTCGAGTCGCTTGAGAAGCTCTCGGCCTTTGACGAGGCGGAGTCGGTGCTTGAGAAGGCGGTTGCCGATTTCGCTGACGACTGGCGGGTGCAGTCGCGAGCGTCCAGCTTGTTCTACAACCTGCCGCACTACGGCTCGGTGATCGACGACAAGTTCCAGCGCGGGCAACAGCGGAATCGCGGCGACTGGAAGATGTGTCAGCTCCGGGATCGTGTGCGTGTGCTTCAGCTTGCCAACGCTGCGTGGCAACGGATCGCGCAGGACGGAACGGCATCGGCAGACGACAAGGCGAGTGTCATCGACTGGCTCGTGATCGGGCTGAGTGATCGAAGCGGCGGATTCGCGGCGGCTTGGAAGCTTCAAATCCTCACCGATCTCACAAAGCTGCCTGACTACGACGATCAGGAGGGGGCCGACGAACCGGCGAGCGGCTATCCGGTGGATGAGAAGGGCGAGCCAGTTTTCTTCAAGGCACCGCCTTCTTGGGTTGCGGCCACGAGCGATGGCGAGCGACTCTTCTCGCTGCTGGAGGAGAAGGCAAAGCTGGGTGGCAGGTTCTCCAGTGAGGCGCGCGAGAGGAAGGCCGATCTGCTGGCTGGATGGTTTTCGGTCCGCTCGCTCGCCGCGCACGGCTGGTGGGGGCGCGCGACGGCTGATGACGCGAAGAGCAAGGCGGGCATCGCAGCGCTGCACACGCTGAAGGATGACGAAACCGTGGCGAAGTTGGCCTCGGGGCCGAAGCGGTTTGCCCTGCCTGAGAATCAATCGTTTCTGCGGCAGTATCAGGCGCTCGTCGATGATGAGTCGCTCGGTCGCGAATGGAGAGTGGGGCCGCTGACGAAGATCGCGCAGGAACTCACTGACCGCCGCCAATACGGTCGTGCTGCTACCACGCTGCAAAAGGCGATCGAGTGGAACAAGGATGAGAACCGTGGCAAGCGGCTGAACGAGCAACTGCATCAGATCATCGACAACCTCGCGCGCCTCGATCCGCTGCCGCCGCAGCCAGCCGGCAAGGGCGCGAAGCTCTCGCTTGTGTTTCGCAATGCGACGAAGATTTCCTTCTCCGCGCGGAAGGTGGATGTGCTGAAGCTGGTGGAGGACACGAAAGCGTGGCTGCGCACCGAGCCGCAGGAGCGTGAGGACTGGTGGCGCGGCGACGTCAGCAGCATTGGCCGCCGGTTGCTGGAGAAGGATCAGCAAAAGTATCTCGGCAAGGTCGTGGCGGAGTGGGAGACGGCGCTGGATCCTGCGGCGGATCATTGGGACAAGCGCATCGAGATCGCCACCTCGCTGCAAAACGGCGGTGCGTACTTCATCGAGGGCAAGGTGGAGAAGGGGAACACGGCGCGTGCGCTGCTGTGGATCGAGGATCTTGTGATCGTGGAGGCCAAGCAGCCGAACCAGCAGTTGTATTGCCTCGCCGATGCCGTCACCGGAGCGCCCGTGGCCGAGGCGGATGCGACGTTCTTCGGCTACAAGCGCGAGTGGAAGGATGCGGGCCTCTTCCGCAAGAAGCCGACGTACAACTTCTCGTTCAAAGAGTTCCGCGATCAGCCCGATGCGGCGGGGATGATAAAGGTGGGCAAGGGGAAGATGGACAACAGCTATCAGTGGCTAGTGGTCGCGCGGGATGCTAAGGGGCGCTTTGCCGTGAGGGGCTTTGAGGGGATCTATTTTCCCGCCTTTTACGAGGGCGAGATATTGAGGGGAAATATATACACCATCACGGATCGACCGGTGTATCGGCCAGCGCAGATGGTGAAGTGGAAGGCATGGATTAGGGCTGCGAGCTACGATCCGAACACGAAGTTCAACCGCTGGACAGGGAAGAACTTCGAGGTCGTGATTATGAATCCGCGTGGCGAGAAGGTATTCGAGCAGAAGATCGACGCCGACGAGTTGGGCTCTCTGTCAGGTGAGCTTTCGCTGGCTGAGGATGCGACGCTTGGGGCCTACTCTATTAGCATCTCGCGAAAGAACGACATCTCGGCGGGTCACAGTTTCCGCGTCGAAGAATACAAGAAGCCGGAGTTCGAGGTGAAGGTGGATGCGCCGGAGAAGCCGGTGGCGTTGGGGGATGCCTTTGAGCTGAAGGTGAAGGCGGACTATTACTTCGGCGGGCCGGTGAAGGAAGGAAAGGTGAAGTATCGCATCGAGCGCACGGTGCAGAATGATCGCTGGTTCCCCGGTGGTCGCTGGGACTGGCTTTTCGGCGAGGGTTACGGCTGGCGCACGACATTCTATGATTGGTATCCGGGCGCGGGCCTTTGGTGCAAGTGCATTGCGCCGTGGCCGTGGATGCCGTGGCGCAGCGATCCTCCGGAGTTGGTGGCCTCGGGTGAGAAGGCCATCGGAGCCGACGGCACGATTACGATCAAGGTGGACACGGCGCTGGCGAAGGAGATTCACGGCGATCAGGATCACAAATACGCGATCACAGCCGAAGTGACCGACAGCTCGCGCCGCACCATTTTTGGCAACGGCACCGTGCTCGCCGCGCGTCGTCCGTTTGAAGTCTATGTCTGGATGGATCGCGGCTACTACCAGTCGGGCGAGGACGGGACGATCCGCCTCGCCGCGAAGACGCTCGATGGTCGCGCGGTGAAGGCGGGCGGCAAGATCAAGGTGCTGCGCGTGACGTATGCCGACGGCAAGCCGGTCGAGAAGGAAGTCGCGGCCTTCGATGCAAAGACGAATGAGGAAGGTGAGGCATTGCAGCGCTCGAAGTGGGACAAAGCCGGGCAATACCGCATCTCTGTCACGCTCAAAGATGAAGCCACCCACGAGATCGAGGGCGTGGCCTTTGTCACCGTGCGCGGCGCTGACCTGAACAACGGCAAGGGCCTGCGCTTTGACGATCTCGAACTCGCCGTGCAGAAGGACGAGTATGCGCCCGGCGATGAAGTCGAGGTGCTGATCAATGCGAACCGCGAGAACGCCCGCGTCGCGCTCTTCGTCCGTGCGGCGAACGGCATCTATCCCGATCCCGTGTGGATTCAACTCGACGGCAAGAGCGCCACGCATCGCTTCAAGATCGCGGAGAAAGACCAGCCGAACTTTTTCATCGAAGCCTTCACTGTGAGCGACGCGAAGGTGCATCGGGTGACGAAGCAAATCATCGTGCCACCGAGCAAGCACATCGCGACCGTCGAACTCATCACCGACAAAAAGGAATACCTCCCGCAACAGAAGCCCGCCGTGAAGCTGCGCGTGAAGGATCAGCACGGACAGCCCTTCGTCGGCGATGTGATCCTCACCGGCTACGACAAGGCCCTCGAATACATCTCCGGCGGCTCGAACCAGAGCGACATCCGCAACTTCTTCTGGGGCTGGAAGCGCAGCCACAGTCCGTCGATTCAATATTCGCTACGCTGGAGTGAGGCAGGCCTGATGAAGAGCGGGGAGAAGTGGATGAATTCGCTGGGCATGTTTGGAAACACGACGGCTGACTTCGGCACGGCGAGGCTGACTCTTAACGGAGGCAATACCTACACTGGCGGCATCTCGCTCTCCATGAGTGGAGCGGTGACGGAGTTTGACGGATTCATCGGAGGCGGTGGCAGTTTTGCGGCTGCACCAGCGATGGCAATGGCCCCGGCTGCTGGGGCTCCGATGGAAGCTCGCGCGCTTCGAAAATCGAAGAGCGGCAAAGAAGAAGTTGTCCGATATCAGGCAGGTGTTGGCGAAGCAGGCCCGCAGCCCATGATCCGCTCCAATCTCGCCGATAGCGCGGTGTGGATCACGAGCGTGAAGACGAATGAGCAGGGCGAGGCGATGGTGGATTTTGCTTTGCCGGACAATCTCACGACGTGGAGCCTGCGAAGCTGGGTGATGGGGCCGCAGACGCAGGTCGGCGAGGCGAAGGTGGAGATAGTGACGCGGAAGAACCTCATGGTGCGACTGCAAGCTCCGCGATTCTTTGTCGAGAAGGACGAGGTGGTGATCTCGGCGAACGTGCATAGCGAAATGGACAAGCCGCAGGAGGTGAAGGCGGTGCTGGAGGTGGAAGGTGGGTGCTTGGAGGCAGTCAGACAGGTCGGACTGGTTGGACAAGTCGCACCGCATTCGGAAAAGCGCTTCGACTGGCGCGTGAAAGTCATCGCACCCGGCGAGGCCACCATCCGCGTGAAGGCGCTGGCACAAGACGACAGCGACGCGATGGAGATGAAGTTCCCCGTCTATGTCCACGGCGCGCTGAAGACGGATAGCTGGAGCCTCGCGATGCGGCCGGATCAGGCGAGCGCGCAGATCAAGATGCGCGTGCCTGCCGAACGTAGGCCGGAGGCGACTCGACTCGAAGTGCGCTATTCGCCGACGCTGGCGATGTCGCTCGTCGATGCGCTGCCGTATCTGGCCGACTATCCGTATGGCTGCACGGAGCAGACGCTGAACCGTTTTGTACCCACCGTGATCACGCTCGGCGTGCTGAAGGATCTCGGCGTCGATTTGAAGGCCGTTCGTGACAAGCGCGTGAACCTGAACGCTCAGGAGATCGGCGATGCGGCGAAGCGTGGGAAACGCTGGCAGGGCAATGACAACAAGGGCAAACCCAAGCGGCCCGTGTTCGATGAAGCCGAAGTGAAACGCATGGCTCGCGCAGGACTCCAAAGGCTCGAAGCGATGCGCAATGGCGATGGCGGCTGGGGTTGGTTCCCCGGTGGGCGCGAGTCGTCGGAACACATCACGGCCATCGTGCTGCACGGGCTGCATGTGGCGCGCGAGTCTGGCGCGGATGTGCCGGAGGATTTGATGCAGGCGGCGGTGCGCTACTTGCAGCAGCATGAGAACGAAGAGCTGCGCAAGCTGCGGCTTCCGGAGAAGGACGATCATCACAAGGCGCATCCCGACAATCTTGATGCGCTGGTTCACTCGGTGCTCGTCGAGCAGAAGCAGGGCGACAAGGAAATGCGCGACCGGCTTTACGAGCATCGCCTCAAGCTCTCGCGCTACAATCAGGCGCTGCTCGGTCTGGCCTGTCACGCGAAGGCCGAGAAGGATCGCCGAGACATGGTGCTGCGGAATCTGCGGCAGTTTTTGAAGGAGGATGCGGAGAACCAGACGGCTTATCTCGATCTCGCCGGTGGAACCTGGTGGTATTGGTATGACAACGAGATCGAGACGCAGGCGGTGTTCTTGAAACTACTCGTCGCCGTTGAGCCGAAAGGCGATCTCGCTCCGCGCATCGCGAAGTATCTGCTGAACAACCGCCGCAACGGCACCTACTGGAACAGCACGAAAGACACGGCGGCTGTGATCGAATCGCTCGCGGCATTCGTGAAGGCCAGCGGCGAGTCTGATCCGAGCGCGAAGGTCGAGGTGCTCGTGGATGGCGTGAAGAAAAAGGAAGTGACCATCACGCGCGAGAACCTGTTCGCTTTCGACGGCACGCTCGTGCTGGAGGGAGATGAACTCGGCAGCGGCGAACATGTGATCGAATTGAAGCGGGAAGGTAAGTCACCGCTCTATGCGAACGCATATCTGACCGTCTTCAGCAAAGAAGACATGATCCCCTCCTCTGGACTCGAAGTGAAGGTGCGGCGGACGTTTTACCGACTCGTCGAAGAGAAGCCGGACACCCATGTCTCCGGCGCGCGCGGTCAGGTGGTGAAGCAGCAGGGCTTCAAATACAGCCGCATCGCCATCGCGAGCGACGCTGAGATCAAAAGCGGCGATCTCGTCGAGGTCGAGCTGAGCGTCGAGAGCAAGAACGACTACGAGTACGTCATCATCGAAGATGTGAAGCCCGGTGGCTACGAGCCCGTCGAGGTCCGCAGCGGTTGGAACTGGAAGGGCCTGCCATCGTATCAGGAGTTCCGAGACGAGAAGGTCGCCTTCTTCGCCGAGCGCCTGCCGCGCGGCACGCACAATCTCAGCTACCGCGTGAAGGCGGAAATTCCTGGCAGATTCAGCGCGCTGCCAGCCAGGGCGGAGGCGATGTATGCGCCGGAGCTGAAGGGAAACTCAGAGGAGTTCAAGGCGCGGGTGGTGGAGGCGAAGTAGTCCAGGCACTCCGTGACTGGAGAATGAGGCGGACTTCAGTCACGGAGTGCCTGGACTACCTCAGCGCCCGCAGTACGAGCGCGGGGCCGAACTGGATGACGAGTAGAACGGTGATCGCGGCAACGATGATGCCAGCCAGTCCGATGAGCGCGATTTCAAACGCCTTGATGGCGGCGAGCGTGCGCGGCGAGACGCCGATGTCTCCCAGGGTGGCGAACTCCCGTGCGCGCATCTTGAAGGAGAGGGTGAAGACGATGAACGAGATGGCCGCTGCGGCACACGCAAGGAGCGCGAGACCTGCGACGACAGCACCCTCAATGCGGAAGAGAGTTGAGAGCACGGTGTCCAGTTCGTCGCGCGGGCGGATGAGCTGCGCGGGTGCCTTGGTGTCTTGAAAGCGGCCGGTGAGGATGGCTTCGCTCTTAACGTCGTGTGGAAGAACGATGGCGGCGGTGAGCGGGTAGTCGGCGAGGTCGCCATGAAAATGGAAGCCGCCGATGTTGGCGTCGGTCACTTCGTTGTACATCCGCACGGCGGCATTGCCGACGACGTTGCCTTCCTCGCGCTTGAGCACCTCGGCTGCGGCGGCGGGCTTTGCCAGATCGTCGTGTCCGTGCGCGCGGCCTTCGATCAACCACGCGGTTTTGGGATCGACGAAGACGGCGTCGTCGTCGGGCGTGAAGGACTCGGTGAGCACGCCTGTGACTCGCATCTTCAGTGGATAGGTGCCCGCGATGTCGAAGACCTGTTCGGGCGACGAGAATAAGTGGTCGCCCGGCTTGAGTCCGCGTGCGTTGGCGACGTGAGCGCCGATCACGCAGTCGCCGAGTCGCGTGAAGAGGTGGCCTTGTGCTGGCGTGAGCTTGCGAAACGCGAAGTACTCCAGCGCGGTGCCGATGATCGGGGCCTCCTGCGCGTGAAAATGGACGTGCAGCGGAATGATCTCGGCGAGGCCGGTATCGCGCACTTCGTCAGCCTGTCGCGCGGTGATCGGCTCAATGGGCTGGCGGCGGAAGTAGAGCGCGCTGAGCATCAGATCGAGTGCGCTGCCTCTGGCACCGAGTACTTGCGGCGTTGCGACGGCACGCTGCCGCATCTCGCGCTCCACGGTCTTTGCGAAGACGCGAACAGCTACGGGCAGCGCGAGAGCCGCTCCAAGCGCGAGCGAGAGCAGGAGCGACTGCACGCGATGACGAATCACATAGCGGGCGGCGAGCTGGAGTGCGGCGGACGGGCTCATGCGGAGAGTTCCTTGAAGTCCACCACGCGATCAAAGCGGGATTGAAGCGCGGGATCGTGCGTGACGAGAATGAGCGGTGCGTTCTGCTGCCGCGCATAGTTGAGAAGAAGCTCGCCGACTTTGTCCCGGCGCGCGGAGTCGAGCGAGGCCGTGGGTTCATCGGCAAAGACAAAACTCGGTCGGTGCGCGAGCGCACGCGCGATGGCCACGCGCTGCCGCTCGCCCTGCGAGATCTCCCGCGCGAGGCGCTTCGTGTGCTGGGCGATGCCGAGGTGCTCGATCAACTCATGCGCGCGCGCCACGGACGCCGCGTCCTCAAAACCACCGAGTTGCATGGGTAGCAGCACGTTTTCCTCGACGGTGAGGTAGTCGAGCAAGGCGAAATCTTGAAACACGAGTCCGACATGGCGAAGTCGAAACTCACGCAGTGAGGAAGAGGAGAGTGAATGAACATCGTGCGCGCCCATCTGCACGCGACCCGCGTTTGGCGGCAGGAGTCCGGCGAGCACACGGAGCATGGTGGACTTCCCACAGCCACTCGGTCCGACAATGGCGACCGCTTCACCGGGATTCACACTCAGCGCATCCACACGAATCGAGAAGGACTCGTTCGGGTAGGCGAACTTGAGGCCAGCGACGGTGACGCCTGTGGATGCGGGGTGATTCATGAATGAGCGACTTGCACCAAGGCACGAGGCGCAGTGGAATCAAACGAGGAAACGGGAGGTGCCGCTCGCGGCTGAGTTGGTCGGATCACTGTCGCCGCTCGCATCGTGATCATCATTCGATGCGAATGCGAGCCGCCAGTTTTCGAGCGAGCCTATGGGACGGGGCCTCGATCACCGAGTAAAGCACCATGCCGACAAAGATCGGCGCACACAGGATGGCGATTGCGATTTGGGGTGGCAGCGATGCGCCATGAGCCAGCGCGACCATCAAGCCCGCCGCCATCAGTGGCGCGTGAAAGGCATAGATGCTGTAGCTGCGCTCGCCCAACCATGACAGCCAGTTTTGCCTCGGCGAGTTTCCGGCGGCGCGCTCCAGATCGCGTCTGGCAAATCCCGTGATGAGCGCGCCAAAGGCAGATGCAAGCATGAGCATCGAGACGAATCTTCCCACGCGCACAGGCAGAATCATCACCACGACGATTTGAAGGAGCAGTCCCGCAAAGCCGCCGACGATTAGAGTTCGGGCAGGAGCCGTGCGGCCCGTCTTCAAGCGCTCGGCCAGCCAAGCGCCGAGCACCCAAAAGATCAGGTAGCAGAAAAAGGAATCGTATGTCATCCCAAATCCCCCGCCAGACCGCGCTATCCACGGGCACAGGGAATAGAGCAAGCCTGCCACCGCAAAAACTGTTGGCCACCCTGCTTTACTCCTGAGCCAGAGCACCACTGGATAGAAGGCGTACAGCCAGCACTCGGTCACGACCGTGGCTAGAGGCGCGTTGCCGAGGAACGTCTGCTCAAAGGACGCTCCGGGGAAGAAATGGGAGACGCCCGATAGCTTTGCCGCGACGTGCCACCACTCGTGCTCTCGATAGCCCATGATGGCCAGCGCATGCTCGTGTCCGCCTCTCACGGCTTGATGCAACACGAGCAGACCGGTCATGCTCGCCGCGAGAAACACAGGGTAAATCCGCCAGAAGCGCCGCACGGCAAAGACACGCCACGACGGTGCACCAGGAAGATGCGCCTGAGGCCAATGAATGCAGAACCCGCTCAAGACGATGAAAAGAATCACGCCTGCAAACTCGTGATCTTCGTGTGCATACCAGCGCAGCATTGTCTGGATGACGGTGTCCGCAAACTGTTGCAGCCACGGAGCCTCGGGCACTTTTCCTGAAATCCATCCACACCAGTGGACGAGCAAGACCGAGAATGCGGCGACTGCGCGGAGAGCATCCAGCGATGGCATCCTCGCATCACGCTTGGCCAACGGGACTTCGGGTTTCTTGATCATGGTCCATCGCCTCCGATTGGACACTGGCGTATGTCGGCGAGGAAGGGTGCGGCACCCGGTCGGTTGGGATGAGCAAAGGGAGCCGGGAAGGGGATGTCGATCATTCTGTTGTCGGCGGGGTGAGGCGGAGCCACCGATCATCTGCCGAGTATTGCCGCGTGGTCAACCTCCGTGGCCCGGCAGCGCGTCTTGGGTGCTGGTGGGTAGCTCGAGGCATTTTTGCCGGCTGGTGTCGCCGCGCAGCAGTGCGATCTGGCTCTTGGGGCACCCGAGTGTCTTGCTTAGAAAGCGGATGAGTTCGGTGTTGGCTTTGCCCTCGAC
>Ga0075163_10004616_pt1 | contig 18463 bp, 16 predicted proteins | sample JI1023141ADNA_FD_71478 | JGI IMG/M metagenome (GOLD analysis project Ga0075163, IMG submission 71478) | Wastewater effluent complex algal communities from Wisconsin, to seasonally profile nutrient transformation and Carbon sequestration -... | ecosystem: Engineered > WWTP > Effluent > Algae...
CCGTCGGGGTTCTTCTTCGACGCGATCTCCGACTGGAACTCGCCGAAGTCGAACAGCGTCTTGGTTCCCTTCTTGATCACGGCGATCTTGCCGAGCTCCGGGTTCGCGTAGCCGGCCGCGAGCTTGGCTAGCTCGGTCGGATCCGCGGGGATCGTCAGCTGCTTCTTCGCCGTCTCGAGGTCCTGGTCGAAGCTCTTCCTCGCCTGCGCGATCGCGGCGACGGCCTCGGGCTTGCCGTCGAACAGCACCTCGTAGAGTCGGCGGGCGAACTGATCGCGGATCACGTTGCCCATGTCGCCGTTGGTCAGCACCACCGCGCCGATCCCGTGCTCGGGCAACCACAGCATGTCGCTGTGGAAGCCGAACACGTCGCCGCCGTGATGGATCAGCGTGACGTCGTTCTCGCGGTCGACGAACAGGCCCATGCCGTAGGAGCCGTGCTGGCCGATCGCGACCTGCTTGACCCGGCGCGCGAACAGCGCCTCCTTCGAGATGTACGGCTTGCCGTCGGCGAGCTTGCCCTCGGCGAGCTCCATCGCGACGTACTTGAGGAGGTCGTTGACGGTGCTCCAGGCGGCGCCGGCAGGCCGCACCGGGATCACCGCGGTGTTGAGCGCGGCGAGCGCGGGCACCGTCTTGCCGTCGAGGTCCTTCGAGTGAGGGCTGGCGTAGTTGCCCGACTGCGCGATCGCGTAGTCGAAGGTCGTCGCCTTCATCCCGAGCGGCGTCCACACCAGGGTGCGCATCGCCTCGTCGTAGGCCTTGCCGAGCTCGAGCTTGGGGAACGCGACGTGACCACCGAGGAAGCCGGCCGCTGCGGCCATCACGTTCGAGTACTGGAACAGCTCGCCGAACTTCGTCGTCGGCTGCATCGAGCCGAGGTCCTGGAGCGCGGACGCCGGGGTGCGGCCCTTGAACTCCATGATCCACTGGAGATCCTGGCGCGGCATGCCGGTGCACGCGCAGATCAGGTGCTTGATCTGCACCTTGCTCGTGGTGGCGGCATCGCCGAGCTTGAACTGCGGGAGCGCGCTGGTCGCGGCCTGATCCCAGGTCAGCTTGTTCGCATCGACGAGCTTCGCGAGCATCAGCGTCGTGAACGACTTGGTGTTCGACGCGATCATGTACTTGGTGTCGCCATCGGGCTTCGCCGGCTTGCCGATCGCGCGCACGCCGAAGCCACCGCTGAACACCACCTTGCCGTTCTGGATGATGCCGATCGACACCCCCGGCACGCCGAGCGTCTTCATCGAGTCCTCGACGAAGCTCGTCAGCTGCGCGATCCGATCCTTGTCGAGGGGATGAGGTTGCTTGCCGGCGAACGACTCCTCCTTGCCACCCTTCGGGAGCAGCGAGCCGAGCGCGAGCCCGAGCTGGCTCCCTCGCTTGCCCGCGGTCGCGATCGCCACGTCGATCACGATCACCGTCCAGGTGCCGTTCGCGAACATCGTCGCCGCGACGACGGCACGCTTCTCGTTGGGCGAGGTCGTGTATGTGAACTGGGTGTTCTGCGACCAGCCGTTCTTGTCGGGCGCGGCCTGCGAGCTCTCGAGCGGCCACTTGTGATCCGGCTTGTACGCCGCCCAGGCGAGATCGCGTGCGGCCTCGGCGCTCTTGGCCTGGACGTCGACGATCGCGATCCAGCTGTCGTTCTCCGGCGGCGTGAGGATCGTGGCCGGGCCCTTGACCGTGATCGACCAATCCTTCGGGAGCGTGAACGGATTGCCGGTGACCGTGGTCTTCGGCGTGTCGGCGGTGACCGTCTCGGGCTTCGCCGCCGCGGGCGCCGGAACCTCCGGTGGCCTGGCCTCGTCGACAGGAGGCTTGGTGATGGGGGTGGGCGAGGGGGTGGACGAACCGCAGGCGACGAGGAGCAAGGCAGCCAGACGTTGCATGCCGCGACCGTACTCACGAATCGCACCAAGTCGCACCGTGCGCACGAGCAAGATCACGAGGGTTTCGGCCCGCCCGCGACCTGTCGCAGCGACGTCACGCGACGAACGCAGGCTACAATGCGGCGCATGCGCCGGCTCGTCCTCGCGTGTCTGTTCACCGCGTGCGGTGGCTCGATCGATGGCGGCGGCGACGACGACACGCCACCGGCCGACAGCCCGCCCGTGGATCCGCCGATCCCCGCGGGGTGTGTCGACGACGTCGCGACAGGCGATCATGTCTACCAATGCGCCGACCTCAAGGTGGACGCGCGGATCCCGGCGGCCTGTCAGGGCCCGGGCTGCGGCCTGATCCTCGTGCTCCACGGCGACACCGGCAACGGCCTGCTGATGGACGCGCACCTCAAGATGCGCGAGCTCGGCGAGCAGCAGGGCTACATCGTCGTCGCGCCCACCGGGCCGGCGTTCGGTGGTCAGTTCCCGGGCTCGACGTGGGAGTCGACGAACGACGCGACGCTGATCCAGATCGTCGAGACCTTCCGCGACGTGTTTCGCGTCGATCCGAAGAAGATCCACGTCACCGGGTTCTCGCGTGGCGGCTTCGTGACGTGGCGCCTGCTCTGCGATCACTCGGAGCTGTTCGCCTCCGCCGCACCCGCCGGTGCGGGCATCGGCACCGGCTTCGGCGAGCAGACGTGCTTCAGCAACGGCCGCACGCCGACGAGGCAGATCCCGATCATGTTCATGATGGGCCGCACCGATACCTCGGTCGGCTACCAGAACATGGTGACGATCCGCGACGGCGCGATCGCCGCGTACGGTGCCGTCGGTCCGGTCACGGTGACCTCCGACGCGACGTATCGCCAGGATCACTGGACCACCGGTGACACGGTGATCGTGACGCTGGATCACGCGTACGAGACCGACGACGCCGGCCCGTTCGGTGCGGGAGGCGAGTTCGGCGATGCGAACGGTCACTGCATCGCGGGCAGCACGACCGATCCGTTCGCCCCGCAGTATGCGATCCCGTGCAAGCAGCCCAACTCGTTCATCTGGGGCGAGAAGGTGATCGCGTTCTTCCAGGCCCACCCGCTGCCCTGAGTCACAGCAGGTCGAACGTCGCCTTGAAGCCGAAGTTGTTGAGGACCTGGACGGACTCGATCAGCTGCGGCTGATGGACGATGCGGAGCTCGTAGAGGATCGTCGCCGCCTTCGCGAGCTTGTACGCGAGCCCGAACTTGATCGTCTTGCTGATCAGGTCCGTCGCGCTGCGATCGTCGCCCGGTTCGCGCGTGCGCACGACCGGCAGCAGGAACTCGCCGCCGAGGTAATACGACACCTTCTCCTTCCAGGACTCGCCGCGCACGAACACGATCGCCTCGACGCCGGCCTCGGCATAGCTGTGGAGCCCGACGAGCTCGACGGTGTCGGTGGTCGCCGGATCGTCCTTGAGCCCGAGCTGGCCGTCCGCGAACACCTCGCGGACGCCGAGGCCGCCGCGGAGGTCGACGTCGAAGTGCGGCTTCTTGACCGGGTTGTAGAACACGCCCGCGCTCTGCACGAGCGTGAGCGGGACGAAGCGATCGGTGAGCCGCTTCTCGGTGCGTGGCCCGGTCAGCGAGCCATCGGGCAGCGCGTACATCACCGCGTTGGTGCGGAGGTCGCGACCGAGGAACACCGACGAGCGGAGGCCGGCGCGGGCGAACGGACCGACCCTCGGAGACGCGTGGTACTGGTAGATCGACTCGAGCTCGACGAAGTCCGCCGCGGGGACCCACCGCCCGGTGTTCTGCGTCTTGACGATCAGGTCGTTGGTGTCGACGCGGTTGCGCACCTCGTGCTTGTGGCACTTCCAGTTCGCCTCGCCGTGGATGTCGAGGTTGAAGCTGCGCGTCGTGCCGTCGATCCGGCCGACCACCGCGCGGCTCGAGCTGAGCTGGAACACGCTGCCCACCCGGAGCTTGAACTGCCACGGCTTCGGCTTCTCGGGCGGCTTCGCGACCGGCGAGCACTGACACGCGGGCTCGGCCGTCCGCTTGTTCGTCTGCTCCTTCTTGAGCAGGTACTCGGTCTTCTCTTGCGCTTCCAAGCGCCGCGACACCAGACCCACACCGATCGCGATCAGCACGGCCACGGGCCGCATCCAGGGCATGACCAGCCCTATCGCACCCGGATGCCGTGCGCGAAGTTTTCGGAGCTGGTTAGTCCTTCTTCGATTCCCACTTCGTGCCGTCGCCGAACTCGACGCTGCGCACGCGCGCCTCGACCTTCTTGGTCTCGGCCGGGATGAACGCGCCCATGCCGTCGACCTTGGTGCCCTTCGGTCCGACGACGTTCGGGGCGCCCATCATGCCCCACGGGAAGTCCTTCAGCTTCTTGCCGCTACCGTCGAGGTAGTCGAGCATCAGGCTGAGGCGCTTGACCTCCTTGTCGGAGAAGTTGAAGACGCGCATCTGCGCCTCGAGATCCTTGCCCCGCTTGTTGGGGCCGACCGAGACGAACTGCAGGACGACGGGTTGACCGTCCGCGGGCGCCGCAGGCCAGGTGACGCTCTCGTCGGCGGCGCCGCCGCCAGCATCATCTTTCTTTCCACCGCATGCGAACACGAAACCGAGGATCAAGATCAGGGCGAGACGCTTCATTGGATTTCCTTGCCGGACGATAGTCAGCGGGGCAGGTCGCCCCAAAACTGCGGCTTCGTAGCAGCTCTTTCGATCCGGCGGGAATCCCGAAAGTCGACGAGGCGTTCGGCCCATGGGAGATTCCGACCATGCGCCTGATTTCACTGCTCGCGACCGTGGGCCTGCTCGCTCCAGCCATCGCCCACGCCGACGAGCCTGCGGAGCTGGTGGACGAGGCCAAGGAGCTGCTGATCGTGGGCGCGTGCGCCGACGGCACCCCCACCAAGGTCAAGCCGGACGCGATCGCCGCGCACTGCAAGGCGATGAAGAAGATGCAGGCCGAGTACAAGGCCTCGTGGCAGGCCAACGCCGTCGCGTTCTTCGCCGAGCACACGCCGAAGACCATCCCGAAGACGGTCGTCTATCCGTTCGCCGGTGGTGACCTCGCCTCCGCGCTCGCGGTGTACCCGGACGCCGACGAGATCACCACGATCGCCCTCGAGCCCGCCGGCGATCCGCGCGCGCTCGGCAAGCTCTCCGAGAAGGAGGTCGCGAAGCAGCTCGAGCTGTCGGCGAAGGGCATGGACCTGCTGTATCGCCGCAACTACTCGCACACGTCCGACATGATCGACTTCATGCGCGGCGCGAAGCTGCCCACGCAGCTGATCTTCAGCCTGTCGGCGCTGTCGCTCTACGGCTACGAGCCGGTGTCGATGAAGTACTACCGCCTCACCGACGGCGGCGGCATCGCGTACCTCAGCAAGGCCGACCTCGACGAGGCCGACAAGATCAAGGACACCGGCAAGCGCAACTCGACGCTCGCGAACGTCGAGATCACGTTCCGCAAGATCGGCTCGAAGAAGACGCAGACGTTCCGCCACCTGGTCGCCAACCTCGACGACGCCCACCTCAAGAAGTCACCGCAGGCGCTCGATCACCTGGTCAAGAAGGGCCGCGTCTCGGCGATGACCAAGGCCGCCTCGTTCCTGCTGATGTTCGATGACTTCAAGACGATGCGGAAGTACCTCATCGATCAGGTCGACTGGATGGTCAGCGACGCGACGGGCCTGTCGCCGAAGTACGGCAAGTCGGTCGGCTTCGAGTACGAGACGTTCGGCACGTTCGAGCGCTCGGAGATGGACGCGGGCGCGCCGTTCTCGCCGGTGTGGGCGGCGGAGTTCAAGGCGCAGCCGAAGCGCGATCTGAAGTTCCGCTTCGGGTACCCCGACCACAAGTTCCGCAATCACCTGATCATCATGCGCAAGGCCTCTGCGAAGCCCGCCACGAAGTAGAGGCCTATAGCAGGGCGCGGCATTGCGCGTCGATGTCGCGCGAGAAGAACACGCCGCGCCGACCCCCGATCTCGAACCGCGCGCCGTCGCGGATCGGCACCACGGTCTTGAGCGGGACCTCCTGCTCGTCGATCGCGAGCGGGGCCCAGCTCTTCGCGGTCCACTCGCCGTTGCGGCGGACCAACGTCATCCTCGGATGCTCCACCCTGGGATCTGGATCGAGACACACGCTCTTGACGTCGGTCTCCGCGGCGAGCAGCTCGCGCACCGGCAGAACAACGACCGGGGCGCGCTCGCGCGGCAGCGTCCACGCCATCCGGGCTTCGATCGGTACGAGCTGTCCGAGCACGTTGCGGCCGGGCCGTGGATCGAGGGCGACGACCGCGGCGTCGTCGGGCCCGCCGAGCTCGAAGCGCGGAGGTGGCACCCCGTGGAACGAGCCGATGCGCACGCGCACCGTCCTGGTGAACGCGAGGGCGGGCACCAGATCGTCGAGCTCGTCCGTCTTCCTGTCCACCGCGACATCGACCACGTCGAACCGATCGCGCACCACGCAGGTCACTGCCTTGCTCCACTTGAACAGCCGGAGGCCGAGCTCGGTGACGGTGGGTGGCAAGCAGTCGAGGAAGAACTCGACCGCATCCGTGTTCGAGCGCAGATCGGTGATCGTCACGCGCGTGCAGCTCGCGGGCAACGCGGTCAGCAGCCGCCGGTAGTGCGTGTCCTCGGACTTCGGCGTCGGGATGATGAGCTCCTCGAGTCGCGAGGCGGCGCGTGACCGCAGCACGTCGCGCGCGTGCGCGAGCGAGCCCTGCTCGAGATAGAACATGCCGGCGCTATCGCGCGACCGCAGCTCGAGCGTGCGGATCATGCCGAGACACCAGCTCCGCAGCATCGTCAGGCTGCTCGGGGTGTGGCGGCCGACGAGCGCGCGGAAGGGCCGCAGCTGCTCCGCATCGCGGATCGCCGGGAGCGCGAGGTCCGCGACGATGCGCTCGCCGAACGGATCTCCGATGGTCAGCAGGTGATCGGCGTAGACCGACCAGTCCTCCAGATCGTCGAGCGTGCGGGGCAGCCTCGGAGCTTCCACTGCTCCTATGTGCCACAGAAGCAAACGCCCCGTGCGGTCGAGCACGAGGCGTCAGGGAGTCACGAGCGCTAGTCGACTTCGTGCTCGTCGACGATCACCGACGGTTCGTCGTCCTTCTTCGGACTCTTGTCGTCGCGCTCGCCCTGATTGGAGCGCTGGCGCTGAGGCTGCCGCTCCTGCTCCTGGATCTCCTTACGCTGGTCGCGCTTCTGGCCCTGCTGGTTCTGGTTCTGATTCGGCATGAGCTGGAGCGATGCATGCCTCGTGACAGCGCGCTTCGTCGGTGCTCTGCCTAGACCGGCGCGGCCTTCAAGCCACCGCGCAGTCGCTGGCGTCGTTGCGTCTCGACGTGCAGCTCCCCGGCGCGATCGACGAGCGGCGGCGGTGGTGGAGCGACATCGCCGTGCACCGGTGGATTGAGCTCGCCCGGCATTACTGCGACTCCGGCTGGACGAACAGCTCGGCGCTGCCGTCGCGCTGCTTGGGCGGACGGCCGCGACGCTTGATGCTGGTCACCGGCGTTTCGGTGGGGGCATCGAGTGCGGTGACCGCATCGAGGATCGCCTTGCGATCGGGATGCGCCTGACCATAGATCCGTGCGTACGCGATCGCGCGCGTGGTGGTCTCGGTGAGCGTGGCCAGCCGCGCCTCGACCTTCGCTTCCGCGGCCGCGAGCGCAGCGCGTGCGGCCGCGATCGCCTTGGCCTCCGCGCGGACCTCGTCCGCTTGCTTGCGCAGCACGGCAGCATCGACCTCCGGGAACGCGACCTTCGCGAGGTGGGTGGCGAACAGGTCGATCACGGCGCGGACGTCGGCCGGAACTGGATCGGGCTCCGACGACGATGACGACACGAGGGTCAGCGGGTTGGATGTCATGAACACATGTTCAGTACACCCATCACCACGACCCGGTCAACAAATCAGAGCTGCGCGCCGCAGCCGCTCGGCGCCGCCGCGCAGTCGCAGCCCTTCTCGGCGGTGCACATCTGCTGGATCTCACCGGTGTCGAAGAAGTGCTTCATCATGTCGATCGTCTTCTGCTTGTTCCGGATGTTCGAGTGCACCTCGTTCTCCGGCGGCGGCTCGTTGGTCGCCGGGATCGTCGACGCCAGCCCGAAGTCGTAGATGAGGAGGCCGCTCTCGACCGGCACCGCGGTCTCCTCGAGGCCCTGCGGGATGTACGGCGACGGCGTCAGCACCGGCACGCCCATCGTGCGCGCCTGGTACTCGGAGGCGAGGTTGCTCACCTCGTCGTCCGCGATCGCGATCTGCATGAACACCGACTTCGGCGGCGTGCCCGGGAAGCCATCACCGAGGATGACGTCGGCCACCGCGGTCGGCTCCGTGCGGTCCCACTGGATCTGCATCAGCGAGACGATCAGCGCCTGGTCGAGCGCCGACGGGAACGCGCCCTCGAGCGTGGTGCGGTACTGCGGCCAGTCGTGCGAGCGCTCGAGCAGCAGCGAGTAATTGATCGCGCCGACCTGTAGCACGCAGCGCTCGATCTTCGGATCGATCGCGCACACCGTGGTGCCCATGATCCCGCCCTGCGAGATGCCGTAGTAGTGGAACTTCGACGGGTCGACGACCGACGCCGTCGCGCTCGTGCCGTCCTTGGTGAACAGCTCGGTGGCCATCGCACCCGATGCGAGCTGGACGAGCGCGACGTGGTTGATCATGCCCTGGACGAGCGAGTCGAACACCGACGGCCCGACGTTCGGATCGTTGAGCGTCAGCACGACGTTCGGCACGTCGCGATCGGACATCCCGCGCATGTCGGTGCCGACGGCAACTTCACACGTGCCGTGCGACGCGTGGCGCGTTCCGCCCGAGGACACCTGATCCTCGGCGCGCCCGAGCAGGCCGTGACCGTAGATGAACATGCCGACCGGGGTCGCCGAATCGATCGCGCACTGCGGGACGATCGCGGTGAACGGCACGTCGTACATCTCCGTCGCCATCGGCTTGCCGTCGGCGTCGCGCAGCATCTTCGTCGACGGACCGAAGCCGCCATCGTTCGACAGGAACAGCGGCACCTTGAACGTGCCGACGATCTTGCGCGCGAACCGGGCATCGCCCTGGATCGGCGCGTTGGCGGTGACCGTGTACGACGAGTTCGCGCCGTCGGTGCCGAGCATCGCGAGCATGCGATCGCGCGCGACCAGCATGTCCGAGCGGACCGACTCGCCCGACGCGGTGGTGAAGTCCCACGCGGTGACCAGGCTGTCCGCCGAGATGCCCTTGGCCTCGAGCTTCGCGAAGATCGCGTCGTAGCGAGACCGCGAGGCCTCGAGGAGCACGTGGCTGGTGACCTCGCCGTCGAGGATCGCCTGGAAGCCCTCCGGGATCGGCAGGTCGCCGCCGCCGCGCGCCTTCAGCGTGTTCTTGATCGCGACGGCGTAGTGATGGCTGCGCTTGAGGAGCTGCGTCGAGCGGATGAACAGCGCCTGGTGATCCGGATCGGCGACGGCCGGTGCGTCGAGCTCCGCGAAGTGCTCGACCAGCTCGCCGGTCTCCATGTCGATCAGCACCGTCGGCGAGGCCTCGGTGAGGCTCGCGGCGATGTTGGAGAACGGCACGAGGTTACCGCCGTCCATGCCGCCCTTGAACGCGATGATCATCGGCGCCGCCGACGAGAACCCGTCCATGTGGTTGAACACCACCGGGTCGAACAGCACGTCGTCGATGTTGGTCGGCAGCGCGCCCTCGGGGATCGCGAGCCGGCGGCCGGTCGCGGTGGTCGCGTCGTCGACCTCGTAGAGCGCCGAGGGCCACGGTGTCGAGCAGCCGACCGAGGAGTCCCCGAGCGGGTTGCACTCCTGCGGCGTGTCGAGCTGGGTGCCAGTGGTGTCGTTGTTGTCGCCGCACGCGAGCAGGGCGACGGCGAGGAACGAGGCGTAGCCAAACCGGGTCATCGCGGCGGACACTAACTCAGTTAGCGAGACGGCTGCCCGATGGTTTCGGCCCTATGACACCAGTCACGCCCGGAGGCCGCGCGACTTCCTATAAGATGGCTCGGTGCGCTGGGCCGTTGTTCTGTTAGCCGCGTGTGGTGGCGTAGATCCGGCTCCGCCTGACGCGGGACCGGATCCGATGGGCGAGCCATCGATCGAGGGCACGCCCGTCGAGACCTTCGAGACGTCCGCGTGCTCGACGGACACCGTCCTCGCGCTGTCGATCCAGATCGCCGACGAGGTCAACTGCCTGATGCCCGGGCAGCTGGTGACGTTCGAGGAGGGCGGGGGCATCGTGTTCGCCGGCTCGGCCGTGCTGCCGTACCTCGGGGAGGATGCGAAGACCGATCTGCTCGCCGCGGTGGCCGCGATGCCCGGGGTGGATCTCGAGATCACGAGTGGCTTTCGCACGGTCGTGCAGCAGTACTTGCTGCGCCGCTGGTTCGAGCTCGGTCGCTGCGGGATCACGGCGGCCGCGGAGCCGGGGCGATCGAATCACGAGACCGGTCGCGCGCTGGACGTCTCGAACTACAGCACCTGGATCGGCACGTTCGCGGACCATGGCTGGGATCACACGGTGCCGGGCGATCCGGTGCACTTCGATCACCTCGCGTCGCCGGATATCCGAGGCGCGGACATCCTCGCGTTCCAGCGCCTGTGGAATCGCAACGCTCCGGATGATCAGATCGACGAGGACGGCGACTTCGGACCCGCGACCGCCGAGCGCGTGGCGCGAGCTCCGGCCGAGGGCTTCGGCATCGGCGGCAATTGTCAGTAGCCGACCTCCACCTACACGACACAACTCGTCGATGACACTGCCCTCGTGCGATACTGGGCTTGGTGGATTCGCGCCCGGGCGGTAAGCGTCGTGGCCAGACGGCGATCGGCAACCAGACGACCGAGGTCAGTCTGATCGAGTCGCGTCGCGCCGAGGCGACCGCCGAGGTTTCGGTGTTCGAAGCACCGCGCTATCGCAACCCGCGCACCAGCGATCAGATCACCAACGTCGTCGTCCCCGATCAAACCTCCGAGCCACCGTCGCGCTTGTTCGGCACCGCGGATGGTCGCCAGCGCGACACCGCCATCGTCAACATCGAGGACTTCGAGCTCGAGCAAGGCACCGCGCTCGGCGAGTACAAGATCCAGGGCAAGCTCGGCGAGGGCGGCATGGGCACCGTGTTCTCGGCGCTGCATCCGATGATCGGCAAGCGCGCCGCGATCAAGGTGCTCAAGCGGCAGTTCTGCGATGACCCGGTGCTGATCGAGCGGTTCGTCGACGAGGCGCGCATCGTCAACCAGATCGGTCACCCGAACATCGTCGACATCTTCAACTTCGGCGAGATGCCCGACGGTCGCCGCTACTTCGCGATGGAGTGGCTGAACGGCGAGACGCTGCGCGAGCGGTTGCGGCGCGGCCCGCTGTCGCTGACGCAGATGGCGCGGCTGATCCGCAGCCTCGCGCGCGCGCTCGAGGCCGCGCACGACAAGGGCGTGATCCACCGCGATCTCAAGCCCGAGAACATCTTCCTCGCCGACATCGCGCACGAGGAGCCGCTCGTCAAGCTGCTCGATTTCGGCGTCGCGAAGCTCGCGAACGACGGCAAGCTGGCGCACACCGAGAAGGGCCAGATCCTCGGCACGCCGATGTACATCGCGCCCGAGCAGGCGAGCAACGCCAACGACGTCAGCTTCGCTTCGGACATCTACTCGCTCGGCGCGGTCGCGTTCGAGTGCCTCACCGGCAGACCGCCGTTCCTCGCGCAGAACACCGTCGAGATGATCACGGCACACCTGACCGAGATCCCGGTCGCGCTGTCGTCGCTCGAGCCCGAGATCCCCGAACAGATCGATCGGCTCGTGCTCGAGATGCTCGACAAGGATCCGAAGGGTCGGCCGAGCCTGTCGCACGTGCGCGGGCTGCTCGAGCAGGTGCGCGATGCATCCGAGCTGTTCGATCAGCCCACGATCACCGCCCGTCCGACGCACCGGGTGAGCGAGAAGACGGATCCGGCGGGCTATCAGCTGCAGCGCGAGGACAGCTTCGTGGCCGTGCGGTTCTCGTCGGGGGCGATGCCGCGACCTCCCGCACCCGTGCCGACCTCCGATCGCACGCGCGAGCGGATCTACCTGGTGGCGCTGGTCTCGGTGATCGTCGGCGTGGCCTTGATGCTCGCGACCGGTGTGTTCAAAGTTTAGGGGTGTCCAAGCGCGTCCTCGCGATCGCCGTCGTGATCGCCCTCGTCGGCGCGATCGTCTGGCGATGCCGCGGGGGTGAGGCACCTCCGCCACCCGATGCAGCGGTCGCGCGGCCGCTGACCAAGGCGCGGATCAAGCTGCGCGACCTGCAGCGCCAGCAGCCCGGCACGGTGACGGGGACGGTGACGTCCAACGGACCCGTCGCGGGGGCGCTGGTGTGTAGCCGGCCGAGCGACGACGTCGACGACGTGCGCTGCGCGACCACCGACGCGAAGGGCGGCTACGAGCTGGAGCTCCGGCCGGCCTCGTATCAGCTGTGGGCGACGGCGCTCGGCTTCGCAGGCACGGCGCTGCCCGACAAGCTGGCGCTGAGAGCGGGGGAGATCAAACACGGCCTCGACTTCGTGCTGCCACTCGGCACCGCCGAGCTCGTCGGCCGCGTGCGCGACACCCACGGCAAGGCGGTGACCAACGGCCTCGTGCACGTGCGCGTCGACGGTGATCCGACCGCGACCACGCGCACCGATCTCGCGGGTGGATTTCGCGTCTGGGTGACCGGCAGCGACGCCACCGTCGAGGCCACCGCCGAGGGGTACGTCGACGCGAGCCTCACCACCGCCGTTCCGGCGACGGGCGTCGAGCTGGTGCTGCTCCCCGAGGCGACGCTGGCCGGGATCGTCGTCGAGGCGGGATCTCGGACGCCGATCGCCGACGCGAAGATCTTCCTCGACGGCACGCGGCTGACGAGCAACGACGACGGGACGTTCCGCGCGCGCAAGCTGCGGCCCGGGCGCTACAAGCCGACGGCGAGCTCGATCGGCGGCTACGGCGAGGCCAAGGAGAGCGTGCTGCTGCGCGTCGGCTCGCACGTCGACGGCGTGGTGATCGAGGTGCATCCGGTCGCGGTCGTCGCCGGGCGCATCGTCCTCGAGGGCACCGACCAGGGGTGCCCCGAGGGCGACGGCAACGTGATGCTCGAACGACGCGGCAGTCGCGAGCTCGCGTTCGGCAAGACGATCCTCGAGGGAGATGTCCTGATCGAGGGCGTGGTCCCGGGCGTCTACGCGGTGCGGCTCGACTGCGCCGGCTATCTCGCGAAGGCGTCGTATCCGGATCTCGTCGTCGGGGGCACCGATCTCGAGGACGTCGTCTGGCCGGTCACGTCGGGAGGCAAGCTCGCGGGGCGCGTGCGCACCCGGAGTGGAGAGCTGGTCGCCGATGCGTCGATCACCATCAACGCGGGTTTCGGTCACGGGGCCCGCGTGCGCACCGGCGCCGACGGGACGTTCGAGGCGGTCGGACTCCCGGCCGGCGAGGTCACCGTGGAGGCGATCCAGCTCGGCTACGCGAAGAGCGCGGAGACCAAGGCGACGATCTCGCTCACCTCGGTGACGCGCGTCGAGCTCGTGCTCGGCGACAAGACCGGCAGCATCGTCGGCACGGTGACGGATCGCGCCGGCACGCCGGTGGCGGATGCGAGGGTCGAGCTGCGCACGACCGCCGAGACCGGGGGCAACGACACCAGTGATCTGCACGGTGCGTTCGAGATCAGCGGGCTCGATCCCGGCAGCTACGACGTGGTCGTCGAGAGCAAGTGGCAGCTGTCGGGGACGATGGACAGGATGCTCGCGGGCCCGGTGCACGTGCGGGTCGAGCGAGGCGTCGCGGCGCGCGTGCAGCTGCAGATCGAGCGCGAGGCCAGCACGATCACGGGCGTGGTCGTCGACGAGCGCGGCGCGCCGGTCGCGGATGTCGCGATCGATGTCGCGCTCACCTCGTCGGAGATCGAACCGCAGCGGCGCACCTTCGAGCGCACGCTCGCGTGGACCTCGCCGACGGGCACGTTCGAGATCACCGGCCTCCCGGCGCAGCCCGTCGCGGTCCGCGCGCGGATCGACGGTGCGAACGAGGCGGTCGCCGACAACGTCCAGCCCGGGCAACAGGTGCGGCTCGTGCTCGAGCCCACCGGCCTGATCGCGGGCGTGGTCGGCGATCCGAGCGGCGCCTCGGTCGACGACATCACGCTGGAGATCGAGGACCGCGCGCAGGGCATCTCTCGTCGCGAGCGCCTGTTCCACACCGGCGGCGCGTTCACGTTCCGCGAGCTGCCCGCGGGGACGTATCGCGTCACCGCCGACGAGGATCGCCAGACCTCGGTCATCGTCACGCTCGCGCGCGGGGAGCGCAAGGAAGGGATCCAGCTCGCGCTGCGGCCGCGCCACGCGGTCAAGGGCCGGCTGGTGGACGCGAAGGGCAAGCCGCTGCCGAACTACAAGCTCGAGGTGCCGCACAAGGAAGCGATCGATCGGGAAGGCGGCCGGACGATCATGACGTACGAGGTGGAGTCCAGCGCCACCGACGCGCGCGGCGAGTTCCTGATCCAGGGCATCGTCGGCGCCGAGGTCACGATCTCGGTGGGCAGTCTCGCGGCCGGCCCCGACCCGAAGATGATCGAGCTCCCGACGATCCCGCTCGTGGGACCACCCACGATCGACGTCGGGGACCTCGTCGTGCCTCCACCGCCATGACAGGCTGCGTCGTGAACGAGCTGCACAGATTCGCGTGCCCTCGATCCCTAGACAACGTCACCGCGCGCTCGCTATGACCGCAGGCAGATGGACGTCTTCGGCAAGCTCTCGCAGTACGACTTCGGCGAAGTTCACTTCCGCCTCGACAAGGCCACCGGCCTCAAGGCAATCGTGGCGATCCACGATTCGCGGCTCGGCCCAGCCCTCGGTGGCTGTCGCTTCATCGAGTACGACACCGACGACGCGGCGTACATCGATGCCCTCCGCCTCGCGCGCGGCATGACGTACAAGGCCGCGCTCGCCGGCCTCGCGCACGGTGGCGGCAAGAGCGTGATCATCCGCCCCAAGGGCCGGTTCGATCGCGTCGCGCTGTTCCGCGCGTTCGGTCGCTTCATCGAGGATCTCCGCGGTCACTACATCACCGCCGAGGACTCGGGCACCGGCCTCGAGGACATGGAGATCATCCGCACCCAGACCAAGAACGTCACCGGCGTGGATCCCTCCCACGGTGGCTCGGGCGATCCGTCGCCATTCACCGCGCTCGGCGTCCGCCGCGGCATCGAGGCCTGCGTCAAGTTCAAGCTCGGCAAGGCCGATCTCAAGAACGTCCACGTCGCCGTCCAGGGCGTCGGCCACGTCGGCTACTACCTCTGCAAGGAGCTCCACGCCGCCGGCGCGAAGCTCACCGTCGCCGATGTCGATGGCCTCAAGTCCGAGCGCGCGCAGCGCGAGTTCGGCGCCTCGGTGGTCACCATCGGCGACGTCGCGAAGGTCGAGTGCGACGTGTTCGCCCCCTGCGCCCTCGGCGCCGGCATCAACGACGACACCGTCCCGCACCTCAAGGCGACGATCGTCGCCGGTGCCGCCAACAACCAGCTCGCGGAGCCGCGCCACGGCGACGACCTCCACGCGCGCGGCATCCTCTACGCGCCCGACTACGCGATCAACGCGGGTGGGCTCGTCAACGTCGCCCAGGAAGTGAAGGGCTACGACGCGAAGATCTCGCGCGATCGCACGCTGCAGATCTACGACACGATCTTCGAGATCTGCGAGCGCTCGAAGAAGCTCAACGCGCCGACCTACAAGGTCGCGGACATCATGGTCGAAGAGAAGCTCGCCGCCGCCGCGAAGCGCTGAACACTCGGCGGCGACGTCGACATAGCCCTCACAGCGCGGTCCCTCAGATCGCCGACATGGATCCGAGAGATTGCTCGTGCAGGGGAGATCCCGGCGTCGATGCACTCGAATCCAGGCGAGTTGGTCGCGCGGGACTCATCGCCTTGCTGGCTTGTCGAGCGTGAGCGAGAGCTTGCGAGCGGCGCTCTTCAGCGACGGATCGCGCGCGGTGTCGATCACCTGCGTGAGATAGCGGCGGGCCATCGCGGGATCGCGCTCGGAGATCGCGATCAGCGCGAGGTCGTAGCGCGCGGCGTCGACCAGCGCGTCGGTGGGATGCTCGGCGAGCAGCTGGGCGAGGAGCCGCTTCGCCGCCATCGGATCGCGGACGCGGAGCGCGGCCTCGGCGCGCGCATAGAGCTCCTTCGCCGCGAGCGGGACCACGACGATCGGTGGCAGCTCCTCGGGCCCGCCGGGCTTGGTCGCGTCGACGGGCTTGCTGACGGGTGGGCGCTCCACGGGTGGCGAACGATCGATCCTGGGCGGCACGGGGGAAGGTGCCACCGGAGGTGCGATGGGCGCTGGATCGAGCGGAGCCACCGGAACCAGCGGCGTCGGCGGGCTCGGCGTCGTCGGCGGCGTCGCGAGCTCGTGGGTCTCGCGCTCGATCATCGCCAGCGCGCGTTGCCCGGTGCCGAGCACGACGGTGCCTTGCACGACCCGGATCGCGAACTGCGCATCGCGCGTCGTCGTGGTGTTGCCGGCGGCGGCGAGCTCGACGGCCGGCGCGTCGTCGGAGGTGCGCTCGCCGAGCACGGTGCCGGCGGTGACCTCGACGCGGGTGACGGGACCCGGCTGGACGGTTGCCGAGCCGGGACCGATCAACGTCAGCGTCAGCCCGTCGCGCGCGAACACGGTGCGCTCGCCGGCCTTGGCCGCCAGCGAGGTGGGCGGGACCGCTTCTGGTGACGGCGAGCGCGGCCAGAGGATCACCGCGAGGATCGCCACCGCGAGCGCGGGGACCACCAGCCACGGCCAGCGCCGGGCGTGCACGGTTGCGGGCTTCGCGATCGTCCGCTCGATCGCACGCCAGCCTTGCTCGCGACGAACCTCGTCGAGCGTGCCGGTCATCGACGACACGATATCGCGCACTTCATGCTCGGTCATGACTGCCTCCGTGCAAGCGCGCGCTTCGCGGCGTTGACCCGCATGCGCGTGGTGGCCGGCAGCGCGCCGACGATCCGCGCGATCTCGTCGAACGGCAGCTCCAGGACCTCGCGGAGGATGAACACCACGCGGTGCTCGGGCGACAGCGACGCGAGCAGCTCGACCGCGGTGGCGAGCTGTTCGCGGCGCAGGGTCTGATCGGCGGGCGAGGCGCGGGGATCGATCTCGTCGTCGAGATCGAAGTCGGCGAGATCGAAGCGATTGCGCGTGCGGCGGCGCAGATGATCGATCGCGACGCGACTGGTGATCTGATAGAGCAGCGTGGTCAGCGCGCACTCGCCGCGAAACCGAGCCAGCGCTGCGTGCAGGCGCACGAACACGTCCTGCATCAGATCCTCGCGATCGCGATCGGGACCGATCAGACGCGTCAGCAACCCGAACACCATGCCGGCGTGCCGGCGATAGATCGCCTCGAACGCAGCTGGGTCACCAGCCGCGAGCTGCGCGATCAGCTCGCGATCGTCCGGGCCCAGGGTCGGCTTGTCCGCCAACCCCGCGCCCGGTCCATGATCCGGACCTGGCCCGCGAGAGGCGACCTTCAGAAGGCCCACTCGCCTCCGAGCCCGAGCTGGCCGCCGTACTTGTCGCCGGACAGCGCGCCGTAACAGCCCGACGCCGCCTCCGCGAGGGCGAACTCGCCACCACCCTCGATGACCACGCGCGCGCGGGGCGACACCGGGACGTAGAGGTGCACCATGCCGTAGACCCCGAGCTTGCTCGTCGTCGTATCGCAGCTGAAGATCGGCATCGCGAACCCGCCGAGCTCGACGCCGAGGTTGCCACTCAGGCCCTCGATGCCGAGCTTGAGCGGGATGCCGGTCTCGCCGTAGCTGGTGAGCTCGCGGCCATAGCCGATGCTGCCGACGACGCGCGCCGACGGTGCGATGTGAACCGCGGCCGAGGCGGTGACGAAGCCAGAGTTGTAGCCGCCGTCGCCGTGGAGGATCGACGGGACGATCCGGAACGTATGGCGACGATCGAGGCTCGGCAAGCCACTGCTCGCGGCCACCGCTGGAGCTGCATACCTGGGCGGCGCGAACGCGGGCGGTGGGGTTGGCTCGCCGACCAGCGAGAGCACGACCAGCGCGACGACGCGCGCGGAGCTGTGCGAATCGCCGTCGGGCGCGTCGATCACCTGGCGGCGGCCCTCGACCTCGATCACGAGCCGGCCATCCTCGCCCGTCGAGATCACGACCGGGAGATCCGGCGCGACCCGCAGCTCGAGCGCATCGCCGAGCTCGCGATCCGAGAACGGCACGTCGCCGGTCACGGTGACCGAGGGGCGCGCGCCGGCGATCGACGACGAGGCCACGAGACACGCGAGGGCAAGCAATCGACGGTTCATGCTCGGTACGTCGAACCAGACCACCGAAACCGAAAGACCGGGTTCGAAAAAATCACAACCGAGTGAAATTGCTCACGCGAGCGTCCGTCGAAACAGCTGTCGGCCGCCACGCACCTGCGTCCGCGTCCCGCGATCGAGGGCGAAGAGGTTGGACCCGCCCTCGTCTCGTTCGAACAATCGTTCTGGAGGTCGGATCAGGGGA
>Ga0075163_10004618_pt1 | contig 18461 bp, 14 predicted proteins | sample JI1023141ADNA_FD_71478 | JGI IMG/M metagenome (GOLD analysis project Ga0075163, IMG submission 71478) | Wastewater effluent complex algal communities from Wisconsin, to seasonally profile nutrient transformation and Carbon sequestration -... | ecosystem: Engineered > WWTP > Effluent > Algae...
ATGCGCTTCGATGCCGAAGGCCGCTGCATCTTTCACAACGAACAGGCCCTTCGCCTGCTGGACCTGCCGCCCGAGCTGATGGCGCGACAGCCCACGGCCCATGAACTGGTCTTGTGGCAGCAGGCGCGCGGAGATTTTGGCGACAAGCTCGAGTTGCTGCATTCCGCCCATGACCGGGCGTTTCTGGCGCGGATCATTCAGGCCCGCGATCCCGTCACCGCCCACCATGCGCCCACCAGCAGCTACATCCGGCGAACGCGCCAGGGCCGGACCCTGGAGATCCTCAGTCGCGCCCTGCCTGATGGCGGCTCCGTGCGCACCTACACCGATGTCACCGACTACGTGCAGACACAGGAGGCCCTGGCGCGCCAGAAGGCCATGCTGGGCGCCCTGGTCGACAACATCCCCGACCGCATCTGGCTCAAGGACGTCGATGGCGTGTACCTGCTGAGCAATCCCGCCCACCAGCGCCAGCACGGCCTCACCCAGCAACAGATCGTCGGCAGGACCGCGCAGCATCTGTTCGGCGACCGCTACGGAAACGACTACCGCGAGGCGGACCTGCAGGCCATGGCCTCCCTTGCACCCATGGTCTACGAGGACCGACTGGTCGACCGGGAGACGGGCACCGTCCAGTACTTCGAACTCGTCAAAGTGGCCATGCGCGACGAGGCGGGACACTGTACCGGCCTGCTCGGCATTGCGCGCGACATCACGGCGCGCAAGCGGGTTGAGGCCGAACTGATCGCCGCTCGCGATGCGGCCGACGCCGGCAACCGGGCCAAGGCTGATTTCCTGGCCAACATGAGCCATGAGATCCGAACCCCCATGAACGCGGTGATCGGCATGAGCGACCTGCTGCTGCAGACGCCGCTGACGGCGCAGCAGCAGGAGTTTGCCGAGATCATCCGCACCAGCGGCGAGACCTTGCTGGCGCTGATCAATGGCATCCTGGATTTTTCAAGGATCGAGTCGGGTCACCTCGAACTCGAGTGCCTGCCGATGGACCTGGTGGAATGCCTCGAAGGCGCGCTGGACGTCAATTGCGGTGCCGCACGCGACAAGGGTCTGGACCTCCTGTACTGGATCGATGACGCGGTCCCGCGCACCATTCTCGGCGACGCCACCCGGTTGCGTCAGATTTTCGTCAACCTGATCAGCAACGCGGTGAAGTTCACCGCCCGCGGCGAAGTCTGCGTCCATCTTGGCTGGCGCCAGGGTGGCGATGGCGTGCCCCTGTTGCTCGGTTCGGTCCGCGACACCGGCATCGGCATTGCCGTCGACCGGCTGGACCGGCTGTTCAAGTCGTTCAGCCAGGTGGATGCCTCGACGACGCGCCAGTTCGGCGGCACCGGCCTGGGCCTGGCCATCTGCCGGCGCCTGCTGACCCTGATGAACGGGCGAATCTGGGTCGAGTCGAGTCCCGGCGCTGGCTCCAGTTTCCATTTCGAGTTGCCGTGCCGGGCTGCGGAGCCCGCCAGCGCCGACGATGCGTCCGGCACCGCCGCCGCGCTGGCTGCGCGCCGATTGCTGCTGGTGGCCGACGACGGCAATGCCCGGCACTTCCTTGAGCGCCAGACCCGGCGCTGGGGCATGCAGGTACTGGCCACCGCTTCATGGGGCGAGGCCATGGCCCGCCTGCAGGCGCGCGAGCCCGTGGATGCGGCAGTCATCGACCTGCAGTGGCGTGATGACGACGGCCGCAGCGGCTGCGCCCTTCTGGCAGCCATGCGCCAGCAATATCCGACCCACCGCCTTCCCTTGCTGGCCCTGACCACCGAGTCCATCGACGACCCCCGGATCCGCCGTCTGGAGCTGGACCGGGCACTCCGCAAGCCCCTGCGCTACCGGCAGCTGCAGGACGCCCTGGAAGCGACGATGCGGCCACCTGGCCCCCCCGCCCACGCACCCGCAATCCGGGCACCAGCACAGCCGCCAATGGCCCAAAGCCTGCCGCTGCGCATCCTGCTGGCCGAGGACAATGCCGTCAACCTGCGCGTGACCTCACTGATCCTGAGCGGCCTGGGATACGACATCGAGATCGCCACCGACGGCCGACAGGCCCTTGACCGTGTCATGGGCGCGGCGCAAATGCTTGCCCTGGATGTCGTGCTGATGGACGTGCAGATGCCGGTCATGGACGGCCTGGATGCCACCCGGCAGATCGTTGCGCAGGTTCCGCTGGTGCGCCGCCCCTGGATCATCGCCATGACCGCCAACGCCATGGAGGGCGACCAAAGCACCTGCCTGGCCGCCGGCATGGACGACTACCTCAGCAAACCGGCCCGCGCGGCGGCCATCGCAAAGGCCCTGGAGCGTGCCCACGCGGCCCTCGCGCTGCGACGCGCCGGATCGGACTGAGGCCGCCAGGGAGCCCCCAGCCAGCAGGATGACCGGACGCTGGCGTGTGCAGCGCCGAGGGCGTAAAGTGCTGCCTTGAACATCGCAACCCCTTCACCCGGCGGCCCCAACGACCATGAATGCTCCCATCCACCGCGAAATCCCCGCTTCTGCCCTGCTTGACACCGGCCGCGCCCTGGCCGGTATCAGCGCCCAATGGGACGGGGACATCGTCCGCCGGCTGACCGACTACATCGCCATCCCGGCGAAATCACCCTCCTTCGACCCGGACTGGGTGGCCCATGGCCACATCGAGACCGTGGTGCGCCAAGCGGCCGACTGGGTGCTGGCCCAGAATGTGCCAGGGCTGCAGCTGGAGATCGTGCGCCTGCAGAAACCGGACGGCTCACCGCGCACACCAGTGTTGTTCTTCGAGATCGCCGGCACCAAGCCGGGATCCGACCAGACCGCCCTGATGTACGGCCATCTGGACAAACAGCCCGAGTTCAATGGCTGGCGCAACGATCTCGGCCCCTGGACGCCCAAATACGAAGACGGCCGGCTCTATGGCCGCGGTGGCGCCGATGACGGCTACGCGGTGTACGCCGCCATTGCCGCCGTACAGGCCCTCAAGGCGCAGGATGTTCCCCACCCGCGCATCGTCGGGCTGATCGAGACCTGCGAAGAGTCGGGTTCGTACGACCTGCTGCCCTACATCGACGCACTTCGCGCACCGGGCAACAACCGCCTGGGCGACGTCGGCCTCGTGGTCTGCCTGGACTCGGGCGCCGGCAACTACGACCAGCTCTGGCTGACCACCAGCCTGCGCGGCATGGCCAGCGGCACCCTCAAGGTGGAAATCCTCACCGAGGGCATCCATTCGGGCGACGCCTCGGGCCTGGTGCCCTCGAGCTTTCGCATCATGCGCCAGGTGCTGGACCGGCTGGAAGACAGCGCCACCGGCCGCCTGCTGCCCGCCAGTTTTCACTGCGAGGTGCCTGCCGATCGGCTGGCCCAGGCGCAGGCCACGGCGGCCATCCTCGGCGAGGAGGTCTACAAGCGCTTCCCCTGGGCCCATTACGACTGCGGCGGCTCCACGACGTTTGCGCTGCCCACCACCACCGACCCGCTGCAAGCCCTGCTCAACCGCACCTGGCTGCCGACGCTCTCGGTCACCGGCGCCGAGGGATTCCCCGCCATCCAGGATGCCGGGAACGTACTGCGCCCCTGGACAGCCTTCAAGCTGAGCCTGCGCCTGCCCCCGCTGGTGGACGCTGCGGCGGCCGTGCAGGAGCTGAAGGCGCTGCTGGAAGACAACGCGCCCTACCAGGCGAAAGTCACGTTCGACAGCGGTGGCGGCGCCACCGGCTGGAATGCGCCGGCGGCCACGCCGTGGTTCGAGACCGCCCTGAACGAGGCCAGTCAGGCCCATTTCGGGGCACCCTGCGGCTACATCGGACAGGGCGGCACGATTCCGTTGATGAACATGCTCAGCGAGGGTTTCCCAAAGGCGCAGATGATGGTCTGCGGCGTGCTCGGCCCGCGCAGCAACGCGCACGGTCCCAATGAGTTCCTGCACGTGCCCTACGCGCGCAAGCTCACCACTGCCGTGGCCCAGGTCCTGGCGCGGATGCCCTGAGACAGCCTCTGTTTCGCACGCACGCCCGCCCATGCCGGACTCCACCCTGCGCTCCTTCACGGCCCACGACGGCAGCAACCTGGCCGTAGTGGACTGGCCGCTGCCTTCGGGCGTACCCTCGCGCGGCCTGGTGGTCATCGTGCACGGCCTGGGTGAACATGCCGGGCGCTACGACCACGTCGCCGAACGCCTCAACAGCTGGGGCTTTGGGGTGCGCAGCTACGACCAGCACGGCCACGGTGAATCCGACGGCAAGCCCGGTGCGCTGCCAAGCGACACCTTCCTGCTGGACAACCTGGCCGAGCTGCTGGACACCTCGCGCCGGCGCATGGACCCGCGCCTGCCCCTGGTCCTGATGGGCCACAGCCTGGGCGGACTGGTCGCGGCCCGGCTGGTGTCGTTGAACCTGCGCCAGGTCGATGGGCTGGTGCTGTCGTCACCGGCGCTCGACGCGGGGATGAACGCCTTCCAGAAGCTGCTGGTCAGTGTGCTGCCGCGACTGGCGCCCGACCTGCGCGTCGGCAACGGACTCAACGCCCAGTACCTGTCCCACGATGCGGGTGTGGTGCAGGCCTACCGCGACGACCCGATGGTGCATGACCGCATCAGCGCCCGGCTGGCACGCTTCATTGCCGACGCGGGTCCGGCCGTGCTGGCCAACGCCCCAAAGTGGCGGGTGCCCACGCTGCTGCTCTTCGCGGGCGCCGACCATCTGGTGAACCCCGAAGGCAGCCGCGCGTTTGCCGCCGCCGCGCCGCCCGGCGTGGTGAGCGCGCACTGCTTCGAGGGCCTCTATCACGAGATCTTCAATGAGGTCGACCGCGAAGCCGTGTTCGAGCGGCTCAAAGGCTGGCTCGACGCCCGTTTTTGATGTAAATCGGCACCACCCCAGCGTCGACCGGTCATGGTCAGCTCTTATTTTTGAAGCATCCCGCCCAGCATGCCGAACAGGTCACCGGCATTGCCGAAGCTCCCCTCGGGCGCTTCGCCCTGGGGTGTCAGCCGGTCGATCAGGTCGGGCAGGCCCTGCGCCAGCTGACCGGCTGCATCCGCCTCGCTCATGCCCAGCCGGGTGGCGAGCTGATTCATCAGGTCGCCGCCAAGCACCGACCCGAGCTGATCTCCGGTGATCGGAGCGTTCGGGCCGGTTCCGATCCATGAGCCCAAGACATCACCCAGGCCGGCCTGATTGAATTTCTCCGCCAGACCGCCGAGGCCGCCCGCCTGGCCGTTGTTGGAGACCAGGCCGATCAGCACCGGCAACAAGGCACCGAGGCCACCCGGCTCACCGGGCTGCGCGCCGCCCTGCGCCTGTCCGAGCAGGCCCCCCAGCACATCCGCCAGTCCGCCCTGAGCGGCAGGCCCTGCCCCCTGCTGTGCATTCAAGACCGAGCCCAACACCGAATCCAGCAAGCCCATGAGAGTTCCCTTGGTTAAGAAGTCTGCCCATTCTGGGTGGCCCGCTGCACGAGCGCAAGCCATGCCAACGCGACGCCGGTGAGGGCCACGGGCAGCAGCGAGCCGAGATTGAGCAGCGCCCAGCCCTGCGTGGTGACCAGCGCGCCCGAGGCAAACGAGGTGAAGGCCATGGTGCCGAACACGCAGAAATTGATAGCGGCCTGCGCGCGGTCTTTTTCCTCAGGTCTGTAGGCGCGCAGCGACAGCGTGGTGCTGCCGGTGAACAGGAAGTTCCAGCCCACGCCCAGCAGAAACAGCGCAATGATGAATTGGTGCAGGTCCACGCCCGACAGCGCCACCACGATGCAGGCCAGGTTCAGCGCCACGCCGACGCCCATGACGGGCAACGTGCCGAACCGCCGGATCAAGTGGCCCGTAAAGAAGCCGGGTGCGAACATGCCGATCACGTGCCACTCCAGCACCAGCGCGGCGTCGGCAAAAGGGAAGCCGCAGACCTGCATCGCCAGCGGCGTGGCGGCCATCAGCAGGTTCATCACACCGTAGCTCAAGGCGGCGCTGACCGCCGCCACGACGAACACCGGCTGGCGCATGATCTGCGACAGGGGGCGGCCCGCCGGCGCACCCGCCGCCCGTGGCGGCACCGGTGGAAACTGCACGAACGCCATCAGGGCCATCGCCAGCAACGCCACCACGGCCAGGCTCAGATAGGCACCGGCGAAAGGCGCCTCGGTCAGCCCCCGCGTGCGCGCGGCCAGGTTCGGGCCGATCACTGCTCCAATCAAGCCCCCGGCCATCACCAGCGAAACCGCCTTCTCGCGAAACGCCGGCACCGACAGCTCAGCCGCCGCGAAACGGTAGAGCTGCCCATTGGCGCTGTAGTAGCCCGCCACCACCGTCGCGGTGCACAGCAACCAGTAGTTGCGGCTCCAGGCGGCATAAGCGCACAGCAGCGCGGACAGCAGGGCCACCAGCAGCCCCAGCTGGAACGAGATGCGCCGCCCGTAGCGGGACTGGGTCTTCGCCACAAGACTGGTCGAAATCGCCCCTCCGACCACATACCCCATCACCGGCAGCGTCGCCATCCAGCCCAGCGGCGCCAGGCTCAGGCCGACCAGTCCGTTGATGGCGATGAACACCACGTTGTTGGTCAGGAAAAGGCCCTGACACAAGGCGAGCAGAATGAGGTTGCGGTTCATCAGTGCCAGTTTATAGAACCCGCCCTTGAGCCGCTGTCGCCCGTGCAGCGGATGCGGCGAAGACGCAACCAAACAGCGGTGCCGACGGCACCCGCTGAGCATTTTTTCAGGCACAGTCCGGTCCATGATCACTACGACTCACCCGCGCCGCATCATTGTCGCCATCTCCGGGGCCAGCGGCGCGGTCTATGGACTGCGCCTGCTGCAGTGGTTGCGTGAAATGTCCGGCGTCGAAACCCACCTGACCGTTTCCGATTCGGGCTGGCTGAACCTGCAGCACGAAGCGGGGCTGGACCGCGCGGCGGTGGCCACGCTGGCGCACCGGCTGCACGACGTGCGTGACGTGGGCGCTGCCATCGCCAGCGGCTCGTTCCAGAGCCACGCCATGGTCATCGCACCGTGCTCCATGCGCACGCTCGCGGCGGTGGCGCACGGGCTGGCGGACAACCTGATCACCCGCGCCGCCGACGTGATGCTCAAGGAGCGGCGCCGCCTGGTGCTGATGGCCCGCGAGACGCCGTTGAACCTGGCGCACCTGCGCAACATGGTCAGCGTCACGGAAATGGGCGCGATCGTCTTTCCGCCGGTGCCGGCCTTCTACCAGCGCCCGCAGACCGTGGACGACATCGTGGACCACACCGTGGCCCGCGTCATCGACCTGCTGGATCTCCCGAACACGCTGGCCCCGCGCTGGGACGGGCTGGGCACGCCTAAAGACGCCTGAACATGGCCTACCACGACCTGCGTGACTTCATGGCCCAGCTGGAAGCCGCGGGTGAGCTGCGGCGCGTGACCGTGCCCGTGTCGCCGGTTCTGGAGATGACCGCCCTGTGCGACCGCGCCCTGCGCGCCAATGGCCCGGCGCTGCTGTTCGAGCAGCCCACCGGCCACAGCATGCCAGTGCTGGGCAATTTGTTCGGCACCACGGCCCGGGTGGCACGCGCGATGGGCGTGGCCGACGTGCGCGAGCTGCGGACGTTCGGCGAGTTGCTGGCCAACCTCAAGGAGCCCGAGGCGCCCAAGGGCTTCAAGGACATGCTGGGCCTGGGCGGGCTGCTCAAGACGCTGTGGCACATGACGCCCAAGGTGGCCAGCTCAGCCCCCTGCCAGGAGGTGGTGTGGGAAGGCGCGGACGTGGACCTGGCGCGCCTGCCCGTACAGCACTGCTGGCCGGGCGACGTGGCGCCGCTCATCACCTGGGGGCTGGTCATCACGCGCGGGCCGAACAAGTCGCGCCAGAACCTGGGCATCTACCGCCAGCAAGTGCTGTCGCGCAACCAGTTGATCATGCGCTGGCTGGCGCACCGCGGCGGCGCGCAGGACTTCCGCGAGCATGCCATGGCCCATCCCGGCGAGCCCTACCCGGTGGCGGTGGCGATCGGCGCCGATCCGGCCACCATCCTGGGCGCGGTCACGCCGGTGCCCGACAGCCTGTCCGAGTACCAGTTTGCCGGCCTGCTGCGCGGCAGCCGCACCGAGGTGGTCGCCGCGCTGGGCAGCACGCTGCAGGTGCCAGCCTCGGCGGAGATCGTGCTCGAAGGCAGCATCCGGCCCGACGCCACGCACAAGAGCGGTTACGAGCATGCGCTGGAAGGCCCGTTCGGCGACCACACCGGTTACTACAACGAGCAGGCCGAGTTCCCGGTGTTCACCGTCGACCGCATCACCCTGCGCCGCGACCCGATCTACCACTCCACCTACACCGGCAAGCCGCCCGACGAGCCGGCCGTGCTGGCGCTGGCCATGAACGAGCTGTTCCTGCCGCTGCTGCAGCGCCAGTTTCCCGAGGTGACCGACTTCTACCTGCCGCCCGAGGGCTGCAGCTACCGGATGGCGCTGGTGCAGATCAAGAAGGCCTACCCGGGCCACGCGCGGCGCATCATGATGGGCGTGTGGAGCCACCTGCGCCAGTTCATGTACACCAAGTTCATCGTGGTGGTCGACGAGGACGTGGACATCCGCGACTGGCGCGAAGTGATCTGGGCGATCACCACCCGCGTCGACCCGGTGCGCGACACCATGATGGTGGAGAACACGCCGATCGACTACCTGGACTTCGCCTCGCCGGTGAGCGGCCTGGGCAGCAAGATGGGCCTGGACGCCACCAGCAAGTGGCCGGGCGAAACCGCGCGCGAATGGGGACGCCCGCTGACCATGAGCCCCGAGGTGCTGGCGCGCGTGGCACCGATCTGGGACGAACTGGGACTGTGATCAGCCCAGCGTCAGCGCTGCCAGCACCGCCAGCGGTGCGGTTTCGGAACGCAGCACCCGCGGCCCCAGCGTGACCGGCACAAAGCCTGCGGCCAGCGCCGCCGCTTCTTCCGCTGGCCCCAGCCCGCCCTCGGGACCGGACAGCAGCCAGACCGCGCCGCTGTCGGGCACGGCTTCCCGAAGCGGACGGGCGTCGGGATGCAGGGACAGCAGCAGGCGCGTGCCCGGTTCCCGGCCGTCCTGCGCGGGCCGGACGTGGGTGGCCAGCCAGTCGGCCAGGCTCAGCGCCTCGTGCACCGGTGGCACCTGGTTGCGACCGCATTGCTCACAAGCCGCCACGGCCACCGCCTGCCAGTGCGCGCGTTTCTTGTCGCCGCGCTCGCCCTTGAGCTTGAGCACGCTGCGCTCGCTCAGCAGCGGCGTGAGGCTGGCCGCGCCGAGCTCAGACGCTTTTTCCACCAGCCAGTCCATGCGCTCATTGGCCGTAATGCCGGCCAGCAGGTGCACCGCGCGCGGCGCTTCGCGCTCGACCCCCCTGTGGGCTCCGACCAGCACCTGGACATCGGAGCGGCCCATGCGGGTGACGGTCGCGTCGAATTCCCCGCCCGATCCGTCTGGTCCGCCGTTGAACAGCGTAATCAACGCACCCGGCTGCAGGCGCAGCACCTGCACATGGCGCGCGGCCCCCGGCGGCAGGTCGATGACCTCGCCGCAGGTCAGCGGCACGGGGCAGTGGAAGCGCGGCATGGCTCTTGGAAACTCACAAAACAATAGCTGAATAGAACCACGCGACGCTGGGAAATAGCCATTTTTTTCTCTAAACCCGACCGAAAGCGTATCCGGAGACCGCCGTGGTGCCCTCCACCTCGTCGATCAGGCGCAGCAACGGCCCGAGTGCGCGGTAGCGGCTGGCCGTGGCGCGGATGTAGCCGATGAAGCGCGGCGCGTCCGCCAGGTAGCGGGGCTTGCCATCGCGCAGGGTCAGGCGCGCGAAGATGCCAGCGACCTTCAGGTGGCGCTGAAGGCCCATCCATTCCACAGCGCGGAAGAACGCGCCGAAGTCGCTGTGCCAGTCCTCGAAGTCCATCAGTCCGGCCTTGCGCGCCTTTTCCCAATAGCGGACCGTCACATCGAGCACGAAATCCTCCTCCCAGGTCAGGAAGGCGTCGCGCATCAGGCTGGCGATGTCGTAGGTGACGGGGCCATACACGGCGTCCTGGAAGTCCAGCACGCCAAGTCGCGTCGCCGGAGTCTGTCCGGGCACCGCCGGGATCATCAGATTGCGCGGCATGAAGTCGCGGTGCACAAAGACTTTCGGGGCGGCCAGGTTGCGCGCAACGATCAGGTCGAAGGCCTTGTCCAGCGTTTCGCGTTGTTTGCCTTCGAGCGCGACGCCCTTGTGCTGCGTGAGGTACCAGTCGGGAAACAACGCCAGCTCCCGGCGCAGCAGCGCCTCGTCGTACGGCGGCAGCACGCCGGGCGCCGACGCCAGTTGCCAGGCGATCAGCGCGTCCGTGGCTTGCGCGTACCAGGGTGCGTTGGCCTCGGGGCGATCCGGATCGATCACGTCCATCATCGTCTGCGTGCCCAGGTCGCTGAGCAGCATGAAGCCCTGCGGCTCGTCCCAGGCCAGGATGCGCGGCACCTTGAGTCCGGCGGCTTCCATCAGCCGCCCCACGTGCACGAAAGGCGCGCAGTTTTCCTGCGCGGGCGGCGCGTCCATGATGATGCAACTGCCCGCTCCACCGACCCGGTCCACCCGGAAGTAGCGCCGAAAGCTCGCATCGGCCGAGGCCACGCGCACCGTATCGGGCACCAGCCCGTGCATCGGGGCCTCGCGCGCCAGCCACGCATGAAAGGCCCCGGCGCGTGCGGGATCGGCCCAGACGGGTGCAGGGGGTTGCGGCGATGCGGCCACGCTCGGGTCAGGTAGATGTTTGCTCATGGATAATCCATTCTACAAATCCAGCCCCGCCAAGCCCCGCCCGACCTGTCCGCCATCCGACCGAGAGCCGGCCCTTCCCGTTTGACGACTGCCCCCTTGCCGCCCTCGATGAAGCCCCCGAAGCCAAGATCGCCCTGCCGACGGACCCCTGTGGCCGTCCTGGTGGCCGGCTTGCTGGAGGGCGTGGCTTGGGCTCAGGGCGCCGACGTCGATGCGATGAAGCTGCGGCGCACACCGCTGCTGGAAGAAAAAATCCCCGGCATGGTGCGCCGGGACATGCCCACCTTTCTGTCCGGCGATAGCCTGAACGGCCAGATCGATGAGCGGGTGGTCATCGAAGGCCAGGCCGAACTGCGCAACCGCTCCACCGTGCTGCGTGGCGACTGGCTGCAGTACACCCTGCCTGACGACACCGCGCGGGCCCGCGGAAACGTGCGCATCAATCGCGAAGGCAACGTGTACCAGGCGCCCGAGGCCGAACTGGAGGTCGAAGCTTTCCGCGGGTATCTGACAAAGCCAACCTTCGACCTGCTTCGCAACGGCGCACAGGGTGACGCCGAGCGCATGGACTTCCTGGACGACAAGCACGCCATCCTGCACAACGCCCGCTACAGCACCTGCAGGCGGGACGGAGGCCCGGAATGGCTGCCGGACTGGGTGCTCAAGGCCCAGCGCATCAACATCGACAACGAGGATGAGACGGGCGTTGCCGAAGGCGCGACGCTGCGCTTCATGGACATCCCGATCCTGCCCATTCCGGAGATCAGCTTTCCCCTGAGCAGCAAGCGCAAGTCCGGCTTTCTCACGCCGATCATCGGGCTGGGCAACGTCAACGGTGTCGAGGTCTCCCAGCCGTACTACCTGAACCTGGCGCCAAACCGCGATGCCACGGTGTGGGGCACGCTGATGTCGAAGCGAGGCGTCGACCTGGCCGGTGAATTCCGCTACCTGGAGGCACCCTACCAGGGCCTGATCTGGGGCAACTACATGCCCTGGGACCGCCTGCGCGACGAAAAACGCTGGGGGTTTGCGGCCGTTCACAGCGGCACCCTGCCCGGCGGCATGGGACTGAACCTCAACCTGAACCGGGTCAGCGATGACAACTACTGGAAAGACTTCACCCGGGTCAGCACCTCGCTGACCACGCGCCTGTTGCCGAGCGATGCCAACCTCACTTGGAGCCAGGGCGGGTTTTCGGCCGCCGCACGCGCTCTTTACTGGCAGACGCTGCAGGACAGCTCCGCACCGATCACGCCGCCGTACAACCGCATGCCGCAGCTGACCGCGCGCTACGGCGGCAGTGCCGCCGCCGGGTTCGACTACAGCGTCAACGCCGACTACACCAAGTTTGAGTCGGTGCCCTCGTTGACCGGTCAGCCCAATGGACAGCGCGCTTTCGTCGCCGCGCAGGTGAGCCGGCCCTGGATTCAGCCGGGCGCGTTCGTCACGCCGAAACTGATGCTTCAAGCGACCAACTACGCCTTCGACGGCAACTTGAGCAACGGCGACGCGCGGGCCAACGTGACCGTTCCGACGGTCAGCCTGGACAGCGGCCTGATCTTCGAGCGCGACACCAGCTATTTCGGCCGCGACCTGCGCCAGACGCTGGAGCCGCGCGCCTTCTATGTCTATACGCCGTATCGCAACCAGAACTACCTGCCGAATTACGACACGACCAGCTTCGACTACAACTTCACCACCATCTACCAGGAAAACTCCTATGCCGGCAACGACCGCATCGCCGACAACAACCTGCTGACCCTGGGCCTTTCGACCCGGCTGCTGGATCCGGCCACCGGCGCCCAGGCCGCGCAGTTAGGCATTGCCAACCGGCTGCGTTTTTCCGCCCAACAGGTCACATTGCCCGGGCAGGCGCCGGTGCCCACCGGGTGGAGCGACATCCTGGTGGGTGGGATCGTCAACTGGGACCCGCGCTGGAGCGCGCGCGCGTTCATCGAGTTCGACGCCAAGACGGCCAGTTCGGTGCGCACGACCGTGGGCGGGACCTACAATCCGGGCAATTACCGGGTATTCAATGCGGCGTACCGGTTGCAGGCGGGTACGAGCGAAACACTGGATGTCGGCTGGCAGTGGCCGATCAACGATCTGTGGGGCGACACAGGCCTGGAACTGGGCAAAGGCAAGGGGCAGGGACCGGGCCGCTGGTACACCGTGGGACGCATGAGTTACAGCCTGATGAATCGCCAGCTGACGGACGCGTTGCTCGGGTTTGAATACGACGCCGGTTGCTGGCTCACGCGCATCGTGGTCAGCCGCCTGCAGACCAGCACCTCGTCGGCCAACACGAACATCACCATGCAGCTTGAACTCGTTGGTTTTTCGCGCCTCGGAACCAGTCCGCTCAAAACCCTTCGGGACCATATCTCGCGCTACCAGTACCTGCGGGATCAAACCACCACCCCCAGCCGCTTCAGCAACTATGACTAAGAAACAACCGGGCCTTCTTGCCATGACCGTACCGACCCGCAAAATCGGACAGGGCATCCTGGCCAGCGCGTTGCTGGTGACTGCGTTGCTGCCGGCGACCGCGATGGCACAAGGCCTGCGCCCGTCGGGCAGCCTGGGGGCCAGCGGGTTAGGTTCCTCCGGCCTGGGCAGCAGCCTGAACGCGCGGCCCGCCAGCACCGGACCGCGCCAGGCGGACTTCATCGTGGTCGTGGTCAACAGCGAACCCATCACCAACAACGAGGTCCTGGCCAAGCTGGTCCGCACCGAGCAGCAGCTCGCCCAGCAGGGTGGCGCGCTGCCGCCGCGTGACGTGCTCGCGCGCCAGGTGCTGGAACGCATGATCAACGAGAAGTCCCAGGTGCAGCTCGCCCGCGAGGCCGGCATCAAGGTGGACGACGCCGCGGTGGATCAGGCGGAGCTTGCGATTGCCAGCCAGAACCAGATCACCGTGACGGAGTTGCGCCGTCGCTTGACTCAGGACGGAATGTCGGTCAGCCAGTTTCGGGAAGACCTGCGCGACCAGATCCTGCTGACCAAGGTGCGCGAGCGCGAACTGGAAGCCAAGGCCCGCGTCACCGAGGTCGATATCGACCAGTTCATCCTGGAAAAGCAGGGCGGCGCCGACCAGGCCAATGCCGAAATTGACCTGGGCATGGTGCTGGTGGCGGTTCCGGAGAATGCGGAGCCGTCCCAGGTCGCCACGCTGCAGGCCCGCGCGGAAAGCATCGCGAAGCGCGCCCGCGCCGGCGAGGATTTCACCGCGCTGGTCAAGGAGTTCTCCGACGCCCCCGACCGCGCCCGCAACAACGGCCAGCTGGGCCTGCGCGCGGCGGACCGGTACCCCGCCCTTTTCGTGGAGGCTACCCGCGGGCTTCCCAAGGGCGGTGTCTCCGAGCCGGTGCGCTCCGGTGCGGGCTTCCATGTACTGAAAGTGCTGGAGCGTCGCCAGGGCAGCCTGCCCGCGATGACCGTCACCCAAAGCCGTTCCCGGCACATCCTGTTGCGCCCCAGCGCCCAACTGAGCGAGTCGGCAGCGACCGAGCGTCTCGCAGACTTCCGGCGCCGGATCGTGGCTGGCCAGGCCGATTTCGCCACCTTGGCCCGCGAGAATTCCCAGGACGGCAGTGCCCGCGAAGGAGGCGATCTGGGCTGGGTCAGCCCTGGACAGTTCGTGCCCGAGTTCGAAGAGGCCATGATCAAGCTGGCCCCCGGTCAGATCAGCCAGCCCGTGGTCTCGCGCTTCGGTGTCCACCTGATCCAGCTGACCGAACGGCGTGAAAGCCAGCTCAGCCCGCGCGAGCAGCGCGAGATCGTGCGCGGTCTGGTGCGGGAAAAGAAGATGGAAGAAGCCTACCTGACCTGGGCCCAGGACGTGCGTGCGCGCGCCTATGTCGAGTTCCGCGAGCCGCCGCAGTGAAGGTATTGGCCCCCACGCTTGGCACTGCGTGTCCGCGCTGCCCCCCGAGGGGGCCTTCGCGCCTTGGGGCGGCCCGGCGGCGCTCAATGGCTCCCACGCTCGCCACTGCGTGTGCTTCGTTGGCTCCCGAGGGGGCTCGCCCTGCTTGGGGTGGCCCGGCGGCAGCCTGATGAAACACATTCCGCGCAAGCGCTTCGGCCAGCATTTCCTGACCGACAGCGGCATCATCGATGCCATCGTCCGCGCCATTGATCCCCGGCCGGGGCAGGCCATGGTGGAAATCGGGCCCGGCCTGGCCGCACTGACTCAGCCCTTGGTCGAGCGTCTGGGGCACTTGACGGTGATCGAGCTCGACCGCGACCTGGCGGCCCGGCTGCGCGCCCACCCGCAGCTTTCGGTGATCGAGTCCGACGTCCTGAAGGTGGACTTCGCCAGCATCGAGCGGCCGTCGGGCGCTGCAAGACTCAGAGTGGTCGGGAACCTGCCCTACAACATCTCCACGCCCATCCTGTTTCACTTGCTGCGGCATGTGGACATGATCGAGGACCAGCACTTCATGCTCCAGAAGGAAGTCATCGACCGCATGGTGGCACAGCCGGGTACCAGCGACTACAGCCGGCTCTCGGTGATGCTGCAGTGGCGCTATGACATGGAAAACGTGCTGTTCGTGCCGCCGGAAAGCTTCGATCCGCCCCCGCGTGTGGACAGTGCCGTGGTGCGGATGGTGCCGCACGCCGCGCCGGCACAGGTGGATGTGGCGCGCCTGAGCGAGATCGTGCAGGTGGCCTTCAGCCAGCGCCGCAAACTGCTGCGGCACACCCTTGGCCGCTGGCTCGACGCCCAAGGCTTGAGCGGACGCTTTGACGTGCAGCGGCGCGCGGAAGAGGTGCCCGTGGCCGAGTATGTGGCCTTGGCCCTGGCCACACCGGCGTAAGTCCGCCAGCAAGGGGCCCATCGCGAGCCGGCCAAGAAAAAAGCCCGCCATGTGGGCGGGCTTCAGACACAGGCCAATTCCTCGGCCAACCTGGCGAATGGATCAGGTTCGCGACCGCTCAGGCGGCCGTGAGCCAGTAACCCGCATTGAAGGGGCTGCTCATGCGCAGCGCCTGCGGTGTGATGTCCACCAGCAGGCTGGTGGGCATTTTTTCTCCGTTCTCGGTCATCAGTTCGATGCCCTCGGCTGGGCCGCTGGCGACCTCGCCCTTTGCCTCGTTAGCCCGTTCCGCTTGGCTGGTTTGTGCGGAACGGGCTACAGAAAAGAATAGAAGCACCTGAACGGGACTTTTCGCTCGCCCCAGTAGTCGGCGGCATCCCGGAAGATGTCGAGCAGCTGCTCGCGCGCTTCTTTGTCGAACTTGCCGTTGGCCGGTACCTGCTCCAGCACCACGATGAAGCCCGGCTGGGGGCCCGACTTGTGCAACGGGTCCGTCATCGAGTCGTACAAGGCGTCGAAATTCTTGCCAAAATGGGCCGGAAACGTGAATTGCTGGGCGATGAGGTCCAGCACGTCCTGCTTGCTTTGGGCAGACGACAGGTTGGCGTATAAAAAGTGATGACCCAGCCCCTGTGCGGCCTCCTGCAGGTCGCTCACGCGGAAGGCGCGAATCGACTGCACGATATTGGTTCTCACGTTACGAAGTGGCGTATCCATCTCCGCTGCTCTTTCTTAATAGTCAATAAAACTGGTTGCGACCCTGGGGCCGGATATCTGGGAACTCAACACCCTCATTCGACAATCCGCCGGAAACTGGCGTAGTGGTCGCCGGTGTAATAACAGGCATCCGGTGTGCGCGGTTGACCGCCACACACGATGCGCCGCGCTCCCCGATTTCGCGAACCCGGCGTTTTCACCGTGTATTCCAGGTAATAGCCGCGCTGTTTGGCGGGCAGCAGGCGCTCCCGATTCCCGAACACCGTGCCGTCCTTTTCATAAGGAAACGGCCCGCCATCCCGGATCAGCTGAAGCGTCTGGCGACCCTGCGCAGGCAGTTCCGCCACGGCGATCACCGCAACGGCGTCTGCCGACGTTGACTGCCGGGCATGCACCAAAACAGGGCTTGCCAGACTGCCCAACAGCAGGCCACCTGCGAGCAATAGCTTGTACTTGTGGACGAATGCAGCTCGCAACATGGAAATACACTTGGTGAGAACCCCGGGTAAACCCCGAAATTTCAGGCCGTAGTGTGACCGAACCACGCAGAAAAAGCAAGCGGATGCCCAAAAAACGGGCATTCCATACAGAAACACGCCTGCAGTAAGTTAGTGCTTGCTAATTGGTTAGGCCTCAACGTGCCACATTCGCGTCTGCCACCGTCAATGCCGTCATGTTCACGATGCGCCGCACCGTGGTGCTGGCCGTGAGGATATGCACCGGTTTCGCAGCCCCGAGCAGCACCGGCCCGATCGCGATATTGCCACCCGCGGCAGTCTTGAGCAGGTTGTAGGAGATGTTGGCCGCGTCGATGTTGGGCAGCACCAGCAAATTGGCGTCTCCCATCAGGGTGCTATTGGGCATCAGGGTTTGGCGCGCCGCGCCGTCCAGGGCCACGTCGCCGTGCATCTCCCCGTCCACTTCCAGCCAGGGCGCCTGGGCTTTCAGCAATTCGAGGACGCGGCGCATCTTCAACGCGCTCGGCTGGCTGGATGAGCCGAAGTTGGAATGAGACAGCAAGGCCGCCTTGGGCCTCAGGCCGAAGCGCATCATTTCCTCGGCGGCCAGCATCGTGATCTCGGCCAGTTGTTCGGCGCTGGGGTCGTAATTGATATGCGTGTCCACCAGGAACACCTGGCGACCCGGCAGCATCAGGCCGTTCATCGCCGCATAGGTGTGCACGCCCGTTCGCTTGCCAATGACCTGATCGATGTATTCCAGGTGCAGTCCGGTGCTGCCCCAGGTGCCGCAGATCAGGCCATCGACCTCGCCCTTGTGCAGCAGCATCGCACCGATCAGCGACAGGCGCCGGCGCATTTCGATCTTGGCCATCTGCTCGGTGATGCCCTTGCGTTCGGTCAGGCGGTGGTAGGTCTGCCAGAAGTCGCGGTACCGCGGGTCCAGTTCGACGTTGACGACGTCGTAATCCAGCTCCTCCTTCAGGCGCAGGCCGAACTTCTCGATGCGTTTGGCGATGACTGCCGGGCGACCGATCAGGGTCGGGCGGGCCACGCCTTCGTCCACCACGATCTGCGCGGCACGCAGCACGCGTTCTTCTTCGCCTTCGGCGTAGGCCACACGCTTCTTCTGCGCGCGCTTGGCCGCCAGGAAGATCGGCTTCATCATCGTGCCGGAGGCATAGACAAAACTCTGCAGCCGCTGTCGGTAGGCGTCCATGTCGGCGATCGGGCGCAGGGCCACGCCGCTGTCCGCCGCGGCCTTGGCCACGGCCGGCGCGATCTTCATCATGAGGCGAGGATCAAACGGCTTCGGAATCAGGTATTCCGGGCCAAACGCCAGCTGCTGGCCCGCATAGGCCACCGCCACCACCTCGCTCTGCTCGGCCTGCGCCAGCTCGGCAATCGCGTGCACGGCCGCCAGTTCCATCTCCAGCGTGATGGTGGACGCCCCGGCGTCCAGCGCGCCGCGGAAGATGTAGGGGAAACACAGGACGTTGTTGACCTGGTTCGGGAAATCGGTGCGGCCAGTGGCCATGATGGCGTCGTCGCGCACGGCCTTGACCAGGTCGGGCATGATTTCCGGCGTCGGGTTGGCCAGCGCAAAGATCAGCGGCCGCTCGGCCATCGTGCGCACCATGTCCTGCTTGAGCACGCCACCGGCGGACAGTCCCAGGAAGACGTCGGCGCCCTGGATCACCTCGGCCAGCGTGCGGG
>Ga0075163_10004619_pt1 | contig 18454 bp, 18 predicted proteins | sample JI1023141ADNA_FD_71478 | JGI IMG/M metagenome (GOLD analysis project Ga0075163, IMG submission 71478) | Wastewater effluent complex algal communities from Wisconsin, to seasonally profile nutrient transformation and Carbon sequestration -... | ecosystem: Engineered > WWTP > Effluent > Algae...
GCCTTCAACAGCGTCGAAGGACGGCGATCGAACTGCAGTTGTTTCCACTTGGCGAGCTTGGCTGTGGCCGCGGCGAGCTCCGCTGCTTTCGCCGGATCCTGCGCCGCAGCCACAGCTGCCGCCGCGGGATCCTGCGCCGTGACACTGACTCCTGGCGGGGGAATCTCCACCACACCAGTCACCGTCACCGCGCGCACCGCTCGCGTGGCGGGCACCGGCTGCTGCGCCAATAGATCAGCGCAGAGGAACAGCAGGGAACAGGCAACTGTCGCGATCGGGAAGGGTTCGCGCGGGATCATCAGGGGGTCTCCTCGAGTGGGCGAGAGGGTAGCACAGCGAGCCGCCGCGGCACGGAGCTCTTCACTTTCCAGGGTCGGCGGAGGCGGCGTCGGCGGCGGCCGAGTCGCCCGGCGAAGTCCACGACGGCACCAACCCGGTCAGGTCGACGGGGCGACTGGATGCGACGGCAACGCGAGCCAGATACTCCGAGCGCGGCACGGAAAACGCGCCGAGTGTGGCCAGGTGTGAGGTCACGAACTGCACATCGAGCAAAGTGATGCCAGCGGCGAACAGAGACCGAACCAAGGCGATCACGGCAACCTTGGACATGTCGGTGGCGCGATGGAACATCGACTCCGCCGCAAACAGGCCGCCGACCTGGACGCCATACGTGCCGCCGACCAGTTCGGGGCCACGCCAGACCTCGAGGCTGTGCGCAAAACCCTCCCGATGCAGCCGGCAATAGGCCTCGACCATCTCCGGAATGACCCAGGTGCCTTCCTTGCGAAGGCGCCCGCATTCGGCCATGACGCGTGGGAAGCAGCGATTCCAGGTCAACTGGAAGTCCTCGCGGCGCAACCGTTTGTGCATGCTACGGCTGACGTGCAGATGCTCCGGATCGAGCAGGGCCCGAGGATCGGGGCTCCACCACATCGGCACGTAGCCCTCGGCGTACCACGGGAAGATGCCACTCTGGTAGGCGGCCAACAGGCGCGCCGAGCTGAGGTCGCCGCCCACCGCGACGAGCCCTTCCTTGTCGAACTGCTCCGGATCGGGAAACCGGACCCGGCCATCCGGGCGCAAGAACACCGGTTGTTTCCGCACGCCCCGCATCACTTCTCCTTCAGGCGACGCAGCGTGGTGTGCTGCTCCTCCCGATCGGCGAGCTCCAGCAGCTCGATGTCGCCATCGCCGACCGGGCGGAAGTAGACGCGGAGCCCGAGGGAGGCGCGGAAACTCCAGGTGTCCTGGCCACCAAGCTGCTTCACCTCGAGACCCGGATAACTGTGGCCTTCCGTGCAGAACAGCAGGATCGCCTGAAACGCCCGCTCGATCGACTTGCGATCCTTGCCGTCGAGCGACTTGTAGAACGAAGGCAGGAAGTGCGGCAGCCGGAAGCGGCGATCGTCAGACACCACCGGCGGCGGGGCCTTGGCCTTGCGCCGCCCCTTGGGCAGCAGCGCCTCGAGTTCCGTCACGGTCTCCTCGAGTTCGCGCAGCCGCGACTGATTGTGCGCCAGTTGCCGGCGCAGGGCTTCATCCGCGGCGAGGAACCCCTCGCGTTCGTCTTCGAGTTCGCGAAGGCGGCGCTGCAGCTCCCTGGTCTCCTCGGCGCGCGAAGCCCGGTCCTCTTCCTTCTGCGGCAGCCGATCCACCTCGCTGCGTTTGCGCCAGACGGTCAGATCCTGTTCGGCTCGAACGAGCCGCCGCGAAAGATCCGCCTCCCGATCACGCGACCGCGAGGCCCCTTCGCGAGCGCGCTCGAGTTCCTCGCGCAACCGCGCCGCTTCGGCTTCGCGAAGCGCCAGCAGCGCCGCCGAATCCGCAGCCGAAGCGGCATCCGCATCGACCTCGGCCACGGCCGCCGTCTTTGGCAGCAAGAGCGCCAGAACCTCGTCCAGCTGCTTGGGATCGCGCAGTTCCGCCAGCATCGGCGCGAGCACATGGGCGGGAGCGCGTTCGATCCGGAACCCACCCTTCGGCGAGAGCCCAAATTTGCGCGCCAGCTCTCTTTGGGCCCGCACGGGGGCAAGGTGTTCGAGCAGCAGCGCCAAGGGCAAATCGGCTCCCTTGGCGAGGATGCGCTCGCTCAGCTTGCGCAGCGGCACCGCGTGCTCGCTCATGCACCACCCGTCCGCCAAAGAGACAACATCACCAGAGAGTAGACCATCGCCACGGTCAGCGACAATCACCATGCACCGCCGGGGAACAAAGGCCGGCGGAAGTCAGCGCGGAGTCGCTTGGGTGGGGTCTGGCGGCCCCGGCGGGTAGATCGGCGTCACGGGGTACTCGCTCCAGCCTTCCTCATCCCAAGTCCGCTCGATTGCGTCGCGCTCTTCCTGGGTGATCGGCGCCGGCGAACGCCAGCCCCGATACGCGGCCCATTCCAGCAGGTCGAATGGCGCACCAACGAGGGCAAACGCCTTCCAGAGCACAAACGAAGGGAACAAGAACACCGAAAGCGGGTCCCGGGTCTCCTTCGGCTGCATGCGATAGAACCCCCAGGAAACCGGCAGCGCAACGACGTCGATCGGCACCCCGACCACAAAGCCAACGGTGCCCCCCACCGTCGAAGGGAACCGTGTAACCCAGGTGCGGCCGTAGCGCGCATCGACGAGCTCCTCCGTGTAACGCACGACGGAAGAACACGAAGCGAGCCCGGCAACCACCGCAACGAGAGCCGCGGCACCGAGCCGGGAGCGCGCCAGGAACGAGCCGCGCGCCACCGTCATTACTTCGCGTCCCGCTTGGGTTCGCGCCGCGCAAACGTCATCTTCTTGATCGCCCACTTGTCTTCGAGTTCGGGCGGCGGCACATCCATCGTGGCGACCAGACGTTCGTTCGTGGCATTGACGATGCTGAGTTCGCGCAGCTTCCAGATCGACTGCAGACCGGTCGCGCCACTGCCCGGACGCGCCCCCGACTCACAGTTCATGATCACGGCGTAGACGAACGCGAGCGGCATCGACAGGTCCTTGCGCTTCCACTGCACTTCGGCCACGAAGTCGACTGCCTTCTGCTTCGACGACGCGCTCGTCACCGCGGTCTCTTCCTTCGGGTCCGTGAGGCCAAAGTCGTTCTTCTCGAGGTTCTGGCTCGCCGAAGCCATGATCTGGCCTTCGAAGTAGGTGCGCGGCTGGAGCGTGGCACCCGCCGTGCTCGAACGGTTACTCACGACCAGCTCGATCTTCTTCTGGTAGCCGCCGATCTGCTCAAGCAGACCACCGGGCCGCGTCGCTTCGCGCACGGCCGCCTCGCATTCCTTGATCGAGTTGGCGAGCGAGTTGCACCACCAACCGGCCACCGGAAGGGCCAGCAGGCAGATCAGGATCAACCCCCTGTAGAGGTCCATTTCGCGTAGGAACTTCATCGCATTACCTCTCCGCGCTCGGACCAAACGGTTCGAAAGATTCCTTCACGCCGACCTTGATCTTGTAGTACGCGCCAACCACCGAAGGATCGGGCTTGAACAAGTCCTCCTTGGACTTGTTGTCGCGCCCCGTCGGCCGCATGAAGGGCGAGTCCGCCTTGCTGTATTCAGCCTCAAATGCCTGCTCGAGAACGGCCAGGCGCTCGCGGAAGTCATCGCCGCGGAACGCGACCACAAACTCCAACGAACGAGCCGGGGCCTTCATGTTGAGGTCGAGCTTCATCATGAGATAGCGCCCCAACTGCGGCTCGATCGACTTCAGCACCTCGGACAGGCGCACGAGCACAGCCAGCCCGGATTCGAGCGAGATGTCCTCGTAGATACCCGACTCCTTCTGCTTCGCCTCGGCGATCTTCGCGAGCTTGTCGCGCACGAACAACACGCGCTTCTGCACGGGCAGTTCCACCAGCTCGTTGACCAGGTCCTTGTAGCCGTAGTCCTTGCCCTTCGACTGTTCGAGGCGGAAGTTCTGCGGACTCTCAAACCACTTGGTCGAGAACACCGAATAGAGCATGCCGTAGAACTGCGGCGGAGCCTTCGCATCGGCCTGGTACGTCTTGCCGATCTCGAGTTCGAGGTGCCGCAGCTCGGTGGAGAGCTTGTAGCCGTAGATGATGAGGGCCAACAGCCCGACCATGCACGCGAGCGCCAGCGGGAACTTGATGCGCTCGAAACCACGCGTGTAGGAAAGGTCTTCCTGACGCAGGTCGAAACCGGTCGGCCCGCCAAACGGGCCGAGCGCGAGGCCGATCGCCGTCGCAATGCGCGGCGCGAGATCCGCCGCGGTCTCCGCATCGAGGTCGTGCTGCAACCGACCGAGCACGTCGAGCTCGCGCGGCTCGATCGAGAACACTTCCTGCAGCATCTCGCGCATGCCGGGCACGCGGATCGCGCCGCCGGTGATCCACAGCGCCTTGATCTGCGAAGCCTTGCCCGAGGACGTCAGGTAGCGCACGAGTTCGCGCGCCAATCGCTGCAGGAAGGCCGTCTGCGCCGCCTCGACCTCCTGGTGCGTGACGGTCACCGCACGCTTCACGGGCGCGGCCTCCGGCGCATTCGCCTCGCTGCCCTTGGCCGGCAACGCCTCGTCGACTTCGACGCGGCAATCGCCACCGGACACCAGGCACTCGCGCACGACGTCGCGCGCAACCTGCGCGCTGATGCCATTCCGCCGGGCCACATCGTCAGCAATGGCCCCATCCCCGAGGCGCAGCGCGCGCATCTCGACGAGGGAATTGCCTTCGACCAGCACGACCTTCACGCTGCGGGTGCCGAGGTCGACGACCGCGGTGACACCACCAGCCACGGCACCTTCACCACCGGCCTCAAACGCACCGGCCCAATCGGCGACGCGCCAGAGTGCCATCGTGTCGAGATCGACCGCTTCGGGCTCGATCGACAGCGCCGACAGAGCCTGCAATTGCTGCCGCAGTCCGGCCTTTGGCACCGAAGCGACGAGCACGCGCGTGCTGCCTTCCGCACCTGGACCAACTTCGTGGAAGTCGACGACCATGTCATCGACGACGTGGCTGTGGATCTCGCCTTCGATCTCGGCCTTCACGACCTTGCGGATCGCATCGCGGCCCTTGAACGGCAACTCGATGACGCGCAGCACGGCCTCGCGGCACGGATGGCCGAGGAACACCTCGCCACGCATGCCGAGGTCCAGCCCCGCGCGCGAAGCCGCGGCTATCGCTTCGGCACGATCGCCGCCATCGGCAAAGGTCTCGGTGTGCACGCGCAGCAGCTTCACCTTGCGGTAGTTGCCGTCGAGCTCCACGACCTTCACGGAGTGGTCGCCCGGATCGATTCCTACGGTTCTCACCATGGCTTCACCTGTCGCACTGCTTCACCTGTTCTGCTGGGGTCTGCTTTCGATGTCGTAACGTTCGCGCTGGGCCGCGGTGAGCATCGCGCGCAGGCGCTGCTCGGAACGGCTGCGCGCAGCCTGCAACTTGTTGCGAATCGCCGCCGGCAACTGCTGCACGTCGGCGCTTCGCAGGGCGCGATTCACTTCTTCTTCTTCAGCCTGCATGACGAGGCGCAGGCTGTGCTCCTGGTCCGCGCTGAGCTTGAATTCGGCCGCGATCCGGCGCACGTAGTCTTCGTAGTCCGGAACCCCGGCCTCGGCGTCACACGCCACCACGACCTTGGGGATCACGAGACCTACGTTCATGCCAGCAAGGAAGCTTCCCAGAGCGGCGCCGAGAATCCAGAGCCGCAACCGGTTCACTTGCCTTGGCGCTCCCCGCGCGACCCCGAGCCCGTGGCTCCTTCCGGCCGCACGGCTCCGTTTTGGATCAGCGAGTCGAGCCGGTCCATCTCACGCTGCACATCGCCAGGCGCCGCCTGCAACATATCGTCGCGGCGATCCCCGAAGAGACCCGACTGCCAGGCGAGGCCGAGGCAGAACAGCACCGCCGCGGCGATCAACAGCCGGCGACAGAGCGTCATCACACCCTGCCCCACCGCCACGCGCTCGACTTCGAGCTCCCGCAGCTGCTCGCGCGACGGCAGACGCCGCGCCGCCGCGAGCACCGAAGCCGTAAAGCCCGCGGGCGCCGCAACGCTGGCCGGTTTTGCCGCGCCAACAACCCGCCGCAGGCCTTCCAGGGCCAACCAGCCCTGGTGGAATGCCGCATCCGCCTCGAGGCGAGCCCGGCAGGCCGCAGCCTCCGGTTCGGTCAGTTCCCCATCGAGGAAGCGGTGCAGCAGGCGTTCGTCAGTTGCTGAGAGGTTCATCGTGCCCCCGGTGGGTTGGTGCTGCGGAAGTTGCTCGTCGGGACAAGTTCGGGATGGTTGCGCTCGAGGGCGTCCTTGAAACGCTGCCGGGCGCGGAACAGGCGCGATTCGACCGTGCCGAGATTGCACTGCAGCACCTCGGCGATCTCGTTGTAGGAGAGGTCTTCGAACTCGCGCAGGATGAGGATCGTGCGGTACTTCTCGGGCAGCTTGGCGACGATCTGGCGCGTGACCGCTGCCAGCTCAGCCCGCATCAGTGGCGCCGCCGGATTGTCCTGGTCCTGGTCCCGCGCCGCCTGGCCGCAGACATCGAGCACGGCGTCGTCTTCGACGAGCTTGAGCCGGCGCCGGCTGGCGCGCGACAGGTGGTCGGTGGCCGCATTGACCGCGATGCGATAGAGCCAGGTGAAGAACGCCGACTCGTGCTGGAAGGTGTCGAGCTTGCGGAAGACCTTCAGGAACACGTCCTGGGCCAGGTCCTCACACTCGATGGCATCGCGGCAATACCTGCCGAGCAGCCGGAAGACCTTGTCCTTGTAGCGATCGACCAGGGTCCCGAACGCCGCCTCGCTGCCGGCGAGGATCGCGGCGATCAGCTCCTGGTCACTGGTTTCGACGGTCTGCTTCAAGGCGTACACGCGGGTCTTTGAGGGGCTTGCCCCGGCTTTCTTCCCGCCGCGCCAAATCCCTTCATTCGGGACGCCCCAGGAGGTGCCCCATCTTGTCCCTCTTCGTGTCTAAGTACTTCTGGTTGTGCTGGTTAGGACTTATTTGGAGTGCGACCTGCTCGGCGATCTCCAGACCGTAACCCTGCAGGCCGGTCAGCTTCTTCGGGTTATTGGTCAGGACCCGGAGCTGCCGCACCCCGAGATCGTGCAGGATCTGCGCACCGGTCCCGAACTCACGTTCGTCGGGGCGGAAGCCCAGGTGCACGTTCGCCTCGACGGTGTCCATGCCCGAGTCCTGCAGGGCATACGCCCGCAGTTTGTTGGCCAGACCGATGCCGCGCCCCTCCTGGCTGATGTAGAGCACGACGCCGCGCCCTTCCTTCTGGATGCGCTGCATCGCCTCGTGCAGTTGGGGCCCACAATCGCACCGCAGCGAACCGAACACATCGCCGGTCAGACACTGCGAATGAACGCGCACGAGCACCGGTTCGGCGATCGGCGGGAAGCGCCCGTTGTCGGGCACCCGGTCGATGCCGACGGTGAGCGCCATGTGCGTCCGGCCGTCGACGAGGCTGTGGTAGGTGTGGCAATCGAAGTAGCCGACCTCGGTCGGCATCTGGGCGACCGCCACCCGTTCGATGAGCCGTTCGCGCCGGCGCCGGTATTCGACGAGGTCGGCGATGCAGCCCATCTTGACCCCGTGCTTGCCGCAGAAGACCTCCAGATCGGGCACCCGGGCCATTTCGCCGTCGTCCTTGATGATCTCGCAGATCACGCCGGCGGGGCGCAGGCCGGCCAACCGGCAGAGGTCGACGATGCCCTCGGTCTGGCCAGTGCGCACAAGCACCCCACCTTCCCGAGCGCGCAACGGGAAGATGTGACCTGGTCGGGCCAGATCCTGGGGCTTGGCGGCCGGATTGGTCGCCGCGAGGATCGTGCGAGCCCGGTCCTTGGCGGAGATGCCCGTGGACACCCCCTCGGTGGCTTCAATGCTGACCGTGAACGCGGTGCCGAAGCGTGACTTGTTCTCCTGCACCTGCATCGGCAGCTGGAGCTGGTCGCAGATCGCGGGGTCCAGGGCCAGGCAGACGAGGCCGCGCGCCTCGCGGATCATCATGTTGACGAGTTCCGGCGACGCAAACTCGGCGGCAAAGCAGAGGTCACCCTCGTTCTCACGGTCAGGGTCGTCGACCAGCACGATCGGACGGCCGGCCTGGAGTTCTTCGAGCAGCTCGGGAATGGGAACGAACGTCATGAAGGGGCGCAGCAGCGAGTAGGGGGGCCGCAAAGTCTAGCCGCACCCGCCGCCGGACCGATTGCCGAACATCGCAACGCACCGTTTGGGAGTGCCGCATCCATCAACACTCGGCCACTTCCTAGCCCCTCGGCGCACGCCGGCTCCAACCGATGCCATGGGCGACACAAGTCCTTTGCAGAGCTGGAGTTGTTTTTCTCTTCAGCACCCGCGCCCGGGTCGCCGAAGCGGGGTGCGGCAACGGGGAGAAAGGCACGCGCAACTGGGAGAGAGCTACGGGGATGAAACGCACCTTGCTGGAAGTGTTCTGTGGCCTGGCGGCCCTGGTCCTGATGGTCTCGTTCCATCACCAGATCGCCAGGCTGGAAGTGCAGCAAAAAGACGTCACCGATCTCGAACGCAAGGTGGACCGCGCAGTTGCGGCCGTCGGCGACTCGAAGGACGTGAACGTCATGCGGCAGCAGATCCTGGCCGAAACCGAAGCGCGCATCAGCGCCCTCGAACAGCAGCTGCGGAATGCCGCCGCCGGCTCTGACTCCGCGAAGCGCATCGAAGACGACCTGCAGCGGGCGAAGACCGAGGTGTCGACCTTCCGCAGCCAGATGTCGACCGACTTCGAGCGCACCAAGGCCCTCGTCGACGCCTACATCAACGAAGTCCGCACCAACGAGAAGGATGCGGCGATGAAACGGACGGAGACCCAGACGGCGATCACCACCCTGGCGACGCAGCTCTACCGCGACCGCAACGAGATGACCAAGGCGATGCTGCTGCCGACCGTGCAGCTCAACGGCGACGACACCGTCGGCTCGGGCACGCTGATCTTCTCGGGCGAGAACCCGAAGTCGGGCAAGGTCGAGAACTATGTGATCACCAGCAACCACGTCGTGCGCAACATCCTGGCCGACACGCCGCGAGCCGCCAAAGACGGCTTCGACGTGACCGTCTACCTCGGCAAGGAGAAGCTCATCGTGAAGGGCAAGATGGTCGCCCAACAGCCAAAGATCGACGCTGCGCTGGTGCGGTTGTTCACCGATCGCAAGTTCCCGAACGTGGCCAACGTGCTGCCGCGCAACGAAGCGGACCAGGTGGCGGTCTGGGACCCGGTCTGCGCCGTCGGCTGCCCGCTGGGCAACGACCCGGTGCCGAGCCACGGCGAAGTCAGCTCGCTCAACAACGAGCTCAACGGCGCCAACTACTGGATGATCAACGCGCCGACCTACTTCGGCAACAGCGGCGGCGGCATCTACCGCGCCGACACGCAGCAGCTCATCGGCGTGTTCAGCAAGATCTACACGCACGGCAAGGGCAACCCCGTGGTGGTGCCGCACATGGGCCTCTGCACGCCGATCAACCTCGTCTACGACTGGTTGGCCGAAGAGAAGCTCGACCACCTGCTGCACAGCAGCTCGGTCAGCCGGCCCAACCTCGGCGCACTCGCCGCGCCGATCAAGTAGGCGGCCCGGCGCCGTCGATCGCAGCCGCGTTCAGGGCCGCGAGCGGCGCAACAGACGGCCGACCTTGCGCAGATCGGGGCTGTCCAGCCCCACCTTGAAGGCCAGCTGCAGACAGACCTTGGCCTCCGCAGTGCGCCCGAGCCCGTGCAGATACCGCGCCTTGGCGGCGTGGAAACGCGGCTCATGCGAACGTGTTGGCAGCGCCATGTCGACGAGTTCGAGGGCGCGCTTGCAGTTCTGCCGCGCCGCGAACAGCTCGGCCATCTCAAACAACACGTCGGGCTGACCCGGCGAGATTTCGAGGGCCGCGGCGAACAGGTCGAGCGCATCCTCGGTATCACCGGCCCGGCGCTTGGCCACGCCCGTGAAGAACAGGGCCGGCCAGAACTCCGGCTGCAGCTTGAGCCACAACTGGAACTCGGCGAGGCAGGAACGAGGACTGCGACCGCGCTGCGCTCGATCGGCCGCCTTCGCAAACCGCTCCTCGAAGTCGGCCACATCGAGCTGCAGCAGCGCGCGCACCGCGCGATCACGCACGTCGAAGTCGAGCGCGGAACCCCGCAGGCCGCCCAGCAATTCGTGCCGGGCCTCGCGGCGCAAACCGCAGGCAATGAGGCAAAGGCCCAGAAATACGCGATCCTCGTGCGACAGCAACGAACGCAGCTGGCTCAGGGCCTCGCCGAGTTCGGGCGGCGCCGAACGTGTCGACAACGCCGCGTGCAGGCACTCGAGCAACACGCCCGCCCCACGATGTTCGTCGTCCCATTCGCCAGCACGCACCGTACGTTCGCGCAACCGGCGCAAACCGCGCACTTCGAGTTCCCACGCATCCGCATCGCGGTGCTCGGCAAAGCAGAGCTGCGCGAGATGCGAGAAGAAGTCCGGGTGGCCATCCACATCGAGGCCCTTCTGCCAGAGGCCACGCGCGGCGCCGACATCACCACGGCGCGCCATCAGGATGCCAAGGCTCTCGAGGCCGCGCGGCGGTGGCGGCTCGAGGTGTGTGGCATATTCAAGCCACGCAAAGGCGCGCTGATCATCGCCCATGTCCGACAACTGCTCGGCGATGGCGACGCACGCTTCCCCATCAAACGGCTGCGCGCTGTAACAACGATCGAGGAACCGACGCACGGCCTCCTGGTCCAGCCGCCGGCCATCCAAGGCAATCGCCGTCGTCGCGTTGGCGACGCGCAGCGCGAGGCCAAACGACGGATCGAGCGCCAGCGCGTCCGCGAACGGCCGGATCAGCGCTTCCCGGTCATCGGGAACGGCGATCTCGAGGTCACCGCTGAGCAGCATCGCGTTGTCGAGCCCCTTCAGGAAGTGGCCAAACGCGGTCCCATTCGAAGTCAGCAAGCCGCGCGGCGGCTCATGGAAACGGATGTCGAGCACACGCGCGAGGTGGCGCGCGAGGCGCAGCAGACCGGGCACCGGATCCTGCAGATGCACGACGCCGCTCACCTTCTCGGTGACGAACTCATCCATGTCGTCGCCTTCGTCGCGATAGACATGGAACTCCACGCGCAGACCGTCTTCGGTTGGCGCAACTTCGCCGGTGACCACAGCCCGCACATCGAGCTCGGGCGGAATCAGGTCGAGCGCTTCTTCACGATCCGGCGGTGCATCCATCTGCACCCACGTGACCGGACCTTCGTCCGACGTGGTCTGCAACTCCAGCATCGCCGTGGGGCCAGCCAGCCCCTGGTTGAGCACCTGATGCACGAAGTCCGGTAGACGCCGCCCGTAGACGCCGGCCTCCAGGCCCTGCCACCCTTCTCCGGGGGCAGACGCCAAGGGCAGAAACATCACCTCGGGCTCTTCCAGCTCGTCAGGCAGTTCGGGTCGTTCAGCCATTCGATCAGGTTGGACTATCCGGGAGGCCAGCCGAGGTTGCGGCCAGCGAGAACATGCACATGCAGGTGAAAGACGGTCTGACCGGCTCCAGCCCCGTGATTGATCACGACGCGGAAGCCGTCGTCGGCCACGCCGAGCTTCTTGGCCACGGCGGCAGCAGTCTGCAGCAGGTGCCCGAGTAGCAGGGTGTCCTCCGGCGCGGCGTCACCCAGGCGAGCGATCGACCGCTTCGGGATGACGAGAAAGTGGGTCGGCGCCTGCGGAGCCACGTCCCGGAACGCCACGCAGTGCTCATCTTCGTGCAGACGCTGCGCCGGGATCTCCTGGCGCAGGATGCGGGCGAACACATTCGACGGGTCGTAGTTCAACGGTGCTGGGCCGCCGGACCAGCCGGCGACAGGGCGAGAGTAAGGCGGCCAGTCGCACCGGCTCAAGCCCTTCTCCCCGAAGATTCCGTCAAGAAGTCGGATTCGGTGCGGCGACAAGCCCCGGGCAAAACCGTCCGCCGCCCAACGGAGAATTGCCCCTCCCCGCGGGCCCCCTACGCTGCGCCCCCCATGGCCCTCCGCATCCGCCCCTTCACCGTCGCCCTGGCCGGCGGCTCCGGCAGCGGGAAGACGTCCCTCACGCAGGCCATGGTCGCCGCCCTTGGGCCGGACCGCTGTTCGGTGCTCGACCACGATTCCTACTACCGGGACCTGTCGCACCTGTCGCTCGCCGCCCGCGCCGAGACCAACTTCGACCACCCCGACAGCCTCGAAAACGAGCTGCTCGCGCGCCATCTGGCCGACCTGCGCACCGGCCTCGCCGTGCAGCGCCCCCGCTACGACTTCTCGACGCACAGCCGGCGCAGCGACGCGACCACGGTGGAACCGCGGCCGATCATCCTCTGCGAAGGCATCCTGCTGCTCGCCGTGCCCGAACTGCGTTCGGCATTTGACCTGCGCGTCTACGTCGACACGCCAGCCGACGTGCGCGCCCTGCGCCGCGTGCAACGCGACATCGTCGAACGCGGCCGCACGGTGCAATCCGTCGTGCACCAGTACATGACGTCGGTTCGGCCGATGCACGAACGCTTCGTCGAGCCGGCGCGCGAGACCGCGGACCTCGTGCTCGGCTGGCAGCACACGCCGCAGGAATGGGCGCAGACGGTAATGGCCATCCTGCGCGGGCGCATGCTCCCCAGCGCGGGCGCGTGACCTGAGGCCCGACCCGCGACGCGATCACTTCTTGGCGGCGAGTTCCTGGTATTCCTTCAGCGCCGCCGCAAGCCCGTCCCGCAGGTCACCTTCCTCACACAGATTGACGGCCTTCTGCTGCCACGCAACGGCCTGCGCATAGTCCTGCTTCCAGAACCACACGCGCGCGTAGGTATCGAGCAGGCTCGGCTCCTCTTCCTTCGAGAGCTCCACGGCCTTCTTCGCGGCGCGTTCGGCAGTGGCCAGATCGCGCTTCTCCTGCGGCGATTCGGGATCGACGATCGACCAGGCGAGGCTGTTCAGCAGGTCGCCATTGCCCTTCGCGATGCCGAGGTCGGCGACGCGCGGTCCGAGGCGCGCCGCAAATTCGAAGTGCTTCTCCCCCATCAGCGTCGAAAACACGCCCGGCAGCAGATACTCGGCCAGGAACGCGTGTTCGGCGAGCAGTGCATCCATCTCCTGGATGGCCACCTGCGGCTTCAGCGCCGCCGCCACGAACACGCGCTGGAACCGCTTCTCCAGCTTGTCGACCTGCTCGGCGAGCGCCTTGGGATCCGCCTTGCCGGCAACCGTCGACGGCAACACGAGCTCGAGCCACGCGAGCGCGCCAGCCCACACAAAGGTGCCCTTCGCGTCGACGACGAAGACGGTCGGCGCCTCGTGCCCACTGGCCGCGAGCCACGCTGCATGCGCCTTGCCACCTTCGTCCCAGCCGATGCGATAGTCGATGCTGCCGCCGTGCTGCTCGTAGAAGTTCTCGATCGCCGGCAGGTCGATGCCTTCGCTATCGCGCGCCACGCCGATGGCGCTGACCTTGCCCGCGAACTTCTTCTCGAGCGCGAGGTAATCCTGGTTGCGCGTGATGCCAAGATCGGCGGCCGAATCCCAGAACTCGACCACATAGACCTGCCCGGCCTCGAAGTTCAAAACCGGCTTGCCCTTCAGCCACTTCGCAATCGGCAACGCCGGCGCCGGCGCGCCCGGCTTCAGCTCCTGGGCGCACGCCGGCCCGAACGCAACGAAGAGCGGGGCAAGGAAACGCAGGAAGTCAGGGCGCATTGGTCACCTAGCAGACCCGGATACCAGCCCGGCGTCAATCGGCGCCGAGCCAGTGGCGATGCCACCGGCTCCGCGCCACTCCCTCAGCGCACGCGCAAACCCATCGGCGCCAACGCGTAGACGCGCGCGCGGCCGTCGCTCGACAGCGCATCGCGAACGACGCCGAGCACTTCGCCAAAACGGCCACAATCGCCGAGCACGGCCCGCAGCGCCGCCGCATCGACCCCCGCCTGCACCTGCGCATCGAAGAACGACGAGAACAGCGCGTCGGCGAGGTTCTTCGGTTCGGGCATGTGCACAACCTCGACGTCCTCGCCGAGTTTGGCCTTCTCACGCACCATCGCGAGCGCATCCCCGAGGCCACCAATCGCGTCAACGAGGCCATTCTCAACGGCCTGCTGCCCGGACCACACGCGACCGCCGGCGATCGCATCCACTTCCTGCGTGGTCTTGTGGCGCGAATCCGCGACATGGCTCAGGAAGCGCTCGTAGATGTCGTCGACGAAGCCCTGCATGCGCGCGCGTGCCCCGTCGGTCCAAGGCCGATCGGTGGCATCCATCAGCGGGCCATCATCGAGGCTCACGATATCCGTGTGCACACCCACCCGACGCATCAGCGCGCCGGTCTGGAAGCGCATGCCGAACACACCGATCGAACCAGTGATCGTGCCGACTTCCGCGAGGATCGGCTGGCCGATCGTGGTGATCCAATAACCACCCGACGCCGCGAGTTCGCCCATCGAGAACACGACGGGCTTCTTCGCCGCGAGCCGCTGCAGAGCCTGGCGGATCGCTTCGCTGGCCGTCGCCGACCCGCCCGGCGAATTGATGCGCACGACCACCGCCTTCACGAGGTCGTTCTCCGCCAGCTCATCGAGCTTCTTCACCGACGGGCCGCTGACCATGCTCCCCGGCGCCGGCGAATCACCATCGACGATCTCTCCCGACAAGTGCATGACGACGATCTGCGGATCCTCGATCTCCTCTTCCTTCTGCTGGCGCATCATGTTCGACAGGATCGCCATGATGTCGCGGCTCTGCTTCTTCTTCTTGGGCGCCGCATCGACGAGCTCGAACGCATCGTCACCACGCGCAGCCGCCACGGCGCGCTTGACACCACTCCACGGCACGAGCTTGTCGACGAGCCCGAGCTGCTTCGCCTCTTTGGCCGAGATCATGCGTTGCGCCTGCAATTCGCGCACTTTCTCCTCGGTCAAGCGACGCCCCACGGCGATGCGCCGCACGATGTCGCTGTTCATCGAACGCAACATCGCTTCGTAGTGATGGCGCAGGTGCGTCGACATCTGCGGCAGCATGTAGGGCTCGACGGCGCCCTTGAACGCCCCCACGCGCGTCACTTCGACCTGCACACCGAGCAGATCGAGCGCGTCCTTCATGTACATCACAGACATCGCGGGCGAACGCAGATCGATCGTGCCCATATCCGCGAGCAGGATCTCGTCGCACATCGCCGCCACCTGGAAACTGGCCGCACTGGCGTTCTCGAGGTAGCACGTGATGCGCTTGCCCGCGGCGCGCACCTTGGCAAACGACCGCTCAAGCTCCCGCAGCTGTGGCAAATTGAGCCCCAGGCCCGAGGTCAGATCGAGGAACACCTGGCTCTCCGGAACCTTGGCGAGCCCTTCGATCGACTCCGTGAGCTGGTAGAACGACTTCGGCGGCGCCCCGCCACCCCCGGTCAGCAGGCTCATCGGGTTGAACCCCATCTCGGCGAGATCTTCGTAGGCGCCGGCCGGGTGCAGGAATGGGATGCGCTGCTTCTCGACCTTCGGGGCCTCGGTCTTCTGGCCATCAGCCTTCTGGGCTGGAGCCGCCGGCACCGTTTCGGCGGCGGCCTTTTCCTGGGCGAACAACTGCTGGTTCGGCGCAGCGAACGCAAACCACGTGCAGACGGCGAACGGGAGGATGCGGGGCAAAGTCGTGGGCATCATGAGGGGAACGTTACCTGGTTGGGGCGGCTGCCGGAGGGCGGGCGCGAGGACCGCCGTTGTAGCCGGTCCTTCGGGCGGTCTGTCGACTTGTCCGGGTCGTTCTGCTTGCTAGAGTCGGGGGCTGCACGCGCCCGTAGCTCAGTTGGATAGAGCACCGCTTTCCTAAAGCGGGGGTCGCAGGTTCGACTCCTGCCGGGCGTACCACTTCCGCGCGCGAAGCGTAAGCGCCCGGTAGACAGCACGTCCGCGAATGCGCAACAGCAGCAGCCGTGCGAAATGGGAAACGGAGCGGGATGCCAGCGCGAGGCCGTTGGCCACATCCCCGCCACTGGCCAAAGCTACGCCGGCCTCAGCCGCCGACAGTTGCGCTTGCCGCGCCCACGGCCTGGCGCGCCGACTTCCATAGACGTGGCGTGAGCGACTCGGGCTTCTCGCCGTCGGCCAGTCGCTGCAGCACATCCTTCAGGTAGGCCCAAGGCTCGACACCCTGAAGAGCGCAGCTCCCGATGATCGAATACAGAATGGCGGCACGCTTGCCACCCTCGGCGCTGCCGGCAAACAACCAATTCTTCCTTCCCACCGCGACGGGGCGCAGTGCGCGTTCCGCGGCGTTGTTGTCGATCGCGAGACGGCCATCGTCGAGGTAACGATTGAGCGCGGTCCACTGGTTGAGTGCGTAGCCGATCGCTTTCCCCATCGGGCTCTTCGGCAGGACTGCCGACTTCTGGGCTTTCAGCCAGGGCAGCATCTGATCGAGGATCGGCTTACTGCGCTCTTGGCGCAAAGCCTTTCGTTGCTCGGGCGTGAGCCCGAGTTCCTTGGCCTCGCGCTCGACGTCGTAGAGCACGCCGATAGCGGCAACGGCGTCGGTTGCGATTTGCTTGGCCGTCGGAATCGCCTCGAAGAATTTGCGGCGTGCATGGGCCATGCACCCGACCTCCACGAGCTCGCCGTTGCCGTCACGAAAGACGGCGTCGTAGCCCGAGTAGGCATCGGCCTGCAGATGGCCGCGATAGTCGCCCAGCCATTCGCGTGGCCCATCGCGGGTGCGACCGGGAGTGAAGTCGAACACGACTTCGCCCTGGTCGCCGACATAGACCCAAAGGAAGCTCTTCTTGCTGCCACCCTGTTTGGTCTTGTCCTGCACCAAAATGCCAGTGTCGTCGCTGTTGATGCAGAAGGACCGCAGGATCGACATCCGAATCGCGGCAACCACGAGCCGCAACAGATTCGCTGCGTCCTTGATCCAATCGCCGAGCGTTGACTCGGGGATATCGACGCCGAAACGCTCGAAGATCTTGTTCTGGCGATAGAGCGGCAGGTGGTCCTTGTACTTGCTGACGACGACCTGTGCGATAAGGCTCGGCCCGGCGACGCCCTTGGCAATTGGTCGTGCCGGCATCTCCGGCGTGGCCACACCCGACTCCTCATGTGCCTTGCACGCGTACTTGATGCGGACAAGCTCGCGCACCTGCAGCACCGCAGGTTGGTATTCGAGTTCTTCGGTGACCGTTTCGCCGATTGGCTGCATCGGCTGATTGCAGCATGTGCACAGGCGCTGGTCTTCGGGCAACTCGATCACGGTGCGCACGCGCGGCAGGTCACTGCGTTGCCGACGAACACCGCGTGCACGCGGCTCCTTCTGCTCACCCTTGTGCTCTTCGTCCGGAGCTTCGGCCACATGCGGCGGTGGCGGCATTGGCGGCTCTTCTTCGACAACGAAGGGCAGCTTGCCCTGGCCCGGTTGATCCGCCATGCGCTCGCTGCGGCGGCCATGGATCATGTGGCGAAACCGAGCAACCATCAGCTTCAAGTGCTCGTTGGCTTCGAGCAGCTTGGCCTTCTCCTGCCGCTCCTTCGCGAGCTCTGCGGCGAGTTCTCCGATACGCGCTCGAAGCTGCGTCGGGTCGTCGTCAAGAGGTGCGCTCATCGCTGTCACATTCCTCCATACGCACGAATCGCGGCAAGAGGGTTTTCTCTTTCACGAAGTTCGCGAATACCAATTCCTCCTTTTCGCGCGCTGCAGATCGACACCACTCAACAGCGCTGCGAGATCTCCTGATGTCATCTCGATCTGCGCGGTCGCGCACTCCGCAGGCACTGGCCATGAGAAGGTGCCCTTCTCCAGGCGCTTGTGCAGCAGCCAGTAGCCTGACTGTTCCCAGTAGAGAATCTTGATGCGGTCGCGGCCGCGGTTGCAGAACACGAACAGGTGCCCGCTGATCGGATCCTGCTCGAGCTGATGCTGCACAAGGCCCGACAGGCCATCGATCGACTTGCGCATGTCGGTCGCGCCGCGTGCCAGGTAGATCTTCACCGCGGTTGGCAAACTCAGCATGGCTGTAGCGTCTCCAGCAATCGCCGCAGCTCATTACTGTCGAAGCCGGGGGGAATCCGGAGCGTCATGTCGCCACGGAACTGCAGCTCGAACGCCGCGAGCCGGTCCTTGGCGCTGATACTTGGCCGGCCGATGTCCCGCACGGCAACCTCGACCATCGCGGGCACGACAGGTGCCGTTGGCGACCGCCGCGACAGTTTGCTCCGCCACCAGTAGACGGTGCTCAGCGACAATCCCCTGTCCGCCGCGAAGGCCCTCACTGTCCGGCCGCTCTGCTCTTGCTCCTGAATCAATCGCCGCCACTTCGCTTCGGTCGTGTTCTTCATGCAGACGATCGTCGCTGCGGAAAACTCGCCGACCAGATGGTGTCTACCGGGGGCTTACATCTCGACGAGCCGGCTCACGTGATGGATCACGAACAGCACGTAGTGCGTCACCAGCCCTCGCGCAGTCCATGCTTCGACGGTGAAGAAGTCGCTTGCCATGATCGCGGGCGCGTG
>Ga0075163_10004620_pt1 | contig 18452 bp, 15 predicted proteins | sample JI1023141ADNA_FD_71478 | JGI IMG/M metagenome (GOLD analysis project Ga0075163, IMG submission 71478) | Wastewater effluent complex algal communities from Wisconsin, to seasonally profile nutrient transformation and Carbon sequestration -... | ecosystem: Engineered > WWTP > Effluent > Algae...
CCAGGTGGCCACGCGCCATGCGATGCAGCTGGGGCTGGGCGCGGGCGCGCTCACCAAGTTCTGCCGGCGCCAGCTGCGCATGAAGACCACCGTGATCGAGCTCAATCCGCAGGTGCTGGTGGCCTGCCGGGGATGGTTCAAGCTGCCGCCCGATGACGCCAGGCTGCAGGTGGTGATTGCTGACGCAGCGGTCGAGATCCAGCGTCCTGAATGGCAGGGCACGGTCGATGCGTTGCAGGTGGACCTGTACGACCATGAGGCCGCAGCACCAGTGCTGGACGACGAAGCCTTCTATGCGCAGTGCCGTGCCCTGCTGACCGACGAGGGCTGCATGACCGTCAACCTGTTCGGCCGCGCCTCCAGCTACGAGCGCAGCCTGGACAAGATTGCGGCGGCCTTCGGCGAGGAGGCCGTCTGGGCCTTCAAGCCCACCCGCGAGGGCAATACCGTGGTGCTGGCGCAGCGCACACCCACCCGCCCCTCGCGAGAGGCCCTTGCCGCGCGGGCCGAAACCATCCAGACTCGCTGGAACCTGCCCGCCACCAAGTGGTTGCGGGTGTTCAAACCCTGCAGGAAACCATGAACACGGTCATGCCGCACACACCCATTGCCGCCACCGCCCACCAGGGCCCCATCGACTGGCGCCGGCTGGTCGACTGGGCCCGGGAAGACGGCCTGATCACGGCTGACGAGGCCAGGCGGACCGTGGACCGGTGCGCCAAGGCCGAGAGCGTGCAGCACCCGCTGGTTCGCCTGGCCAGTGTGTCGATGCGCCGCGCCAGCGACGACCGTCCCTTGGACATCGAGTCGCTGACGCAGTGGCTCGCCAGTCGCACGGGACTGGAGTACCTGCGCATCGATCCGCTGAAGGTCGATGTGGGCAAGGTGTCTGAGACCATGAGCGCGGCCTATGCCGAGCGGCACCGCGTGCTGCCGGTTCAGGTGACGCCGACCGAGGTGGTGGTGGCCACGGCCGAGCCGTTTCTGACCGACTGGGTGGCCGAGGTGGAGCGGCAGTCGCGCCGCACGGTGCGACGGGTGCTGGCCAGCCCCGGCGAGATCCAGCGCTACACGGTGGAGTTCTTTGCGCTGGCCAAGTCGGTGCGCGCGGCGCAGAAGGCCGGCGGCAATGCGGGTGGCGCCAGTTTCGAGCAGCTGGTGGAGCTGGGCCGCAGCAACAAGCAGCTCGACGCCAACGACCAGGGCGTGGTGCAGGTGGTGGACTGGCTCTGGCAGTACGCCTTTGACCAGCGTGCCAGCGACATCCATCTGGAGCCCCGGCGCGAGCAAGGCACGATCCGGTTTCGCATCGACGGGGTGCTGCACCCGGTCTACCAGATGCCGATCGGCGTGCTCAACGCGATGACCGCGCGCATCAAGCTGCTCGGTCGCATGGACGTGATCGAGAAGCGCCGCCCGCAGGACGGCCGCATCAAGACCCGCAACACGCGCGGCGACGAGATCGAGATGCGCCTGTCCACGCTGCCAACGGCCTTCGGCGAGAAGATGGTGATGCGGATCTTCGACCCGGACACCACCGTCAAGGATCTGGACGCGCTGGGCTTCAGCGCCCACGATGCCGAGCGCTGGGAGGCGCTGGTCAAGCGTCCTCACGGCATCGTGCTGGTGACCGGCCCCACCGGCTCCGGCAAAACCACCACGCTGTATTCGACCTTGCGCCGCCTGGCCACCGATGCGGTGAACGTGAGCACGGTGGAGGACCCGATCGAGATGATCGAGCCGGCCTTCAACCAGACGCAGGTTCAGCCGCAGCTTGACTTTGGCTTCACCGAGGGCCTGCGCGCGCTGATGCGCCAGGACCCGGACATCATCATGGTCGGCGAAATCCGCGACCTCAAGACCGCCGAGATGGCGGTCCAGGCGGCGCTGACCGGGCACATGGTGTTCAGCACCCTGCACACCAACGACGCGCCCAGCGCGATCACGCGCGCCATGGAACTCGGCGTGCCGCCCTACCTGATCAACGCCACGGTGCTGGGCGTGCTGGCCCAGCGCCTGGTGCGCACCCTGTGCCCGCAGTGCAAGGCGAAGGACGAAAGCGCCACCCGCGCCGATCTGGAAGCCGTGGTCAAGCCATGGAAGATCAATGGCGGCTACCGGCCCTACAAGGCGGTGGGCTGCGTGGACTGCCGCATGACCGGCTTCATGGGCCGCATGGGCCTGTACGAGCTGCTGACCGTGTCCGAGGCCTTCAAGGACCGGGTCAACCAGCAGCCCAGCATCGATGCCCTGCGACGCCAGGCGGTGGCCGACGGCATGCGCCCGCTGCGCCTAGCAGGCGCCCTGCGTGTGGCCGAGGGGCTGACCACGCTGGACGAGGTCTTGTTGGCAACACCGCCTGTGGAGTGAGGGTTTCATTGGTGTTTACCCTTTCCTGTCGTCGTTGTCAGGGGAGATTCATCCGGCTGCGTAGGTGAAATCCACATCTGCGGTGGTGGCATTTCCCCCCAGAATCGAGCGTTCGAAAAATCCATTTCGAGGAGTTCACTCGTGAAAATCAAGAGTCAGAAAGACTTCTTCTCCGGGCTGATGTTCAGCGCCGTCGGTGCTGCATTCGCCCTGGGGGCCACCACCTACACGGTGGGCAATGGCGCGCGCATGGGGCCGGGGTACTTCCCGTTGATGCTGGGCATCCTGCTGGCGATCCTGGGGGCCATCGTCATGTTCAAAGCCCTGGTTGTGGAAACCGATGGGGGAGACAAGATCGGAAAGTTTGCCTGGAAACCGCTGTTCTTCGTCATCGCGTCGAACGTGCTGTTCGGCATCCTGCTGGGGGGGTTGCCGTCGCTCAAGATCCCGGCCATGGGACTGATCGCCGCCATTTACGGGCTGACCGTGGTCGCCAGCCTGGCGGGTGAGCGGTTCAGCCTCAAGGAGGTGCTGATTCTCGCGACCATCCTGTCGATCGGCAGTTACCTCGCCTTCATCGTGCTGCTCAAACTGCAGTTCCCGGTCTGGCCGACCTTCATCACGGGCTGAGGAGACTTCCCATGGATCTGATCAACAATCTTTCGCTGGGCTTCGGTGTCGCCTTCACGGCCCAGAACCTGATCTACGCTTTCGTCGGCTGCCTGCTGGGCACGTTGATCGGCGTGCTGCCCGGCATCGGCCCGGTGGCGACCATCGCGATGCTGCTGCCTGCCACCTACGCGCTGCCGCCAGTGGCCGCGCTGATCATGCTGGCCGGCATCTACTACGGCGCGCAATACGGGGGCTCGACCACCGCGATTCTGGTGAACCTGCCCGGCGAATCGTCCTCGGTGGTGACCGTGATCGACGGCTACCAGATGGCGCGCAAGGGGCGGGCAGGGCCAGCACTGGCGGCCGCCGGCCTCGGCTCCTTCTTTGCCGGCTGCGTGGGCACCTTGATCCTGGCGGCCTTTGCTGCGCCGCTGACCGAGGTGGCCTTCAAGTTCGGCCCGGCGGAGTATTTCTCGCTGATGATCCTGGGCCTGATCGGCGCCGTGGTGCTGGCTTCGGGCTCACTGCTGAAGGCGATTGCGATGATCGTGCTGGGCCTGCTGCTGGGACTCGTCGGCACCGACGTGAATTCGGGCGTCGCGCGCTTTTCCTTCGACATACCGGAACTGACCGATGGCATCGGCTTCATCGTGATTGCGATGGGTGTTTTCGGCTACGGCGAGATCATCCAGAACCTGTCGATCAAGGAAGAGCACCGCGAGGTGTTCACCGGCAAGGTGACGCACCTGTACCCGTCGGCCGAAGACTTCAAGCGCATGGTGCCGGCCGTGCTGCGCGGCACCACCATCGGCTCCCTGCTCGGCATCCTGCCGGGCGGCGGCGCACTGCTGGCGGCGTTCGCGGCCTACACCATCGAGAAGAAGACCAAGCTCAAACCGGGCGAAGTGCCGTTCGGCCAGGGCAACATCCGCGGCGTGGCGGCACCCGAATCTGCCAACAACGCCGGCTCGCAGACCTCGTTCATTCCCCTGCTGACGCTGGGCATTCCGCCCAACGCCGTGATGGCGCTCATGGTCGGTGCCATGACCATCCACAACATCCAGCCGGGCCCGCAGGTCATGACCAGCAACCCGGAACTGTTCTGGGGCCTGATCGCCTCGATGTGGATCGGCAACCTGATGCTGATCATCCTGAACCTGCCGATGATCGGCCTGTGGATCAAGCTGCTGACGGTGCCCTACCGCTGGTTGTTCCCGGCCATCGTGCTGTTCTGCGCGATCGGCGTGTACTCCACCAACAACAACACCTTCGACATCTGGATGGTGGCCATCTTTGGTGTGATCGGCTATCTGTTCATCAAGCTTGGCGCCGAGCCGGCACCGTTGCTGCTGGGCTTCATCCTGGGGCCGATGATGGAGGAGAACCTGCGCCGGGCGCTGCTGCTCTCGCGCGGCGACTGGAGCGTGTTTGTCACGCGGCCGCTGTCGGCGGGCCTGCTGGCCGCAGCCGCGCTGCTGCTGGTGATCGTGCTGATGCCGGCCATCAAGAACAAGCGCGAGGAGGCGTTCGTCGAGGATTGACGCGGTCCGCAGGCTGACGCAAACGGCGCCCGTGGGCGCCGTTTTGTTTGAGCGGCGGCATTGCAGCATCTCATCGTCACGTGCCGCACAATGGTGGTTTGCAAAGCGCTTCGAAATCAGCAGGAATTCCATGAGAAGACGTCAACTCGTTATCGGCACCGGTGCCGCTGCCACCCTGTTGCTGGGGGCACCCGCTTGGGCGCAGGCCTATCCGTCCAAACCCATCCGCCTGGTGGTGCCGTTCCCGGCCGGCGGTGCGACCGATATCTTCGCCCGCACGCTCTCGCAGAAGCTGGGTGAAAAGCTTGGAGTGGCGGTGGTGGTGGAGAACCGCCCAGGGGCTGGCGGCACCATCGGCTCCGATCTGGTGGCCAAGGCCCCCGCGGACGGCTACACGCTGCTGCTGGCGACCTCCAGCACCCACTCCATCGGCCCGGCGCTGAATCCGAAGATGCCGTATGACGCGGTGCGTGATTTCACGCCCATCTGCCACGTCGGCAATGCGCCCAGCATCATGCTGGTGCCCAACAGCTCGCCCGCGAAAACGCTCAAGGAGTGGGTGGACTATGCACGCAAGAACCCTGGGCGCCTGAATTACGCCTCCAGCGGCAATGGCACCATCGTGCAGCTCACCGCCGAGCTGTTCAAGTCGCAGGCAGGCCTGTTCCTGGTGCACATTCCCTACAAGGGCACGGCGCTGGCGATTCCGGACCTCGTGAGCGGCAAGGTGGACGTGCTGTTCGACTCTCTGCCGACCGGGCTGCCCCATGTGCGCGACGGCCGCCTGCGCGCGCTGGCCGTGACCTCCGCGCAGCGCACCCCGATGGCGCCGGACCTTCCGGCGGTGGCCGAGTTGCTTCCCGGGTTCGAGTCCAACACCTGGTTCGGCCTTTACGGCCCCAAGGGGCTGCCGGCCGACGTGACGGCACGGGTCAACACTGCCGTTAACCAGGCGCTGGCCGACGCCGATGTCAAGGAGCGCCTGGCGCGGCTGGGCATCGAGGGCGTTGGCGGCACGCCGGCGCAGTTTGCGCAAATGGCCGCGCTGGATGCCGCCAAGTGGAAAAAAATCATCACCGAGCGCAAGATCGTGGCGGAGTAGCGCCGCGCCATTTCTTTCCGGACTTCGTCGAGACGACACCGACCACGGATACATACAAATGAACTTCAATTATTCAAATCCCTACCTCAGCACGCGCCTGCCGGTCTTTGCGCGCAACGTCGTGTCGACGTCCCACCCGCTGGCGGCGCAGGCCGGGCTGCGCATGCTCTACAACGGCGGCAATGCGGTGGATGCCGCCGTGGCGGCCGCGGCGGCCATGACGATCTGCGAGCCGGTGAGCAATGGCCTGGGCAGCGACTCCTTCTGCATTCTCTGGGACGGCAAGGAACTGCACGGCTTGAACGCCTCTGGCCGGGCACCGGCCGCCTGGACGCCGGAGTATTTCCGCCGCAAGTACGGGCAAGACGTGGCAACGCCCCCCAAACGCGGCTTCGATGCCGTCACCGTGCCCGGTGCGGTGAGCAGCTGGGTGGCGATGAGCGAGCGCTTCGGCAAGCTGCCTTTCGCTGACCTGATGCAACCGGCCATCGAGATCGCCGAGCGGGGCTACCTGCTGCCGGTGGTGGTGCAGCAAAAATGGGCGGCGGCCACGCCCGAACTGCAATCCCTGCCGGGCTTCGCCCAGGCCTTCATGCCCTGGGGCCGTGCGCCCGAGGTCGGCGAGCTGTTCCAGTTCAAGGCCGCGGCGCGGGGCCTGCGCGCCATCGCACAGACGCGGGGCCAAGCCTATTATGGCGGCGAGATCGCGCAGGCGATCGAGCGTTTTTCGGCAACGCATGGCGGCAACCTCATGGCCAGCGACTTCGCCGCGTACCAGCCCGAGTGGGTCAAGCCCATCGCGAAGGACTACCGCGGCTACACGCTGCACGAGATCCCGCCCAACGGGCAGGGCATCGCCGCGCTGATCGCGCTGGGCATCCTGGGTCATTTCGATGTGGCGGGCCTGCCCGTGGACGGCGTCGACTCGCAGCACCTGCAGATCGAGGCCATGAAGCTGGCCTTCGCCGACGTTTACCGCTTCGTGGCCGAGCCCTCGTCGATGGAGGTGAGCGTCGATCAGATGCTCGATAACGCGTACCTCGCCAGCCGCGCGAAGCTGATCGACCTGAAGAAGGCGCAGGACTTCGGCGCGGGCAATCCGGTCAAGGGCGGCACGATCTACCTGACCGCCGCCGACGAAAACGGCATGATGGTCAGCTTCATCCAGAGCAACTTCATGGGCTTCGGCTCCGGTTGTGTCGAGCCGACCTTCGGCATCAGCCTGCAGAACCGGGGCCATGGCTTCAGCGTGGATGCGAAGGCCGCCAACCCGGCCAATCTGGTCGCGCCGGGCAAGCGGCCGTTCCATACCATCATCCCGGCCTTCCTCACGAAGGACGGCCAGCCGGTGATGAGCTACGGCGTGATGGGCGCCAACATGCAGCCCCAGGGCCACATGCAGACCCTGGTGCGCATGCTCGACTACGGGCAGAACCCGCAGGCCGCCTGCGATGCGCCGCGCTGGCGCTACAACGCCGGGCTGGAGATCAACGTGGAGTCGGCGCTGGATGCGCAGACCGTGCAAGGCCTGGCCGAGCGCGGGCACCGCATGGAAGTCATCAACGACTCCTACCAGGACTTTGGCGCCGGCCAGTTCATCTGGCGCGCGGGCGACCCGAAGGTCGAGGGCTATGTGGCCGCCAGCGACGCGCGCCGCGACGGGCAGGCGGTTGGCTTCTGACAGGCCCCCACGCTTGCCACTTCGTGTGCTGCGCTGCACCTGCCAGCGCCGCAGGCGCAGGCCCTTCGTGCCGTCCCGATGTGCGCAGGCACATCGTGAGCCGCGGCACTCAGCCCCTTGGGGGCCCAGCCTTGCTTGGGGCGGCCCGGCGCTGCGGCTGACATGACTGCCACCCCTCATTCCACGAAATTGGCGCCGGGGCTGGCGTTGGCCGTCGTCGGCTCCATTGCCTTCAGCGGCAAGGCCATCATCGTCAAGCTGGCCTATCGCCATGGCGTGGACGCTGTCACGCTTCTGATGTACCGCATGCTGTTCGCCTTGCCTTTCTTTGCGGCGATGGCGTGGTGGGCCGGACGTGGCAAGCCGGCGCTCACTCGCCGCGACGCGTTGGGCGTGCTGTGGCTGGGATTCACCGGGTACTACCTGGCCAGTTTTCTCGACTTTGCCGGGCTGCAGTACATCACCGCATCACTGGAACGGCTGATCCTGTATCTCAACCCCACGCTGGTGCTGCTGCTGGGCTGGCTGATGCACGGTCGGCGCATCCGCCGGCCCCAGGCCGTGGCGATGGCTGTGAGCTACAGCGGGGTGGTGCTCGTCTTTGGTCACCAGCTTTCGCTGGATGGAACGGCTGTGGCCTGGGGCGCGCTGCTGGTGTTCCTGAGCACCATCAGCTACGCGCTGTACATGAGCTACAGCGGCGAGCTGGTGCACCGTCTGGGCGCGCTACGGCTGGCGGGGCTGGCCACTTCGGTGGCGTGCCTGCTGTGCATCGCCCAGTTCGCGCTGCTGCGCCCGCTGGCCGCCGCCGAGGTCGCGCCCGCCGTGCTCTGGTTGTCACTGCTCAATGCGACGGCCTGCACCGCGCTGCCGGTGCTGCTGGTGATGATGGCGATCGAGCGCATCGGGCCCGCTTTGACCGCGCAGACCGGCATGATCGGCCCGATGTCCACCATCCTGATGGGAGTGGTGATTCTGGGTGAGCCGCTGAACAGCTGGATCATCGCCGGCACCGTGCTGGTGATCACCGGGATTTATGTGTTTTCGCGCTCAGCGCGCCAGGCGTAGCGCCAGAGGCACCGGCGGCTTGCCGGCGAAACCGTCGAGCCGGTCGCCCATGGCCACTTCGATCCGGTCCAGCCGCTGCTGGGCAGGCGGATGGGTGCTCAGCGACAGCGTAAACAGGGGATCGTCAGGTGTGGCCATGCGCAACTGCTGCAGGGCAGCGGCCAGCCCGTAGGGGTCGAAGCCTGCACGCGTGGCGAGTTCGACGCCGTTGCGATCGGCATCGAACTCATCCTGCTGGTCGAGGCCGCTGCTGTACAGATTGCGCCCCAGCGAAAGCATCTGCGCCGACACCCAGCCACCGAGGTTGTTGCGCAGCTGCGATCCCACCAGCTGGGTCAATACGCCCACCTGCGCCTTGGCGCGCAGGGCCACGAGGTGGTGCCGGCTGGTGACGTGGGTGATCTCGTGCGCCAGGATGGCGGCCAGCTCCGCTTCGTCGCGCACCCGGTCGATCAGGCCCTTCGTGACGAACACATAGCCACCGGGTGCCGCGAACGCGTTGTAGCCGCTGTCGTCGATCACCACAAAGGACCACGGCAGGTTGGGGCGGGTGGAGTGCAGGCTGATCCAGCGGCCCAGCTGGTTGACATAGGCCTGCAAGACCATGTCGCCGTGCAAGGGCTTGCTGCCGAGCAGCACGGCGGCCAGCTGGCGGCCGATCTCGATCTCTTTCGGCTCGTCGATCTGGTCCAGTGATTGCGACAGCAACTGCAGCAGGTCGCCGCCGGACGCCGTGCCCGTCGGCTGCACGGAAGCCGGCGACGGGCGACCGATCGACCCGAGCAGGCGCAGCGCGCCGAGCTGGGCCTGCGCGCCAGGCGCGAGCAGCAGGGCGGCCGTCACGGCGGCCACGGTCCGCCCGAGCAGGCGCCAAGGGCGGGTCATTGTGCGGATCCACCCGCCATGCTGGCGTTTGATGCAGCCGGGGGCGAGGGCAGCGGCGTGACCGTCTGGCTGACCAGGGTGGCGCCGCTGGCAAACGCCCGCGCCTGGGCTTCGCTCTGGCGCAGGGCCTCCATTTGAGCGACGGCCTCGGCGTTGGGCTGGGCCTGGGCGATGTCTTCGGCACTCAGGCCGCGAATGCCGACGGTGGTGGTCGGGACAGTCGTTCCGCCGCTGGCGCCGCCGGTCAAGAGACTGGTCAGGCCGCGCAGGGCGTTGCTGCCCGACGGCGCGCCACCTTGGGCTGGCGCGGTGGTTGGCGAGCCGGGCGAGCCCACGTCGAACAGGTGGACCCAGCCCGTCACACCGGCTACCGTTCGAACCTGTATCCAGGCCCCCTGCCGCCCCGCGAGTCGCGTGACGGAGGCCTGTGCGGGCAGTGCCGCCAGGCTCGCTGCATTTGGCGCGGGGGACTCGCGCAGTTCGGCCGCGCGCCGCAGGATGCCGGGATCACCCTGGGCCTGGGCGGCGCAAATCCACGCCCCTGCCACGCTCACCAGCAGGCCCCGCAAGGTCTGGCAGCCAGTGCGTCGGTGTGAAAGGGATGCGGCCTCTATCATTCAGGTCTTTCTGAAACGCAAGACGGGAATTGTTATGGATTTGGGTATCGCAGGCAAATGGGCGCTGGTGTGCGGCGCCAGCAAGGGGCTGGGCCGCGGCTGCGCGCTGGCGCTGGTGCGCGAAGGGGTCCATGTGGTCGTCGTCGCGCGGGGGCGCGAAGCGCTGGAGCGCACGGCCGCAGGACTGTCAGCACAAGGGGGCCCGTCCGTGCAGGTGCTGGCGGTGGCCGAGGACATCACGACGGTGGCCGGTCGGGCTGTGGTGTTTGCCGTGCCCGGCGGCCCAGGCGTCAACTTCGACATCGTGGTCACCAACGCCGGCGGCCCGCCACCCGGCGACTTCCGCGACTGGGACCGCGATGCCTGGATCAAGGCTGTCGACGCCAACATGCTGACGCCCATCGAGCTGATCAAGGCCACGGTGGACGGCATGGCCGCGCGGGGCTTCGGGCGCATCGTCAACATCACGTCGAGCGCGGTGAAGGCGCCGATCGATATCCTGGGCCTGTCCAATGGAGCCCGCAGCGGCCTGACGGGTTTTGTGGCCGGCGTGGCGCGCAGCGGCATCGCGGCCAAAGGCGTGACGATCAACAACCTGCTGCCGGGCAAGTTCGATACCGACCGCATCGCCACGACGCTGCGGGCGGCGGCCGAAAAGACCGGCAAGAGCGTGGCCGACATCCGCCAGGCGCAGCAGGCGCAGATTCCGGCGGGCCGCTACGGCACGGCAGAGGAGTTCGGTGCCATCTGCGCGTTCCTGTGCAGCCAGCAGGCGGCTTACCTCACCGGGCAGAACATCCTGCCGGACGGTGGGGCCTATCCGGGGACCTATTGAGGCGGCCGGTGCAGCCTTCGCTTTGGCCGCGCACTGGCTTCAGCGCCGGGATGAAACGACGATTCCGCCCACGATCAGCGCAAACGCCAACGCGTGGTACGTGCGCGGCATCTCGCCAAGAAAAGCGGCCGACATCAGTGCGGCGAACAGCGGCGTGAGGTTGGAAAAGAACCCGGCGATGGCCGGTCCGGCGCGCTGCACGCCCAGGCCCCAGCAGCGGTAGGCCAGCACCGCCGGGCCTATGGCCACGAACAGCAGCGTGGCCAGTGTCGGCCAACCCCAGACGATGCGGGCGTCCGTCAAGGCCCACTCGCTCGCGGCAAACGCGCCGGACCAGCCCAGCCCGAAGACCACCTGGGCCATCAGGAACGCCGCCCAATCGCTTCGGATCGCATCGGGCTCGTCGCGGCGCGTCAGCAGCCAGCTGTACAGCGCCCAGCAGGCGGTGGCCAGCAGGACATACAGGTCGCCGGTGACCAGGCGCAGCTCCAGCAGGTGCGCCCATTCCCCGCGCGACAGCACCACGCCCACGCCGGCCATCGACAGCGCGGCCCCCAGCAGCTGCTGGCGCGAGATCCGGGCGCCAAAGAACAGTGCACCGGTGGCCAGCATCCACAGCGGGATGCTCGACGCGACCAGGGTCACGTTCAGCGGAGTGGAGGTCTTCAGCGCCAGGTACTGCAGCGCGTTGTAGCAGCCCACGCCGAGCAGGCCCAGTAGCGCGAAGCGCCGCCAGTGGGACCACAGGCCGCTGGAGCGGCGCAACACCCAGCCCGCCAGAGGCAGCAGGATGAAAAAGGCCAGCGCCCAGCGCAGAAAGTTCAGCGTGACCGGGGGGATCAGCCCCTGCGCCATCCGGCCCACCACGGCATTGCCGGCCCACGGCAAGGGCGGGATGGTCAGCAGCAGCGCGGTGCCTGGGGTCAGTCTTTGCGTCATGTCAGCCACTGTAGCCGGTGCGCCATGGCAGCATGACAGCGAGGGCGACGGAAACATGGCAGGATTGGCGGTTGCATTTGTTCCACTTTGTCCCAGGAGACCCGCCATGACCCTTGCCGTCCAGATCGACCAGACCGGTGGCCCCGAACAGCTCAAACTCGTCGATGTGACCGTGGGCGACCCCGGTCCAGGCGAGATCCGCATCCGCCACAAGGCCATCGGCCTGAACTTCATCGATGTCTACCAGCGCAGCGGGCTCTACCCCTTCCCCATGCCGCTGAAGCTTGGCATGGAAGGCGCCGGGATCGTGGAGGCGGTGGGCGCGGGTGTGACGCACCTGAAGGTGGGCGACCGTGCCGCCTACGCCAGCCAGCCACCGGGCAGCTATTGCGAGGTGCGCGTGATGCCCGCCAAGTGCGTGTGCGTGCTGCCGGACGCGATCAGCTTCGACACTGGCGCGGCCATGATGCTCAAGGGCCTCACCGCGCAGTACCTGCTCAAGAAGACGCTGCCCGTCGAGGGCCTGAAGCACGGCGACTACGTGCTGTTCCATGCCGCCGCCGGCGGCGTGGGCCTGATCGCCTGCCAGTGGGCCAAGGCGCTGGGCCTGGAGCTGATCGGCACCGCCGGATCGGACGAAAAATGCGCGCTGGCGCTGGCCAACGGGGCGGCGCATGCCATCAATTACCGCACCGAAGATTTCGCTGCGCGGGTGAAGGACATCACCGGTGGCGCGGGCGTGAAGGTGGTGTACGACTCGGTCGGCAAGGACACCTGGGACAAGTCGCTCGACTGCCTGCGCCCCTTCGGCCTGATGGCCAGCTTCGGCAACGCTTCAGGCCCGGTGCCGCCATTCGCACCGGCCATGCTGGGCGCCAAGGGGTCGATCTACGTGACGCGCCAGACCCTGTTCAGCCACATCACCACGCGCGAGGCCACACAGGCCATGGCTGACGACCTGTTCGCCGTGGTGCTCAGCGGCCAGGTGAAGATCCATATCGAGCAGCGTTTCCCGCTGGCGCAGGTGCAGGAGGCGCACCGGGCGCTGGAGGCGCGCCAGACCACCGGCTGCACCATCCTGACGCTCTGACGCAGCCGCCGGGAAGGGGTGTTCCAGCATTTCTAATTGCTACCATTGCGATAGCAAACTATGACCATTTCGCGATGGGATGTGGTCATTTTCGGCATCAAATGATGCCCAAAACACCGGCGGGGCGGTCGCAGGCCGCCCCAGGGGCGGGTTTCAGCGCCCCCGGCGCACGCGCAGCAGCTCGTCCAGGATCAGCGCGGTTGCGCCCACGGTGATGGCGCTGTCGGCGATGTTGAACGCCGGGAAGAAGCCGCCCGGGAACACCGGGCTCAGCCATGACCAGTGGAACTGCAGGAAGTCCACCACATAACCGTACAGCACCCTGTCGATCACATTGCCCACCGCGCCGGCCAGGATGCAGGCCAGGGCGAAGCTGAACAGCCGTTGCGCGCTGTGGGCGCGCAGCATCCACAGGATGAAGACTGCCGCAGCAAGGCCCAGCGCGGTGAAAAACCATCGCTGCCAGCCACCGGCCGAGGCGAGGAAGGAGAACGCCGCGCCGGTGTTGTGCACGCGCACGAGATTGAAGAAAGACGTCACCACGGTGCTGTCGCCGAGCTGGTAGTAGCCGACCACCAGCACCTTGGTGAACTGGTCCGCAATCAGCAGGATGAGCGCCAGACCGAGCCAGGGCAGCATGCCGCCACCCGTGCCGCGAACCAGCCTGGTCTTTCCCTTCGTGGCCATCAGGCAACCGTCCGGACTTCGCCGGCGCCAAACAGGTTGCTGGTGCAACGCCCGCAGATGGTGGGGTGTGCGGGGTCATGGCCGATGTCGTCACGGTAGTGCCAGCAGCGCTCGCATTTCACCGCCGCGCTCGGCGTGACCTGGATCGCCAGGGTGTCGCCGTCGGCCACCCTCGCCTCGGAGGTGATGGTCACGAACTTCAGGTCGTCGCCCAGCGAGCGCAACAAGGCGGCGTCGTCGGCGCCGGCGGTGATGAGCAGCGTGGCCTGCAAGGACGAACCCAGCCGGCCTTCGGTGCGCACCGTCTCGATCTCCTTGTTGGCGACGTCGCGGATCTGGCGCAGCCGTTCCCACTTGGCCAGCAGGGCTTCATTGGGCGAGGGGAAGGGCCAGTAGGTCTCGAAGAAGATCGAGCCCTGGCTCTTCTCGCCGGCGAAGACGGTCCAGGCTTCCTCGGCGGTGAAGCTGAGGAACGGCGCCATCCAGCGCAGCATCGCCTGCGTGATCTGCCACAGCGCGGTCTGGGCCGAGCGGCGCTCGCGGCTGTTCGGCGCGCTGGTGTACAGGCGGTCCTTGAGCACGTCAAGGTAGAACGCACCGAGGTCTTCGGAGCAGTACACCTGCAGCTTGCTGACGACCGGATGGAATTCGTAGACGTCGTAGTGCCGCAGGATCTCGGCCTGCAGCTGGGCGGCCCGCGCCAGGGCGTAGCGGTCGATCTCCAGCAACTGGTCGGCCGGCACGGTGTCCAGCGCCGGGTCGAAGTCGCTGACGTTGGCCAGCAGGAAGCGCAGGGTGTTGCGGATGCGCCGGTAGGCGTCCACCACGCGGGCGAGGATCTTGTCGTCGATGTTCAGGTCGCCCGAGTAGTCGGTGCTGGCCACCCACAGGCGCACGATCTCGGCACCAAGCTTGGTGGTGACGCTCTGCGGCTCGACCGTGTTGCCCAGGCTCTTGCTCATCTTGCGGCCCTGGCCGTCGGTGGCGAAGCCGTGCGTCAGCAGGCCGCGGTAGGGCGCGCGGTCGAACAGGGCGCAGCCCAGCAGCAGCGAGCTGTGGAACCAGCCACGGTGCTGGTCGTGGCCTTCGAGGTACAGGTCGGCCTCGGGACCCTGCGCATGGAAGGCGCCGTTCGGATAGGCGTCGGCGTGGCTGCCACGCAGCACATGCCAGAAGGTGGACCCGGAATCGAACCAGACTTCCAGGATGTCGGTGCTCTTGGTGTAGTGGGCCGCGTCCGCCGCACCCAGAATGTCTTCGGTCGTCGCACGGCTCCAGGCCTCGATGCCACCTTTCTCGACGATGTCGGCCGCCTGGTCGAGGATCTCCATCGTGCGCGGGTGCAACTCGCCGCTGTCCTTGTGCAGGAAGAACGGCACCGGCACGCCCCAGCTGCGCTGACGGCTGATGCACCAGTCGGGGCGACCCGCGATCATGTCGCGCAACCGGGCCTTGCCGTTGTCGGGGTAGAAGTGGGTGTGGTCGATGGCGTCCAGAGCCAGCTGGCGCAGCGTCTTGGGCGCCTTGTCCCTGGTGAACACGCCTTCGCCCTCGTCCATGCGGATGAACCACTGCGCGGCCGCGCGGTAGATCACCGGCGTCTTGTGGCGCCAGCAGTGCGGGTAGCTGTGCACGATGGGTTGTGTGGCCATCAGGCGGCCGTGCTCGCGCAAAGTGTCGATGATGACGGGGCAGGCCTTCCAGATGTTCAGGCCGCCGAACAGCGGAAGTTCTTCGGCGTAGCTGCCGTTGCCTTGCACCGGGTTCAGGATGTCCTCGTAGCGCATGCCGTGCGCTACGCAGGAATTGAAGTCGTCCACGCCGTAGGCCGGCGAGGAATGCACGATGCCGGTGCCGTCGCTGTCGCTGACGTAGTCGGCCAGGAACAGGGGCGCGCGGCGGCGATAGCCGTAGCCGGTCGTGCCTTCGTCCGCATCGTACAAGGGGTGGCGGAATACCAGGCCACGCAGGGCCTCGCCCTTGGCGGTGGCGATCACACGGCCTTCGAGCTGGTAGCGCTCCAGGCATTTTTCGACCAGGCTGGCACCGAGCAGCAGCATGCCGCGCGGGGTGTCCACCAGGGCGTACTCCAGCTCCGGGTGCGCGTTGAGCGCCTGGTTCGCCGGGATGGTCCAGGCGGTGGTGGTCCAGATGACGGCGAAGGCCTTCTTTGCGTCGGGCAAGGGGCTCAGCCCGAAGGCCCTGGCCAGTGCCAATGTATCGTCGGACTCGAAGGCCACGTCCAGCGTGTCGCTTTTCTTGTCGGCGTATTCGATCTCGAACTCGGCCAGGCTGGAGCCGCAGTCGAAGCACCAGTACACGGGCTTGAGGCCGCGGTAGACGAAGCCGCGCTCGATCACGCGCTTGAACGCGCGGATCTGCCCGCCTTCGTTGGCCGGGTCCATGGTGCGGTAGGGGCGCTCCCAGTCGCCCAGCACGCCCAGGCGCTTGAAGTCTTCGCGCTGCTGGTCGATCTGCTCCGTGGCATAGGCGCGGCTCTTCGCCTGCATGTCGTCGCGGCTCAGGTTGCGGCCGTGCAGCTTTTCGATCGCGTTCTCGATCGGCAGCCCATGGCAGTCCCAGCCGGGGATGTACTGCGCGTCGAAGCCGGCCAGCTGGCGGCTCTTGACGATCATGTCCTTGAGCACCTTGTTCAGCGCGTGGCCGATGTGCAGCTTGCCGTTGGCATACGGTGGGCCGTCGTGCAGCACGAACAGCGGCGCGCCCTTGCGCGCGGCGCGCAGGCGCATGTACAGATCCCCCTCGTTCCAGTCCTTGACCCAGCCCGGCTCGCGCTTGGGCAGGTCGCCACGCATGGGGAAGGGCGTGTCGGGCATGTTCAGCGTGCCACGGTAGGCGCTGGCTTCGGGCTTTGCAGTGGGCGCTGCGGGAGAGGGAGACTGGTCAGACATGGGGGCGACTCAAGGCAAGGGCTTTGACAAGCTCAGTCCGAAGGGACCGCAGAAAAAGCATCGGGGGGCACAAACCGTTCGCCCTGAGCTTGTATGGTGGGCGGCGACCGGGGCGCTTGAATCGTCTAAATTCGGTCGCGCGTGGTCTGGCGGTGGGTTTCCGCGTGCATGGACGCAAAAAACGCGCGCGCATCGTCGCAGTCCCTGGCGATGCCCGCGGTCAGGGCATCCAGACTGTCGTACTTCAGTTCATCGTGCAGTTTGTGCAGCAGTTCCACGCGGATGATTTTACCGTACCCACCATCCGCACCCAGGGTCTGCGGCCATTGCAGGCAGTGGGTTTCGAGCAGGACGCGCCCGCCGTTCACGTCATCCGGGCCCAGCGACGGGCGAATGCCCAGGTTGGCGACTCCCGGCAAGGGGGCGGACCCAAGCCCGTGCACCAGCACCGCGAAGATGCCGCTGGCCGCGGGGTTCCAGTGCGAAAAGCGCAGGTTCAGGGTGCGAAAGCCGTCGCCCGCCTGTTGGGTGCTGGCGCCGAGATCGCGGCCCAGCTTGCGGCCGTGCACCACATGGCCGCTGATGCAGTACGGGCGCCCCAGCAGTCGCGCGGCATCCGCCAGCCGGCCGGTGCCCAAAGCGTCGCGAACCGCCGAGCTGGAGACGCGCAAGCCGTGCACCTCGTAGCTGTTCATGCGGGCGACATCGAAACCCAGCGCCTGGCCGGCCGCATCAAGCATGGCGTAGTCACCCGCACGTTTGGCGCCGAAGCGGAAGTCGTCGCCCACCAGCACGTAGCGCACTCCCAGACCCCGCAGCAGGACGTCATTGATGAAAGCATCGGGCGATTGCGAGGCCAGACGCCCGTCAAACGGCAACACCACGACCTGTTGCACGCCGCAGCGCTCGAGTTCGGTGAGCTTGTCGCGCAGCGTGGCGATGCGCGCGGGGGCCAGTTCTGGCTTTTTCAGCGCGCCGGCGAAATAGTCGCGCGGGTGCGGCTCGAAGGTCATCACGCAACTCGGCACGCCGCGGTGCGCGGCCTCGTTGTTCAGCAGCGCCAGCATCGCCTGGTGCCCGCGGTGCACGCCGTCGAAGTTGCCGATGGTCAGGGCGCAGGCAGGCGCGATACCGGGGTGGTGGAAGCCGCGAAAAACCTTCATCGGGAAGTATTGTTTTGGTAGCAGAAAGTGCCCATCTGGCACTGGAATAGACGCAAAATTGTCACGAAAACAGGGTATATTGTGACCTAGCAGGCTTGTCGAGTTTCATTCATAGACAGCCTGGCACTTCAGCGTTCCGTGTCAGTGGTTGTTCGACTGTTGGAAGGAGGCGTGTCGTGAAGGTCTTGAAGCTGTCGGCCCAGGGTTTGCCGCAGGCGTGGATCTCGCTTGAGCAGGCGGTGATCCACTACGCCGCGTCGGATGTGCGCTGGGAAGCCGGGCAGGATATTGCCGTCTTCCGCGGCGGACACAACGCTGTCTCGGGTGAGCAGTCGATCATCACGGTCAACAGCATCATCGGCACCCGCGGCGTGCCCAACATCAACCCCTTCGATCTGCGGCCCGGCCTGACCAACGGCAAGCTGTTCGCGCGCGACCGCAACGTTTGCGCCTACTGCGGCGATCTGTTCCACGAAGATGAACTGACCCGCGAGCACATCATTCCCTTTGCCCAGAACGGCCGCGACCACTGGATGAACGTGGTCACCGCCTGCCGCGCTTGCAACCACCGCAAGAGCAGCCGTACGCCGGAGCAGGCGCGCATGCCGCTGCTGTACGCCCCCTATGTGCCCAGCCTGTGGGAAGACTTCATCCTGCGCAACCGGCGCATTCTGGCGGACCAGATGGAGTTCCTGATGGCTCACCTGCCGCGCACGTCGCGGCTGCATGGATGAGGGCTTAACGGCGGGTGGCGTGAAATGGGCTGCCCATGGCAGCCCACTTTCTTTGTATCTGGCCCATCAATCGGGTTCAGGCGCCTTCGATGGGCACCCGGCCGCGTGTCCTCTCAGGCAAACACCCCGGCCGTGTCCTGCATGCGGGCTGACACCTCGCCCAGATGGTGCAGCGTGTCGCCAAACGTCATTTCCAGCTGGGTCAGCTTCTTGAAA
>Ga0075163_10004621_pt1 | contig 18452 bp, 16 predicted proteins | sample JI1023141ADNA_FD_71478 | JGI IMG/M metagenome (GOLD analysis project Ga0075163, IMG submission 71478) | Wastewater effluent complex algal communities from Wisconsin, to seasonally profile nutrient transformation and Carbon sequestration -... | ecosystem: Engineered > WWTP > Effluent > Algae...
CAAGAGCTCGACCGCGCCGACCACGCCTGGCTCGCCAACCTCGTGCGTGAGCTGTTCCAGACCGAGCAGTCCGCCAAGGTCCACCCGATCGTGGAGGCCGAGCGCCTCGGCGATGTCCCGCCTGCGCGGGTGCTCCGCGAGATCTCCGAGCACGCGGCTGCGGCGCTCATACAGCTGCCGCCGCTCGTGACGCGCCACGACCTGCCCGTCAGCGAGGGCGGCAAGACCGTCGGAAAGGCCTTCTCGGCGATCCGCGACAACTTCGCCGACCTGCTGCTGAGCGCGGAGAAGTCGTATCGCGGCACCTTGCTCGGGATGCGCCACGGCGTCGACCTCGTCGAGCTCGTGCAGTACGTCGCCAGCGAGGAGGGCGACCTCGACCTCGCCGCCTGGTGCGCCGCGTGGCTCGAGCGGCGCCGTCCGCTGGTCGAGTCTGCCGCGCGCAACCTCTCCTGGTTCGCCGCCAACCCCGCGCGCGCGCGCGAGCCTGCCAAGGCCAACCCGCTCGCGGTCGGCTTCCAGGCGCTCGTGCACGGCCTCGAGCAGCTGGTGGAGAAGATCCGCCACGCCCTGCCGCGCAAGGACTGAGCGCGGGTATCCTCGCGCCGCCGTGCCGACGCGCCTGCCCGACTTCCCGCTCCGCCCTGCCGGCCCGGCCGCGACCGGCTTTCTTTCACGGGGCCTGGGCGGTTACCGCGACGCTGCCCGGTGGGTCCTGGCCCTGCCTTACGGGCGCGGCCAGGGCCGCGACGAGCTGGCGATCTTCAGCGAGCTGCGCGGCACCTGCAGCACCAAGCACGCCCTGCTCGCCCGCCTCGCCGCCGAGCACGGCGTCGCCGTCGAGCTCGTCCTCGCCATCTATTTGATGTCTGAACAAAACACCCCCGGCGTCGGCGAGGTCCTGCGCGCCCACCACATCGACGCCATCCCCGAGGCCCACTGCGTCCTGCGCTGGCAGGGCCGATTGATAGACCTCACCCGCGCCCTCCCGCCGAGCGCGAGCCCGCCGCCCGCGCTCGAGTTCCTCCACACCCGGACCATCGTCCCCGCCGACATCGCCGCCCACAAGCCCGAGCTCCACCGCCGCTACCTCGCCGACTGGATCGCCACCAAACTCCCCGACCGCACCCTCGACGAGGTCTGGAGCATCCGCGAGGCCTGCATCGCCGCCCTCGCAATGCACTGACCTGTCCCCGGGGACATACCATCATTGCCACCACCGGGCCGGCCCGCGCCCACACCGGGAGCGAGCCTCCTCCGCGGGCTCCGCGCGCGCTACTTCGCCGGCTCCGCAGCGCCGGCGCCCGAATCCGCGGACTTCGCGGCGCCACCGGCCCCGGCGGGGGCCCTGGCGACGAGCGCCCGCCACTGATCGACGACCCCTTGCGGCTCGTCCCAGTGCACCCAGTGGCTCGCCTCCGGGAACACGTGGACCGTGCACATCCCGGTCTCGACGTACTTGCAGCTGTCCGCGGCCATCTCCGACTTCAGGTATTTGTCGCGCTTCCCCCACAGCACCAGCACGGGGATCGCGATCCTGGCCGCCTTGCGGGCCTTCGCGTCGTTCTCGTCGGCGCGGCGAAACTTCTGCTTGTAGTAGCGGATCGGCGGGCGCGTCTCCCACGTCGAGTCGAACGCCGCGCGGTACCACACCAGCTCGTTGTCGCCGAACGCGTCCTTGCGGGTGAGCTGGTCGCGGTAGAGGCCCCTGCGCTTCTTGTCGGACATCCCCGCGAAGATCGCCGGCACCCCGGGGATCGTCAGGCGCCGCATGTAGCGGCTCTTCTTGCGCTGCTCGTCGTCGCGCTCGAGGAACTCGGTGAACGCCCGCGGGTGCGCCACGCTGATCGCCGTGTAGCTGGCGAACCGCTGCGGCGCGGCCATCACGGCCCACCACCCGACCGCCGCGCCCCAGTCGTGGCCCACGAGGTGCGTCGGCGTGCCCTCCGGCGCCCCGTCGATCCTCGCCGTCGCGTCCGCGAAGCCGATGATGTCGGTCGCCAGCGTGTCGAGGTCGTAGCCCTTCTTCGGCTTGCCCGTCGCCCCGTAGCCGCGCATGTCCGGCGCCAGCACCCGGTACTCGCGGGCCAGCAGCGGCGCCACCTCGCGCCACGAGTACGAGAAGTCCGGGAAGCCGTGCAGCAGCACCACGCGCGGCGCATCCTTCGGCCCGGCCGCGAGGTAGTGCATGCGCAGCGGGCCCTCGGCGGTCGTGACGTCGACGAACAGGTTGTCCCAGCGCCCGGGCAGGTCGGCGAGCACGCTGTCCCGCGCGGCGACCCGCGCCGTCGGGCCCGCGCAGGCCGCCAGCAGCGCCACGGCGAGCGCGGCGGAGCCGAGCGCAGCAACGTGGCAGACAGCGTGATGAACAGCGCGGCGGCTCGCGCCGGGGACGGCACGGACGGATGTTACACGGAGATCGGCGGTCGCCTCGGCAGGGTGCATGCGGCCGGGGTTGTAACACAGAGACCCGGGTTCTCGCGCTCCGGCGCGCGGACCCGCCCGCGAGGGCTCAAGGCGGCCCGGCGCGGCGGACCGCCGATCGTCGCGGGCTCGCATGGCGGACGACGACGCGGTGACGCGCAGGCTCGAGGGGTCGTTCAGCACACCCGCGAGCGGTGGCGCCGGCGCGGCCGCCACCGTATCGAGCGCCAGCCGACGGCGCGTGGGTCGACCCCTGCTCCTCGCCCACCCCAACGCCGTCAATCAGTCACGTCTCAGCAACATGCACTGGTGGCCCTGACAGCCATCGCCCAAGTTTGAATTGCAGGATGCGCCGCCACGAGCACCAGATAAATTTGGGGTTGACGCCCCCGGACGGGTCGTGTAGCTAAAAACAACCGACAGTGACTATTCCCACGGAACTCTGGAAGTAAACGTATGACCTCATATAACTTACAGGAAGCCGTGTGTAGTCTCCCCGACGACTGGAAGGACACCTCTGTCAATATCTTCTCGGTGGGCACGACAGCTCCGGCGGAATTTAGCCTCGTCGTCACGCGTGACGTCCTGGGCTCTTCTATCTCTCTGAAGGCCTTCGCGGACGCTCAGCTCGAGCGACTGAGCCAAACGCTGTCCCGTTACGTCTTGCTCCGACAAGAGGGGCGCGTCTTTGGCGACAAGACCGCCATCGACTCTGAGTTCACGTGGATCTCAGAGTCTCGCCGGATCCATCAGCGCCAGGTGCTCCTTCAGCACGACGCTGATCGTGTACTGATCTTCACGGCGACGGCCCTCGATTTTCTCGCAGCAGATCGAAGCCAGCAGATGGACGCGATCCTCGGCGGACTGGAGTGGCGGGTCGTGGGAGGTCCGCTTGCCTGAGGCCGCACGCCTCGGCGACCCGATCACGCATACGAACGCGTTGACTGGCCTGCTCGTCGGCCTGTTCGTGGGAGCGGTCGCAGGGGTCGCGTTCGGCTTAGTCACTGTACTTTCAGGCGGGACGGCGCTGGCCCTCCTCCCCGCGGTGATCGCCGTCGTGGGAGCTGCGAGCACGGGCGCCTCGATCGGCGCCACGATTTGCGAGGCGATCGGCACTTTCTCGACCCACCCGGCGGGTGCGCTGAACAGCGGCGAGAAGACAGTGCTCATCGGTGGGATGATGGCCAGTCGAGCGATGGCCGACACCGCGGCTTGCACGGACCACTCGCCCCCTCCCGCGATCGCTCAGGGCAGCGCCACGGTATGGATCTGCTGTCGTCCCGCCGCCCGCAAGGACGACAAGGGTGAATGCAGTTTCGTCATCTCTGCCGGCTGCACGACCGTACTGCTCGGAGGCGCTCAGACGACGTACCTGACAATGTCTGGCGAGGTCCCGCTGAAGTATCAACTCCTGGTCCTGGGGCTTGGAATCTTTGGACCTGGCGCCTGGATGCGCATCGTAAACAAACTCACATGGGGCGCTCTCAGCGTTCGTATCGGGGCAGGTCTCGTGGGGGGATTTGGACTGTCTTATGTCGGCAGCTTGCTCGGCGGCCGATGGTACGGCGAGGGCTCTCCGGGACAAAAGGCCGTGGCGCTGGGATTTGGCTGGCTAGGTAGCAGCGGCGCGAGTTGGGGCGCTGGCAAGATCTATTCGAATCTTGGCGGACAGACTTTCATACTTCCGCCCAAGACCGCCTCCAGCACCCAAGCCGTCGATGTTATCAACGAGGCGATCATTAAATACAACCAGACCGCGCCCGAGGTCGCGCAGATAGTCCCCCAGAACAATCAGGTTATCACGGCCACGACCCACGCCGACGGCACCGTCACATATAGCCTCTCCGGGAAGTACCCGAGCCATATATACGCCAAGCTCCAAGCGTTATTACCGAAGGAGTACCGCCCGCAGTTACGCCCTGCTGACCTCTCCGCGTTCAAGCCGGTGAGGGTCGGCAACAAGATCCTCAGACCCCGGCCGTGCGCTGAGCCCAATTGTTTAATGGGCGGGCAGAACACGTCTCCCGTGACGGGAATGACCACTCGTTGGCGCGGGATCGGGGACAACCCGTTTGCGATCGAGCCAGGTTCCCCGTACATGTCGCCCTGTAAAGGGTGCGCCAGGAACGCCGGGGTCATGCAAGGGCTCACGGATCCCGCGCCGCTCCTCCTGCCTCCGCTCGACGACCAGTCGCACCAGGTGGACGAGGTCGGGCACGCGCCAGGAACCTCGTGCTGCGAAGCAGCTTGGGAGGGTATGTAGTGCCGCTGCAAATGGACGACTTCATCGCTTATGCCTGCCAATTCCGCCCTGAGTTCGCCTGTGCTATTCAGGGCGCGAAACCCGAGGAGATCTCTCGCTTGGCGTGGTTGGCGCAGGTCAGCCCGACGAGCGAATATATCGCGTTCATGTCCAAGATGGGGCGTTGTGACGGTGGGCTCGATCTCGCCGTCGATGGGTCAGCCGACATTCGGCTGATCATCGAATATTATCGGCAATGCCAGGCGACAGGGGGAAGATTCCCGCCGCGGTGCGTCCTTTTGGTGAGCGGCTATTTGGGCGAGATGTTCGTCGAGTTCAGGAGCGAGGGTGAATTACGGGTGGTCGAGGCCGAAGGAGAGGCTATCACCGGAGTCTACGCGGACTCTCTCGAGAAGCTGCTCTATCGCTCCGCCTTCGCAGAGTTCGCCATGAGAAAACGACCGCACTCGGCGCTCTTGACCGGCTCCTACGCCGATCTCGGTTATCGTTCCGTACTCGGCGAGGCGGAGACTCTCGCCGGCTCACTCGGCTTCTCACGCGAATGGTTCTCCGACTCGCAGGTCCTCTGCTGCCGTTCCGGGTCGGCTTTGATGACCCTGACACAGTATGAGGGTCAAGGGATCGGGGTCATCCTCGCCACCGATACTCGTCGAGAGATCCTCCGGATCTGGGCCACATATAAACGCGCTTTCGGGTTAGAGCTCGGAGAATGGGGCTAAGAGGCACGTCTCCTCCCGGGAACGCTCCAGGACGACGGTGGTCAAGGCTCCCTTGAGCAGGAAAAGGCGCCAGCAGCGGCCGGGGTAACACCGCGGTCTCGCGCCCCGGCGCGCGCGGAACTGCCCGCGAGGTCGGGCGGCGGCTTGTCTCGGCGCGGCGGACCGGCGATCCTCGCGGGCTCGCATGGCGGACGACGACGCGGTGACGCGCAGGCTGGAGGCGTCGTTCGACACGACCGCGAGCGGTGACCCCGGCGCCGCCGCGCAGCGCTCGGGCGTGCTGCCCGCGGGCGCGCGCGTCGGTCGGTTCCTGATCGTGCGGCTGGTCGGCGAGGGCGGGCTCGGGCGGGTCTACCTCGCCTTCGACCCCGAGCTCGACCGCAAGGTCGCGATCAAGCTGCTCAAGCTGCGGGCGTCGACGGCGGAGGACCACAGCGAGGGCCGCGACGCGCTGCTGCGCGAGGCCCAGACGATGGCCCGCCTCGCCCACCCCAACGTCGTCACGATCTACGACGTCGGCGTGCACGAGGGCGACGTGTTCCTCGCCATGGAGTATGTCCTCGGGGACAGCTTGCGCGTGTGGCTGACGAGGGCCCCGCGCCGCTGGCCCGAGGTCCTGCGCGTGTTCCTGGCCGCCGGACGCGGGCTCGCGGCGGCCCACGCCGCCGGCATCGTCCACCGCGACTTCAAGCCCGACAACGTCATCGTCGACCCCCAGGGCCGCGCGCGCGTCCTCGACTTCGGGCTCGCGCTGGCCCGCGACGACCCGCCCGGCGGCGCGCTCGACGGCGCCGCCCCGGAGCCCGCCGCCGACGCGACCACGCAGCGCCGCTTCGTCGGAACGCCGGCGTACATGGCCCCGGAGCAGCTGATGTGCCGCCCGACCGACGCGCGCGGCGACCAGTTCAGCTTCTTCTCAGCCCTGCAATTCTCGCAACGCCGACAGCCCGCAAGCAAGGCCAAATGTGCGAGATTGCAGGGGTTAATTTGCCCATAATTTGTCGTGCCAATCCCCAGGATCCCCCTGGAGGTCTCCGTGGGTTTGGAGAAAACCAGGAGACGGGCCCAGGCGGGGCAAGCAGGGGTTTGCGTCGCCCTGTAGCCCCACCTGGGATGTAGCGTCGGGCCGCTTCTGCACGGCGGGTGGCTACGCCGCTCGGTGAGTTAGAACCTGGCTGATAGGACAGCCCACGAACCGGGCCGCCGTGAGGCTGTACAAGTTCGCCCCGTGGACGTCGCGCAGACGCGCAAGCACGCGAGCAGTGGGCCCTCGTTCGCTGAGACGAGTTCATCGCGGGTCGAGGACCGCTACGCCAGGTTGACCGTCCGTTCGTGCGCCCGCAGCGTGTGACCTGGGTGGGCCCTGGTCCCTGGCCCGGTGCCGTCACGCCATCGAGGTGGCGTGACGGGAGCACGCCCTCGCCACGGACGTAAACTTTGAGGAGGCCAGCACCGCGGTGCGCTTCTTGCCCGCGTCACCGCCGAGGCCGACGAGGACGAGCACGTCGCTGAGCAAAGGACGGCCGTGGATGTTCCAGCGTTTGACATGGGATATTCAGAAGGGGCCAACGCGCCCGCCTTCGACCGCTGCCGCCGCCGCCTACCTCGCCCCGCACGACGGCCACATCGCCCTCGCCGAATCTGCCGCTACCAGCCCACCTCGCCATGCGCTACTGGCCGACCCGCGTCGACGCCAAATGCCGCAAGGACCCGTCCCTGGCGGTCGACCGCCCCGGCCTGTGGCAGTCCAGACCCGCGAGACGTTCATCCCAGACCCCGATCCCGACGACGAACCGGACGACGCCCGCGCGACCGACGACGACGCCGACGAATGACCTGTCTATGGCGTCGCCGCTCGACAGCGACTTGGCGAAGCTGGTATCAAGAATCCAGCATGAAGCCCGAATTTCGCTCCGAAGACGACCTCTTCGACATTCTTGCGAAAAAAGCGTACGAGGTCGTGTACCTGATAGGCTCCGCGATAAGCGCAGCGTCTCGGCCCGACGAAAGGGGCGTACCGAACGTGAAGGGCATGATCGATCTGATCGCCCAGACCTTCACGGACCCGGCGATGCGGCAGAAATTCCACGACGCAATCGCTCGGAAACCCAAGAATCGCTATCAGGCAGCCTTCGACTTCATTGGCTCGGTAGACTCGCAGAACGCCATGATCCGCCGATGCGTGCTGCAAGCACGAAATTCGCCGCCTCCCCTGTCCAAAGACTGGGAGTCGCAACTGACGCCCCAGTATTGTGAGAGCCTCGCACATGACATTCAGGGGTGGTACCTACCTCCGGCCGTCAACGCGCTGGGACGAATCCTGGCTCGCGCCCCGAGCAACACCGCGCCCATCGTCCTGACCTCGAACTTCGACCCCCTGATGGCCATCAGCGTGCGTAGACACGGGGGGTACGCCTTCAGCGTCGCCTTTCATGGCGACAGCAACATCGGCAATTTCTCCGCGGACGGATGTCTGATCGTCCATTTTCACGGGCACTGGTATATGGGGGACACCCTCCACACCCCCCAACAACTGGCTCGAAAACGCCCCCAACTGCAGGCCTCGCTGGGGCAACTCCTGTCGAAACATCGACTGGTCGTGTTGGGGTACGGCGGATGGAACGACGAGGTCATGCGTAGCTTGACCGCCCTGATCAAGGGCGACGTCGCCAACTACGAGGTCGACTGGGCCTTCTTCGACGATGACGACGACGAAAAGCTGCGCGAGCGCCACGCCGAACTCCTCAAGAAGCTCAAGCGCGGTATCTCTCGTGGTCGCATCAGCCTGTACAAGGGCGTGAACGTGCACAGACTGCTGAAGCGTCTCGCCGATTCTTTCGGCGATGGACGCATCCTCGGCGACTATCGGCTTTTCGAGCTCGTCCACCAAGGAACCACATCGAAGATATGGAAAGCGGTGGCCCTGAGGGACGCCGGGTCGCTCGTCGCAATCAAACTATTCAGCGGCGGAGCCGACAACTCCGATCGGTGCAAGCGGTTCTTCGACGGGGCCGAGCAGATGGCCAGGGTCGAGCACCCGGCCTTCGCCCGAACGCTGCTGAATCGACAACAGGACAGGAACGACGCTTACTACGTAATGGAATGGATCGAGGGCCGGCGCCTTGGAGAGACCCACTCGGGCAAGCCGTGCCCGGAGGCGAGCGTCAAGGCGATTTTGATAAAGCTCGCCGAGGCCCTCGGCGCCGCGCACCATCAGGGCGTCATCCATCGTGATATCTCGCCGAGAAATATTTTATTGGACGACACCGGCCAGCTCCGCATCGTGGGATTCGACACGGTTCGCGCGTCCAGCAACCCGGACATGACGAATACCGCCGCTCGCAAGCTCAGCTTTCATTACGCGCCCCCGGAGGTGTTGGCTCGAAAATTGCCGCCGGACATCCGGGCCGATATCTATAGCCTCGCGCTCGTCGGCCTGTTTCTCCTCTTAGGAAAGGACCCCCCAGCCGACAAAATCAATCACATGTCGGAATTTATCTCAGCGACGGAGATCTGCGGACCTGTCCTGCGCAGCGTTCTCGAGCGCGCTTGCGCTCGTTCGGCAGCGGATAGATATGCCAGCATGGGCGAGTTCTCTCTGGCGCTCCAGGCGGCACCGGCGGCACCAGCTCCCGACAGCCCCTATTTGCTGCTAGAGCAGATCGGAGCCGGCAGCACGTCGAACGTGTTTAAAGCGCTCGAGGTGCGCGACGACGGGTCCTGTCGGAAAGCCCTGCCTGTTGCATCCGCCGCCGCCGCCCCTCTAGCTCAGTGGGGGCCTCACAAACTCATCGAACGCATCGCAGTCGGAGGGATGGCAGAGGTCTATAAAGCGGTTGAGGCAAATGCCGACGGATCTGAGCGGACGGTCGCTATCAAAAGAATATTGCCTCATCTCGCGGGTGACGACAAGTTCATCACGATGTTCAAAGACGAGGCCAGGATCGCGAGCCAGCTCGAGCACAAGAACATCGCCCAGTTCTACTGCGCCTGCCAGCAGGGTGAGAACATCTACTACATGGCCCTCGAGTACATCGCAGGCAAGGACCTGCACAGCCTCTTCACTCGCTGCCAGCAGCAGGGCCGGCCCATGCCGCTCGCCCAGGCCTGCTTCATCGTGATGGAGATCTGCAAGGGCCTCGACTACGCTCATAACAAGCGCGACGAGCACGGCCGCCACCTCAACATCGTCCACCGCGATATTTGCCCGCCGAACATCCTCGTGTCCTACGAGGGTGATGTGAAGCTCATCGACTTTGGCATCGTCAAGGCAGCCGGCCGCGTCCACCGGACCCAGTCCGAAATTCTCATGGGCAAGCCCGGCTATCTGTCGCCGGAGCAGGTCCGCGGCATGCCGATCGACCGTCGCAAGGACGTGTTCTCGCTCGGTATTGTGCTGTACGAGATTCTGGTCGGCAACCGCCTGTTCCGGGGCGACACCGACTACGACACTCTCATGATGGTGTACAACCTCAACGTGCCCGTGCCGAGCAGCAAGAACTCCGAGATCTCGAAGGACCTCGAGACGATCATCATGAAGAGCCTCTCCGACTCGCCGGAGACTCGCTACCAGACCGCGATGTACCTACACGACGAACTGCAGGCCTTCATGTCCCAGCATGGTATATTCTACAACCAGAATGACCTCGCGGCGTGGATGCGCAAGCAATATGCGCGTGAGATCGAGCTGGAGCGCGGTAAATCTAGCGCCCCGAGATCTACCCCTTGATCCAAATGCACGGATGCGGCTGCGCAGCCCCGTGACTCAGCCGAAAAACCGCCGCGAGGCCCTCTGCGACCCGCCTGGAGCCGTTACATCCCCGAGGGGGTGTAACGGCCAAGCACGCCTGAATCACCAGGCGGCAACTATCCTGAAACATACCGAGGGCATCGCCGACGTGCGCTTCTTGCCGGCGCCGACGCCGACCCCGGAGCGGATGCAGGCCGTGCTCGCACAGGTCCACGAGGCCATCGCCCCCGTCGCCGAGGTCGACAACCTCGACCTCGACCCCGCGCTGGCGGCGTGCGTCCAGCTCGCGCTCGCCGACCCGCACTGTGCCATCTGGTGTGCGCCAAACCGCGGCGGCACGCCGCTCCGCGGCGCATCGGCGAGGATCTTGAGGATCATGCGCTCCAGCTCGAGGTCGCTGGCGCCGCTCTCCTCCGCCGTCGCGAGTTCATCCTGACCGTCCATCCAGCGCTGTCGCCACCGTCCGATCGTCTCCTGGGTCATCTCCAAGTCCGCGGACTGGACCTTGTTGAGTACGCCCTCGCTGGACAACTTCACGATCCTCACGCGCGGGACGACCTGCTGCGGCGTCTTGCCACCGCGCTCCAACTTGTCGAGGATCCGACGCTGACGCTAAGAAACGGTGATGATGGGGGCTCTCCGTGCCACGACATCCTCCTGGATGAGAGCACCCCTAACTCCACGCCGGACGATCTCCAAACTTCTGGCGATCTCCGCCGCGAACCACTAGTGGCGTCCATGAAAAAGAACTTCAAATAGCACGGCGGCGAAGCCCCTCGGGGTCGGGTTCGGCTCCCCGTCCGCTCGGGACAGCGCGCCAGCGGCTGGCGACCGCGGTCCGCTCTACGATGGGTTGGGGACGACGAGCGCGGCCCTGCCCACCCCCCATCTTGCTAATCGTCCTCTGTGTCGGCCGCTGCCTCGAGCGCGGCCAGAAGTTCGGCGACATGCGCGGATATGAAGGAGCCAGTCGTCAGGAGAACTTTGACATCGTTACCGAGCTTCCTTCCTGCCCGCAAAGTCGGAAACTTCATAGCATCCGCGACCGCAAGTTTCGCAAGTATGCGTGCCGCATTTACTACTCGGATTGTGGTCGTTTTCACAGAGCCGAGCGGGAGGGCGTCCTTAGGCGGAAAAATACCACCGTGAAGAAACGCATTTCGGACCCGATAAAGGGCTACTACAATCTCCTCCAAGGATTCGCGAGGGATTTCCAGCGTCGTCATCGCTGGTAACGCGGCCAAACGCTCTACGATAGGCCGGTATCGGTCAGAATCAGCGGCGTCCGATCTGGGTTTTCCTATTGGAGCAAGGCATTCAAGGACACTGGCGACCAATACGGCCTTGAATTGAACCCAACGAACATGTGCGATCTCTAGGTATGTTATTAGAGCAGACTTTACCCTCCGATCCACGGGACGCTTCCGACAAGCCCCGTAAGCCGTCTTGACGGCGTACACCATCTCCGACGGATCAGCGATTACATACGAGCGTTCATCAGAGGTTGGAAGGCGCCTCGCGGGATCGAGATGGACGGGAACCCCACCAGCGAAAGACCAGAGCGCAACTACATCGTCAAGGGCACTTCCTCCTTCCAACCACACGCTCCCCCGTTCTGCCTCCCCATCGACCGCTTCCGAAACAAAAGTGACAACATGCTCCCCGGGAATCGCAGGATAAGCAACCCCGTTGCGCGACCCGCCCAGACGAGGGAGGTTATTCACCCGTTCCGCATAGTCCGCAACCCTACGAAATTCGAATCCGCCGCACTGCCAAACAGGGTCTGCGGCCTCACCGTTGAAAATCTTGCGCGTCATGGTGCTTTATTACCATGGGCCATGCTCGATTGCACGCGGCCGGGGCTGTCCCGGCCGCGCGTCGTGAAAGACATGCGCGGCGGTCGAGGGCGTCGACTCGGGTCGACCGGCGCCGAGTCGGCGTGTCTCTCGGCGCGCGCGCACTATGACGTGGGTCGACGCGGGTCGACAGCGGTCGAGGGCGTCGACTCGGGTCGACCGGGCGCGAGCCGCATCTGGTTGGCGGGGCGGCATCCCTCCGCACTCACGGGAGGGGCTGGTTCTTGTCGCGGTAGTTCTGGGCCACCTTGGCGAGGTGCTGCTTGGCGAAGCTGATGTCGGAGTCGCGTTCCCGCTTCGCTTCCTTCAGCGCGTCGGCTGCGGCCCCTTCCCAGTGCGCCTTGATCTGGTCCCACTGGGCTTGTCGTTGCTCGGGCGTGTTGCGCGAGGTGAAGAACTTGACCGTCAGCGTCGAGCCCTTGATCTCGAACGTGTCGCCCGCCCGTGAGGAGCCCTCCAGTTGCGCCTGCAACATTCCGACGTCGCCGGACATCTGCACGTCGCGCCACACGAAGTTGTACTGGTCGCCGGGGTCGCGGTTCTTCGCGTGATCCCAATCGAACGTGATCGGCTCGAGGCCGTAGTGGTCTTCGACGAGCTTGTCGACCACCTCGCCGATCTTGACGCCCTGCAGGCTCTCTCCCTTCATGGCGTAGTACGCGGTGTTGAACGCCTCACGCTTGGCGCGGACGAATTCTTGGGCTCGCTTCATTTTCTCAGGAATCATGTGGCAAAAAATGTAAGGCCGGAGCCGCACCCGTCAAGACCCCGGTGCACGGCCACCCGCACCACCGCCCTGCACGGGGGTGCGTCGACCCGCGTCTCGTCGGTCGACCCGCGTCGCCCCGCGTCGACATCACGGCGGTCGAGCGCATCGGCGGAGCTCAACCCGCGCGCGCGCACAGAGTCGGCGTGTCTCGTGGCGCGCGCGCACTTCGACGTCGGCACCGGCGGCACGTCGACGCCGACAGACAGCACTCGGTCGACGTCGTCTCTCGCGCTGAGTATCCTTCGCGACGTGACGATCTACCCCTACCAGACAGCTCAAAGGGTTTGCCGTGATGTCCTCGCACTTGAGAAGCTGCAAGCTGCGCTCAAGTACGCCAACGACGTTCCCAGTCCGCACGTGGCAGCCAGCCTCAGACTCGTCGGCTTGGAGCCGAATGCCGAAGACTTGGGGCTAGAGCCAGGCGACAGTCTCGAGGAGGCACTCACGAGTGCGAGTCTCAAGAGGCGCATCGATGAGGTCGAAGACGAACTCGTTGAGCGAGCCAAGTTCCTCCTGCGGCTGATCGACCGCCTCGGCTTGGCTGACCGTTCGGTGGAGGACCTCGGCTGACCAGTACGCTCACCAGCGCTAACGCGGGGCCGTGACAGCCCGCCACATGATGATCGCGACGATGGCGATGGTCGCCACCATGATGACTTCGACGAGATCGATCGGGAGCAGCATGGTTCTAACTCAAGGGCTGGGCGGCCCTCGCCCTGGACGCATGCACGAGCCCGACGCGGCTGTGCACACCCATGCGGCGGTAGATCTGGCGGACGTAGGTGCGCACGGTGCTGAACGTGAGGCCGATGCGTTGCGAAATCTGCTTGTCCGTCAGCCCGTCGATCACCAGGGCGGCGATCTTCGCCAGCCGTGGCGGCAGGACCGGCTCAGGTGGTAGCGCGTCGCCCGCCCACGCGGGGCGCCGCAACATGAAGGACTGGCCGTCCAGGGTCCGGAAGACCGCCAGCGACGGCCAGTCCTTCGCGTCCGAGTCGACCTCGTTCACCGCGGCGCGGTTCATGTAGACCACGACCCCGCGCTCATCGGTCGCGGCGGCGGGGTGGCGATAGCTTTGTAGCAACTCGGCGAGCAGGTCGACCGGGGGAAGCGGGCGTGCCGGGTCCATGCGACGCTGCATACCAGATGGACGTGGCTGCGACAGCCGCCGCCAGGGGACGAGCGCGGCTCGGCTGACGACCACGTGGTTCGTGCGACGGCGCCATGACCTCACCTGGAGCCGCGAAGACGTTGCTGCTGCACAGGCATTCAGTGGCCGAGGAGTTCGCCGCTGATTTCTCCCTTGCCTTCGTTGCCGGAAACTCCTCCTTATACGGGCATGGCCAACCCCCCGAGCGACGAGCCGCCGAGTGCTCCGCCCGCCGACCTGCCCGCGACGCCGAAGCTGTGGTCCGGTGTCGCGGTCGGCGACGTCCTCGCCAAGCGTTTCAAGATCCTCGCGCCGATCAGCAGCGGCGGGACCGCGACGGTGTACAGGTGCGAGGACCTGCATCTTCATGCCCCGGCCGCGGTGAAGATCTTGACCGACGTCACCGAGGACGCCCGGCTCCGCTTCCTCGACGAGGGTCGCATCCTCGCTAACCTCAAGAGCCCGCATTTGGTCCAGGTGCTCGCGGTCGGCGAGGTCAGCCCGCCCGTCAAGTCCGACAGGCCCGCCATGCCCTTCATGGCGCTCGAGCTGCTACCGGGGCGAAATCTCGACCAACGTCTGCGACAGGAAGGACCGCTGCCGTGGCGTGAGGCCGCAGAACTGCTCGGCCAGGTCGCGGGCGCCGTCGCGGACATGCATCAGGTGGGCGTGATCCACCGCGACATCAAACCCGGCAACATCGTAGAGATTGGGAGCATCACGCGGCGGCGGCTCGTCAAGGTCGTGGATCTGGGCATCGCCAAGGTCACGGACTGGACGGCCGTCGACACCACGGGCCTCACCCCGTCGCCCAGACACCAGACCGAGGCGAACTTCATCGTCGGCACGCCCGGCTTCGTCGCGCCTGAGGCGCGCTTCGTTCCTCCCAACCCGCGCTTCGACACCTTCGCCCTCGGCGTCACGCTCTACCTGCTCTGCACCGGGGTGGTGCCGAACCTCGTCGACCTCCGGCCGATGAACGAGGTGCGCCCCGAGTGCGAGGCGCCGCTCGAGCTCGAGGCGTTGATCGTCTCGGCGCTCGCCGTGATCGCGGAGGATCGCATCGCCACGGCCGAGGAGCTCGGGGCGCGGCTCGAGTCCATCCGCGCCGCCTATCCCGACGCGACCGAGCCGTGCCTGTTCGCTGGCTGCTTCGAGCTACTACAGCCCCTCGGCGTGGGAGCCAAGGGCGAAGTCTACAAAGCCTACAACCACGACGTCCCCTCTCACGTCGCTATCAAGCTGCTCAGCGAGCAGTCGAAGAAGAACCCCGAGGAGCGCGCCCGCTTCGCGCGCGAGGCTCAGGTGCTCAAGGCCGTGCGGCATCCCGCACTGCCCGAAGTCTTCGAGGCTCGCGTGTCGGACAAGGAGCGCCGGCCCTACATCGCTATGGCGCTCGCGCCGGGCCGACGCGCGGGCGAGTTCTGCGTCGGCAAGAACATCCTGCCGCCCGCGGAGGTTATTGAGGTCGGCAGGTGCATCGCGGGCGCCCTGGCAGCCCTCCATGCGCGGGGCATCGTCCATCGCGACGTCCACACCTCCAACGTCGTCATCGATCGCGTGCCGAAGAAGACGACGGCGACCCTCATCGACGTCGGGATGGCCGAGCTCGAGGACAAGTTCTACGCCGTCGTAGACCAGCGCTACCCCCCGCGGCCCAGCCAGCGCGTCAAGCTCGGGACCGGCGGTCTCGAGACTCTCGAGTGGACCGCCCCCGAGGCGAAGGCAAGCCGCGTGTGGACAGGCAAGAGCGACGTGTGGTCGCTGGGGTTCCTGCTCCACAAGCTACTCACCGGCAAGCGGCCAGCGTCGAACACCGACGGCATGCTGCTCTCACCGCGCGAGTCTCAGCCGCGCTGTCCCGAGGCGCTCGCGTCGGCGGTGGTCTCGGCCCTCAATTGGGAGCCCGACGATCGAGTCGATGCCGCCGAGCTGCTCGAGCTGCTCGAGTACGCGGCGGAGGAACTCGCTGGAGGGGTCGACGTTGCACCCTCGGCGAGCACGCCAGCGCCGTCAACGCCAACCCCGGCCCCACCGCCCCCGGCGGCCCCACCGCCCCCTGCCCCATCGGCGTCCCCGAGCCGCCGCATCCGCGAGAGGCTCCGCGTCAGCATGGAAGCCCTGGCCGCCGCCGCGATCCTCGTCCTCGGGTTCCGGGTCGGAGACAGTCCAGGAGTCGCCGCACCACCCTCGTCGGGCGTGACGCAGGCGGCGGCTGGTCAAGCAGCGTCAGAGCCGACATCGACGCCGCCCTCGTCGGACGTGGCGCAGGCGGCCGGTCACGCAGCGGCAGAGCCGACACCGGCGCCGCCCTCGTCGGGCGTGACGCAGGCCGCGGTCGCGAACCGTGAAGTGTTCGCATCGTCGGAGGTCCGAAAGCCGATGCGAGAAACGCTCGCCGATGCGGCCGCGGAGCTGCGTCACTGCTCCGAACTCGCGGGCGGGCTTCTCGTCGTCCAATTTATGACGGCCGAGCACGGGGACAAGTTCGCCGACGTGGCCATCCACAGTCGCACCAGCCCGGCCGTGGACCGCTGCGTCGGCGATGCTACGACCAACCTCCGCTTTCAGCCGCTCAAGGATCCGCAGAGCTTCACCGAGGAGTACAAACCATGACCGCCCTCCACACGCTCGCAGCCTTCCTCGTGCTTGGCGGCGCGGCGCCCCCCCAGGCGACCGCCGACTGTGACCCGACCGACCACGGCTGCAAGGCCAGGCGCTCGGAGACGCGGGCCAGGTTGGCAACCATGCCGGACGAGAAGGCGACCTACCTCCGGAGCGCGCATCTCTCATACATCTCCCTGTTCGATAAGACAGGTGACGTGCACGACCTGTGCTCGGCGCGCCGGGCGTTCGACGCGAGCCTGGCGGTCAAGGGTCAGACCGCCGACGAGCGGGCACGGACTCGGAAACTTCGCGACGATCTTATCGCTCGGCAACAGAAGGCAGCCGCGCCGTGCAAGGGAGCTGCGAAGCAACAGCGCGCCTCGCGACCCGACGCGCCGCCCGTGACCGCGAGCGCGACGAGTCCGAAGCCACCGCCCGCCAGCTCGCCGGTCGACGCGGAGCCGACCACCGAGCCGCTGCCGCTGCTGACGAGCACCGCGACGCCCCCGGTCTCACCGACACCTGAGCCATCATCCGGGGTCCATCCGCCGCCGCCACCGACGACCGGGTCGCTCTCCGACGAGACGCTCATGCGGATCCCCAGCCGACGCGCGCCGACGAGGCCCCAGACGGACGGGCCGCTCCCCGGCCGCGGGCTCGTGATCGCAGGCGGTATCATCCTGGGCGCGGGTGTCGCCCTCACCGCCGGGGCTGGCCACCTCGGCCGCCGCATGAACGCGACCCGGCAGGAGCATCACGCCTTCGTCGACTCGATCAACGGCTTTGGCACGCCGGAACAGGACGCGAAGGCGGGCGGCCTGCTCGGCGACTACAAGGCCATGCGGACGCAGGCCGTGACGCTGGCTGTCGCGGGCGGCACGACCATCGTCGTCGCCGCCGTGCTCGCGGGGGTGGGAGGTCGACGGATGGCCCGTGCAGCTTCGCGGACCGCGCTCGTCCCGGTCCCCGGGGGCCTTGCACTTTTCACCCGGTTCTGAACAGTCTCGGAGGATCTATGAGCCCGCGTATCAGCCCGTTTTTCGCCGTCCTACTCGTGTTGCTCGTCGGTTGCCCCCAGGTGTGGCCCGACGTTGTGACCTGCGAGGAGCAGAACGCATGCGGAACCACCGAGCCGGCCTCCACGGACAGCGACGGACCGCCCACGACGAGCGAAGGCGTGAACACGGTCACGGGCGAAAGCTCGGGCGACACGGGCGACAGCTCCACCTCGGGCGCCGACCCTGAGACCGGCGCCGAGTCGATCAGCACGACGACCGGCGAGCCCGCCGAGTTGCCGCTCATCCTCACCCGCAAGGTGGACCCGGACTACACCGACGTGAACGCCATTCTGGACGTACACGTCACCGCCGACCACGCGGACGGGGTGCTGATGGAGCTTGAGAACGGCGACGTCATCGAGCTGACGCCGCTCGGCGCCGGCGGGTTCGGCGGCGAGATTTTCGCGTATTCCGGGTTGGGCAACGGCGAGATGACGGCATGGTTCACGCCGTACCGCGATGCCATCGTCGGCGAGACGGTCGGGGCCGAGTACGTGATCGCCTTGCCGCCGCCGGGTTACGAACTCTACTGGAACGCCGACGAGCTCGACATCGACGGCAACGTCGCGAAGATCGGCGTCCTGCCGGATGGGAGGCCCGTCGAGTTCGGCACCTACCATGAGATGGGCGAGCCGCGCTGCTACCTCCGCCTCCGCGACAAGAACGGCGAGTCGGTCGAGTTCGTCGACGTCCTGCCCCCGGCCCGCTGTCGGGCGATCGACTTCACGATCGACCGCGCCACCGGCATGATGCACTTCCTCGTCGAGCGCAAGAGCGGCGACGGCCTCGTGTGGTGGGCCGGGGAGAGCCCCGGGTGGGGCTTCGCGCCGAAGAACATCGGCATCGGCGAGGTCGG
>Ga0075163_10004622_pt1 | contig 18451 bp, 16 predicted proteins | sample JI1023141ADNA_FD_71478 | JGI IMG/M metagenome (GOLD analysis project Ga0075163, IMG submission 71478) | Wastewater effluent complex algal communities from Wisconsin, to seasonally profile nutrient transformation and Carbon sequestration -... | ecosystem: Engineered > WWTP > Effluent > Algae...
GGCCTGGTGTTGCTTGGATTTTTTATCATTTACCTGTTTTACATGTTTGAAGTGGCCCGGAAAGGTTCCGAGTCAGATACAATAGAAAAGGGGCCAATCAGTATTAGGCTGGCCGTTTTCATGGTGATTGGGGGCATTGTCGGCTTGTCGGTGGGAGGGCATTTTATTGTCGAATCCGCTGTCGCCATTGCCCGAACGCTGGGCATCAGTGAAGCAGTCATCGGACTTACACTGGTAGCGGTGGGTACATCCATCCCTGAGCTGGCCACCTCGGTGGTGGCTGCCCGAAAGGGCAATGCAGACATAGCCGTGGGCAACATTGTTGGTTCCAACATTTTCAACGTTTTCCTGATTCTAGGATTGAGTGCGACCATTACGCCACTGCCGCTGGGCAATATTTCTACAGGGGATTTCCTCGCCTGTGTGTTTTCCACCCTTCTGCTTTTTGTATTTGCCTACATCAAATCCCCGCGCGTCATTCACCTGAGAGAAGGTGTGGTGTTACTGCTCTTTTATGTGGGGTATATGATTTATTTGCTGGCAAAACTATAAGACGGCCGCTTCAGAGGGCTAAAACTCCACCACAACGGCTTTGGTGTTGTTGCCTCGTTTGCAATCGGTCACTGTTTGAAACGGGTCCAGTTCAAAAACCAGGTTGGGAGAAAATTTACTGCGCCGGGCCAGGCTAATTTCAATATCACCTTGCAGAATTTGCCCGGGCAATAATATCCCGTCAAGCGTTTCGCGGCCTTTTTGAATAAATATCCCGTCGGCCAAAATAGCCCCCCGGGTAAGTTTTTGACCTGAAACAAAATAAACATTCACTGCGAGATCGTCGTCCGGACGATCACTTTTGCCCAGGAGCCAGGCAGACGCATCGCCGGTGTTGCGCAGAACAAACCGGAGCAGCATCTTGTCCTCGGTGTATTGAACAATATACGCTGTGTCAAACACCAGATCGGCGCAAATTTGGAGATTTATACTGTCGTCCGCCGGTACTATTCCGGCAGTTTCGGGTTCTTTCAGCACAACCTCGACCACAACGTCCGTCAGTATCTGGCCGGGCATCACACTGATTTTTTCTTTGCGGATGGCATCGGTGAGCAGACTTTCCCGTCCTTGCAATACGATGGGCAGGTTGACGGTATCAAGTTCTATCACCAGGTTTTCCGGCGGCGGGTCTGTTTTTTTTCCAAATGAGACGGGCAGCCGGCCGGTGTTGGCCACCGAAAGCAGGACCGACAGGCGTTCCTGTTTTTGCTTTTTGATGGAAAAACCGAACAGGCTGATGCGCAATCCTTTATAGATGGAAACATCGGGTTGGGCTATTGCATAGACTGAAAAGATTGCCCAGAATGCAAGGGTTGAACCAGTACGAAAGATCATAGCCGAAGAATGTATCGAATGGCACTTGGCAGGGGCAAAAACGAAAGTAGTGGATCGGAATCTTTGGTCTTTGATACAAATGCAGTACCGGATTATTCGACCTCCAGAAAATTGACAGGCCGGTTGATGCTTTCTTCCAGGGAAATAAAAGTTTCGGTTCTTTGAATGCCCTCTATTTTTTGAATTTTATCATGAAGCACGAGGCGCAGGTGATTCGTATCTTTGCACACGATTTTGGCCAGGATGCTGTATGCCCCCGTGGTATAGTTGGCTTCCACCACTTCGGGAATTTTTTTTATCTGGTTCACCACCTCGTCGTAAAGTGAACTTTTGTCGAGGTAAATACCGAGAAATGCTGTCACGTCATAACCCAGTTTGTGGTAATCGAGCGTGACGCTCGAACCGCGTACGATGCCCATTTGCTCCATCTTTTTCATTCGAACGTGGATGGTACCACTGGAAACGAACAAAAGTTTTGCAATGTCGGTGTAGGGCATTTTACCGTCCTCAACCAGTTTGGCGAGGATCTGTTTGTCAAGTTGATCTATGTCCGGATGTTCAATCATAACCGAAGTTCTTTACGGGGCCAAGAATGAATGACGCAGACAAACTGGTTTTGGGAAAAATCCAAATTCCGGCGCCGGTCCGTTCAAAGCCAACATTTCATGAGTGCGGGTAAAATCGGATTATTGATAAAAATATTTGAACAAAAGTACGGACTTTTTGAAACGTGCATAATCTATCGCCAAAAAACTTAAACAAGTAAATACATGAGCGAACAAGCGCAGCCCTCCAAATTCGACATCCGGCTTCCTCTCATCCTGGCAATCACTCTCGCCGCCGGTATGTTTATTGGCCAGCAACTCCCCCACTATGACGCCAATGCGCGGTTTTTACCAGGCGACCAGGCCGGCCCCACGCCGGGTACGCTCAACGAAATATTGCGCTACATCGAAGCACGTTATGTGGATACCGTAAACGCCGGTCACCTGAAGAACGGCGCTATCCAGCACTTGCTCGAACAACTCGATCCACACTCCGTGTACATCACGCCGGAAGAACTGGAAGCGGTGGAAGACGACATGAGCGGCGGCTTTGAAGGTGTAGGCATCGAATTCCTCATGGTCGATGATACCATCCAGGTGGTCACACCGATTTCGGGTGGTCCCTCGGAAGCCGCCGGCATTCAACCGGGCGACAAAATCGTGACCATCAACGACACCGTGGTGGCCGGGGTGAAAATTGACAATGGAAAAATTTATAAAAAATTGAGGGGTTCCAAAGGTTCGGGCGTCAAACTCGGCGTTTTGCGCGGCCGGGAACGCTCCCTCCGCGCCTTCAACATCGTGCGCGACGTGATCCCGGTGAAAAGTGTGGACATTGCCTACCTGCTCGACGACAAGACCGGCTATGTAAAAATCAACCGATTCAGTGCGCGCACCTTCCAGGAATTTGCTGAAGCCCTCGCTCCACTGGCAGAAAAAGGTATGCAAAACCTGGTGCTCGACTTGCGCGGCAACCCTGGTGGTTACCTCGAAGAAGCAACCGACCTGCTCAGTCAGTTTTTTCCTGATGGCAAATTGCTCGTTTACACCGAGGGGCGCACCGAAAAACGCCGCGAATACAAAAGCAATGGCCACGCGCAATTCAACATCGCCAACATCGCCGTCCTGATCGATGAAGGTTCGGCCTCCGCCAGCGAGATCGTAGCCGGCGCCTTGCAGGATTGGGACCGCGGCTGGGTGATCGGACGCCGCTCGTTCGGCAAAGGCCTGGTACAGGAACAATATCCACTCGGCGACGGCGGTGCACTCCGGCTCACTGTGGCGCGGTATTTCACCCCCAGCGGCCGCTGCATCCAGCGCGATTACAAACTTGACAACGATTACGACCACGAGGCCGAACGCCGTCTTCAGAATGGCGAGCTGTCGGATGCATCCAAAATCAAATACACCGACAGCACACAGTACTATACAGGCATGGGCCGGGTAGTTTATGGCGGCGGCGGTATCGCCCCGGATGTGTTTATCCCCATCGACACCTCCTTCTCCAACGAGTATTTTTACGGAGTACGCCAGCAAATCCCGCAGTTTGCAGCGCGCTGGATGGAAAGCCATGACCGTTCAGCCCTCCCTTCCGACCTGAAAACGTTTGTAAAATCCTATGCGATCACGGATGCTATGCTGGATGAACTCACCGGCTATGCGGAAAAACAAGGCGTCGTGAAAAAGGAGCAGGAACTGAACCTTTGCCGGAATGAACTGAAACACCAACTCAAGGCCCGCATCGCCAAAATCCTATTTCACGACGAAGGTTTGTTTTCGGTGCTCAACGACGATGATCCGGCGGTAGAAAAAGCCATGCAGGTACTGAAAAGTGGAGAGCCTGTGGCAAAAAAGTAAGTTTGTGGAAAAGGCGTTTAGCGAAGCAAGTCGCCGGCGTGTTTGCCGCAACAAAACAACAAATCGAGTACCGACAAATTGGGAGTAAAGCCCGAGCGTTCGGCAAACACCTGGGCATAACGCGTGGGGATGAACCAGGCTGGCCATTCGTGCTGCTCTCCGGAAAAAGCCTGGCGCAGGTCGGTTTCAGCAACCGGGGTAGCGGGCGGCAACCATGTTTCGGTCAACTCAAACTGACCTTTCCAGCCTAATTTTTTCTGAAAAATGTGGGTCAGCAGGGCAAAGTTGAAGTCAAAAAGAAATTCAAACCTGCGCTCGTAAAACACAGCCAATTCATCGGTATAATGTTCGAAGAAGGGCGCATTCCCGTACGCCGTGCAGATTGTGCGCCAATGCTGTCGCTGCCAGGGTTCGTCATAGGCAATACGGACCTCGCGCACAGGGGTTTGCTGGTGTTTTCCCTTCACCAGAGGAATACTCAGACGTTGCACGCCATTGGGGCCGGCGATGAAACAACGGTTGCGCAGAGAACCCTTTTGGTAGTTTTCACAGGCCTCCAGTCGCACCACATCAGTACCCCAGGCGGCCAAGCACCAGGAAACAGGGGGCAGATAAAACAGGGACTGGATTGTCATAGAGGCCATTGAGTTGAAATAAAACCCCGGTGGAAACTCCACTTTTTAGTGCGGTTCCGGTGCAGTCATTTTATGGATGGCTACGGGCTTCACTTTGAATCCGGCTTTTTTCAACAAACGCAACATGCCTTTAGCGCCGGCCAAATGCCCGGCTCCGACCGCGCAAAAAAGTGATTGTGTCCGGGTGATTTCTTCAAAACGTTTGGTCATCAACAAATTGCGATCGTATAACAGCACCCGGCGCATACCTTTGGCGTCCTTCTTGGCAGCCTTATAAAGTTTCCGGATTTCGCCCGCCGCATACCAGGTCATCATCTTTTTAAGCCGCCGTTTCTGGCGGTTGTAGTTTTTCAGCAGCCAGGTGAGGCTTTGCAAATGCTGCTCCATCGAAATCTTCCGCAAGGTTTCGAGTTGGTCGGCAAAGGTTTCCACACCTGTCGTGGTCTTGCCAGCCTGGCGGGCATGGTGCCACAAAGTTTCATCCAGCGAATGCGCCGACTCATCCGCCAAAAATGCGGTGGAAAGTGCCGTTGAAACCGCCATTGGGTGTTGGTGCCGCATCGCTTCGCCGGGAATGCCGAGTTTTTTACGGCAATAAAAGTCCAGGTTTTTCCAGACGCCCCGCTTGAGCAAGGTATCCAGTGCTGCACCTTCGGGCAATCGCAGCGCAGTGGCCAGTGCAGCCTCATCGGCATCCGAAAAGTCGAATTCAGTCGCAAACACCTCGCAAGTTTCCATCCGTTCCTTTGCCGTTTCAAGCCACCCAAAGGCCCTCAGGTCACGCACATGCATCGTACCGAACAGGTAGGAAGCAGGTCCTCCCCCGGGCGGTGTTATTTTCCAAAGTAAAGAGTTCTTGTTCATCTGTTTCGTTTAAATTTTCACCCATTCACTCATTCACCCATTCACCCATTCACTCATTCACACTCCGTCTTTTCCATTTTTTCCTTCGATTTATCCCAGGGGTTCACGGTCAGAATATAGAAGTCGGTGCTGTCGGCTCCAAAACGGGAGCAAAGGTACACTCCCATTCGCCGGAATACCCGGGTGGAGGCAAACATCGGCACTTTCAATTCATCATTGGCCCAATCGTCGATGAGTAGTTTGGAACCGCCGTCGAAGGCGTATTTATTCCATACAGGATCGGATTGCATGGCTTCAGGCGGCTGTTTTTTTCCCGAAACAAAGGTGGCTTCGGGCTGGGTATTGGAATACAAATGCCAGGACAAGGCCGCCGGCCAGATTCCCAGCCAGGAAAAAAGTGGAGCCAGGGCGGCCAACCCGACCACCAGCGTCTGCGCTCTGTTGCTGCGAAAAGTCAACAATCCGGTGGAATTGCCTGTCATGGCGGGGCCTGCATAAACAACCCAAACCATGGCGGCCATGGCCAGATTCCAGGGAATGACGACCTGATTCCAATCCAGTTTGAATAAAAAAGCAACGATGATGCTGTGAAACGCCACGATCATCCAGCGGGACATCCCCCGCGTGCGAGGAACCAACAGGCCAATGCCCAGCAACATTTCCATTAGGACGATGCCATAACCTGCCCAGGTATGGGCGCCCCATGAGCGGGTAAAATCAAAGGCATCGCAAAACCACGGAAAATTGTCTTCGGCAAAATAGGGGGTAATTTTGCTGAAACCGCTCCAGAAATAAACCCCGGCCAGCAGCCAGCGAAGCGCCTGGACGGTCTGAGGTTCCGTTTCCTTTTGCCTGAACAATACTGCGCCCAAAATCAGCAGGTAAAACCAGACCCAGGGCTGCAAGCGATTGATATCCAGCACACAAAGCAGGAGTATTGCGGCTATCAAAAGGCCGGTCGAGCGTTTCTTTCGGCAAAAAACAACGGCGCCAAAAAGTAAAATCACCAGCAACCCGGCCAAAAGCAATCCCATTACTCCACCGACTTCCGGCTGGCGCATCCCGCCCATCAGCGGCAAAAGTGGAAAGGCTTCGCGTGCGTTTTCATTCCACAGCGGCCATGAGAGCACGACACCGCCCAGCAGACCAAGAGCAGCCAGGCAAGTCACTTTTTCCGAAGTGGTCAATTCTTTTAAAGACACTGTCAGTCAATTCGTTAGACCGTCAATCAGATTTTCCGGATGAGGAGTTTTCCTTTGCGCAATCCCTTTTGCAACAGCGTTTTTTCCAGGTCCGTTGCGGCTTTTTTGGCTGCCGCTTCTGTGGCGTGAATGCTGCCAAGCCAAACAATATAACCACTGCCGCCGCCGGAAAAACAACTGCGGGCAGTGGTTTGGGCGGTTACGCCCTTGGCCTTAAGGGCAGCAACCCGCGAATTGGCGTAGTCCGCCGACCCAAAAGCATTGTCCTGCAATACCCACCCCTTTTTTCCGGAGAGCAGGGCGCAAGGGTCCTTGGGTTTGGCGGCAGGTTTGGGTTTGGGTGCAGGTTTGGCCGCCTTGGCTGCCGGCTTTTTTGTTACCGGCTTTTCATCGCCCGACAAATCAATGGTTTGCACTTCATCGTCGTCGCTGCCGCTCAAATCAATGGTTTGGATTTCTTCCTCGGGTTCTTTGGTCGAAATCGGGTATTGTTTTGGCACACCGGTCGGTTTGCCTCCATAGGGAATTGGCGGCCCGTCGAGCAGGTAACCCGGCTGGTCTTCCGGATTGGCGCCGCCGTGCCAGTTTTGCAATTTTTCCAGGTCGGCCGTATCCATTTCCTTGTGCGTCAGCACATCCACACACATGGGTACGAGTGCCAGGGTGGAGATGACAAACACCCATTTCTGCACCACCTGACCATTCATAAAACGGCCATACACTGAAACCGACTGGCCAAACGGCTTGGCCAGGATACTCCAGACGTATTTTCTGAACGGATCGACAACCAGGTATTCCGCCGAGCGCTTCACTTTTTTCCAATACGTTTGTACTATGTCGGGTGGCCGGAGGTTGCTGGCGTTGGTCATGGCCGACATTTTCAGGTACCATTCGGAGCGTGTCAGCCATTGCACCATTTTTCGGTCCCGGCCAAAACCACTCAATCGTGTCGGTGCATTCAGCACCCGCACCTCGCCTTCTTCGGGTACCAGTGCCAGGCCGAAGCCGTTGAAGATACACTGGTTTTTCAGTTCGGTCAGGTAAGGATCGCTTGGGGCCGGGAAAACATCATCCGCCAGCGCTACCCACTGTTCATCGGCCTGATAGCGCCTGAATTGTTCGATGGCAAAAATGTAGCGGTATTTGCGCCAGCGCTGCATGGTAAAATACCAACCAAAAAAGCCGATGGTAAACGAGCCGATGATCAGCCCCAGATTGCCGGCCAGATGCAGGTCCAGCAACCAGGGCAACCGGGTTTCGTAGAAAAAAGCATAGATAATCGCCGAGAAAAACGCGCCAAATGCGGCGGCATCCCACAAAAAATAGACGAGGTTCAAGGTGAATTTTACCTCTTCCGCCTTCTCCCGCGAGGTAGCCTCGCATGCGCAAACAAAGGACGACTCGTCGTCCTTTTTGAAAGACATCACGATATCCGCCACCAGTCCGCTTTCGCTTACATTGTCGTACTTCACCTGGAAAGAATCGGAAGGCGGCTCGTAGCGGTGCTTGTAAAAGTTCTTCAAAAACGGAACAAAACGCTGTTTCACATAATCCTCCGTCATCCCGGCAGGCATGTATTCAAAAGATTGCTTTTCTGTACTTTCCATAATATTCAGACTTTGGTTCGGCTCAACTGACGCTAATACCGGAAGGCAATAAAACAATCCGGCATTGTCCTGTCAAACCCGTTTGCCCGGCATTTGGTATTCCACTTTCCGGGCGTCGTTCTGGCGTTGTTTGATCGTCTCGATGTAGTTGCGCGCCTTTTTGTTGCCGTATTCATTCCATGCCTTGTTCGCCCATTCCAGGGCAACTTCCAGGTTGCCGCTTTTTTCGGCTGCAACTGCCATGTTGAATGCGGCGCGCCCCCGTGCCTTGCGGTTTTCGCCACCGCGGGCCTCTATGTCTTTCCAGATGGCCGCTGCACGATCCCACGATTGGTTTCGGGCATAACGCACCGCCTGGCTCATCTGGTCTTTGTAACCCTTGGCTTTACCATAATACTGGCGATGTACCTGCACATACGTCGGAGCAATGCGGGCTCCATATTCCAACCCCACATTGTATGCCACATCGCGCGTTACCGACACCTGGGCGGGCAAACTTGACACCGCGTCGCGTTCGCTGCGCCCGGAAGCAGAGCGTTCGAGGTAATCGTCGGTCACAAATTCGTCGATGATCGTCCGCGTTTTGGGATCGTACAAACGCCAGCCCATGCGCACACTCGTGCGCTGCAAGGCATTATATCGGACCTCTGTGTAGGGTTTTCCGTTTTTGTCTTTCTTTTTTTCTTCAGTCCGGCGCGTATTGATGGCATTGTCGCTGTCAAAAGATTCGATGGTAGCGATGGCATCGGCGCTGTACTGCCCGCAGATGCGTTCCACTTCGCTCCAGTCGAGCGGCGTCGGCAGGTTTACCCCTGCCTTGCTGCCGGCCATTTCGATGCCGGTAGTCACCACTGTGAATCGCGGTGTACGGGTCAGCGCACTGGTGAGGCCGCGTACGGCTTCTTCCCTCGACCGGCGGTCCTGGCCGATGGCCTCGCCGGTAAACAGCCCTTCGAGGGCATTCAACCAGCCGTTTGATGGTTTGCTGCGATCCACAACCGCTACTTTGGCAATGTGCTCGGGAACCTTGAATTGGGCCGGTTGCAGCACTGTCAGTGAGGTAGAGCGCATACAGGCACCCAGGAAGCAGGCGGATGCTCCACAAATCAAAAGTGTAAAATTCAATATCCGTAATTTTTTCAAAGGCATAAATTTTTGATTTTGAATTTTTTACAGGCCTTCAAAAAGGCGAGCAAAAATCGAAAATTTCCAGCAACAGCAAGATTGAACTTTTGAAAAATGGTCGATTTTTTAAAAGATTGAATCCGACAGGTGAACCATTCACCCGAAAAGGCATTTTGCCAAACGTTATGCCGCATACACAATGGGACATCATCATCGCCGGAGCGGGCCTTTCCGGCCTGACATTAGCCGTGGAATGTGCGCGCCGCCCTGCTTTTCAGGATAAAAAAATCCTGCTGATCGACCGGGATGCCAAATCGCGCAACGACCGAACCTGGTGTTTTTGGGCCACCGATGCAGAAACCGCCGCGCTGCCGCCGGTATTGTTCAAATCCTGGGATCATTGCCATTTTTACAGCCCGCACTTTGAAGGTCTGATGGACATCGCTCCCTTTCGCTACCGGATGATCCGCGGTATCGACTTCTACCATTGGGCAAAAACGGAACTGGAAAAACAACCTCACATACAGTGGATTACGGCCAATATCACCGGGCTGGATTCCGAGGCCGGCCTGGTGTGCACTGACCGGGGTAATTTCACCGGCAACCTGATTTTTAATTCGGCACTGACCGCTATCCCGCTTTTGCCCGAAGCCGGGCCACTCTACCCCGCCCCCCCGCTCACACACCAGCCGCAATCCCCAATCCGCAATCCCCAATCCGCAATCCCCAATCCGCAATCCCCAATCCCCTACACCCGCCTTCTTCAGCATTTTAAGGGATACCTGATCGAAACACCGACGCCGGCATTCGATCCCGGAAAGGTCACCTTCATGGACTACCGGCTCGAACAAAAGGAGGCAACCCGCTTCGTGTATGTGCTGCCTTTTTCCGAAAACAAGGCACTGGTGGAGTTTACCGTGTTTTCACCGGCCCTGTGCGCACCGGAAGAATACGATACAGAACTGAATCGATACATCACGAAAATCCTGAAAATCAGCGATTATCGGGTGGAAGAAACCGAATTCGGGGTCATCCCGATGAGCGATTACCCGTTCCGGCCCGCCGGCGAAGGACGGGTCATGCACATCGGGACTGTCGGCGGTTTTGTAAAAGCCTCCAGCGGATACGCCTTCAAACGCACCCAGCGCAAGATCAGGGCTTTTGTCGATGCCTGGGAAAAATCAGGCACACCCGATCCTGCTTTGCTGCGCTCGGCCTGGCGCTTCCGGTTCTACGATTCGGTTATGTTGCGTGTTTTGAAGGAAAATGCCGTAAGCGGCAGCGATTTTTTTACGGGATTGTTCCAAAAACTGCCTGCCGAACTGGTGCTGCGCTTTCTGGATGAAGACACTACCTTCGCCGACGATATTCATTTGCTCAGCGCACCGCCCACCTGGCCTTTTTTCAGGACGGCGCTCCAACAAATACCAGTGTTGGGCAAATTGTAGCACAACCAACCGAGTTTCTCCCAAATATGAAAGACGATTCGCTTTCCGAAGCCCGCATCCCCCCACCCTGCCCGCGGGTTGGTATTACCGGCGGCATCGGTAGCGGGAAATCGACGGTTTGCCGGATTTTTGAGTCACTCGGCATACCTGTGTACGACGCCGATGCCTGGGCCAAGTGGCTGATTGTGCACGATGAATCGGTAAAAACCGGCATTCTGGATTTGTTCGGTCCGGAAGCCTATCTGCCCGATGGCGCCTACAATCGGGCTTTTGTCTCGCGCATCGTTTTTGAGCAAAAGGAAAAACTGGCAGCGCTGAATGCCCTCGTACATCCCGCCGTCGAGCGGCACAGTCGCGACTGGCACGAGCAGCAATGCCGCTCCGGCGCGCGCTACACAATCCGGGAAGCCGCCCTGATGATCGAAAGCGGCAGTCATCAATATCTTGATTTTCTGATTGTTGTCACGGCTCCCGAAGCGATGCGGGTACAACGGACCATGCAACGCGACGGCATTCCGGAAGCGCAGGTGCTGGCACGGATGCGCAATCAACTGCCCGAAGAAGAGAAGGTCAAACTGGCTGATTTTGTGGTGGTCAACGACGGCGGGCAATTGCTGGTCCCGCAGGTATGGCTAATCCATCAGGCCCTGCTCGGGCAGGCAGAATCCGAACCCTGAAGCCCTGCCGGCAAGCGGCGAAACATTTTGATACACTTTTTCCAAAAAATGTTTTGTAATGCCCGTTGCAGATTCGTACTTTTGCGCCTCGAATTTTGAAAACACAGGTTTACAACGAATTTTTGAAAAGATAAAGTCATGAAAAAAGATATCCACCCGTCCAGCTACCGCACGGTTGTATTCAAAGACATCTCAACCGACGATGCTTTCTTGGGCAAATCCTGCGTCAACACCAAAGAAACCATCGCCTGGGAAGACGGCAATGAATACCCGCTTGTAAAAATGGAGATTTCGGCGTTCAGCCACCCGTTTTTTACCGGCAAAATGAAATTTGTTGACACGGCCGGCCGTATCGACAAATTCAACAAGAAATTTGCAAAATTCAGCAAGTAATCGCCCGTTCCCGGCGCGGTTTTTGAAAAGTCCCGATAGGCTATCCTGCACTTTGGGACTTTTTTATTTCCCCTACAGGCCCTATTCCACAACGGGGTGACCCGGAGTCACCCCGTTGTCGTTTGGATCAAAGCCCCCACGCTAAACGATTATCTTGATGAACATCATCCTATTCGATTCCGACGCCCGCAACCATCTGCTTCCCCTGACGGCCACCCGCCCCATGGGTGAATTGCGTGTAGGCATCATGACCCTGCGGGAAAAATGGGAACGCCTGCTGCGCGGTTCGGCATCCTACATCACCCAGGAATATTTGCAGGAAAAATACCCCATTCACATTGAGGATGAGAATGTTATCGTCAATGCCGGCATTTTGCCCAACGAACAACTCAGCCGCCGCATCGGCGAACTGGCCCTCAACGAGGCCCTGCTGTTCAACGGCGAACTCGTGGCGGCACGGCTCAACGAAGCACAGTTCGAACAACTGATCGACGACGAGGAGGTGCACTCCCTGCAAGGTGTCGAAGTAGAGAGCAGTATCCCGATCGTACCAATCAACCGGCTCTGGGAGCTGACCCCGCTGGCCAAAAAGGCCATTCCCGACGATTTTACCCTGCTGACCAGCGGGCGCAAGTCGCAGCCTGTATCTGCCACCAACCGGGTGGTTGGCCCACTCGAAAATCTGTTTCTGGAGGAAGGCGCCAAAATGGAATGCTGCATCCTGAACACTACCGATGGCCCCATCTACATCGGTAAAAATGCCGAAGTGATGGAGGGTTCCATTTTGCGCGGACCGGTCTCGGTCAGCGCCGGCGCCATCGTAAAAATGGGCGCCAAAATATACGGTCCTACTTCTATCGGCCCCAATTGCCGCGTGGGCGGCGAAGTGACACGGTCCATTCTGCTTGGCAATTCCAACAAGGCACACGACGGCTTCCTCGGCGACGCCGTAATCGGCGAATGGTGCAACATCGGCGCAGACACCAACAATTCCAACCTGAAAAACAACTACGGAGAGGTTAAACTCTGGGACTACGAAACGGAGCACTTCGAACTGACCGGCCAACAGTTTGTCGGTCTCGTCATGGGCGACCACGCCCGCTGCGGTATCAATACCATGTTCAATACCGGCACGGTGGTGGGTGTTTTTGCCAATGTATTCGGCGCCGGATTTTTGCGGAACTTTATCCCCGATTTCGCCTGGGGCGGCGATGGCGGCGGCTACCGCACCTACAAGTTCAACGAAGCCTGCGACACGGCAGCCCGCGTCATGGAACGCCGGCAGTTGCCGCTCACAGACCTCGACAAAGCGATCTACTATCACGTCTATGACCGGACCATGAAATTCAGGTCCTGGGAAAAATAAAACAGTTTGGAGTTTGAAGTTGTGTCTGCAAACTCCAAACTCCAAACCGATCATCAAGTTGGATAACCTGAAATACGATTTACGCGGCGTTTCCGCCTCCAAGGACGAAGTACACGCCGCCATCAAGCACCTCGACAAGGGCTTGTATCCCAACGCATTTTGTAAAATATTACCCGATCTGGCCGCCGGTAGCGCCCGGCATTGCAACCTCTTGCACGCCGATACTGCCGGTACCAAAACCAGCCTCGCCTACCTCTACTGGCGCGAAACGGGCGACTTGTCCGTGTGGCCGGGCGTGTCGCAGGATGCCATCGTGATGAACCTCGACGACATGGCCTGTGTGGGCTGCACCGACAATATCATCCTCAGCAGCACCATCGGTCGCAACAAAACACTGATTCCCGGCGAAGTAATCGCAGCCGTGATTCGTGGTACTTCCGATTTTGTGGAAAAAATGCGCACGCACGGGGTTGAAATCCACCTGGCAGGTGGAGAGACGGCCGATGTGGGCGATATTGTACGCACCATCGACGTTGGCTTCACGGCATTTGCCCGGATGAAACGCAGCGACGTGCTGGTCAATGACGTACGCCCCGGCGACGTCATCGTAGGGCTGGCTTCCTACGGTCAGTCCACCTACGAGGACAGTTACAATGGCGGCATGGGCAGCAACGGACTCACTGCAGCCCGCCACGATGTGCTCGATAAAATGTACGCAGAAAAGTATCCGGAGAGTTTCGACCCGCGCCTGCCCAATGAAGTGGTGTACACCGGCAATAAAAAACTGACGGACCTGATCGACATTCCGGGTCAAAAATCTCCGATGCAGTTGCCCGTCGGGAAACTCATCCTGTCTCCTACTCGCACCTACCTGCCCGTATTGCAGGAAATCCTGAAATCATACCGCAAAAAAATACACGGCCTCATCCACGTCACCGGTGGCGGCCAGACGAAAGTGCTGAAATTCGTCAAGGACGTACACATCGTAAAAGACAACCTGTTCGAATTGCCGCCACTTTTCAGGCTCATCCAGCAAAGCAGCGGCACCTCCTGGCGCGAGATGTACCAGGTGTTCAACATGGGTCACCGCATGGAAATCTACCTGCCCGGCCGCTATGCCGACAATGTGATGGCCATTGCAGCGAAATACGGCATCGAAGCCCGCATTCTGGGCAAGGTGAAGCGTGCCACCGGACAAAAAGTGACGGTAAAAAGTCCCTACGGCAAATTCGAATACGTGCATCAATAATACCGGCCCATCATGGGGTGTTCCACAATGGCGCGTTTCAGGGTCAGGAAATCCACGTCTCCCTGATGGCTCCATACCACTTTGCCGCCCGGCTCCAGCAGTACTGTGTAGGGCAACGCACCGTTCCAGTTTTTATCGATTGCTTCGATGAGCGCGTATTTGTCTTTTTCCGAAAACAGGTAGTTGGCAACTGCCGAATGTTTGCCTTTTAAAAACTCCAGGACTTTTGCTTCCTGTTCCACCTTGTCGGCCGAGACGGAGACAAATTCAAAATCACGGGCGCCGTACATCCGCTGGATTTCTACAAATTCAGGGTATTCGAGCACACAAGGGCCACACCACGTTGCCCATACGTTGACCAGCCGCAATTTTTTAGAGTTATTGTTTTTCATCAAACTGCTGATACCCGCCAGATCGGCCTTGGTCAGGGTCACTTCTTTGGCGGCCCAGTCGCGGTCGGCATCGCTGCGCATGTGCGATTTCCATCCCCATTTGGTAGAACACCCGAAGGTTTTGGTGACCGCCTCGGCTACGGGGCTGCCGCTCAATACCGCATCGATGGCTGTGCGGATGTTTTCGGCGTTGGCACTGCCCGGTTTTTCGGATTTGTCGAGACAGCCGGTGTATTGCAGTTTGCGGGCTGCATCGAATACAAAAGCATGTGGCGTGGCAGCCGGCCCATATTTCAGGGAAGCACTTTCCGTATCGCCGTCGTACAGGTAGGGAAAATTGTATTTTTTGTAGGAAGCGCGGAGTTTCATCGCGTCGTAATCGTCGTTGAGGTCGCTGTAACCCAGTTCTTCGGGCAACAGGCCCAGCGGGCTGTTGGGTGAAATGGCCACAACGGCTACCCCCTTTTCCTTGTAGTCGTTGGCAAGGGCGATCATGCGGTCTTCGTAAGCCTGGGCGGTCGGGCAGTGGTTGCAGGTAAAAATAACCACCAGGACTTTAGAATCCTTGAAGTCCTGCAGGGTATAAAATTTACCGGTGACATCCGGCAATTTAAAATCAGGCGCAGCAGCGCCGATTTCAAGCGTTTTGACCGCTTGCTCTGCAACAGGCATTGGCTGTGCGGCAAAGACGGCATCCGGAACGGCGCCTGTGGCGGCGGGTTTGTCGCCCGACTGGCAAGCAAACAGGAACAGGGAAAACAGCGGCAATACAGATTGAATTTTCATGGCAAGTTGATTTTTTAAACGAGATGCTCAACGCCACAAAATTGATACTTTTTACCTCTTTTCCAATTTCTTGAAAGTTTCAGCAATAAATACCCCGGACATCCAGCGATTGCCGAGCAAAACGCCTTCGATGCGGCGGGTATTGGAAATGTCTTTCAGGGGATTGCCACTCAACAATATCAGATCGGACACAGCGCCGGTTTTTACCAGACCCAGATCCGCGCGTGCCCAAAAGCGCCCCACATTGGCGGTACCACTGCGCAAGGCTTCATAAGGAGTCAGTCCGGCATCTACAAGATACTGCAACTCATGGTGGACGGAAAAGCCGGGAACATTGAACACTTGCGGCGCATCGGAGCCAAGCAGCAGCCCCACCCCGTTTCTGTTGCATTCATATACCAGTTGTTTGCGAATGCGCCGGAAAACCTCAAGTTCAGCAGAGTCATAACGGGCAGAATGGACAATTTGCTCGCGCATGTCACTCCACTCTTTCAACTCATCGGCGTCCATATAAACCATCTCCGGCGCCCCCATGAAAGCGTCCGACACATCGCCCGGGGCAAACCAGCGTTCGGCAAGGCATTGCGTAGGCACTACCCATATTTGCTGCTCGTGCAGCCTTTGCACCAGCGCCGGGATACCGGTAGTGTCTGCCTGGTTGGCCACAAACATGCCGAACAGGCCCACATCGTCCCAATTCATGTTTTCAATGCCTGGCACCAGGCTCTCCACAAACCCGTCGAGGTGATCGATGGTGGCGTAACCGGCTTCGATGGCGCCCCGCACCCCGACCGTGCCGGGTACATGACCGGCAAAGGGGATTTTTACTTCATGGGCGGTGGCCACCACTGCGTCGAACGCCTCTTTCGACAGGGCCGGCATCAATATTTTCAAAAAATCATAACCAGCCTCCTTTTGGGCCAAAACCTCCGAACGAGCCTTTTCCGGCGTCTGAATGTCGTCGCCGGCGATGGCCGGACCGGCGGTGTAGAGCCGGGGGCCAAATATTTCGCCGTTGCTGATTTTGGTCCGCAGTTCCAGATGGCGCGGATGACCCAGCATGCCTCGGATGGTGGTGACGCCATTCAAGGCAAAGAGCAGGAGTACTTCCTGCATGGGTTCCAGGTCGTTTTCCGGCGGTACATGGGCGTGCATTTCCGCCAGCCCGGGCAGGAGGTACTTCCCGGTGGCATCAATCACCAGGGCGCTGTCGCTCCAGGCCAGACTGCCGGATGATCCCATAGCGGTGATGATGCCGCCACGGGCGACCACATCCTGCTGTGCCAGCACCGTATCGGCGGTCATGGGTACCACGTTGACATTCCGGAACACGATTTCGCCGGCGAGCGGCGGCGGAGGCGGGGGCAAGGGTCGGCGCGGTGGGGTGCAGGCATAAATCAGCAGGAGGAACGGGAACAGGTAATTCATCTGTTGGAAACCGGGCTTTTTTTACAACTCAAAAGTAAGGCAGGGAAGCCGCAAGTGTACAGAATGTTGCCATCAAGAAGTTTACATCGCCGCCGGGGAGTACAACAGATGAAAAAATATGAAAAAGAAAGCGCGGCAGTATTCAGTTCACCCGAATGCTGCCGCGCCATGAGACTGGACGTTTAAGAAGTGTCTGTTTATTGCTTACCAGTTACCGGGTTGGAATTGGCCATGCGTGATTGTTATAGTACCCGAATACGCGACAACAACCCGATGTCGCATCCCCCAAAAGTATCCGGTGCTATAAAAGTTGCGATTCAACCACGTACCAACAAAGGTGTTGGGGTAAGCGCATGCGTCACCTTTGTAATGGGCCACGGTGAAGGTTGGGCCGCTGGTCCGGATTACTTTCCAGCCATACCCGCAACTGGAGGCAAAAGAAACGAATACGATCGCTCTATCCTGAACGCCACCAGCGGAATTAAGAGAGAAATATATGCCTTCAGCATCGGGAGCCAATTGCTGCTCTAATACATCAAGGTGTATCGTATTGGAAGCATCCCAGGTTTCGGCAGGGGTGTTGAAGTCAGGGTTTGGATTAGGTTCTATGGTGCCCAGTTCGGTTTTCAGGCTTATTTCAGGCATGTTATTCAGGATTGATTCATTGTCCGCGCTCACCCGGATTTTTACCCAACTCGTTTGTGATTTGTCTGTGAGTGTCACGATCTTGGAAAACTTGCCCGCCATTTCTGTCTCTTCGCTGTCCGTAACGGGTGGCAAACTTTCCTTCTGGCAAGAAATGAAGAACATTATCGAGCCAGAGATACAGAGCATAAAAAGTGTCGTGGTGAAAAGTTTGAAATTTTTCATGGCAAAAGGAATTTTAAAATGCTGCCTACTCTGTCCGCTTTTCGGCTATCGCGCCATACTTGTTTTAGTAATCCGGACTTTCTGGAAACAACCGGTTATTGCTTTTTTGGGGCAAATGACAAACCTTTGGGCATGCCCATCAGTGACTACGCAGGCCACCAATTGACCAACATAGTCCAATACAGCAATCAGGCAAAGTTTGATGAGATGGCTTGGGGCGGGCAACTACCCTGGTGCATTGGTCAAACAATCATGGCACAAAAGTCCGATCAGGAACATGACCGCAAAACCCCGAAAGAGGTGAAAAATAAAAATACCCGGATCAGCCGGAAAAGAGGGTATCTATCCCGGAAACCGGGGATAAATCAAAATTTCAATGTAATTTTTCCAAGCGTCACCAGCCTCATAAGGTGGACAAAAAGTGATACAAACACATTGGCTTTTAGATGATATCAAACCAATATATCTGTTTTATTACTGTCATTCCCTCCGACCAGATATAAAAACAAACCGGTATTTTTGTTTTTTAAAAACCCTTTGTCAAATCATGAAACGTTCCCTTGTTTTTTCACTTGTCCTTGGCTGCCTGCCCGGCATTTCCAATGCTCAGTCAAATCCGTT
>Ga0075163_10004623_pt1 | contig 18450 bp, 9 predicted proteins | sample JI1023141ADNA_FD_71478 | JGI IMG/M metagenome (GOLD analysis project Ga0075163, IMG submission 71478) | Wastewater effluent complex algal communities from Wisconsin, to seasonally profile nutrient transformation and Carbon sequestration -... | ecosystem: Engineered > WWTP > Effluent > Algae...
CATCTTCGTGAGCCCCAACCGGGCCTTTGCTTGTCGGGGCGTCGGCGAAGATCCCCTGGCTCTGACCTTCCGAGTCTGCACCCTGCCTGGCAGCCGCTGCGGCATCAACGCGGTGGGCGCCTGCGCGGCCCCACCGGGCGACCGGCGGGCGTGTGATCCGCCGGGCCCCGATGGCCTCTATACCCGCTGCCACACCCGGGCCAGTGTGCCGGGCACGGAGGAGCATCCCGAGGGGGATGAGGTCTATACCCGTGTGATCACGACGTTTTTGCGCCGGACCGTCTTCCAAGATGGCCTGGAAGCCGAGCTCTGCGGCGCGCCGGATGAGCCCACGCCCTTCAGTGAGCTGGGGCGCGCGCCGGTGCTGCCGGGTGGCCCCTGTGTCAACGAGGACGACTGTCCTCAGATCGAGCTCATCTGTGATCCGCGGGCGCCGGGTGGGCTGTGCAGCACCGACTGCACCGACCACGACGATCCCGCGGTTGAGCAGGCGGCCTGCGGAGGGGAGGACACCACCTGCATCCAGGGCCTGGGTGGTCAGGCTTTCTGTACCACGAGCTGCCAGCCCGGGGTGGAGGGCGGCGACTGCGCACCCGGCCGGGTGTGTACCCTGCCCTGGCTGCTGCGCCAGGCCGATCAGCCGCGTTTTCCCGGGTGTGTGCCCTTCTGCAGCGAGGATGCCCACTGCAACCCCGGCTCACAGTGCCAGGTGCGCACCGGCACATGTACGCCACAGTCTCTGCCCAGTGAAGGTCTCCCCGATGGCGAACCCTGTGATCCCACGGGCGTTTCCAACGACCTGCCCTGCCTCGGTGCCTGTATTCGGTCGGGCCCCCAGCCTCAGCAGGGTCTGTGCGCCAGCCTGATCAACGCCGCCGAGACCCGTCGCTGTCCTGATCCGCGGGTGGTGGCCCAGGGCCCCCTGGGTGAGGACGATCTGGGGCTGTGCACCTACCGCAGCTGTGCGGTCATGGCCGACTGCGAGGCGCCCCTGGTCTGTCGCTTTGCGCCCTTTGGCCGGGTCTGCGCCTGGCCAGAGGAGTAGGGCCCGCGGCGGTTTGTGATGCACCCCCGGGCGCTCAACCCCCACCCGGGCGGTTCACATGCACGCTTTGACCCCCCTCGGGGAGGGGCGGCGTGATGTTTGGTTGGCTCGCAAGCCCCCTGGCCGAGGTCAGGGTGGGCTGTGAACAATCAGAAAGTGCAGTGCGCGGGGCACCGCGTCTGATGCGTGGGGTCCTTCGGGTGAGGTGCTCAGGGCTGCGTGGCCCCCAGGCCGCCAGCCCCCGACGAGCCGGCCAAGCCTACGCGGGCTGGGGCGCCCCGATGGGCCAGTCCACCGTCGCCAGGTTGGGGTTGGTCCCGGGCTCCACGCTGGAGATGTCCGGGCCGAGCTGGGGCGTGATCTCGAGCAGCACCTTGCAGGCGGCCCCCTCGGGGGGGATGAGCGTGGCGGGCCACGGCAGCACCACCCGACGTTCGGGGTCGACCGGACCCACGTCCACCTCGCCGATCAGCCGGGGGGCGTCGTCCCAGGTGCCCGGGCCCGGCTGCTGGGTGGCATCCCAAGCGTCAGGGAAGACCCCGTTGAAGCCCGCCCCCGCCACCAGCACGCGCACGGTGGTGTTGGGCACGGGATCGGCGCCACCCCGGCGCAGCACAATGGCCAGGGTGTGGGCCTCGCCCCACACCAGGTGGTGGGTCTCGAGGGCCTCGTCCTCCCGCATGAGGCGGATGGACGCGAAGTGGAGCCAGCGCTCGGCCACCCGGGCCTGGCGCTCGGCCGCGGCCTGGAGCGCGGCAGCGGCGTCGACCCGGCCCCAGCCGAACTCATCGTGCAGGCCACTGGCGGGCCACTGAGCGGGTTGGAGGGATGTTCCAACCTCGACCAGGAGATCATGTGAGGCAGTTTCCCTCATGATATCAAATACTTCGACCCAGGTAAGATCGGGCGCCACCTGGAGGAGCAACGCGGCCACCGCGGCACACTGCGGCGTGGCGGCGGAGGTGCCCCCGAACCGACCCACGCCCGTGAGCAGCTCGATGGTGCAGGTCGGATCGTGGACAAATGCCGGCGAAGGGGTGGCCTCCGCCCACTGGAGCTCGAGCTCCAGCCCGTCGGGCACCCGCACCGGCGGGGCACCGACCTGGGCCATCTGCACGTCATCCAAGACCCGGAGGGCCAGATAGTCGCCGGCGACCACGTCGGCAGGGGCGATGCGCAGGTGGTTGGGGTCGGTGAGGTCTGCGCCCGCCAAGCGCCGGAGCGGCCCGTTGAGGGCTGGCGGCCGAACGTGGAGCACCGGCTGTTGCGCGGGGACCAAGGCCACCACGGGCACTGAGCTGGGGGCGCACAGATCCGCGCCCCGGTTGCTGTATTCGGCACGGCGTTCTGATCCGGTGGCGTCGCCCGCCGGGCAGGTGGCTCCGCAGGCCACCGCCTCAAAGAGAAAGCCGAGGTCTCTTTGGTAGACCTGCTCTCCGTCGTTGCCGGCCGAGCAAAAGAAGACACATCCGCGTCCCCGCCGGCCCCGCCGGGTGAGGCGGCGGAGCACATGGATGAGACCCGTGGTGGGCTGCCCGATGCTCAGCGCCACGCTGCAGGAAAAGACCGCCGCGGCATCTGCCCGATCGTGTCCACCGTTGCCTGGATCGCCGCCTGGGTCGGCCGGATCCGCACCGGTCGCCAAGCCAGCGGCCCGGAACAGGACGTGGGCGAGGCTCGCCTCCACGGTACAGACCATCTCCACCGGGCGCACCCGGGCCTCGGGCGCGATGCTGACCAGGCCGCCATCGCCTTGCGGGCCGGCCGCAATCGCGGCGCACGCGGCCCCATGCGCCATCTCGCGAGGTGGGCCGTCCACCAAGACCGGGACCTGGGGGTCAACCCCGAAAGCGGCGAGGAGCCGGTCGCCCAGGCCGATGTTGCCCAACCCCACGAAGGCCAGCGCCCGGTCGACCACTGCGATGACGGGCGCGTCCCGGGGCCCGAAGCGCTCGAGATCCTCGGGCACACCCATCCGATGCAGGTGGGTCTGCAGGCCACTCAGCCAGCCATGGCGCTCGCCCACCCCCGCGACCTCAAGGTCGATGGTCTCGATTTCATTGGAGAATTGCTCGGAGATGCGCCAAACCTCGTCGGGCAGGGTGGTGGATGTGCCCGGAGAGAAGTGCAGGCGATAGAGGCCCGGGGCGAACAGCTGCTCCAGGCGACTGCCGGGGGTGGTGAGGAGCAGCCGGTCCAGGAAGCCCGCGTGCGCTTCGGGCCTGAAACGGAGCACCGCGGTGGAGAGCAAGGCGACGAAGCGGCCCGCGACGTCGACCGTGGGACCGGCCGCCGCAACCAGTGGGGAACGCCGAAGGTGGACCAGCGCCGCGGGTTCGACGTGCAGACCCAGGTGGATCAACGCCGGCGGCCCGGCGGCGAGGCGCAGCGCGAGCGCCCTCACCTCCGGCGGATCGGCCCCCAAGCGCAAGCCGGCCAACATCAGGGTGGCCAGGTCCTCCGCCTCGGGGGGCGGGGGTTCGGGTGCGGGGGCCAGCAGGCGACTCTCCAGCTCCCGGAGGGCGGCCGGGGCCTGCGGAGGCTGGAATGGAAGCGGATGCTTGCGCAGGATGTCAGCCAGCAGGGCCATCAACGCGGGCCATGCTTGCAACCCGAGCGGCGATGGAATCACCGTCACCAGCCCGGCCTGCAGCTGGTAGGGCAGCCAGGCGCCGTCGCGCAGCAGCACTTCCGGAGGCTCGCCGGGCCCTCGGCTGAGCTCGGGATCCAGCACCGCAAAGAACACCACCCGCGTCGGAGTGTAGCCGACCTTCACCGAGCGCTTCTGGGTGGCGAGCTCTTGTTCGGGCTCATCGGGTACGACCTCGACGTCGTACCGCCCCGGCGGCACCTCGGCGGTGAAGACGGGGTCGTTGCGGTCCCGGACGACGGGGTACTCGAGGCCGCCTGCCGTCACACGCACCGTGCCGGTCCAGCCGCTCAAGTGGATGATCAGGGCTGCCATCGAAGGGGATCTCCCGCGGACTCAAGGGGTAGGACCAAAAAGGTCTATCAGGGGGCGCACTTACGAACGCGGTAGCTCGACGCGGAGTAGTACTCGAGGGCGGGGGAGGTCTGCGCGATCTGGGCCAGCAGGAAGCTGCGCAGGTCGGTGGTGGCGTCGAAGGCGATGGTCACCGTCTTGGGCGGGGTGCCGCCCTGCGGGGGCTGGTAGCCCGACCGCAACATCCAGACATCGGAGCCCAAGGTCTCGCCGTTGCCCGCTGTGCCCGTGTGCCGGAAGAGGGCGCCGGTCACGTTGCCGTTGTCATCCTTGAGGTTGTAGGCCTTGCCCGAGATGACCGTGCCCGAGGGGACCCACGTGTTCACCTCGCTGCTGGTGGGGGGTGGGTAGTGGCGCGACGCCCACGTGCAGCGATAGGCGGTGCGACCCGCGGCGTTCTCCGCGGCAATGTGGGCCTCGGGGCCGCTGTAGGTCGAGTCGTAGGCGCCGCCAAACTTCATGGCCAGGGTGCCACTGCCGGTGAGGTTCACAAACGTATCGATCTGGGCGCCCAGGACCACACAGTCTTCAACCCACACCTCGTCGCCGGTGGCGGGGTCGATGGCCTTCGAGGCATAGGCCGATGCCAGGAGGGTGCTGCTCGCCCAGAAGGCGGTGAGCCCCGTCCACATCTGGTGCTGCGGGGGCCACTTCACCCCGTCGCCCACCTTCAGGTGATCCAGGATCGGCTGGATGCCCGTCTCCACCGCGCCGGGCTCGGCCCGCTCCGCCAGCTGCTTGAGTGCGGCCGCCAGGCCGCGCAACCACTCACTTGCTTCCATCCTGACCTCCTCATTGGACCCTCTGGGGCCACCTTCAAGGCAACGACCTCTTCATGCCCGCCCCAACCCAAGGGCCTCGTTGATGGAGAGCAGCTCCAGCCGCGCGTTGTGTTGGGAGGTCGGTCGTGCGGTGAGCAACTCGGCGGGGATCTCAAAGGGCCCCAGTCCGGCATGGTTGAGCAGCGCCAGCACCTGAATCCCGATGCCCGGTGGGAGACGTCCGGGCGGGGCGGTGGTGACTTCCGCTGCAATCTCAGTGAGTTCCGCAACTCTTGCCGGCGAGACATGCCCTCCTGCCGACAGGCGCAGGGCGTCACAGAACACCGCCTGGTAGGGCTCGGACGCGCGGGCAAACACCTGCGCAGCATGGCCCGCGAGGCTGCGGCAGGTGGGCAGATCACCCGCGCGCCAGGCGATGCAGGCCTCCACATAGGCCACCAGGGCCTCGAGGTTGGCGCGCACAGCGCCTGCGGCCGCCACCAGCTCCGGATCGGGCGGTAGGGGCTCAAGGCGTCGCAGCGCGGAGGATCGGCGCAGGTACACCGCGGTGGTCTCGAAGGCCGCGTGGCCCACGGCACGGGCCGAGGTATAGAGCGTGTCGGCTGCGTGGTCCGCCGCCTCTGGCTCGAGGCCGTCGAGCAGCGCGTTGGCCCTCTGTTGCAGCGCCTTCAGGCGACGGATGCCCACGCTGCCCTCGGCGGCTTCGGCATGGAGCCCGGCGGCCTCCCGGAAGCGACTCTGACGGTAGCGCAGGTGGCCCTCCAGGCCCTTCAAGAGCGCTCGCCGGCCGGCCGACACCGCGGCCCACGGGCGGAGCTTTGTCAGGAGGGCCTCCACCGCCGACTCGCCCTGCGTGTAGGTGCAGGCCACCTCCAGGGCACACCGCCACTGCTCCAGATCGTCGTCCGCCCACGGCGGGACGCCGGCCAGGTAGCGCTGGGCCCCCTGCTTGTCCCCTCGGTGATAGGCCAGCCAGCCCCGCACGAGCTTTTCGAGGGGGTCCTCCCGCCCGCGGGTGCGCTGCACCGCCAGCAGGGCCTCCTCTTGGGGCTCAACCGCCTCCAGGGCCAGCGCCAGGCGTGCCAGCAACTCCCCCAGGCGGTGCGCGGTGGCGCCGGTGGCGTGGGCGATGGTCGTCTGCACCAGCGGCCAGGCCCGGGCGGGCAGGCCCTCGGCCACCAGCTCTTCAAGATCTTCGAGGAGTTCCGCTGGGTTGGCGCCAGCGGCCAGCAGGTGGCGCACGCGGGCTGCTCGGTCGTCCAGGCGACCCGCGAGGCGGCGGTGATAGGCGCACCGAGCCGCGTCGTCGCCGTGCGGCGGATGGGGGCGCAGGCCCAGGCGACCGTCCGGCAGTGGCCACACGAGCTGCGCGCCTGGGCGGGCCAGGTATCCGGCCAGGCCCAGCGCAGGTGGGTCAGCGCCGTCTGCGCTGCCACGCTCAGGGGTGGATCCGCTGGCGCTGCGCCCTCCACCGTCAGGCCTGCCTCGAGTTGTTCGATGGCATCGCGCCGGATCCGCAGTCGATCACCCTCCCGCCAACACAGACCGGCGCTGATCCACGCCGACAGCTCGGCGTGCACCGCTTCGGCGCGCCCGGCTGTGCGCGCCCACAGCACCCGGGCGGCCCGGGAAGGGATGTGCAAAAAGTGCTCAGGCCCGTGAAACAGGGCCTCCAGCGCAGCCGGTGTGTCGGCGGAGGTGTGCGCCCGCTCCGGCGGTGCGTCCGGCTGGCCCCCCAGGGCCTCGATGACCGCCCAGGCGCTGGGAAAGCGATCCTCCGGTCGCGGTGCGAGGAGCCGAGCCACCACGTCGGCCACCTCGGAAGGCACGCCTGCCAGGCGCGGGGGGGCGTACAGCCGCTGCATGCAGGTCTGCAGGACGTTGTCGCCCAGCAAGGGCACCGAACCCGCAATGAGTTCATAGATCATGATGCCCAGGGCGTACTGATCCGAGGCCCGGGTGGGGGTGGTTGCCGGGTCGAGCTGCTCGGGGGCGGCGTAGGCCAGTGTAAATCCACGCAGGCGCGCGCGCTGGTCGGCAGCGCAGGCCAGCCCCAGATCCACCACGGTCACCCCGCCGTGGGCGTCCACCAGCACGTTGGCCGGCTTGAGATCGCGGTGGACCAACCCGAGGGCATGCAAGCGCGCGAGGGCCTCCAGCACGGCCAGGACCAGCGGGCGCAGCCCCGGCCAGCTCCGCTCCGCCGCCCCCGGAAACGACTCGCCTTCCACCAACTCCATCACGATGAAGCCGCACTGATCTTCGATGCCCTCGTCCAGCAGCTGCACCAGGCCCGGCAGGCGCGCCTGCCGCAGGCACACCACCTCCTGGCGGATGGCCTGCCACTCATCGGGGTGGCGCACCTTGAGCAGCTTAAGGGCAACGGGGCGGTCGAGGGCCTGATCGTGGCCCTTCCAGACACTGCCAAAGCCCCCCTGCCTCAGGGCCTTCGTCAGGTGGTAGCGCTGGGCCAGGACCTCGGGCCACTCTCGCGGCGGTGGGCCCGCAACGATCTGCGACGATCGGGGGGGGTCGCCGGGGAGGGCGCCGGTCAGCGCAGGGCGGGTGTCGGCTGGCCGGGTGTCGGCTGGCCGGGTGGTGTCGGGGGGCCGGGTGGTGCCGGCTGGCCGGGTGGTGTCCGGTGTTGCAACCCCAGCCGGTCGACTCCGAAGGCCGGACTTCTGCTCGTCATCGCCCATGTCGATCCATCTTCGGTCGGCGGGCCGATGCCGCCGCCCCCAAAGCTTCGCCAGGGCAACATCCAATCAGGCTTCAACGTCGATGTCTACTGCGGTCAAAGCTATCCGCCCTGCGTGTACCTCCGCCTGCAGCGTCGTCCAGTCGGGCTGGTCAAAGTCGACCGCGTCCATCAGCTCGGAGGGCACCAGCACCACCGCCCAGCGCTGCCGGCCGGGTGGGCCACTGACCGTAAACTCGATGCAGAGCCCCTCCTCGGCGCGATCGAGCTGGTCGGTGCGCACACGCTGATCGGCGGCGGAGGGTGCCACCACCTGCCATGTGTTCGTCGGGCTTCGTCGCAAGAGCACCACCTCCAACTGCGGCAGCGCCACGGTCTCTTGGACGACGATGCGACAGACCTCCCCGTTGCGCACCCAACCCTCGCCCAGGGTGGCCCCGGGCGCCACGCGGGCGGCCAGACCTCTGCCCAGGCCCGCAGCAGGAATATCCCACGGATTTCTGGGCGCAAGCGCGGGTGGCCAAGGTTCTGATTTGATTCGGTCAAGCATGCGTTGCAGCGTGCGGTCATGCGCCAGCCTGGCCTCGACCTGCGCGCGCTGGTCGGGCTCAAGTGCACCGACCCAATACAGCCGAAGGGTACCGTGGGTGATTCTCATATGCCCTCACCTGGATGGAAACGGACCTGCCCGATGACCTGTCTCGCAGTCAACACATAGCGGTGGAAGGGTGGCGTCAGGCGGGGCACAGCCGGGTGCCACGCGCCAAGCGCTGCCTCAAATGCCTCGGAAGGGGTTGGTATGGGCAGCGCCGCGAGGCGCTGCAACGTGGGCTCAAGAGCGCCCACCAGGGGATTGAGCTGGACCTGCAGGAGGCGCCTCAGCCCTTGATAGTCCCGCTTGTCGTCAGAACCGATGGCGGGGGCCAGGGTCTCCAGCGCAGCCGGGAGTGTGTTCAGGTAGCGATAAAAGCTCGACCGGCCGCCGCCGTTGCCGGTGGGTATCCAACGCTGGAGTGTGTCCAGGTGGCCCAGCAACAGCCCCCTCAGGAGATAGGTGCGCAGGACATCTTCCCGCACTCTGGGCGCCGGCGGCAGGGGCGGAGGCAACACACACGGGACATCCACGCGTGCGGCATCGTGCCAGCTGCGTCCGTGGCCCCACTCCATGCCCAAAGCGTAGAAGAAGCGCATCACCGCATTGCGTGTGCGCCGGTGGAGGCCTGCAGACGCCAAGGTCGGGGGCGCTGGGAGGCTGGCCACCACGGCCCGCAGGCGTCCGCGGGCCCGCTGGTGGTTCCGGAGGATCGACTCGGTGCTGTGGTCCGCCGACCAGCGGCCTGCCCGCCAGCTCGCCACCAGACGCATGGCCAGGTGGAAGTCCACCAGCCGATCCAGGCCGTCGGCATGGTCCAGCACCACCGACCGCGCAGCGTGGGCGCGTAACAGCTCGCCTCGTAAGGGGAAAGCCACCATGGCCGAGGCCTCTCGCTTCCCGCCGCTCACCATGGCCGGGGCCAATTGATCCCAGATTTCGCGGGGCAGGACGGCGTTGAGGGCAGCGATGGGGCCACCCGGGCCTTGCTCCACCACCCGGGCATGCACACGTCGCCACACCTGGGGTGTGCCCTGGAGGAACACATCAAAGAAGCTCTCAACAAAGTCTTCCGGTGGGCGCTTGGCCGCCGCCATGAAGATGCCGCGGGCCTCGGCCAGGAACAGCGCATCCCAGCGCGGCCTGACGTCTGCGGGATAGCTGCGCTGACCCGCCTGCCCGGACCGCCAGAAGCCGTCCCAGAGCGTCGCGACCTCAAGGTCCAGAGCGCTGGCGGTTGCCTCCGGGGTGGGGGTCTGCCCAGGCGCGCGGCCGTCCGTCTCGATCTGTTGCCCGAAGCGCGCCAGGTGCGCCAGGGTACACAGCAGGCGCTCCGCATCGTCGGCGGCATCCCGCTCAACGCACGGCTCTCCCAGGGCGTCGGTCAAGCAGGTGGCCAGGACCGCCGGGGAGGGCTCAGGGGGTTGCCGCCACACATGCACCAGGAAGGCCCGGGCCAGCTCGGGATCGACGGCGAAGCGCCACCCGGCCTCAGCGAGGCAGGCCACTGCAGGCCCCCAGTCCTGTTCGCTGAACGCTCGGGCGGCGTGCTGCAGGTTCATTGCGTGGCATCCCAGCTGCTCTCCCAGCTGCTACAGGGGAGGAGCCATGTGCAGTCGCCGAAGCGCCTCGGTCGGCCGATGATGAACTCAACCTGTGCCCCCGTTCGCCCATCAACCAGCATCTTGCTGCTGGTCCACACCAGGGCGGTGCGCGAGAGGGCCGTATCCGCGGCGCGTGTGTCTGCATACAGGGGCTGGCCGATCATCGTCTCTCGGTGCGCGCGGCCGATGGACACACCCGGCGATGCAGGCAGGCGCCGCCCCCCTTCGGGTCCGAACAAGATCTCCAGCTCGTGTATGGGCCCCGGCTGCGGCTGGGTGGCCCCGTCCCGGCTGCGGATCTGCTGGCCCCCTTGACCGCCGGAGAGCACGGCGAGGTGCAGGCCCCCATGGCGCACCAGGGCCGCTTCGAGATCGGCCTGGGTGAAGTCGTCCTGCAGGTGGGCCCCCAACGCCGTCAACCACGGGGTGGCCTCCGGCGGCTCGGCACTTTCCTCCGCCCACAGGCGCTGGAGGCGGGCCAGCTCGGTGTTGGTGAGGCTGAGGTGGACCTGCAGGGCCTGGTCCACGGAGCGGCCGCGCAGCACGGTCACGAGGTGCTCCACCCCCGCATAGCCCTTGGTCTGGGCGGCCGCGCGGACATCATCCAGGATGGCGGCCGCGTCGGGTGCAGGCCGGGGCCAGCGGGCTGGAACCCACGCCGGCCGATAGAAGGGTGGGTCAGCCGCCTGCCGCAAGGTCCCCACCGACAGGCTGAGGCGATGCCAGCGCGCATCCGGGTGGGGCAGCGCCAGCCCGGTCACCGCCTGGCGGCCTGCGGCCACCGCCTCCACCAGATCGGCAGACACGTGGAGCGCACGGTAGAGGTGGGTGATGAAGGTCGCGGCGGCCTCGGCGCGCACCGGGCCCCGGGGTGCGACACAGGCGGGCACCCCCAGCCGCAGCAGGCGCTCAGGCAGGCTCGTACTCCACTCCAACCGGCCTGCGTGGCAGATGCTCACCACCACCAGATCCACCTGGGGCAGCCAGGGCAACCGAGCCGTCAGCGCATCGGAGCCCACGCCCTCATTCACGAGCTCGAAGAGTGTCCCATCTTCTTGCCCGTGGGCCACCAGGTGGGCCACCACCAGATCCCCCGGCTCTCGCACCAGCTCGGGTACGGGTGGTGGCAGCCCCAACTCCGCGGTCACCTGGTGGACCGCCGCGGCCACCTCCCGCACCGCGACGTCGTTGGAGGTGTCGGTCACCAACACGGTGCGTATGCGGTAGCGCCGCGTGGCGGGGCGCTCACGCACCGCACCATCCGCGCGGCCGTGCAGAAGGCGCACCACCACCGCCTCGCGCAGCAGCTCCAGCGGGGGGCCATCGGGCCGAGTGGCCAGCAGCTCCCAGGCGAGCCCCGCCGGCCGCTCTCCGTGGGCATCCACCGCCAACACCACCGGTTGCCCGCGGCCACGCAGGAGGCTGCCCTCCCCATTCAGCAATGGAATCAAGCACCTGCCCGCCTGGGCCTCGGCGTCGGTCACCCGCGCATCCCGGTGTCGCAACAGAATCTGACCCTGAGTGGCCTCGCTGAGGAGGTGCATGTGCTCATCCATCAAGGGTCCCACCTCGCCCTCCGGCACCACCCGCACGAGGCCCGCCTGGCCCATGCGTTCCAGACTGGTGGCCCAACCGGCCCCGGCCTCCAACACGCGCAAACGAAAAACCTCTCTCATCCCCGCATCCCCCCGACATTCCCTCCCCTTCGATAACACGAACGGGCCGTATCGAAGAGTCCCCTTGCTCTTCGCCACCCTTCGGGTAGGCCGCGGGCTTTGGACATCAAGGCAATGCGGGTTTGGTGCCCACCCCCCCGGGCATTGGAGGCACTTTGCCTGAGTGGACACCTGCCTTGAGGTGGGTCGGAGGTCCGAGAGCCGGCCCGACCTCGGGGGGGTGGCCAGGGGAGGCGGCGGCGGGCTGTCCATCTCTTGTGGTCGGCGGCGGGCGCTGCGGGAGACGGCAACGGGCAAACCGTCTCCCGCAGCCTGTCCCATGCGGATGCGCACTCCACGGATGGCCGTTGAACGACTGCCGGTCGATCGGCGCGCTGATATGGGCGATCATGGCGCCATGACTCGACGCCAGGCCCTCTTCGCCGTCCTCATCACCCTGGTATTGGCCGTGGGCGTCGTCACCTGGCGGGGACCTGGACGGGCGCTCATCCGGGGCAGTGGCGGCGACTTGCTGGTGGTCTGCTGCCTGTATTTTGTGTTGACGGCCGGGCGCCCGCGGTGGTCTTGGCGCCGGCGGGCAGCCACGGTGGGCTCCTTCGCGGTGCTTGTTGAGTGCAGCCAGGCCTTGAACCTCGTCCCCCCCGACGCGCCCCTGGTGCTGCACCTCACGGTGGGCGCCACCTTCGATCCGTGGGACTTTGTCGCCTACGGCACCGGCCTCGTGGTCGCGGTGGGCATGGATGCGCTCGCCCGATGGTGGGTGGACCAGCGGGGCTCGCGGGTGGTGTGAAGGCCAGGGGTCACGCACGCTCTTGCCTGGCTGTGATCGGCATGCCATTTTGCCGCCATGCGACGTACACCAACCGCTCTGCGGTGGCTTCTGTGGGTCGGCTGGGCCCTCGGAGGCTGCGGCGGAGCGCCGGACGCCCTACCTGCGGATCTGCAAGCACGACTGAACACATCGACGGCGCCTGCCGCTGCGCGCACCCACCTGCAGGCTGGCTTGAAGGCCCTGTTGGCGGACGATCTTGGCTCGGCGTCGATGGCCTTCAACCGAGGTTTGGAGGTTGACCCCCACCACCCCCACCTGAACTTCCTCAACGCCCTGGTCTACGACCTCCAGGCGGAGGCGGGCGACACCGCCAAGGCCGAGCTGGCCGAGGTGGGCTACCTGCTGACCCTGAACTTTGATGCCAATCACTGGTTGGCGGCCTACCACCTCGCGCGGCTGTATGCTCGGGAGGGGCGGCTGCAGGAGGCCCAGAACGAGTTTGCCCGGGCGCTGCTGACCCGCCCCAACCACGAGCCGTCGGCCTTTGGTCTGGCGGCCGTGAGCTACGACCTGGGCGAGCCGGAGGTGGCGACGGCGGCGCTCAACCGCATTGCGACCCAGCGGCCGGCGGTGCTGCGCGCCAAGGCCATGGTGAATGCCGCCCTGGGCGACGATCTCAGTGCCGTCCAGCAACTCGATGCCTACGCCCACCAGGAGCCCGATGCCTGGGCCGCGCGCCAGGCCACCGAGCGGGTCGGCGCGTGGCGGGCGCTGTATGCTCAGGCCGACCGGCCCGCCGGTGATGCGGGAGGTGGGGCGGGGTCCGATGCGGGGGGCGAAGAAGAAAAAGCTGAAGAAAATCAGCAGTCGGCCAAAAAAACGCCCCCCCTGATGGTGGTGCTCGACGCGGTGATCATCAGCCAACAGATCGGGGAGGGCTCCAGCCACGGCATCGACCTGCTCTCGGCCCTCCAGGTCCAATTCGGCGGCACGCTGATCGATGCCAGCCGAAGCACCACCCGCGACGTGGCTACGGGCAGCTACACCGAGTTCACCGACAGCCGAAAGTCGGGCTTCAGCATCAGCATGCCCGCCATCACCTACTCCCTCGCCATCGCCAACGCTCAGGACAGCTTCTCGGAGATTGTGGCCCGCCCCTCGGTCATTGCACACCACGAGAAGGAGTCGGAAGTTTTTATCGGCAGCGAGCTGACCTACGTGGTCACCGGCGGTGACCGTGGTGGGGGCTCGTTCACCAAGGAAGTGGGCCTGCGGCTCAAGGTGCGGCCCGAGTTCCTGGGGCAGGGGCGGCTGCGCCTGGAGGTGGAGACGCAGCTGCAGTCCTTTGCGCCCTCGGCCACCCCGGGCAGCTTCGAGCAGGCGGTGTTAACCAATACCAACCGCACCACCGCGACCGTCGAGCTCGTGTTTGGCCAAACCCTGGCGCTGTCCGCGGGCAACTCCAGCCAGACCATCGAGGTCAGCGGCGGCATCCCGCTCCTGCGGGACATCCCGATCATCCAGTACTTTTTTAGCAACTCGCGCAAGAGTGTTGTCCAGACCACCACGCTCATCTTGATCACACCCCGCCGGCCCACCACCGAGGACGCGGCGGGCGCGCTCCACGGGTTGTCCACGGCCCTGGAGCGCTCCAAGCACCCCAAGGCCCCGGAGACGCTGCGGGCGCTCCAGGCGCGGCACCGGGACTGGTTTGCCCCCACCCCCAACACCCTGGTGGCGATGCACGCCCTCCTCGGCACTGAGATCCAGCGGGAGTTTCGGCGGGGCGACATCCAGTTTGCGGGCATCGACGACCTCGAGGAACCCGAGCAGGAGAGCCCCCAGCAACCCATCCCCCGCCACCGTCGAGTCCTCCGGGACCTCGTCGACTTTCTCTACTTTTGATACTGATGAGATCAACCGTCATGATGAGAGTTGCGCTCGTCGCTCTGTTGACTGCGTGTGTCCCGGATGACCCCCACGAGGGGGACACTGCCCTGCAGATCGAGGTGCTGCCCGCCCAGGAGGTCCAGCTGGCCGACGGCCTGGGCCACGCCGACATCGTGGTCACCTGGGATGAAGCCACCGGTGTCTTTCGCCGGGAGGTCACAGTGACGGTCTCCTCGGGCACGGTCGGGGCGGGTGGCGGCGAGGATGCTCGCACCTTCGTCGGCCGGGCCGAAGCCGGCGGTATGCTTGTGGTTCCGGTCGCTTACGGCCGCGAGCCCGGCCCGCTGCGCGTCGAGGCCCGCACCGCCGGGTTCGCCCTTGTGGATGACAGCCTCTTGCTGGCGCCCCGCGCCCCCGACCGCATCGCCCTCAGCCTGGCCTCCGGCGAGATCTCGAGCGGCAGTGCAGTCACGCTCAGCATCGCCCTCGCCGTGGACGGCGGCGGGGCCCCCAGCTATGGGGTGCGGGTGGCGCTGCGGGGCTGCTGCGCGGCAGGGGGCAAGCCGGCGGTGTGTGGCGCGGGCCTGCCGGTGCCCGTTCAGGTGGCGAGCTTCGTTGCGCAGACGCCCGGTGAAGAGGGCTTGAGCACAGAGGTGACTGCCAGCCCCGGGGTGGGGGGCAACGACGAGGGTGAGGCCACCCTCGCCTTTGTCGTCGCCGGCATCGGGGCCACCCCGCCGCCGTGCGCTGCACCCGACGGCCCCGGCGTGGCGGCCGTTGCGCTGAGCGTGCGGTAGGCCGGTGACCGTGGGCAACCACCTACCCGTCTGAGGGGGCCCTGCTCAGCGACGGCGGCGCCGCGTCAGGGCCAGGACCCCCAGCAGGAGGGCCAGGGGGGCGGGATCGGCGGAGCCGGTTTGGCACCCGCAGTCGTCGGCGGGTGCGGGCTCGGCGCTGGCGTCGGGGGCCAGGGCGCTGGCGTCCCGGGGGCGGGCGTCGGGTGCCGCGGTGGTCTGATCCGGTGCGGCGTCCGGTGCGGCGTCGGGGACGGCCGCGTCGGGGCGCACGGCGTCGGCGATGGCCACATCGGGCACAGTGGCATCGGGCGCCGTCGCATCGGTGAGGGCGCCATCGGGCCGCGTGGCGTCCGGGCCAGCGGCATCGGGCACCGCGGCGTCGGGCACTGCGGCGTCGGGCACGCCCGCGTCGGGGGGCAGCGGGCGCAGGCCCACCCAGAATGTGCGCTCCTCGCTCCACGGGCCGCTGCCGGCGCCGTCGCTGGCCCGCACACGCCAGCGATAGAGCCCCTCCATCAGGGCGTCTTCCGGCGTCCAGGTGAGGGCCGGCAGGCCGTCGATCTCGGCGGCCACGTCCAGGTCATCCACCGCGATCCCTTCAACTTCATTGAGGATTTCGTAGTGGTAGACCACCGGGTCGCCATCGGGATCCGCGGCCGCTTCGATGCGCAGCTCGGGCAGGGCGGCGACACCGTCTACGCCGTCTTCAGGGGCCACCAGCTCGGGCGCCGCCGGTCGGCCGTCGGCCAGGGGATCGGTGCCCCGCAGGCACTCTTCCAGGTTGGAGCGGCCATCGCCGTCGGTGTCGCCGGGGCCATCCACGCCGAAGCGGGCGCACGAGTCGGGGAAGCCGTCGCCCTCCACATCCAGGAAGGCCACCGTCACCGTCCAGCGCTGCTCGGCCACGCCGCCATCGCCGTCGCTCACCTGCAGCACGAAGTCCGCCGTGCCCGCCCGCGCATCGTCGAAGTCGGGTGTCCAGCGCACCTCGCCCGCCACCCACTCGGCCCCGGGCGGGCCCGCGAGCAGGGCAAAAACCAGCGGATCGGCGCCCGGATCGGCGGCCAAAGGCGCGTAGCGGTAGGCGCTCGCCTCGGTGGCGGCGGCGGGCGGGTCGCTCGCAAAAACCGGTGGCACGTTGAGCACGGGCACGTCGAGGGTGGCCTCCCCGCGGCTGCCCTCGGCGTCCTGCACGGCCACGCGCACCTGGAGGAGGCCATCGTCGGCGGCCACCAACGCCCAGCGGGGCTCGGCGACCCCCACCTCATCCCAGGTGCCATCGGCATCGCCATCAAAGTCGTAGACCAGGGCCTCGGCCGGGTCATCCAGGTCGGTGGCGTCCACCACGAGGGTGAAGGGCGTGCCCTCCAGGGCCGGGTCGGGCTCGGTGTGGAAGCCCTCGATGCGCGGCGCCAGGGCCGGATCGAAGACCCGCAGGGTGAAGGTGGCCTCGACGGGCCCCCCCGCGGCCGGGGTGACCGTGGCCGTGATCACATACCGGCCCGCGGCGGTGGCGTTGAGGGCAAAGGGCACCGAGGCGCGGCTCCCGGCGAGCACCCGGTCCAGCGGCGCGGCCTGCACGGCCAGGCCCACCGGGGGCTCCACCGCCCAGCGGACGTCCACGGCCTGGGCGGCGCTGAAGCTGTTGTTGTCCACCACGAGGCGGGTGATGGCCGGGCCCGGCGCGGCCAGGACATCCTCGGCGGGCTCAAACCGGGCCACCAGCCCACCGTCGGGCACGGTGACCGAGCCGAAGGCCTCGTAGACCACATCGGGCTGGCCCTCGGGCCACGATCGGAACCGCACGGGCCACGGCCCGGGGGCGATGCCTGCCAGATCCCGCAGCACCACCACCACATCCTCGCGGGTGGCATTGAGGGTCACCACGGCGGGGTACTCGGCGCTGCCGGTCACCGCGCCTTCCACCGCCAGCACCATGTTCTGGACGGGTGCGTTGTTGGCGCGGGTGAACCGCACGGTGAAGCGCGCCTCGCCGTGGGCATCGGCGACCACGTCGTGTGGGTTGCGCAGCTCCATGGCCCCCCCGGCCCGGGGTGAGATGTAGACCGTGTGGGTGTGGGTGGCGGTGATGCTGGGGCGATCCACATCCACCACGTCGAAGCGGTGGGTGTAGTCATCCAGGAAGATGCCATTGGGGGTCATCTGCACCGGGATGCGCCTGGTTTCCCCGGGGCCCAGGGCGTGCGGGCCTGCGTCAAAGACCGGGCTCCAGAAGGCGGGCCCACAACAGCGGGAGAGCCGTACATTGCGGTTTTCACTGCCATCGTTGCGCAGCAACACATGGACAGTGAAGGGTTCTTGCTGCCACAAGTGGGTCTCGGGGGGGTCGGTCCAAATGGTCACCCCCTGCTGGCCCGCCACGGTGACCGTGGCGCGGGCATCCAGCTCACCACCGCAGCCGAACTGGGGCTCCACATAGAAGCGCACCGGGTAGCTGCCATCCTGAGCCACCACCGTGCCGGTGATGTCGCGCTCCAGCGTGGCCGGCTGGCGGTACCAGTCCAGCAGGATGTTGCTCTCGCGCCCCCCCACCAGATCCACCAGGCCTTCGGTGCGCAGGTAGCCCGAGCGGCAGGTCTCGCCCTCGCGCTGGGTCATGCGCAAGTGGAAGGTCACACGGTCGCCAAAGCGCACACCCTGGTGGGGCGGATCCACCTCCACCAGCACGCCCCGGCCCGTGATGTTGATGCGCCCCACGGCGGTGTCTTCGCGGCCGGACTCGGTGAGGACCCGCACGCGGTAGTCGGTGGCCCCCAGCTCGGCGTCGTCGGTGGCGAAGATGCGCAGGTCCACCTCCACCGGCTCACCCGGCGGCACCACCACACTGGCGGGCAGCTCAGGCACCACGCCGCTGGGCAGGCCCTCCACAAAAAGAGCATAGGTTTCAGCCACATCGCTGTGGTTGCGCAGCTGGAGCGTCACCACCTCGGGGGCGCTGGTGCGCAGCTCGATGGCGTCGGGGGCCAGGCCCACCAGGTGATCCACCACCGCCACCAGCGGGGGCAGCGTCACGACGGCCTCCACCCCACCCTGGCGGTAGCGCACGGTGGTGGGGCCCGCCAGCTGCACCCGATCGCCGGCCACCAGATCCGCCAGATCGTGGGTCACCGCAAAGTCGTGGGTGTCTTCGCCCGCGGCGTGGTTGCCATTCCAGTGGGCGCCGTTCACATCCCAGGCCGCGGGGGGGGCCGCGCTGGCTTGATCGGCGGTGGCGGCGGCCGGGTGGTCCACCGTCAGGCCGAGGTCTTCGCGGGGCACCGCACGCAGGTGCACGCGCACCACACTGTCGAGCTCAAAGGCCGTGGTGACGAGGTTGCCCTCCAAATCCTGTTCCAAATCAATGGGATCCCACAGACCCCCCAGGATCCACTGGGGCTCGCCCACCAGGGTGGTGTGGCCGTCGACGATGGCCGTCTCCCAGCCCAACACTTCGCCGGTGTCGCCGGTGATGGCCAGCAGGTGACCCTGGGAGGTGACGCGGAAGCCGGCGAAGCTGCGCTCGCTATACAACTCCACGATTTGGGGATCGCCCACCGTGTTGACGCGCACCACGCGGTGGCGGTCGGTGT
>Ga0075163_10004624_pt1 | contig 18446 bp, 18 predicted proteins | sample JI1023141ADNA_FD_71478 | JGI IMG/M metagenome (GOLD analysis project Ga0075163, IMG submission 71478) | Wastewater effluent complex algal communities from Wisconsin, to seasonally profile nutrient transformation and Carbon sequestration -... | ecosystem: Engineered > WWTP > Effluent > Algae...
GGTTTCGTCGACGATGATCGCGTTGTTGCCGCCGAGTTCGAGCAACGAGCGGCCCATGCGCTGCGCCACGCGTTCGCCGACCATGCGCCCGACCTTGGTCGAGCCGGTGAAGGAAATCAGCGACACGCGCCTGTCGTCCACGAACGCCTGCGCGAGATCGCTGCCGGCGTCGTTGAACAGGAAGAAGATGTCGGGGAAGCCGCCTTTCTTCAGCGCCTCGTTGCAGATCTTCATCGAGGCGATGGCCGAGAGCGGGGTCTTGGGCGAGGGCTTCCAGATCGTGATGTCGCCGCAGACCGCCGCGACGAACGCATTCCACGCCCACACCGCGACCGGGAAGTTGAACGCCGAGATCACGCCGACGATGCCGATCGGGTGCCACTGCTCGTACATGCGGTGGCCCGGGCGCTCGCTGTGCATGGTCAGGCCGTACAGCTGGCGCGACAGGCCGACGGCGAATTCGCCGATGTCGATCATCTCCTGCACTTCGCCATCGCCTTCCGGCTTGGACTTGCCCATCTCCAGCGCGACCAGCGAACCCAGCGCGTCCTTGTGCGCGCGCAGCGCGTCGGCGCACAGGCGGATCGCCTCGCCGCGGCGCGGGGCCGGGGTGTTGCGCCAGACCTTGAACGCGGCCTGGGCGCGCTCGACGATGGTGTCGTAATCGGCCTGCGACGAGGCCAGCACGCGACCCAGCGTTTCGCCGGTGGTCGGGTTGACCGGTTCGAGCACGCCGGCGTCGGCGGTCTTCGACCATTCGCCGTTGCCGAGGTAGGTGCCGGATTCGTTGTCGCCGAGGCCGAGTGCGGCGAGGACGGAATGGGTCATGGGGGAACTCCAGGGGTTCGAAAAAAGTGGCGGCCCCGGCGCGATTCGAACGCACGACCTTCCCCTTAGGAGGGGGACGCTCTATCCAGCTGAGCTACGGGGCCTAGACCCGCAATTATCGCAGGAAGCCCGGGTCGTGGCCCGGGCCAACCGGCCTATGCATCGCGCAGCAGAGACTTCACCACGGCGCCCGGCGCCTTGAGCCAGCCGAAATGATCGGCCCGGGCACCGGCTGCCGCCGCATCGAGCATGTCGATGCGCGCGGTCGTGGCGGGCATCTTGCCGAGCAGGAAGCGCAAGGAGCCCGGTGGCGCGAGCCAGTCTTCGGCCATGACCACGGCGCGGGCGTCGACGTCCACCGCGGCGAGTCCACGTTCGAAATCGAAATCCATGCCGGCGGCGGCATAGCGTCCACTGAGCGCGGTGCGCGACCAGTCGCGGATCACGCCGCGCGCTTCGTTGCCGCCGAAACCGACGCGGCGACCGGGGAGGGCGCCGCGGCGATCCGCCAGCCACGGCAGGAAACGGTAGGCAAACGGCAGCCACGACCGTGTCGGCGTGGGAAAACTGCGCCAGTACGGTGAACCGCTGGCGACCAGCCACAGCACAGCAGCGCGTTGCGGCGAGAGCGCGAGGCTGCAGCAGGCGAGTTGCCCGCCGAGACTGTGTCCGCCGAGGATGCGCGGCAGGCCGGTTGCATGCGTGTGCATCGCGGCCTCGCTGGCGGCGATGTCGGCGAACAGTTCGCGGTAACCCCAGTCGCAGTCGCGGCCCGCGCGCTGGTTGCTGGAACCGTTGCCGCGCCATTCGTGCAGGAACACGGCGACGCCGCGTTCGGCCAGTGCTTCCGCGAACGGGATGTAGTGCTTGGCCGCTACGCCCAGCGCCGGCAGCCACAGCAACGCCGAGCGCGGCGAATCGGGCATTCGCGCGAGCAGCGATGCCTCGTGGCCGTCGGCGGTCGCGACCGGAAATTCGACGGTGTGCATCAGCCGTGCCCTCTCGGCGGTTTCATGCCCATGGGGTGGATGCCTGCATGCGCGAGATCCCGGCGGGTGCCCGAAGGTTACGGACCGGGTCGCGGAGAACCCGGCGATCGGCGCCACTTTACCGAAGTGCCGCGGGGCGGCCTGCGTCGGTCCATGCGGCCGATCTGTGCGCTGGTACTCATTCCGTCCGCATTTAATCGGATGTGTCAATCGATCTGTGCGCTGAATCCCGGTTGCCTGCAGGCGGCGTTCCTAGGATTCCGCCATGCGCGGCCCCCCTTGCCGCGCGCACTGATGAGACGAAGACATGAAATCCCTGCATTTGAAGTTCGCGTTCGTCCTCCTGGCCATGCTCGCCTGGTCCGCCAGCGATGCGCGCAGTCGCCCGACGCCGCCGCCGAAGGGTACGGCCTCGAGCTTCTGCAATCCGCCGGGTGGAAGCCCCACGAACCCGATGCCGGGCAACATGTGCTTCCGGCTCAACGTTCCCTATGGCAGCGATCCGCTGCAGAAGCTGGATGTCTACATTCCCGCGGCGGGGGCCTACAAGGCGCCGGTGATCCTGATGGTGCATGGCGGCGGCTGGTACCAGGGCGACAAGATGGATACCCCGGTGGTGCTCAACAAAGTGCAGAACTGGGTGCCCACCGGCGCCATCTTCGTCTCGATCAACTATCCGTTGGTGCCGAAGGTCAATGCCCTGCAGGAAGCGCAGAGCGTGGCGCTGGCGCTCGGTTACGCGCAGCGGCACGCCACCGAATGGGGCGGCGACCCGACCAAGTTCGTGCTGATGGGCTTCTCCGCCGGCGCCCACTTGGTGTCGCTGGTGGCTTCCTCGCCCTCGGTCGTCAATTCGACGCCCGCGAGCCTGCGCCCGCAACCGTGGCTGGGCACCATCGCGCTGGACAGCGCGGCTTACGACGTGGTGTCGATGATGAACAACCCCTACCACCAGAGCATCTTCGACGACGCCTTCGGTAGCGACCCGAAATTGTGGAACGCCGCGTCGCCGATGGCGCAGATGAAGGCGCGCATGGCGCCGTTCATGGCCGTGTGCTCGACGAAGGAAGACTATTCCTGCGCCTGGGCGCAGGCGTTCGTGGACCAGGCATTGGGCTACGGCACGAATGCGCTCATGCTGTCGCAGAACCTGGACCACGGCGCCATCAACAACAACCTCGGCCTGCCTTCCGACTACACCACGCAGGTGAGTACGTTCATGTCGGCGGTCTACAGCGGCGCGCTGCGTTGATCGCCATTCGGTAACCGCGGACGAACGATCCGCGGTTCCGGCAGCGCGCACCGAAATGCCGCGCGTCGTGTAAGCAAATGTGACCTTCGATCTGTGCGCTGAATCCCGGTTGCATCCGAGGCCCGCTCCTAGGATTGCGCCATCGCGCGGGCTCCCTTATTCCGCGCATGGATAACGCCATGAATTCCTTGCGGTTGAAGCTCGCGGTCGCCTTGCTGGCGATGTTCACGTGGTCCGTTGCTTATGCCCGCGTGGCGCCGCCCCCGAAGGGAACGCCGACCAGCTTCTGCAATCCGCCTGGCGGGAGTCCGTCGAACCCGATGCCGGGCAACATGTGCTTCCAGCTCAACATTCCCTATGGCAGCGATCCGCTGCAGAAGCTCGACGTCTACATGCCCGCGGCGGGTGCATACAAGGCGCCCGTGATCCTGATGGTGCATGGCGGCGGCTGGTACCAGGGCGACAAGATGGACACCCCGGTGGTGCTCAACAAGGTGATGAATTGGGTGCCCACCGGCACCATCTTCATTTCCATCAATTATCCGCTGGTGCCGAAGGTCAATGCGCTGCAGGAAGCGCAAAGCGTGGCGCGGGCGCTCGGCTACGCGCAACGGCACGCCACCGAGTGGGGCGGCGACCCGACCAAGTTCGTGTTGATGGGGTTCTCCGCCGGGGCGCACCTGGTTTCGCTGGTGGCTTCCTCGCCCTCGCTCGTGAATTCGACGCCCGCGAGCGTGCGCCCGCAGCCGTGGTTGGGTACCGTCTTGCTGGACAGCGCGGTCTACGATGTCGTGTCGATGATGAACAACCCCTACCACGAGAGCATCTTCGACGACGCCTTCGGCAGCGACCCGAAACTGTGGAACGCCGCGTCCCCGATGGCGCAGATGAAGGCGCGCATGGTGCCTTTCCTGGCCGTGTGTTCGTCGAAGGAGGATTATTCGTGCACATCGGCGCAGGCGTTCGCGGACCAGGCGCTTGGCTACGGCACGAATGCGCTCGTGCTGCCGCAGGACCTGGATCATGGCGCCATCAACAACAACCTCGGGCTGCCTTCCGACTACACCACGCAGGTGAGTACGTTCATGTCGGCGGTCTACAGCGGCACGCTGAAATAACCCGCTGAAATAACCAGCGCGAGGCGACGCGCCAGCGGGCGACGCGGTTCGTGGCGCGGGCGGGAATCAGCGCCGCTCCGGCGGCGCCGCGCCGGAATGATCCAGCACCACGATGTCGCCGCGGCCAGGCCGAGTGCCGAGCCGCAGCGCGCGCCCGACGTAATCGCTCGCCGCGCGCGCCGCCTCCGGCATCGATAGCCCGAGGCACAGGTTCGCCGCGATGGCGGACGCCAGCGTGCAGCCGGTGCCGTGCGCTTCGAGTGGCAACCGCGCATGCATGAAGGCGACGTTCGCGTCGGCGTCGGCGTAGCGATCGACTACCACGTCGCCTTCGTCCAGATGTCCGCCCTTGAGCAAGATCGACTTCGCGCCCATCGTCCGCAGCGCATGCATCGCGCGCATCGCCGATCCCGCGTCGCCGACCCCGATTCCCGTCAGCAGCTCCGCCTCGGGAATATTCGGGGTCACGATGCTCGCCAGCGGCAGCAGTCGCGTGCGCAGCGCGTCGAGCGCATCGTCTTCCAGCAGCTTCGCGCCGCTGGTCGCGACCATCACCGGGTCGAGCACGACGAAGCGCGGCCGATAAGCTTCGAGCGCGTCGGCGACGGCGTGGATCACCGCCGCGTTCGCGAGCATGCCGAGCTTGACCGCGCCGATGGAGAAATCGTCGAAGCAGGCGTCGATCTGCGCGCGCAGGAATCCTACCGGCGGCACGTGCACGGCGGAAACCGCGCGCGTGTTCTGCGCGGTCAATGCCGCGATCGCGGAAAGCCCGTGCACGCCATGCGCGGCCAAGGTCTTGAGGTCGGCCTGGATCCCGGCGCCGCCGCCGGAATCGGAACCGGCGATGGTGAGCGCGCAGGGCAGGTCGCGGAACGCGGAAGAGGGCGCCATGCCGGGAGTTTGCCTTACGCGGACCGACGCCGTCCTATACTCCCGGCGCCGTCCAGGACCGACCCCGCTCGCGTCGGCAAGGGATGGAGCGAGCCGGGACCGCGCGGTCGAATCGGCTCTTCGCAGGCACCAGCCCGAATGGAGGTATTGCGATGCGTATCGCCCGTTTCCCCGGAAGGTTGTCCTCGTCCTTGCTCGTGGCGATGTGCGCCGCATCGGTTGCCGATGCCGCGACCCTCCACGTGCTTGACCATGCGCCCCAGTTCTCGATCTACGGTAGCGGGATGCCGCCCAACTACACGCCGCCGCCCGGGCAACTGGTGCTCTTCGACGATGCCAACGACACCTGGTACACCCTGGCCAGGCTCAGCCGGGCGCAGAAGCGGCAACTGGGCCAACGCCTGCAGGCGAAGGTGACCTATCAAGGCGGCTGCGACGCCTTCGACCGCATCGAATCGGTCGCGTACATCCCGATGCCGGTCGGCGTGGAGCCGACCCTCGACGACGTGGACATGGCGGTCGAACTGGCGCGTTTCATGACGCCGTTCAACACCTACAACAGCGACAACCCGACGTACGTGGCCCCGACCATGGGCATCAGCCGGTTCGCGCCGCAGCTCGCCAGCACGACGCAGGACATCTGGATCGGCATCAGGGGCGGGTCTTATCCGAATTACCCCAACGCCTCCGGAACGTACAACCCGTGCTGGGACGGGAGCGGGAACATGGTGCCCACCATTCCCGCCGCGCCGTATCCGCCCGGTTTGCCGATCGACCAGGCGCAATTGATCTTCGGCCTGACCGGTTTCTATTTTTCGCTGGACCTGGTTTCGAGCGGCCCTGCAGTCGCCGCCGCCGGGCCGGCGATTCCCGCGGTCATGGGAGCGCCGGTGTTCCCGGCCGGAGCCTCGCATCGCGGCGCGGCCACGCTGGCCTCGCCCTACATCCCCGGCCTGATCGACATCCCCGATCCGGGCGATGGGTCGAACACCGTCAGCGGGACGCTGCAGGTGGTCCTCACCACGCACGGCAACACCGAGTACGGGTACTTCTCCGGCAATACCTTGCTGGTCAACGGCGTGCAGGCGGGGGCCGCTTTCAGCACCAAGGCGGATTGCGATTCCTTCGTCGGGGCCACGGTCAATCCGTGGAATCCCACCATCAACACCGGTACCACCGGCCAGTTCCCGCGCAACCCCAGGAACTGGTGCCCGGCCGGCCCGGTGCGCACGACCGTCGCCAATCCCGGCACGCCCAACCCGCCCCCGGGCAACGCCGGAACGCCGGTGCAGGCGACGATCCTGAAGAACGTCACGTTGAACGTGGGCACGAACACGCTGCAGCTGAACCTGGGCGATTTCGTCACCCGCTTCGGCAGCACGGACGGAAGCTATCCGACGTCGATCACGTTCATTCCGAACTGATCGTCGTCCCGGCGTGCCGGACCGGTTCGTCCCCGAGCGACGCGTGCAGACGGAGCTTGCGGGGAGCGCCGGGCAGTCACCGGATCCTGCTCACGCCGAGACCCCGCCGGCGCGCAACTGCCGGTGCCGGTACAGCGCGTAACCGACGCCGGTGATCCCGGTCAGGGCCGCGGGCAGGTACAGCGCGGCGTAATCGAAGCGTGCGAAGAGCAGCGCGCCGAGCACGCCGCCGGCGAAGAAGAACGAGATCACCAGCACGCAGAGCCCGAGCCGTCGTCGTGCCAGCGGCATGCCGCGCAGCGCATGGCCGAGCATGATGCCGAGATCGGTGAACATGCCGCTGACGTGGGTCGTGCGCACGATCGCGCCGCTGTAGGTGGTGGCCATCGCGTTCTGCAGGCCGCAGGCGAGCGCCGCGCAAACCGCGCCGGCAGCCAGCCCGTGCCGGAACAACGGCACTGCCAGGGCCAGCAGCAAGGCTTCGATCGACAGCGCCACGCCGTAGCGCCGGCCGAGGCGCAGGGTGCTGTCCTGCACGATCAGCCCGCCAAGCGCGGCGCCGACGACGAACGCGGCCATCGCGGCGAAGAGGTGGCGCGCGGCGTGCCAGTCGCCGCTCGCAAGCGACGCCGCGAGCAGGCTGGTGTTGCCGGTGAGGTGGGTGATGGCCTGGTGCTGGAAGCCGAGGAAGCCGACCACGTTGACGATGCCCGCCACGCTGGACAACGCGGCGGCACCGACCCACACCCAGCGCGGGAGTTGCACGCCCATCGCGGCCTACAGCACTTCCGACGCGTAATCGGCCAGGCGCGAACGCTCGCCGCGGCGCAGGGTGATGTGCGCGCTGTGCGCCCAGCCCTTGAAACGATCGACGGCGTAAGTGAGGCCGGACGTGGTCTCCGTGAGGTAGGGCGTGTCGATCTGCTCGACGTTGCCGAGGCAGATGATCTTGGTGCCCGGGCCGGCGCGGGTGATCAGCGTCTTCATCTGCTTGGGCGTGAGGTTCTGCGCCTCGTCGAGGATGAGGTAGCGCGACAGGAAGGTGCGGCCGCGCATGAAGTTGAGCGAACGGATCTTGATCCGCGAAGCGAGCAAATCATTCGTCGCCGCGCGGCCCCAGCTGCCGCCTTCCTGGTTGTGGGTCAGCACCTCGAGGTTGTCGGTCAGCGCGCCCATCCACGGCGTCATCTTTTCCTCCTCGGTGCCGGGCAGGAAGCCGATGTCCTCGCCGACGCTGACCGTGGCGCGGGTCATGATGATTTCGCGATAGCGCTGTGCGTCCATCGTCTGCGCCAGGCCCGCGGCCAGCGCGAGCAGGGTCTTGCCGGTGCCGGCGGTGCCGAGCAGGGTGACGAAATCGATCTCCGGATCCATCAGCGCGTTCAGCGCGAAATTCTGCTCGCGGTTGCGCGCGAGGATGCCCCAGACCGCGTGTTGGCTGTGGCGGAAATCGTCGACGATCTGCAGCGTGACCTTGTCCTCGCCGACCTTCGCGACCTTCATCTCCGCCTGTTCGTCGCCGGGCAGGTACAGGAACTGGTTCGGGTACCAGTCGTCGTCGGCGGCGCGCGAGATTTCGTAGTAAGTGCGGCCCTTGTCGGTCCACGACTTCAGGTCCTTGCCGTGGCCCGTCCAGAAGTCTTCCGGCAGCGCGGTGGCGCCGGTGTAGAGCAGGCTGAAGTCGTCCAGCGCGCGGTCGTTCTCGTAGTCCTCGCTGACGATGCCGGCGATCGAAGCCTTGATCCGCAGGTTGATGTCCTTGGACACGAACACCACCGGCGCGCCGGGATCGGATTCCTTCAGCGCGAGGATCGCGCCGAGGATATTGTTGTCCGGGATGACCGTGCCGAAGCGCTTGCCGGCGTCGAAGTCGCCGGTCTGGAACAGCAAGCGACCCGCGCTTTCCGCGCCGCGCAGTTGCAGCCCCTGCGGGCGCGCCAGCGGGATGCCCTTGTGCACGTCGGCGCTGCCGTGCGCCTCGATCAGTTCGTTGAGGAAGCGGCTGACCTGGCGCGCGTTGCGGCTGGCTTCGGACGTGCCTTTCTTGCCGTTGTCCAGTTCTTCCATGACCTGCATCGGCAGGAACACGTCGTGTTCCTCGAACTTGAACAGCGCGGTCGGGTCGTGCATCAGCACGTTGGTGTCGAGGACGTAGATGCGCTTGCTTCGCGTCATGCGAGTGGCTCGTGGCGGGTGATGTTTGTCGTTCCTTCTTCCCGTTTGCGGGGAGAAGGTCCCGAAGGGGGATGAGGGGCGGCGCGATGTTGAAAATGCCCCTCACCCGGCTTCGCCGCCCTCGTCCGGCCAGCCGGCCTGCATGCCGGCTGGCGTTCGTGGGCGTGCAGCTTCGCTGCCCGAATCCCCCACTCACCCCCGCAGGCGGGGAGGGGGAAAAGGACCGGGGTCAGGTGAATTTTCGTCACCGGGTTTGCGCGGCCTTGAGCGCGTCGAACACGGCCTGCGCGTGGCCAGCCACCTTCACCGGCGACCAGGCCTGCGCGACGCGGCCCTTGGGGTCGAGCAAAAACGTGCTGCGCACGATGCCGATGAATTCACGGCCGTAGAGTTTCTTCGGCTGGATCACGCCGAAGGCCTCGCACAACTTGCCCTCGGCATCGCTGACCAGGGGGAATTTGAAGCCCTGCTTCGCGCAGAAGTTGTCGTGCGATTTCAACGAGTCGCGCGACACGCCGAGTACGTCGGCGCCGAGCTTGCGGAACTTCGGCAGCAGCGCGTTGAAATCCAGTCCCTCGGTGGTGCAGCCGGGGGTGGAATCCTTCGGGTAGAAGTACAGCACCAGCCAGCGGCCGGCGTCCGTTCCGATGAAGTCGGCGAGCTTCGCGCCGGAGCCGCCGGACAAGGCCAGCGGCATGTTGAGGACGGATTTCGGAATCGCCTTTCCGGTTTCGATCATCGTCAGAACTTCATCGGATCCATGATCGCGTCAAGATTCAGGTGATCGCAGAATTCGAGGAAGTCGTCGCGCAGCGCGGCGATGTGCGTTTCCGACGGAACCCCGATCGTGAGCTGCGCCGAAAACATGTCCGCGCCGGTCTGCATCGCGCGGTAGCGCGAGCAATGCAGGCTTTCCACGGTGATGCCGGCGCGGTCGAAGAAATCCGCGAGCTGGAACAGGATGCCGGGCTTGTCCGCGGCCACGACCTCGACCACGTACGGCAACAGGTTGGACTGCAGCGCCTTCGGGCCGGTGCGGTACCAGACCAGCTTGAGGTCTTCCTCGCGCTCGAGCCGGGTGAGCATGGCCTCGAGCTTGGCGACCGAATCCCAGGAACCGGTGGCGAGCGCGGTGACGGAGACGTCGCGGCCGACGGTGCTGAGGCGGGCGTCGGCGAGGTTGCAGCCGCTGTCGGCGATGCGCCGGGTCACGGACAACAGCGGCGAGTGCGGATGCGTCGTATAGGCGTTGATCAGCAGGTGGTTTTCGTTCGGCGCGGGCCGCGAGGCAGCGGCCGGGTCTGGAGCGGGATCGGTCAAGGCGGCGTCCGCGGTCGGGGGCTGAACGGCGCACCGGCGACGCGCCGGAGGCCTTGGCCAGCATACTTGCCCGCGCTTCCGCGCCGCAAGTAACATGCCGGCAAGTCATTGATCCGGCTCGCGCGCCCGTCGCGGGCCCCGCACCTGCAGGTCCCCCGCTTGCGACTTTCCGGCTGCATCACCGCGCTCGCGTCGCCGTTCACGGCTGCGGGCGAAATCGACCTCGACGCCTGGCGCCGTTTGCTGCAGTCGCAACTCGACGGCGGCACGCAGGCGCTGGTGGTCGCCGGTTCCACCGGCGAGGCCGCGGCGCTGCACGACGTGGAATACGACGCGTTGCTGCGCACCGCGGTGGAATTCGTCGCCGGCCGCGTGCCGGTGCTCGCCGGCACCGGTCTGTCGAACACCGCCAAGACCATCGAACAGACCCGGCGCGTCGCTGCGCTCGGCGCCGACGCCGCGCTGGTGGTGACCCCGCCCTACGTGCGCCCGACGCAGGCGGGCCTGGTCGCGCATTACCGCGCCGTCGCCGACGACGGCGAGTTGCCGGTCGTGCTGTACAACGTGCCCGGCCGCACCGGTTGCGACCTGTTGCCGGAGACTGTGGCCGCGCTGGCGCCGCATCCGCGCATCGTCGGCATCAAGGAAGCGCGCAACGAAGCCGAACGCATGGATGCACTGCTTGTGCTGAAATCGAAGGACTTCGCCGTGCTCAGCGGCGATGATCCGACTGCCTGCCGGGCGATGCTCGCCGGCGCCGATGGCGTGGTGTCGGTGGCGTCGAACGTGCTGCCGAGCAGCTTCCGCCTGCTTTGCGACCTCGCGCGCGGCGGCAAGACCGATGCCGCGAACGCGCTCGATGCCCGCCTGCGCCGCAGCGTCGATTTCCTCGGCATCGAACCGAACCCGATTCCGGTGAAGGCGCTGCTCGAACGCTTCGGCATCGGCCACGGCCTGCGCCTGCCGCTGACGCCGCTTTCGCCGCAACATGCGGAATCCGCCGCTTCGATCGCCGCGGAAATCCGCGACCTCGAATCATCCTGCCGCGACGCGCTCGCGGCCTGAACCCAGGAGCCACCGATGCCCACGTTCCGTCCTTCGCGTACCGCCGCCGTCGCCCTGCTCGCGGTCGCCGTGATCGGCACCGCCGGTTGCCACTGGTTCCGCCGCGGCGACACCGAGGCCTATCGCAACAGCCCGGAAAGCCGTCCGCTTGAAGTTCCGCCGGACCTCGACCAGCCCGACACCAGCAATGCGATGGCGCTTCCGCCCGGCGGTGGCCCGGTGATGCGTTCGCAGGTCGGCGCGCAGCGTGCGCCGGGGTTCGCGCTGCCGGGGCAGCGCGACGCGGTCTTCGCCAAGGTCGGCGACGCGCTCGCAGCGATCCCGGGCCTGACCATCGCGACCAAGGCGCAATTGCTCGGTACCTACGACGTCAGCTACGAGGGCAGCGACTTCCTCGTGCGCCTGGTGCAGGACGGCGACAACGTGCAGGTCACGACGGTCGATCCGCGCGGCGTCGCCGCCAACGGCCCGGCGCAGTTGAAGCTGCTGGGCGCGCTCAAGGCCGCGCTCGGCGTCTGATCGGGCTACAATCGCGCGCCGCGAAGTTCTCATGCTCCCTTCGTCTAGAGGCCCAGGACGTGGCCCTCTCAAGGCTAAAACACGGGTTCGAATCCCGTAGGGAGCGCCACACAGGAACACCCCGTGCCTCGGCACGGGGTTTTTTCTTGTGCGCTTCCCCTGGTTGAGAACCCGTGGGGTTCGACGCATTCGTGGCGCGAACCGGGGTGGTCGCAGGCTGCGCCGACGGTGCGCTGCTGGATGCACCGCGTCTATCCCGTGCAGCGGCGTAAACTAGCGAAATCGCATCACGGATCGCCGCCATGCCCTTCGTCGTCACCGAGAACTGCATCAAGTGCAAGTACACCGACTGCGTCGAGGTGTGCCCGGTCGACTGTTTCCACGAAGGCCCGAACTTCCTCGTCATCGACCCGGACGAGTGCATCGACTGCACCCTGTGCGAACCGGAGTGCCCGGTCAACGCGATCTATCCCGAGGACGACGTGCCCGCCGGGCAGGAAGGCTTCATCGCGCTCAACGCCGAACTGGCGAAGGACTGGCCGGTCATCAGCGTGCGCAAGGACGCGCCCGCCGACGCTGCGGAATGGGAAGGCAAGCCGAACAAGTTGCCCTTGCTGGAACGCTGACCCTTCCCGCCGTGCCGGCAGGCACGTCCAGCGCCACGTAGCTTGTTAAGATGCCGGAATCCCGCGGCCGCCGATGGCCGCCGCCCCCGCGACGCACGCGTCGCCCGAGACCGCCCGCCAGGACCCGACCCTGAGTTCCGCTCCTACCCAGACTGGCTCCGCCTCGATCGCCGTGCCCCGGGTCATTCCGCGCGACCAGCATCCGATTTCGCGCCGTTCGATCAGCCCCAACGCATTGCGCGTGCTTTACCGCCTGCGCGACGCCGGCCACGCCGCCTATCTCGTCGGTGGCGCCGTGCGCGACCTGCTGCTCGGCATCCAGCCCAAGGATTTCGACGTCGCCACCGACGCGACGCCGGAACAGGTGCGCCACCTGTTCCGCAACTGCCGCCTGATCGGCCGCCGCTTCCGCCTCGCCCACGTGGTGTTCGGGCGCGAGATCATCGAGGTCGCCACCTTCCGCTCCGGCGGCGGCGACGACGCCGAAGGCGACCGCGAGGTGCACGCGGATGGCCGCGTGCTACGCGACAACGTCTACGGCACCATCGAGGAAGACGCGGTCCGCCGCGACTTCACCGCGAACGCGCTGTACTACGCCATCGAGGATTTCTCGGTGCGCGACTACGTCGGCGGTTTCGACGACGTGCAGGCGCGGGTGATGCGCCTGATCGGCGATCCGGAAACGCGCTACCGCGAGGATCCGGTGCGGATGCTGCGCGCGGTGCGGCTGGCGGCCAAGCTCGGATTCACCGTCGATCCCGCCGCCGCGGCGCCGATGCCGCATCTGGCGCCGCTGCTGCACGACGCGGCGCCGGCGCGCCTGTTCGACGAATGCCAGAAGCTGTTCCTCACCGGCCACGCGCTGGCGAGTTTCGAGGGCCTGGAAGCGCACGGCCTGCTCGCCGCGCTGCTGCCGGAAACCGCGCGCGCACTAGCCAGCAACCGCAGCGGCGCGCTGCGCAGGATGCTGGTCGAGGGCTTGAGCGGAACCGACGCGCGGGTCGCGCGTGGCGAACCGGTGTCGCCGGCGTTCCTGTTCGCGCTGCTGCTGTGGCCAGGCTACTGCCGCGAATTGATGCAACTGCAGGGGCAGGGCGTGCATGCGGCCGAGGCCGAGCGCCGCGCCGCCGACCGCGTCACCCTGCAGCAATCCACGCGGATCGCACTGCCGCGCCGTTTCTCGCTGCCGATGCAGGAGATATGGCTGCTGCAGTCGCGCCTGCGCCAGCGCAAGCGCAGCCAGCGCCTGCTCGCGCATCCGCGCTTCCGCGCCGCATTCGATTTCCTGGTGCTGCGCCAGGCCGCTTCGCCCGAGCATGCCGAGGATGTCGCGTACTGGCGCGAATTGCAGGCCGGCGCGCCGCAGCCCGAACCGGCGGACGAAGCGGATTTCGGCGAAGCGGCCGCGGATGCCGCGCCGGGCCGCAAGCGCCGCCGTCGCCGGCGTGGCAGCGGGGCAGGGTGAGCGTCCGCGCCTTCGTCGGCCTCGGCGGCAACGTCGGCGATGTATCCGGCGCATTCGCTTCCGCAGCCGCGCGGATGGACGAACTCCCGGGCACGCAGCTGCTGCGCGTGTCGCGCCGTTACCGCGCGCCGGCCTGGGGCATGGCCGCGCAGCCGGATTTCCTCAACGCCGTCGCCATGCTGGAAACGACCTTGCCCGCGCGCGATCTGCTTGAGGCGTTGCTCGCGATCGAACGCGCGCAGGGCCGCGATCGCGCCAGCGAAACCCGCTGGGGCCCGCGCACGCTGGACCTCGACCTGCTGCTTTACGGCGACGCGGTCGTCGACGAACCCGGCCTGCGCGTTCCGCATCCGCACCTGCACGAACGCGCGTTCGCGCTGAAACCGCTGCTGGACATCGCGCCGGAAACGTCGATTCCCGGCCATGGTCCCGCACGCGACTTGCCGGCGGCGATGGCTGCGGATGGCATCGAAGCGGTACCCTGATTCTTCCCTCCCCCGCGTGCGGGGACAGGGTGCCGATCGCGGCGCAGGAGCTGCCGCGAACAGCGAAGCTGGCTCGAAGGGCGAGCGCCATGGATGGCGCGAGTAACGCGGGAGAGGGGCAAATGCCATGACGACCGAACAAAAAAATATCACCGTGCCGATGTTGGCCGAAGCCAAGCGGGCCGGGCGCAAGCTCGCCATGCTCACCGCCTACGACGCCGGTTTCGCGCGCGTATTCGACGCGAATGGCATCGACATCATCCTCGTCGGCGATTCGCTGGGCATGGTGGTGCAGGGCCATGGATCGACGTTGCCGGTCACGGTCGATGCCATCGTCTATCACACCCGGTGCGTCGCGCGCGGTGCGCGGCATGCGTTGAAGATCGCGGATTTCCCGTTCGGCAGCGACGCGACGGCGGAACAGGCGCACGCGGCCGCGGTGCGTTTCGTCCAGGTCGGCGCGGGCATGGTCAAGCTGGAAGGCGCGGGCCACAAGCTCGAGACGATCCGTTTCCTGGTCGAACGCGAAATCCCGGTGTGCGCGCACCTCGGCCTGACGCCGCAGTCGGTGAACCGCTTCGGCGGCTTCAAGGTGCAGGGCCGAGACGAAGCCGCGGCGAAGCAGCTGCGCGCCGATGCGCGCGCGGTGCAGGAGGCGGGTGCTTCGCTGCTGGTGCTGGAATGCGTGCCGTCGGCGCTCGCGGCCGCGATCAGCGCCGACCTCGCGATTCCCACGATCGGCATCGGCGCCGGGCCGGGCTGCGACGGACAGGTGCTGGTGCTGCACGACGTCCTCGGCCTCGACAGCGGCCATCGCCGGCCGAAGTTCGTCAAGGATTTCCTCGCCGAAGGCGGTTCCATCGCCGGCGCGGTGCAGGCTTACGTCGCCGCGGTGCGCGACGGCAGCTTCCCCGACGAAGCGCATTCGTATGCGTAACCATTGGCGATGGCTCGCATTGTCCGTGATGTTGCCGGCGATGTTGTTCGCCGCCGGCAGAAACGTGCCGGTCAGGGTCGCAAACTACGAAAACGTCGATGCCTGTCCGAGTCTTGGCGCAGTCTCCGGATTGAACCAGAAAGGACACGGGTTTCTCGCGGTTCGTAGTGGACCGGGCACCTCGTATTCGCTGATCGACAAATTGCGCGAAGGCCAGCAGTTCTGGTATTGCGATTCCGGCGGTCGGCATGATGAATGGATCGGCATTGTTTATCCGCCCGTTGGCCACCCCGATATGGATTGCGGCGTGACGCATCTGACTTATCCAAAGTCGAGCCCGTATCCGGGGCCATGCAAGTCTGGCTGGATACACAGTCGTTGGACGAAAGGGATAGCGGGTTGACGGCAAAATGATAGAAATTTTCACCGAACTCGCGCGCCTTCGCGATCGCGTCGGCGAATGGAAACGCGCCGGGCTGCGCGTCGGTTTCGTGCCGACCATGGGCAACCTGCATGCCGGCCACCATTCGCTGGTCGAGATCGCGAAACGCCATGCCGACCGCGTGGTCGCGAGCGTGTTCGTGAATCCGACCCAGTTCGGCCCGAACGAGGATTTCTCGCGTTACCCGCGCACGCCGGAGCAGGACGCGGCCGGGCTCGAGGCCGCAGGCTGCGACGTGCTGTGGCTGCCGTCGGTGGAGGCGATGTACCCGTTCGGCACCGAGGGTGCGGTGCGCATGCACGTGCCGAACGTGGGCGACACGCTCGAAGGCGCGCATCGTCCCGGGCATTTCGACGGCGTCGCGACCGTGGTCGCGCGGCTGTTCAACCAGGTGCAGGCCGACGTCGCCGTGTTCGGGCGCAAGGACTACCAGCAGCTCGCGGTGATCCGGGCGATGGCGCGCGACCTCGCGTTCGCGCTGGAGATCGTCGCCGCGCCGACGTTGCGCGAAGCCGATGGCCTGGCCATGAGTTCGCGCAACCAGTACCTCTCGGCGCAGGAACGGCCGGTCGCGGCCACGATCTTCCGGACCCTGCGGGCGATGCGCGACGCGGCACTGGCCGGGCGCCCGCGCGCCGAAATCGTAGCTGCCGCCGAAGCCGGGCTGCGCGCCGCCGGTTTCGCGCCCGATTACGCCGTGGTGCGGCGCCCCGACCTGTCCGAACCGCACGATGGCGAGTCCGGGCCGCGGGTGGCGCTGGTCGCGGCCCGGTTGGGCCGTACCCGCCTGATCGACAACCTCGAATTCGACCTGGGCGGCAGCGCGGGCTGAACGCCGCGGACGGTTTTGTTGCAGCGCGGCAACGCGGCTCCTACACTTTTCGCGCCCGCACCTCCCGCGGGCGCCGGAAGATGCCATGCAACTCACGCTGCTCAAAGCCAAGATCCACCGTGCCACCGTCACCCACGCCGAGCTGCACTACGAAGGCTCGTGCGCCATCGACGGCCGCCTGCTCGACATCTCCGGCATCCGCGAGTACGAGCGGATCGAGATCTACAACGTCAACAATGGCAAGCGCTTCGCCACCTATGCCATCCGCGGCGAGGAAGGCAGCGGCATCATCTCGGTGAACGGCGCCGCCGCGCACCGCGCCTCGGTCGGCGACCTCGTGATCATCTGCGCCTACGGCCAGTGCGACGAAGCCGAGGCGGTGGAGTACAAGCCGACGCTGGTGTATGTCGATCGCCACAACGTGATGACACACACGAACCGTTCGATTCCGAAACAAGCCGCGTGATCCATGGCCTCGCCAGCCTCGATGCGCACGCGCAGCGGCTGGCGGATGCGTCGCTGCGGGACCTGATCGCCGACGATCCGGCGCGCGCCACCGATTTCGCGCTGCGCGTCGGCCCGCTCTACGCCAGTTTCGCGCGCCAGCGCATCGACCACGGCGCGCTGGCGGCGTTGTTCGATTTCGCCCGCGAACGCGATTTCCCCGGCGCGCTGCGACGCCTGTTCGACGGCGATCCGGTCAATGCAACGGAAGAACGCGCCGCGTTGCACACCGCGCTGCGCAGCGACCTGTCCGTCGCGGCGGCCGCACGCGATGCGCATGCAGACGCCGCGATGGCGCGCGAGCGCATGGCCGCGCTGGTCGCGCAGATCGAGGCGAGCGGCGTCACCGACATCGTCAGCATCGGCATCGGCGGTTCCGACCTCGGTCCGCGGCTCGCGGTCGATGCGCTCGCGCGGCCGGATGCCCGCTTCAAGCTGCATTTCCTGTCCAACGTCGATGGCCACGCCGCGCAACGCACGCTGGCGGGACTCGATCCCGCGTGCACCGCTGCCATCCTGATCTCGAAATCCTTCGGCACGCAGGAAACGCTGCTCAACGGCGGCATCGTCCGCGACTGGCTCGGCGGCGACGAGCGCCTGTTCGCGGTCAGCGCGAACGTCGAACGCGTGGCCGCATTCGGCATTCCGGCCGAACGCATCCTGCCGATGCGGGACTGGGTCGGCGGACGTTATTCGCTATGGTCGGCGGTCGGATTTCCGGTCGCGCTCGCCGTCGGAATGGCGAATTTCGAACGCCTGCTCGCCGGCGCCGCGGCGATGGATGCGCATGTGATCGAAGCGCCGCTGGAGCGCAACCTCGCCGCGTGGCATGCGCTAACCGCGGTGTGGAACCGCAATGCGCTCGGCGCCGCGACGCAGGCGGTGCTGCCCTACGACGAACGCCTGAAGCTGCTGCCGAACTACCTGCAGCAGCTGGCGATGGAAAGCCTTGGCAAGTCGGTTCGATTGAATGGCGAAGCGGTATCCGTGCAGACCGTGCCCGTGTGGTGGGGCGGTGCCGGCACCGACGCTCAGCACAGTTTCTTCCAGGCACTGCACCAGGGCACGCAGGTCGTGCCTGCGGACTTCATCGGCGTCGTGCGCGGCGACCATGCGCACGTCGACAACCACGCTATGCTGCTCGCCAACCTGCTGGCGCAGGCCGAAGCGCTGGCGAATGGGCAGGCCAGCAACGATCCGCACCGCGCCTACGCCGGTGGTCGTCCGAGCACCTTGCTGCTGCTCGATGCGCTGACACCGGAAGCGCTGGGCATGCTGGTCGCGTTGTACGAGCACAGCGTGTACCTGCAGGCGGTGGCCTGGGGCGTCAACGCCTTCGACCAGTTCGGCGTCGAACTCGGCAAGCAGGTCGCGAACAAGTTGCTGCCGGCGCTGAAGGGCGAAGCCGAGGCCGAAGATGCGGTGACGAAGGCAGTGATCGAGGAAATCAGGTCGCATTCGTAGGGGCGACCGATCGGTCGCCCCTACGGGTACACGCCGTGTCTCGCCAACGCCCATTCCACGTGTTCTCGCACCACGGGCGAAGGATCCTCGCGGCGCGACTGCAACGC
>Ga0075163_10004628_pt1 | contig 18433 bp, 15 predicted proteins | sample JI1023141ADNA_FD_71478 | JGI IMG/M metagenome (GOLD analysis project Ga0075163, IMG submission 71478) | Wastewater effluent complex algal communities from Wisconsin, to seasonally profile nutrient transformation and Carbon sequestration -... | ecosystem: Engineered > WWTP > Effluent > Algae...
CTGCGTCAACGCGGGGGACGTCCCGGTCCACGTCGCCGTCGCCGTCAAAGAGGACAACGTCAACGCGTGCCGACGTCGTCGAACGTAGCTCGTGAGCGTGGCGTCGACGTGGACCGAAACGATCTCCTCTCGTCGACGACGCAAAGCCACGAGCCACGAGTCATCCTCCCTCCGAAGTGCGCTGGGGAGAGCGCGGCGTACAAAGTTGTCGATTGTGTGCGACCGGGGCCGAGGTGCCCCTGTCTCTGTCCATACAACCGACGCTTCTCAGGAGATCATCCCATGCCCCGCGCACGCTTCTTCGCCATTGCTCCCCTTCTCTTGGCCTCGCTCCTCCCGCTGGGCGGCTGCGCCAGCACCGCCGACGACGAGAGCACCACCGAAGACGACCTCAGCTACGCGGCCCTCCGCATCCACGCCGAGGGCTCGCCGGAAGCCAAAGCGATTCTCCGGGCCGCCAACGAGATGGTGCCGGCCGACCTCGGCTTCTGCACCACGACGTGCGAGATGGACCGTGGCTTCTTCGACGCGGTGGAGACCCAGAAGCTCCTGGCCTTCCGCGCCAAGGGCAAGCCCTTCACCACGCTCACCCAGGTGATTCGCACCATGGCCAAGCCGGGCGTGAACAACTCGCAGTACGTGCAGGGCCGCTTCCTCGACGTGGCCATTCTCCGGGGATGGTACGAGCCGTTCGACGCCCAGAGTCTGTTCGCGCTCCGCGAAGGCAGCCCGGAGGCGGTGGGCATCGTTCGCGCCGCCAACGAGATCGCCCTCGACAAGCTGGGCCGCGGCAAGAGCGGCACCGACTTCGTGATGCTCGACTGGATGGTCGCCGACGCGGTGGCCGCGGTGCGCAAGGGCGCCGACGGTACTTCCGGTACCGCCGACGACGGCCACTTCTCGACCCTCGCCGACGTGCGCGCCGCCGTCTTCTCGCCGGAGGTGCAGCGCCGCGCCGCGCCGAGGACGCAGCGTTCGAGCGATATGTTCCAGGGCTCGAGCCTGGCGCAACTGCTCCGCATGGCCCGGCTCCGCAAATGGCTCGGTGCGGTGACGCCCCCGCCGCCCCCGCCCCCGCCCGTCGTGACCGATCCCTTCGACCCGGCCAGCTGCCAGGGCGCAGGCCTCACGGTCGCCGTCGCGCAGACCAAGTTCGGGCCCGGCCAGACCACCGCCGCCCTGGGTGAGGTGGCGATGAACATCCGCTCGCGCGACTGCAACCCCATTTCTGGTTGCACGCCGTGGCAGGCCGTCACCACCGCGCCGTTCACCATCTCGTCGAGCTATCGCCGGCTCACCAAGTCGCTCACCGGCTTTCCCGAGAAGGGCACGGGCTCGCTCGTCATCTCCTCGAACAAGGTGTACTTCACCTTCCAGACCAACGGCGGCCTCTACGAGCCGCTCTATTCGACCCGCTACTCCTTCCATCTCACCGGCTGCGAGCTGGGTACCGGCCGCTGGTGCCAGTTCATCAACACCGAAGCCGGGGCCCAGAACGAGCAATGGGGCGTGGGGTACACGCAGTCGCCGTACAGCCCCGCCGGCTTCGACATGCCCACGGATCTCTCCAACACCATCACCGACCACTGCGCGCGCTTGGTCATGAACAACAAGGTGCAGGAAGGCCAGACCGGCACCGAGTACCAGCTGGTCGTCTCCGGGAAATACTGAGCGAGTGCCGGGGCGTCGTGCGATGATGCAGTCCGTGCTCGATCGCCCGAGGCGGGACCGTGATTCCGACGACGCCGCCCCGGAGGCCGAGGAGTGCCTCGACGACGCGACGCTGGCGGCGCACCTGGACGCGTCGTGCGACGAGGTGACCCGCGCGCGAATCGAACGCCATCTCGACCGATGCCCCCGGTGTCGCGAGCTGGTGGCCGAGTTCGCGCGCGCGTTTCTCTCGGACCGCGACGAGCTTCCGCCCTCCACCTCGGGAAGGCGCATGCTCGAGCCGGGAACCCACCTCGGCCGCTACGTGGTGCTCTCGGCAGCGGGGTCGGGGGCCATGGGCGTGGTGTATGCGGCGCTCGACACCGAGCTCGACCGGAAGGTCGCGCTGAAGCTGCTGCGCACCGAGCGACCGCCCGAGGCCGGTTCTCACGCGGGTCCGAACGCCACTGCCCGTCTCCTCGAGGAGGCTCGCGTCATGGCCAAGCTGGCGCACCCCAACGTCGTCGCCGTGCACGACGTGCAACTGGTGGACGGCTTGCCCTTCGTGACCATGGAGCTGGTGGAGGGCCCGACCCTGCGCACCTGGTGCCTCGCGCCGAATCGCCGTGCGCGCGACGTGCTGCGCGTGTTCCGCGAGGCCGGCCAAGGCCTCGGTGCGGCCCACGCGCTCGGCATCGTGCACCGAGATTTCAAGCCCGACAACGTGCTCATGGGCCCCGGCGATCGGCCCCGCATCACCGACTTCGGCCTCTCCGGAGTGGCCGAGTCGATTGCGCCAGGCGAGCGCGCTCGCGTGGCGCGGGTGACCGATGCGCTCGACGCACCACTCTTGACCCGAACCGGTGTGCTCGTGGGCACGCCAGCGTACATGGCACCCGAGCAGCTCGAGGGTGGCCTGGGCGATGCTCGGTCCGACCAGTTCGCGTTCGCGGTATCGCTCTTCGAGGGGCTCACCGGAACGCGGCCATTCGGGGCCCGCGGGGTGCCCGAGCTCTTGCAGCGGATTCGCGAAGGAAGGCCGGACGTGTCCGATGCGCACGTTCCGCTGGGCGTGCGCCCGGTGCTGGCGCGCGCGCTCTCGGCCTCGCCGGACGCGCGCTACCCTTCGATGGACGCGCTGGTGGCGGCGCTCGGGCGCGACCCCTATACGCGGTTCGCGCGCATGAGCGCGATGGCCGGCGCCGCGATGGTGCTGGCGGTGGGTACCGCTGCCGCCTATGCCCGCTTCGGCCCCCATCCGGCGACTTGCAGCGGCGAGGCGTCGAGTGGCGAGCGGGCATGGAGCGAATCCGACGGGCGCGCCGTGGAGACGCGCTTCCGCGAGACCGCCCCGACGGTGGCCGACGAAGCCTGGCCCCGCGTGAAGACCTCCCTCGACGCCTACGCGCGAAACCTGCGCGAGGCGCGCGTGGCCACCTGCGAAGCCACCCGCGTGCAAGGACGACAGTCGGAGCGGACCATGGAGCTGCGCATGCAGTGCCTGGACCGCCGCCAAGAAGAGCTCGCCGCCATGACCCGCGTGCTCGGCGAGGCCGACGTGGCGACCGTACGGCGGGCCACGTCGGCGGCGAGCGCCATGACGCCGGTGGCCGCATGCTCCGACCCCGCCGCGGCGCTGTCGGCCACTCCGGTACCCGAGGATCCGCGTGCGCGCGAGCAAGTCGCGCAGATTCGCCTGGACCTAGCCCGCGCGGCAGCCCTGGAGCGAGCCGGCAAGTATCGCGAGGGGCTCGAGCTCGCGCGGGCCATCACGGTGCGCGCCGATGGCGTCGGCTTCGGGCCCACCCGGGCCGAGGCGCGACTGCGGCAAGGCATTCTCGAGGATCTCGCCGGAGGCTCGAAGGTCGCGCGGCAGGTGCTGCTCGACGCGGTGTTCGAGGCGGAGGCGAGCCGTCAGGACGAGGTGGCGGCGGAAGCCTGGGTGGCGCTGGTGTTCGTGAACGGGAACCAGCTCGAGCTCCATACCGAGGCCGAGCAGAGCGAAGTGCGAGCCCGGGCGGCCATCGCGCGGCTGGGAGGCTCCCCGCGCCTCGAAGCACGTTTGCGGTTCAATGTCGGCCGCTGGCTCGTCATGCGTGGTCGCTTCGCCGAGGGCGCCGCCAAGCTGCGCGAGAGCCTGGCGATCCGCGAGTCGACGCTGGGAAAGGACCACGCCGACGTGGCCGAGGCGCTGAGCGAGCTCTCCGCGGCCGTGCGCGAGCAGGGCGACACCGTCGAGGCCATCGCACTGGGCGAGCTCGCGCTCTCGGTGCGCGAGGCAGCGCTCGGCAGCAAGCACCCGGACGTGGCGCTCACCGTCAGTACGCTCGGCGTGTCGCTTGCCCGGGCCGGCAAGCACGAAGCCGCGCTCCCCTATTTTCTCCGGGCGCTGGCCATCGCCGAAGAATCGCTGGGGGCGAGCCATCCGGAGGTGGCGCCGATCCTCGGCAACGTGGGCCTGGCTTACGCGCGCACCGGACGCGCCGCCGAGGGCATCGCGCCGCTCGAACGGGCTCTCGCCATCAACATCGCGACGTGGGGTGCCGAAGACTCCGAGGTGGCCAGTGTCGAGTCGAACCTGGGCTACGTGTATCGGCTCATGGGCCGCTGGGCCGACGCGCGCACGCACATCGAGCGAGGCATCGCCATTCGCGAAAAGGCGCAGGGCAAGGAGCACCCGTTCGTGGGCCGCGGACTCTCGAGCCTCGGCTGGGTGGCCTTGGGGGAGGGCAAGCCGAAGGAGGCCCGCGCGGACTTCGAACGCGCCCTCACCATCCTTCAGAAGGCGAACGGCCGCGAGCACCCGGACGTGGGCGCCCAGCTGGTGGGCATCGGCGCGACGCTGGTTGCCACCAAGGAGCCCGCCGCTGCGCTGCCGTTCCTGGAGCGGGCCATGGCCATTTACGCGTCCAAGCCGCCGTCCGCCGAGAAGATCGCCGAGGCCAAGCTCACGCTGGCCAAGGCGCTGTGGGACTCGGGAAAAGATCGCTCGCGCGCCGTGACGCTGGGCACCGAATCCGCGCGCGAGTACGCATCGTTCGGGGCCTTCACCGCGCGCGAGCGACAAGACGCCGACCGCTGGGTCGCGACGCACCCGGCGCGCTGAGCACTCTCTCGGTCGCTCCGGAGGCGCGAGCCTCACCGTCGCTCCGGAGGCGCGAGCCTCACCCGTCTTCGCCGAAGCACCGACGCACGGAGACGTCGAGGCGGCTGCGGACCAGGCCCACGATGTGCTCGAGATCGGCCCGGTCTACCTGCAGGCGTGCGGAGAGCTCCCGCGCTACCCGCTCCTGCAGCACCTCCCGCGCACCGTTGATCCAACGCGCGGCAGTGGCCCGGTGCACGCCGTAGATGGCGCCGATGGCGTCGATGGACAGCTGATCGGCCAGCGCGTGCCGAAGCAGCGTGCGCTCACGCGGCGAGAGCGACGCGGCGGCGTGGGCGAAGGCCTCGCGGAGCTCCTTGGCGTAGCGGCGTTTGATGAGCTCGACCTCCGGATCGTCGCCGAGCGCGGGCATGGCCTCGAGGAGCGCGTCGTCGGCCTGGCGATCGTCCGGGCGGCGGCTCGCCAGGTTGAGGAGCGTGCGCGTGATGGTGACGCGCAGCCAGGTGCGAAGATCACCACGTCCCGCGTACTCCGCGATGCGCGGGGGCTTTCCGGCGTGCGGTACGTAGAGCCGCTCCCGCACCATCTGCGCGAAGTCGTCGCGCGAGATGCCGGTTCGAACGCGCCCCAGCGCTCGGTCGATCTCGGCGAAGTAGTCGTGCTCGAGGCGCTCCAGCGCGCGGGCATCGCCCTTGGCACATGCGCGCGTCAGGTGCAGCTCCCCGGCCCGCACGTCGCGCAGGAACGCCGCCACGTCCTCGCTCCCCCGCGCGGCCTGCCCCAGCTGCTCGGCGAACACGGCCCCATCGAGGAGCAGGACGTCCATCTCCTGCCGCGCCCGGACGATGGCCGCGCGCACCAGCGTCGCGACCTCCGGCGCCGTCGCAACTTCGCCGAGCCCGCGCGCGAACGCCGCCAGCTCCGCGTCCCCATCGGTTTGCACGTTCGACTCCGGCATCCGGAGGGCGGACTATAGCGCACCGCCCGCGGGCCACCCGACCATTCAGCGCTTCCGCTTGATGGCGTACTCGCTCTTGGGCGGCTCGGGGCGCTCGCGAGGCTCGCCCGTCGCTCCGGAGCCGCGGGGCTCACCGAACACCGGATCGTCTTGAATACGCCGGAGCTCCTGGGTGAGCGTGCGCGCGTACGCAATCCACCACTCACGGCCTGGGTCTTTGCCGCCCGCAGGCGCCGCGGCTCGCAGCGCAGCCAGCACCTCCGGTTCGGCGACCCCCGAGAGGAGAGCGATGGCCTCGGCGCGTCCCGGGTACGCATCGCTCGCGACGTGCGATCCGACCAGGAACACGTCGCTCAGGCGCTCGCGCGGGCCAGTGCCCTCCATGAGCCAGTCCACGGAAACACCCAGGGCAGCTGCGAGCTTCCGAGCGGTATCCAGGGGAATGCGCGCGCCGCGCTCTCCACTGCGCAGCGAGTTCACGTACTGCGCCGTGAAACCCGTCCGTCGCCCCAGCTCGCCGCCCGAGAGCCCACGGGCATCCATCGCCTCCGCGAGGCGCTCGGACCACCCGGTGCTTTCGGGATCGGGGCTGCTCGACATGGATCGAGCGTACTCCATCGGGGCCCCACGAGCCACAGCGTCTTCAGATTCCGTTTCGACCACAGTTGACAACTATAGTTTCCGTTTCATATTCCTCTCATGTCCCCTCGCACCGAGCCCGATCCGTTCCCCTCTCCCCTGCACCGCCTCGAGGTGGCGGCCCGCTCGCATGTGGGCCGGCACCGCGACAACAACGAAGACAGCCTGCTGGTGGGCCACCTGGGTCGCGACGAGCGGCACCTGTTCGACCTGCCCGCGACCTCGTACCTCGCGCGCTCCGGCGAGTGGTTCGCCGCGGTGTGCGACGGCATGGGTGGCGAAGCCGGGGGCGAGGTGGCGAGCCGTCTCGCCACGGTGGTGCTCGACGCCGAGCTCAAACGGCGCCCCCGGAGCGCGTCGCTCCGCATGGCATCGGAAGCGCTCACCGGCGCGCTGGTCACCGCCGCCCGTACCATCGCCGAGGCGGCCCGCGAGCCGTCGCTGAAGCGCATGGGCACCACGGCTACCGCTGCGGTCGTGGTCCAGGGGCAGTTGGTGTTCGCGCAGGTGGGCGACAGCCGCGCCTATCTCTTCCGCGGCGGCAAGCTCACGCAGCTCACCGAGGACCAGACGCTGGTGGCGCACCTCCGCAAGAACGGTCACCCGTCGGATGGCGATCTGGCGGGCCTCTCCAACGTGATCCTCCAGGCCCTCGGCACCAGCACCCACCTCGACGTGGTGGTGGGGGCGGTGGAGCTCGCCCCGCGCGATCTGGTGCTCCTGTGCTCCGACGGGCTCACCGGGCCGGTCACCGACGAGGAGATCGCCCACATCCTGAGCCGGCCGGCGCCGCTCGACGTGCGCGTCGATGCGCTGGTGGCCGCCGCCAACACCGCCGGCGGCCCCGACAACATCTCCTGCGTGCTCCTCGACTATCTCGGCCTGTCGCTCGCCTGACCGTTGTTGCTACGCGCCCTTCACGAAGGACCCCGCCGGTCTCCCGAGAGAATGCAGGAGCTGACCGGTGCGGGCGTCGAACACCTCCACGGTGTAGTAGCTCTTGCCAGCCGAGGTCTCCACGAAGAGCCGGCCTCCTTGGACCCGCAGGCCGCGCGGGCTCCCGGTCAAAGAAAACAGGTTGGCGCCGGTGCGCACATCGATGGCCCGCACTACGCCGGTGATGGAGAGATACAGAACGCCGTCGGAAAGCTGCGCGCCGGCGATCCCCCAGCCATTGGGGTCCACCACCTGGCTGAAGGTGGTCTTGGCCTGGGGCCCGAGGCCGCTCTCGCCGATCACCGTCGCCTCCCGGGTTCCCTGCTTCTTGAAGCGAAAGAGCACCGTCAGGTCGCCATCGCGGAGCCGAAAGTCGATGCCGTCGATGGGCTCACAGGTGCCGCGCGCGAACGCCGGGCAGGAATAGGTCGATCGGGGCGTGCCGGTGGGGGCCTGCAGCGGCACCAGCTTGTGGGCCGCGAGGTCGAGGGTTCCCGCGACGCCGTCGATGGCCTGCACGCGGACCGTCGAGCCATCCACGCTCAAGCTCCTTATGCGATCGCTCAGGCCGACGGACCACTCGGTGGCGCCGGTTCGCAGCGAGATCACGTCCACCATGCGGTCGTAGCCGAGCACGAGCTCTGCGCCCACGGCCACCTTGATGCCCGCGCAGTTGGTGCCGCTTCCATTGCGGCGGGTCCAGAGGCGCGCGAAGGTGACGCCGTCCACGGCCACCAGATCGCTGCCCGTGGGCACGAGCATGTCCACCACGCCGTCGCCGTTGGCGTCTACGGTCAGTATCGGGTCGAGCCCGCACCCGTAGTAGCCAATGCCCGCGGGATCGCGCTTGTGGCAGCCGGCTGCGAAAACGGCCAGCACCGTGAGCACCAGCCATGCCGCCCATGCCCTCATGGCCCGCATATTGGCCGTTCGCAGCAGGAACCGTGGAGTTTTTCCGCGCGACCGTCCCGAGGCGCCCTGCTACGCCGCGGCGCACTGCCTCACCCCGCGGGCCGCACGAACCTCGGTCCCGGCGCAGTTTCCGAGCGGCACGTGCCTTGCTCAGGCCCTCTCACACGTCGTCGCACGCCACCAAGAGGAGCCATCGTCATGCCCAAGCCGTTCAAAGAGTGGACCGTCCTGCCCCACGGCAAGCTCACGCGCCTCGAGGACAATCTCCTGTCCGTGGAAGGCGAGCTTCATATGCCGCTCGGTGACTTCCCGCGGCGCATGACCGTGGTGCGGCTCGACGACGGGCGCCTGATCATCTACAGCGCCATCGCCCTCGACGAGGACGAGATGCGCGCGCTCGAAGGATACGGCACGCCGACTTTCCTGGTGGTGCCCAACAACCTGCACCGGCTCGACGCCAAGATCTGGCACGATCGGTACCCCGGGATGAAGGTGCTCGCCCCGGTGGGCGTGCGTGACAAGGTGGAGGAGATCGTGCCGGTCGACGCCACCAAGGTGACCTTCGCCGACCCCGACGTGCGCTTCATTCCCATTCCCGGCACCGACGATCGCGAGGTGGCGCTCCTCGTGCACTCGGCCGGAGGCACCACGCTGGTGGTCAACGATCTCATCTGGAACGTCCACGATCGCCCGGGTTTCGGCGGCTGGGTCTTCTCGGTGCTGGGCCTCACCGGCAAAGAGCCGCGAATCCCCACCATCGTGGAGCTCCGGGCCATCAAGGACAAGGACGCGCTGCGCGCGCAGCTCGAGGCCTGGTCGCGGATCCCCGATCTGAGCCGCATCATCGTCTCGCACGGGAGCATCGTCACCCGCGACGCGCCGGCGCACCTGGCGCGCCTCGCCACCGAGCTGGCGGCCTGACGGTCAGTCTTCGTCCTGCGCCAGCAGCGACTCGATCTCGCGCATGGTTTCGGTGTCGTCGCCGATCATCTCCTTCATGGAGTGAATGCGACCGGCCACCACCCGCGCGATGCGCCCTTCCACGGTGCCGTCGGCGTAGGCCCAGTACACCTGGGCGAAGCGACCGTCGCGGTGACAGCGGCCTTCGATCTGCGCCATCTGGATGGCCGACCAGCGGAGGTCGTGAATCACCTCCGACCGCGCGGTGTCGCCGTGCTCTCCCTGATGCAGCGAAATGCCCTCTTCCACGGTGAAGAGCACCACCTGGGCCTCTTCTCGCTGAAAGCGCAGCCGCTCGGCCTCGCGAGCGCTGGCCGAGAGGCCGCCGTGGATCTCCGCGCAGGTGACGTCGCCGAGGGCTTGCTTGAGCACTTCCAGCGTCTCCTTGAACGCCACCGACACGGCCACCTGGTGCCCGTTGTCGAGGAGCTCGGTCACCAGCTCCGCGGTGCCGGCCACGCGAATGAGGGAGCTCTTCTGCCGAAGCCGGAGCGCAGCGGCCAGCGCGCCCTTGGGGTCCTTGCCGCGGGGCGAGAGCTCCATTTCCCTGCGGAATGCGGTCCAAGCTTGCTTGTAGAGTGCACGCGCTTCGCCGTCGAGCTCGATCGGCGCGAGAATGCGGTTGAGCGCCGGCCATCCGGCGATGTCCTCGGGCCTTCGGCGCAGACCCGCCGGGGCCTTTCCGGCGCGGGGGTCGAAGAGCAGGCCGCGCACCTTGGCGCAGTCGCCGGCGTCGCCCCGCCACTCCCACTTACCGTAGGCGCCGCGCGAGAGACCCATCCCCTGATCCTGGCACCAGGCCTCGAAGTCCTTCAAATCGGCGGCCTTGGCGCCGGTGACGCTGGCGAGGAGCGGCGCCAGGTACGAGAGCTCGAGCGGGTTCTGCCCGGCGGTGGCCGAGAGCCACAGGCAGAATCCCGAGGCCGCGGTGAGCTTGGCCGCCAGCTTGGAGCGCGCCGCGGTGGGGTTCTTGCAGCGATGGCTCTCGTCCCACACCACCACGTCGAATTCCGGCGCCGTGCCGGCGCGGGCCAGGCCCTTCTTGCTCTTGATCTTCTTCCGGGCGGCGGGCGTCACGTCGAAGAGCTTGCCCAGGCGATCGTAGTTCAAGATCACCACGGTCTTGCCGCCGTCGCCCATGGCCTCCACCGTCCGCCGCCAGTGCGCGAGCACCGCCAGCGGCGCCACCACCAGCACCTTGGAGACGCCACGCATGCGCAGGATGGCGTCCCAGGCCGAGATGGTCTTGCCGAGCCCCACGTCGTCGGCCAACAAGAACCCGGGTCGCCCGGCCGCCTGCGCCGCGACGATCGCGCGCACCGCCTCGGCCTGATGGGGTCGCGGTTTCACGGTGGTCGTCGGCGTGGATGCCTCTTCGGCAGGCGTGCGTCCGGCCTCTTCGTCGAGCTCTCGTTGCACGAACCGCTCGAAGGAGTAGGGCAGCGGCAAGAACGGTTCGAGCGACGCCGGCAGCGTGTTGCCGGTGAACACGAACACGCCGTGGTCGGCGTCCCACTTGGCGCCGCCCGCGCTCGCCACGCCGCGCATGGCGAACGGAACGTCGAGGGCGATCTTCCGCGCCGCCACCGGCACCCGCTCGCTCTTCGCCGGCACCTTGGCTGCCGGCCGCTTCGCCACCGAGAGAACCCGCTTCGCGCGCATCGTGCTCATGACCCACCGTCTACCCGAGATGGACGCGCGTTGCGAGATTCCGTGTGCGGGGCAGCCGCGGCGAGAGCAGCGGCGGCAGCTCCTTCACCAGCGCGTCGACCGCCACCCGGGTCTTCAGGGGGAGCGCGTGCATGCGCGGCCACACCGCGTGCATTTCGTAGGACCACGGCTGCGGCTCGGAAAAGGCCACCCGCAAGGCGCCGCTCCGCAGGTCCTCGGCGACCAACCAGGTGGGCAGCCGCGCCAACCCGTCGCCCGCTCGTGCGGCGTCGGCGATGGCTTCGAGATCGTCGAAGCGCCATCGCGGTCGGATGGTAACGTCGAAGCTGCGACCTTGGGCATCGCGGAACTGCCAGGGCTTGTTCGAGCCCATGCGCCCGTACATCAGACATCGATGGGACCCGAGCGCTTCGGGGCCGTCGGGCCTCCCGGCGGCGCGGAGGTAGTCGGGCGCCGCGCAGACCACCATGCGGTGATCCCCCAGCCGCCTCGCCACCAGGTCGGTGCTGTCGCGGAGCGCCCCCACGCGGAGGGCGAGATCGATCCCCTCGTGGACGACATCGACCACGCGATCGGTGAACGCGAGATCGAGCTCCAGCGCAGGGTGGTGGCGGCCGAGCGCCATGAGCACGGGGACCACGCAGCGCCGCCCGAACGCGACCGGCATCGTGATGCGCAGGCGACCGCGCGGCTCGTCCCGCGTGCGCTCCACCGCGGCGACCCCCGAGAGCAGCTCCGCCGACGCGCGCACCGCGTGCTCGTAGAACGTGCGCCCTGGCTCGGTGAGGGTCGAGTGGCGTGTATCGCGAAGGAACAGGCGCACGCCCAGCCGCGCTTCGAGGCGCGCCACGCTCTTGCCGACGGCGGACCGCGTGCAGTGCAGGCGGCGCGCCGCTCCGGAAAAGCTCCCGGTCTCCACGGCAGCCACGAACACGTCCAACGAGGCAAACGGCTCGGTTCTCATTGTATCCTTTTGTTCTACACCAAGGTGACCACATAGCGTCAGTGCATCCTCGACGGACGCAATATGGTGAGCCCATGAAGATGCATTGTTGGCAGATGACCCGCTATGGCCTGGAAGGCCTGACCCACACGGAACAAGAGGTCCCGAAGCCGGGGCCGGGGCAAGTACTCGTGGAGGTTCACGCCGCCTCGCTCAACTTCAAAGACCTCCTCATCGTCGAGGACGGCATGGGCATGCAGCTCTCCTTCCCCTTCACCCCCGGCTCCGACGCGAGCGGCGTCGTGGCAGAGGTGGGGCCGGGCGGCGCTCCCTGGCGAGTGGGCGACGCAGTGATCAATACGTTCTGGAGCAGTTGGTGGGACGGAGGTCGGCCGCCGCATGCGCGACCCTACGGCGCCCCCGGGCCCGGCATGCTCGCCTCGCACGTGGTGGTCGACGCGCACGACCTGGTGCCACGGCCGCGTGCATGGTCGCACGCCCAGGCGAGCCTCTTGCCGTGCGCGGGGCTCACCGCGTGGACGGCGCTGGTGGAGACCGGCGCCCTCCGTGCGGGACAGACGGTGCTCGTTCACGGGACCGGCGGAGTCGCGCTCTTCGGCGTGCAGTTGGCGCGGATGCACGGCGCACGCACCGTCGTCGTCACATCGTCGGCGTCGAAGCGCGATCGGCTCCTGGCCCTGGGCGCGACCCATGCGGTGCTACGAGGCGACGACTGGCAAGCGCAGGTGCGAACCGCCACCGATGGCCGGGGCGTGGACCTGGTGCTGGAGACGGTCGGCGGCGACAACCTCGCGCGCTCCGTCGAGCTGCTGGCGCCGGGCGGTCGGGTGGCCGCCATCGGCATGCTCGCCGGCACCGACATGCGCCTCCCGTTCTATCCGACCATCGTGAATCGGGCCGTGATTCAGGGGGTGGGCGTCGGTCATCGGCGGAGCCTGGAAGAGCTCGTGCGCGCGATCGACGCCAATCCCTTCGAACCGGTGGTGGACGCGACGTATCCGTTCGACCAGCTTCCGCAGGCACTGGCGCGCCTTCGGGAGGGCCCGTTCGGCAAGGTCGTGGTGGAGACCAAGCGCTGACGTGACCGGCGCTCGGCGACGCTACTTGGGCAGTGCCACCAGGTTCACCGTGGGGTCCTTCAGCTCCTTGAGCTGGGGCACCTCGAGCACCGTCACGAAATCGTCGTCCCAGACGAAAGCCAGGCGCCAGGCGTCCTTGGGCAGCGCGCCGATCTTCCCGAGCGCGGCCGGGGAGAACCCGACGCGGTACTTGTCCTGGTCGAAGGTGCCGTCCTTGCGCTTGATGCGCCCGATGTCGGTGGCGCCCGCGAAGAGCGGCGTCGGCTTCAGACAGTAGGCGCGCCAGCTGCTGGAGGTGTTTCCCTCGTACGTGAAAGAAAAGCGTTGCACCGCGAAGCGCTGCGCACCCTTGGGGTACGTGCCGAGAAACGCGCGCAGGGTCTTGAGCGACTCCGGCGTCGTGTCGTGCGTGCTGGCGCTCCGCCGGTGCATCTCGCCTTCTTGAAAGTCCTCGATGGAGATGGTGTTGGTCATGTGCTTGTGCGCGGTCGCCGGCATCTTCTCGTCGAGGAAGCAGGTCTCGTCGACCACGTAGGCGCTCACGTGCGAGAGCGGAGCTTCGCCGAGAAACCGCTTGGCGATCGTGGCCTGGTCCGGAGGCGCAGGCGCTTCCGGGGCCGCGGTCTCTGCGACCGTGGTCGAGCTCGCGGGGGGTGCGGCGCTGCCGGCGGAGCGCGCCTGCGCTACCTGCGGCTCCGCGGGCTTGGCCGGGGAGCAACCGAGGAGGACGGCGAACGGGAGAACGAGGACGAACCGGGTCATGATCGCGTTCCTATCATCTCCGCGCCTCTCCGACGACCCCTCTCAGGAGAGCCCTTCGGCGGCCAGCGCCCGGACCACGGACGGGACTTGCGCCATGCGCCCCAGGAAAGCCTGGAGGCGCGCCGGTACCGCGATGCCGAACATCGCGGCCCATCGCAACATGACGAACAAGTAAAGGTCCGCCACCGACATGCGATCGCCCACCAGAAAGGTGCCGTCCCCCAGCTGCTCGGCGAGCGTCGCGAAGCGCCCCTCGAGCTTTCCGCGCGCCCGGTCCTTCTCGGCCTGGGTGGCGTCGGGGTAGAAGAATGCCCGGAAGCTCCCGTGGATCTCGGTGGTCATGAACGAAGTCGCCTCGAGCGCGCGCCAGCGAGGCAGGCCGGCTTCGGGCAGGAGCGTTCCTCGCTGTTCGGCGACGTAGCCGAGGATGGCGAGGCTCTCGGTCAAGAGCGTGCCGTCGTCGAGCGCGAGCGCCGGCGTGAGGCCCGTGGGGTTGATGGCCAAGAGCTCTTGGCGCCCCATCTGCTTGACGTCGACCAGGCGGTGGTCGAGCCCCGCCTCGACGAGCGCGATATGGCTGGCGAGGCTACAGCCTCCGGGAACGTAGTAGAGAATCATGCGCAACTCCTCAGTGAGCGCGCGGAGAAGATGCTCCGCGCTTGGCTCTCAGGGAATAGGCGCTACGATGTGGACGATCAATGCCGCGTCGTCCATCTAGCTTATCCCAGGCTCCAGTACGGCTCGACATCGCCGACGGCCGCGGCGACGTCCTGGGTGACATCCTGAGCCTGGGCCTGCTCCGCAACGTGCTCTACAAGCAGATCGACGCGCGGGCGCCCTGGGGCCTCGACATGGCAGCGCGAAACCGCGCCATGCTCTACATCGTCGCGCGCGGCCAGGCCCGCCTCGAGGTCGAGGGCGAAGAGCCGGTGGTGCTCGAGGCGGGGCACGTCGCGTTCCTGCCACGCGGCCCTGCGCACGTGCTGCGAGACTCGAAGGCGACGCGTCCTTCGGCGGTGTGTGACGGCACGCCGAGCCGCGCCACGAGTCGCCCGACCACCGGCACCCGACGCATCGGCGGCCGGGGCGCGCGCACGTCGATCGTGGCGGCGTTCTTCGAGCTTCATCGGGCGCCGCCTCCGCTCCTGGGCCGCCCCCCGTCGGTGGTCCTCTTCTCCGGCGACGCATCGACGTCCGATCCCCTCGCCGCGGCGACCATCGCGCTGGTCCTCGCCGAGCTCGAGCATCCGGGCCCCGCGAGCGTGCTCTTGCTGCAGCGACTCGCCGACGTGCTGGTGGTGCGAGCCATGCGCTCGCTGACCCAGCAGCAGGCCTGCCGGGCGCGGCAGACGCGGGGGCTGGTGGCGCTCTCCGATCCGCCCATCCACGACGCGCTCTCCCTCATGCACGCGCGGGTCGAGCACCCGTGGAGCGTCGCGGAGCTCGCCGCACGGGTGGGGCTCTCTCGCTCCGGCTTTGCCGCGCGCTTCACCGAGCTGGTGGGCGAGCCACCGCTCCAGTACCTGGCACGATGGCGAGCCACACGCGCGGCCGAGCTGCTGCGCGACACCACCGAGCCGGTGAGCACCATCGCCGATCGCGTCGGCTACGAGAGCACGCCTTCCTTCAACAAGGCATTCAAACGCTGGCAGGGGACCAGTCCGGGCGCGTATCGTCGCGAGGCCCGCGGCTCCACGCGCGCTTAACTGGGCCGGAATCGAGGGGTGGGCTATGGCGTTCATGGGATCCAGCGCCCGCGATCATGCCTTCCCTCCCTCCTCCTCCGCGCCGGTACGTCTCGGGCATCGGCCTGGCTTTGCTGCTCGCAGCGACCGCCTGCGGGGCCGGCCGCGCCGTCGAAACGCGGGTCCTCGAGGGTGCGGCCGACGCGGGCCCGGCAGTGACCGAAGACGCCAGCGCTGCGGCCATCGACGCCGGTCCCCCGGTGGAAGCGCCGCCCGCGCCGGTTCCGTGCCAGGACGCGGCGGCCATGACCTTCTTCACCTCGCCCGCTGCGCCAGCCGCGGGCAAGCCGCTGCGGGTGATGCTGGTGGGCTCGCGCGCGCTGCAGGGGAAGCTGGAGATCGGCGGCGCCGCGACCGGCACCGGCGACGCACGACGCGGCGGCGGACCGTACGCATGGGTGGCCGACGTGGTCCCCACCGCGGGCACGCTCACGGCCACCTTTCGTCCGGAGGGCTGCGTGGGCGAGCCGACGCCGCTCACCGTGCGCTTCGAGGTGGCGAAGACCGCGCGCTCCACCGCGCCCTACGCGTCGCAGAAGCGCCTGTGGCCCACCGTGCGCGGATGGTCGCGCGCCTACGAGGACCTGTACGCGGTATGGGTCGAGTCGCTCTTCGACGCGCCGGAAGGCGAGCTGTTCAGCGTGGGCGCCCTCCACGAGCTGGTGCGCGACCGCAAGCGCAACTTGCTCCACGACTATCTGGGCGCGGGTGAGGACAGCACCAGTGCCCCTCCGCTCAAGCCCGACTGCGCCGATCTGCCGTACGTCCTGCGCGCCTACTTCGCATTCAAGATGGGGCTCCCCTTCGGCCTCGCCGAGTGCTCGCGCGGTGGGGGCGGCGCGCCTCCCGCGTGTCGCGGTCTCCTGAGCAACGCCGACCCGCCCGAGCTCCCCGGCGGAAGCGCGGTGCGCAAGTTCGGCAACTTCGTGGCGGGCACGCTGGCCGATCGCGCCCACTCCGGCTCCGCGCGCACGCCGCTCGCCGACGAAGAGAGTGACTATTATCCGGTGCCCCTCACCTGGGAAGGCCTGCGCCCCGGCACCGTGTACGCCGATCCCTACGGCCACGTGCTGTTGGTCACCAAGCGCATTCCCCAGCGCGGGGATCGCAGCGGCGTGCTCCAAGCGGTCGACGCCCAGCCGGATGGTACGGTGGCGCTCAAGCGCTTCTGGCGCGGCACGTTCTTGTATGCGACCGCGCCCGAGCTGGGCGGGCCCGGCTTCAAGCGTTTTCGCCCGGTGGTGGTCTCGGGGGGCGTCTATCGGCGCCTGCGCAACGCCGATCTCGCGAAGAATCCCGACTACGGCGACGTATCGCTGGAGGCCCAGCGGCTCTCGGTCGACGCCTTCTACGACGCCATCGACGACGCGCTCTCGCCCTCGCTGGTGGACCCGCGCCAGGCCCTGCGCGAGGTGGTGACCGCCCTCGAAGAGCAAGTGCGCACGCGGCTGGTCTCGGTGGACAATGGTCGCAAGTTCCTGGACGGCACGCAGCGGCCCGCGCCCATGCCGGAGGGGCCGGCCATCTTCGAGACCGAGGGCCCGTGGGAGGACTTCTCCACTCCCTCGCGCGATCTCCGGCTCCTCATCGCGCTCGACGTGGTGCAGGGCTTTCCCGCCCGGGTGCTGCGCCGAAAGGACCGCTACGCCATCCCCAGCGGCACCAGCCCGGAGAAGCTCAAGAGCGAGCTGGAGCAGCTCCTGGGCGAAGAGCTCAAGCGACGTTCCGTGAGCTATACACGCAGTGACGGTTCCCCGTTCACCCTCACGCTCGAGAGTGTGGTGGCCCGCGGCGCGGCCTACGAGATGACCTACAATCCCAACGACTGCGTGGAGTATCGCTGGGGCGCGGCGCCGGGCTCCGACGAGATGTCGACCTGCAAGCGGCACGCGCCGGCCGAGCAGCGCGCGCGCATGGAAGCCGTACGCACCTGGTTCCACGAGCGCAAGCGCCCTCCCCGCAAGTAGAGCCCCGCCGCGGCGCGTAGCCCTCGGGTGGAGCGTCGCTCCCGGGAGACACTCGACCGCGGGCGCCCGTAGAACACCGGGTGTGCGCGCTGGAACACCGCGTGCACCACGCGTGTCGACATGGCTCCCACTGCTCTCGCGATACGGCTTCTCCTCCTCTCCACGCTGGGTGCGACGGCCGCATGCAGCGGCCCCGATCCCAGCGCCATCGAGTTCAAGCCGCGGCCCACGCTGCAGCCGGTCGATGCCGGACGGCCTTCGGATGGGGGCAATGTCGACGCCGGCACCGGCGCGGTAGGGCCAGAGCCCTATGCATCACGACCGCCGCCCGCCAACGGCCACCGCGACGGAGGCGCAGGCGGCGGCATCACGGTGCTCGACAAGAGCCTCAACTGCACCGACGTGGGCACGTGTCACGGTGGCAGCGCCCCCCGGTTCATCGCTGCGGGAATCGTGGTCTCGGGAGCCGGCCTCACGACGCCGGTGGTGGACGCCGAAGTATGGATTCGTGCGGCGAGCGGCGAGCGCTTCAAGGTGAATACCGATATCGACGGTTCGTTCTGGTTCAAGCCCACGGAGCTGGGCGCCCCCGCGACGCTACCCGGGGTGGCGGTCGCCGCGGTGCGCACCTCGACCGGCAAGGTCGCCATCATGCAGGGCAACGCCGGTGGCCAAGGCTGCACCGCGGGCAGCTGCCATAGTGGTCCCCAAGGTGCGGTCTTCGCGACCCCCTGAGCGCCACCGTGGGAGCGAGTATCTCGAAGAGACAAAGAGTCATCCCGAGCGAAGCGAGGGACCCCCTCTGCCAGGTCGTCGCAAACCCGAGTGGCCTGTTTTCCAAGCGCGAAGACGGCGATGGCGCGCCTTGCTCAGGGCGGGAGCTTGGCAAGCGCGGCGCGCATGAGGGCGAGCGTCGGGAGCACGTTGTCGGGGAGCGTGCGCCGCGTCTTTTGCTGGAGCCACGCCAGGCCTTCCTCGGGCTTGCCGGTGACCTTGAACGGATGGTTCGTCCGGGAGAAGAGTCGCACCGTGGCGGTCATGGCGCGGGCGGTGGTGCCCCAGAAGCCTTCGCCCTCGATGGTGA
>Ga0075163_10004629_pt1 | contig 18430 bp, 11 predicted proteins | sample JI1023141ADNA_FD_71478 | JGI IMG/M metagenome (GOLD analysis project Ga0075163, IMG submission 71478) | Wastewater effluent complex algal communities from Wisconsin, to seasonally profile nutrient transformation and Carbon sequestration -... | ecosystem: Engineered > WWTP > Effluent > Algae...
CTCCTCAACGGCCACCTCATCCACGAAAACGTCGAGGTCACCGGCGCCACCCGCAGCGCTCTTTTCGAACAAGGCCCCGAAGCGCCTCTCGGCCCGCTCATGATCCAAGGCGACCACGGCCCGGTCGCGATCCGCGGTCTCGCCTACAAACGCTTCGAAGCCGACGCCCGCTTCGTCTTCACCGATCTCGCCTACCGCCTCTACGCCGGCGCGTTCAGCCGCGTCGGCCCCTACGAGGCGGATACTCCCGTCGCCACCGGCGTGCCCGCCAGCTTCGCCCACACTGCCGTCGAAAAAACCGGCAAGTTCGCCCTTGTCCTCACCGGCCAACTCCTCGTGTCGCGCGCCGGCGAATACGCTTTCACGCCGCAAACCAACACCCCCGTCCGCCTGCTCATCGACGATCAGCCCGTGATCAGCCCCGTCGAGCGCGGCGGTCAGGCCGGCACCGTGCAACTCGCCGCCGGCAAACACGCCGCGCGTCTCGACTACGTGCATCACGGCAACGGCCGTCCGTCGCTCGAGATCATCGCCGAGGGCCCCGGCCTCGCCCCGCAGCCGCTCGGCGGCCCGTCCACCGCGACACCGACTACCGTTCGCCGCCCGCCGTCCTCCACGAAACAAATCCTCCTCGAGCCCGCCGATCGCATCCGCTTGCAGCGCGGCTTCGTGCCCTTCGAACCGAAGAAACGCCTCTACGCCGTCAGCGTCGGCTCACCGCAGGGCCTGCACTACGCCTACGATTTCGAGACCGGCGCCGTGCTGCGCGTCTGGCGCGGCCCGTGGCTCGACACCGCCGACATGTGGGAGGGCCGCGGCGAGCCCCAACTCGCTAAGCCCACCGGCCCGGCCCTCACGCTCACCGCCAAACCCACCGTCGCCCTCGTCGATTTTCCCAAAGCCAATGGCTGGCCCGACGCCGCCGACGCGCTCCACTCTTTTCAGGGCTACACGCTCGAACCCGACGGGCAGCCCGTGTTTCTCTCCACGTTGTCCGAGCTCTCCATCCGCGACCGCATCGCGCCCGCCGCCGACGGCAAATCGCTTCACCGCCGTCTCGATTTCAAAGGCTCGCTCAACTCTTGGGAAACTCAGGTCCTCCTCGCCGAGGCCGCCGTCATCACGCCGCAACCCACCGGCGGCTGGGTGATCGGCGATCGCACCTACTACGTCGATTGGCCCGCCGAATCCCCCCACCGCCCCGCCGTGCGCATCGTCGGCGACCGCCAGTTCCTCGTCGTGCGCCTCTCGAAAGCCACGATCGAAGCCCCGCTCACCTACTCGCTCGTCTGGTAACGCCGCCGCCATGAAACGCTTCTTCCTCTCTCCGCTCTCGACCCGCGCCGCGTCGGCCACGTTCGCCACGCTCGCGCTCGCCCTCTCCGCCGGTTCCGCGCACGCCCAGTCGAACAACCCGTCCTCTGCCGAGCGCTTCGCCAAACCCAGCGACGAACTCGTCGCCCGCGAAAACAAATACTGGCGCCGCATCCCCCTCGAAGTTCCCGAGGGCATCGTCCTCGAAACCAGCGGCATTCTCCCGCTCCCCGGCCAGCGCCTGCTCGTCACCACCCGCCGCGGCGAGGTCTGGTTCGTCGACGGCGCCTACGCGCCCGAAGCGCGACCGAAATTCACGCTCTTCGCCTCCGGCCTCCACGAGCCGCTCGGCCTCATCGCCGCCCCCGCGTCCAAGGGCGGCTACTACGTCGCCCAACGCCAAGAGATCACTCGCCTCGCCGATACCGACGGCGACGGCCGCGCCGATGTCTTCGAGACAGTCGCGAAAATCCCGATCTCCGGCAGCTACCACGAATACGCCTTCGGCCCCGTGCTCGCGCCCAACGGCAACCTCGGACTCTCCCTCAACGTCGCCTTCGGCGGCGCCACCCAGGCCCCCGTGCCGTGGCGCGGTTGGTTCATGGAGATCACGCCCGATGGCCAGATGATCCCCGTCGCCACGGGCCTCCGCTCGCCCGCCGGCTTCACCGTCACCGCCGCCGGCGATTGGTTCGCCACCGACAATCAGGGCGAATGGGTCGGCTCAGGTAAACTCACCCACATCGAGCGCGGCGATTTCCTCGGCCACCCCGCCGGCCTCACGTGGAGCAAACTCCCCGGCTCCCCCGTCGCGCTCCGCCCCGCCGATATCACGAGCTTCGGCGAACCGATGTCCGCCGTCGCGAAACGACTCCCCGGTGTGAAACCGCCCGCCGTCTGGCTCCCGCACACCGTGCTCGGTATCTCCAACTCCGGCGTCATCGAGGATCTCAGCGGCGGAAAATTCGGACCGTTCGCCGGCCAGCTCTTCGTCGCCGACCAGGGCCAAAGCAAAATCGCCCGCGTCAGTCTCGAGAAAATCAAAGGCGTTTGGCAGGGCGCCGCCTACGCCTTCCGCAGCGGTTTCGAGAGCGGCATCATCCGCCTCGCGCAGAGCGACGATGGTTCGCTCTTCGTCGGCGAGACCGAGCGCGGCTGGGGCGCCCTCGGTCCGAAAAGATTCGGCCTCGAGCGCCTCGTCTGGACCGGCGAGACGCCGTTTGAAATCAAAGAAGTAAAAGCCCAGCCCGACGGCTTCGTGCTCACGTTCACCCGCCCCGTCGACCGCGCCACCGCCGAAAAAGCCGAAAGCTACGGCGTATCCAGTTTCACCTATCTCTGGCACAAAGAATACGGCAGCGCCCCCTCGTATCGCGCCGCGTGCCCCGTCCGCAAAGTCGTCGTCGCCCCCGACGGCCTCAGCGTGCGCCTCGCCACGCTCTGCCTGCGAGAAGGCTACATTCACGAAATCAAAGCCGCCGGCCTCCGCGCCGCCCAAGGCGACGAACCTCTCCTGCACAATATTGCCTACTACACCTTCAACCGTTTCCCCGACGGCCCGCGCATCATCCCCATCGACCCCAAGGAGGCCGAGCTCTGCGTCGTGCCCGTCCCTGCGCAAGCCAACGCTGCCACCAAGAAACACCCGACGCGCCCCGGTCCCGACTGGGCCGGCGACGACGGCGACAAGACCATCCTCCTCGGCACGCAGCCGGGCCTGAAGTTCGACCAGACGCTGCTCACCGTGAAAGTCGGCTCCCGCGTCCGCCTCGTCTTCCGCAACACCGACGACATGCTCCACAACTTCGTCCTCTGTGCCCCCGGCAAAGGCGAATCCGTCGGCGCCGCCGCCCTCGCCCTCGGCGTAGATGGCGCCACTAAGAACTACGTCCCCGACACCGACGACGTGCTCTTTCACACTGCACTGGTCCTCCCCGAGGCGAGCGACACGATCTACTTCACCGCCCCCGCCACGCCCGGCGACTACGACTACCTCTGCAGCTTCCCCGGCCACTCCGCCCTGATGAAAGGCACCCTCCGCGTCGAATCCAAGTAGGGCGGACTTCAGTCCGCCCTCGTTCCTCGCATCGACACTCGAACCCGCCATGTCCTCCGATCTCCCACCCCTCCCCACCGAGCCCTGCCCCGGCCTCTACCGCCACTACAAGGGCAACGACTACCGCGTCGTCGGCCTCGCGCGCCACTCCGAGACCGAGGAGCCGCTCGTCGTTTACCAAGCCCTCTACGGCGAACGCGGTCTCTGGGTCCGCCCCGCCGCGATGTTCATCGAAACCGTCGCCCTCGCCGACGGCGCGCGCGTGCCGCGCTTCGCCCTAGTGAAAGCCGACTGAGTTCCAACAGGCCGCCGCGCCCGGGCTCGCCCTCCGCCACCCTCCGTCGTCGGCGGCGTGGTCGATAATATCTATCAGCGAGTCCGAACTATCCATTGTTCGCACGCCCCGCGCGCGTTACCTTCCCATCTCTGCCTCAAACCCTCCGGCGCTCCTGACTCGCCGCACTGCCCCCAACCCCATGCTCACCCCTCGTCCGCTCCTGCGGCTCGCCTTCGCCGCGTGCCTTACCCTCAACCTCGCCCTCGACACGCGCGCCCAAGCGCCCTCTACCGCCACCGCCGTCGCCACCGGTGCAGTCGAGGGCCGCGTGCAAAACGCCGCCACCGGCGACTTCCTCACCAACGCCCGCATCACCGTCAAGGGCTCCAATCTCGTCACGTATTCCGACGAGGGCGGCTTCTTCCGGCTCGCCGGAATTCCCGCCGGCCCCGTCATCATCCGCGCATTTTTCACAAGCCTCTCAGAAAAAGAAATCCCTCTGGCGATCGTTCCCGGCGGCACCCTCACGCAGGACATTGCCCTCACCCACCGGTCTCGCTCCGGCGATCCCGCCGCCACCGAGACGGTCAAACTCGACGCCTTCAAAGTCCAAGCCGCACGCGAAACCGACGCCGCCGCCATCGCCGTCAACGAACAGCGCGCCGCCCTCGGCCAGAAGAGCGTCGTGAGCGCGGATCAATTCGGCACCATTCCCGACAGCAACCCCGGCGAGCTTATGAAGTGGCTGCCCGGCGTGAGCGTGGAATATTTCGCCAACAACATCGTCGGCGTCAGCGTGCGCGGCCTCGACGCCGTCAACACCGAGATCCGCTTCGATGGCATGCCCGTCGCCTCCGCCTCCACCTCGACCCTCGGCACCAGCAGCCGCGACCGCAATTTCGAGATGCTCGGCTCTTCCTCCGCCGACATCGCCCGCGTCGAGGTCCGCAAACTCCGCACGCCGCAGGACAGCGCCAACGCCCTCGGCGGCTCCGTCAATCTCGTGCGCCGCTCCGCCTTCGAGGCCAGCAAGCGCAGCCTCACCTACGCCGCGCTCTTCACGACCGATGCTGAATCCTTCAACCTCGGCCCGCGCCCAGGCATCCGCGACACCCTCATTCGCGGCTGGCGTCCGAATTTCAAACTCACCTGGACCGACCCCGTGTCCAAGACTTTCGGTTACGCCCTCACGTTGAACCACAACGACGTCCTCGCCCGCGTCCACTGGTCGTTCCCCGGCGTCAATTTCGGCAACGCCAACCAGGCCGTCGCGGCCAAGGCCCGCGTCGCCGCCGGCCTCCCGCTCACCACCGCGAGCGTGCTCAATCCGCAATTTTCCTCCGAAGGCATCCACGACAATCCCAAGCAGGACGTCTCCGACGGTGCCTCCGCCAAATTCGACTGGCGTCCCACGCGCGAGCTCAAGCTCTCCTACTCGCTCACCGGCGGCCGCTACCAGGAGCGCGCCGGCGACGACATCCGGTTCAATTGGAATACCGGCAACCAGAGCACCGCCGTCACCGACGCCGTGCTCAACACCCGCCTCGGCCTCCCCGGCACCAACGACGCGCACAACGTCTACGGCGGCCTCGGCGCCGGCACCATCCGCTACGATCTCCGCGAAGCCTGGCGCAACGGCCAGAAAGACACGCTCACCAATCTCCTCGAAGCCGAGTGGCGCCGCGGCGATTGGACGCTCAGCAGCCGCGGTTCCTTCTCCACGTCGAAGCACACGTTCGGCGATATCGAAAACGGCTTCTTCGGCAGCAGCACCATGAGCGGCAGCAGTCTCCTCCTCACCGGCGTCGGCACCGGCACCGCCAACCCCATTCCGATCACGGTCAACTATCTCGATCGCAATTTCACCAACTCCAAAACGATCAAAGCCTACACCGTCACCCCCGGCTCGACCACCGTCGGCCCCGAGCTCGATTGGCAGAATCTCAACAATATGAAGATCGGCGGCGCCGTCTCCCGCCCCGGCCAGACCAACGAGAGCATCGCCGCCCTCCGCCTTTGGGCGAAGCGCTCCTTCAGTCTCGCCGGCAATCCCTTCGCCGTCCGTCTCGGCTACGACTACGATGAACAGTTCCGCAATGTCCAAACCTACGACGCCAAGATCTGGACCTTCGTCGGCCCCAACGGCGTCGCCGGCGGCCCCGGCACCGAGGCCGCGCAAATCGCCGCCGTCAACGTCCTGCCCGCCCGCGATTCGTATTACGATTTCCCCGCCGTCCCGCGCATCAGCATGCGCCGCCTCTACGATCTCTACGTCGCCCACCCCACGTGGTTCGCCTACCGCGACGCCGAGTCCCACCGCTTCTCCGTCACCGAGCCCTACGAGGTCAACGAACAGACCACCGCTCCGTGGCTCGAACTGACGGGTGCCTTTTTCCGCAACCGCCTCACCTACGTCGGCGGTCTCCGCTACGAAAAAGCCGAAGCCACCGGCGTCGGCAGCCTCGACCGCGGCGCCCGCTACGTCACCAGCCGCGGCCTCGTCGACCAATCGCTCGCCGGCAATCTCCTCCGTTACGTCCGCAAAGGCGCGCGGGGCAAAGGCAGCAACGACGGTCTCTTCCCCAGCCTCCAGCTCAACTACAGTTTCACCGATGCCATCGTGCTCCGCGCCGGCTACGCCGCCACGCAGGCGAAAAACCGCTTCGGCCGCGCCATCATCCCCAGCTCCAGTTTCGACTACAACCCCGTCCTCACCGGCACCTACTCCGGCGTCGCCCTCGGCTCCGTCAACCGCCCCAACCCCAATCTCAAACCCTGGACCGCCGATAACTACGAAGCCGCCATCCAATACTACACCCCGCAGGGCGGCGTCTTCAGTCTCGGCGGCTTCGTGAAGGAGATCGACCAGGTGCAGATCCAGCGCACCATTTTGCTGGATACGCCCGCCCGCCTCGCCGAGCTCGACCTTGAGCCCACCTTCCTGAATTTCCAATCCACCACGTGGGTGAACGACGGCAAAGGCCAGATCACCGGCGTCGAATTCGAAGCCCGCCAGCCCCTCGATGTCTGGCTGCCCCGCTTCGCCCGCGGCTTCACGTTCACCGGCAGCTACAACTACAACAACCTCGCGAAATTCAACTACGCCAACGGCAACCTAAGCGGTGATTTCCAGAATTTCTACGAGGATCAGGAAAAAGCCTCGCTCAGTTTCCGCCGCGGCAAATTCAGCGGCACCGTCGGCCTCATCCGCAACGGCCGCGTCTACCGCCAGCGCGAAGATGTCGCCGCCACCGCCACGGCGCCCGTCGTGCAGGGCCACCGTTTCTACCCTGCCTACACGACCGTCGATTTCAGTTTCGAATACGGCGTCACCAAATGGGCCAAGCTCTTCCTCTCCGCCCGCAACGTCACCAACGCCCAAAAGACCCGCTACCGCGTCGTCGACGGCGCCCCGACGTGGAGCTACTTCCAAATCGCCAACAACCTCGGCGCCACCTTCACCGCCGGCCTCAGCGGCACCTTCTGATACCAACGTCCGTTGATTTCTGGACTTTTCCGGAACGTGGCACGGGCGTCTCGCCCGTGGCTTTGAGTCTGTTTCTCAAGGGACGTTGGTATGATTCCCGAGGTGGGCGGGCGCGTCCCCGCGCCCGCATTTTCAAGATCAGCGACCACCGCCCTGTAGCGGCGAGCGCCCGCGACCCGACGCCCTCCCTTTTGTCATTGCGAGCAACCGTCCGCGACACGGCAATCCCACCGCCCCTCGCGCTCATGCAAGTCCTCCTCGCCTTCGACAAATTCAAAGACTCCCTGACCGCCCCCGCCGCGTGCGCCCACACCGCCGCCGCCCTGCGCGCCCGTCACCCCGATTGGACGCTCGATCTTTGCCCGCTCGCCGACGGCGGCGAAGGCTTCTGTGAAATCCTCACGCACGCCGCCGGCGGCACCGTCGAAACCCACCTCGTCACCGGCCCCCGCGGCGGCACCGTCCCCGCCACCCTCGGCTTCGTCCCCCTCGCCAACATCCCGCCCGCCGCCCGCACGCTCCTGTCCTTAGACAATAGTCATTCGTCATCGGTCATTCCACCAACCGTTGCGATCGTGGAGATGGCCTCCGCCTCCGGCCTCGCCCTGCTCGCCTCGCACCAACGCGATCCGTGGCAAACCCACACGCACGGCACCGGTGAACTCATCCGCCTCGCCGCCGCGCGCCTCGGCGTCGCCGCCATTCTCCTCGGCGTCGGCGGCAGCGCCACGAGCGACCTCGGCCTCGGTGCCCTCGCCGCCCTCGGCCTCACGTTTCACGCCGCCGATTCCTCCTCCATCTCCCCACCCATCCCCGCCCACTGGTCCCGCATCGCGCACCTCTCCGGCCACCTCCCGGCCTCGCCCGCCCTTCCGCCCATCCGCATCGCCTGCGACGTCACCAATCCCCTCCTCGGCCCGCGCGGCGCCGCCGCCACTTACGGCCCGCAAAAAGGTCTTCGCCCCGCCGACCTCGCGCGCCTAGATCACGAGAGTGCCCGCCTCGCCCTCCTGCTCTGCGCCTACACCCAGCGCCCCGATTCGCTCATGGATACTCCCGGTGCGGGTGCCGCCGGTGGCATCTCGTTCGGTCTCATGGCCGCCACCGGCGCCCAACTCCTCCCCGGTTTCGATCTCGTCTCCGCGTGGCTCGATCTCGAACGCAAACTCGCCGCCGCCGATCTCGTCATCACCGGCGAAGGTCGCTTCGACGACACGTCGCTCACCGGCAAAGGCCCCGGCGCCGTCGCCGCCCGCGCCCTCGCCCTCGGCAAACCCGTCCACGTCTTCGCCGGCGCCGTCACGGCGCTCGCCGCCCGCCCCCACCTCTCGCTCCACGCCATCACGCCCCCCGGCACACCGCTCGCCGACGCGCTCCGTGACGCTCAATCGTTCCTCACCACTCGCGTTCGGGAGGTTTTCTGAAACCTTCCCCGCGATGCCCGAAACCGTCCCCCCTTCGCCCGTCGCCCCATCGCCGCACCACGTCCGCATCCGCCGCACGAAACGCTGGTTGCGTTTCATGCCGCGGCGCACCGAGTTTCACCGCTATCCCCTCGTCGGCCGCTTTGCGCCGATGGCCCGCCGACGCTCTTACTTGTGGAGCTTTCGCTCCAGCCCCGTGCGCCGCTCGTTCTATTTCGGCTCCGTCCTCGCGCTCCTGCCTCTGATGGGCATCCAACTTCCGCTCGGCTTCGTCGTCGCGCTCTTCGGCAGCTGCAACTTTATGATTCTCGGCGCGCTCCAGTTTCTGACCAATCCGTTCACCGCGCTCCCCATTTACGGCGGCACGTTTTTGCTCGGCCGTAAAATCCTCACGCAAGCCGGCTTCGAAGTCGCCTCCGCCCGCCTGCCCCGCGGCTGGCAGGACAAAGGTTTCGGCGAACTCTTCGGCCAGCTCGACCTCGGTTCCGCCGTCGGCCAAGCCGTCCTCTGCCTCGTCGTCGGCGGTGTGGTCAGCGGTCTCGTCCTCGGCGCTCTCCTCGACGCGGTTTATCTTCTCGGCGCCCGCGCCGGCGCCCAACCCGCTTCCGGCTCGACCGACCGTCCCCAGCGCCCACTGTGACCCGCCATGTTCGGCGCGCCTCGCATTCCGTTTCTCCGCTCCCTGTTTCCGATCCTCGTGCCGCTCCTCGGCCTCTTCGGGTGCAGCGCCAATAAGCCCCCGGCTCCCGCGCCCACGCGCGCCCCCGCCACCGGTTTCACGATCCCCAACGTCACCGCACCCGCCGCCCCCGCTCCTGTTTCCACCGCCTCGCCGATTCTCCTCGGCATCGACGTCCTCGAAGCCGACGGCTTCGCCGCCGTGAAGGGCAAACGCCTCGGCCTCCTCACGCATCCCGCCGGCGTCAACCGCCGCGGCGTCCCCACCGCCGACGTCCTCCGCCGCGCCCCCGGCGTCAAGCTCGTCGCCCTCTTCGCCGTCGAGCACGGCATCAACGGCGAATTCCCCGCCGGAAAAAATTACAACGACTACGTCGACAAACGCACCGGCCTCCCCGTCCGTTCCCTCTACGACGGCAAGACCCGCAAGCCCACCAAGGCCCAGCTCAAAGACCTCGATGCCCTCGTCGTCGACCTCCAGGACATCGGCACGCGCAGCTACACGTTTATCAGCGCGATGAAAAACGCCCTCTCCGCCTGCTTCGAGCACGGCGTCGAGATCATCGTCCTCGACCGCCCCAATCCCCTCGGCGGCCTCAAGGTCGACGGCCCGCCGATGGACGCCAACCAGATGAGTTACGTCGGCGCCTTCCGCGTCCCCTACGTGCACGGCCTCACCATGGGCGAACTCGCCCGCATGACCCAAGCCGCCCCCGAGCCCCCTGGAAACTACTCGCTCACCGACGCCCAACGCGCCCGCGGCAAACTCACCGTCATCCCCATGCGCGGTTGGAAGCGCTCCATGCGTTGGACCGAGACCGGCCTCAACTGGGTCAGCACCTCGCCGCTCATCCCCGATTTCGAAGCCGTGAAAGGTTACCCCATGACCGGCCTCGGCTGCGAACTCGGCGGCTTCAAACACGGCGTCGGCTCCTTCTATCAATTTCGCGGTATCCTCCATCTCACGACGAAGATCGACGTCTACGAAAAGGAACTCCGCGCCCTCAAACTCCCCGGCATCGACTTCCGCCGCGTCAGCGCGCCCAACACCAAGACCGGCAAAGCCGGCACCGGCCTCTACATCGAGATCCGCGACTACGATGCGTGGCGTCCCACCGAGCTGAATTTTCACCTCATGCGCCTCTCGTGCAAACTGGAGCCGAAAAATCCCTTCGCCAGCGCCACCGTCCCCCAACGCAGCCTCTTCCTCCACCTCCTCGGCTCCCGCGCCTTCTACGACGACCTCGTCGCCAAGGGTAAAAACATAAACATCGAAGCCTGGCTGAAACAGTGGGACCAGCAGGCCAAGATCTACCAGCAGCAGAGCCAAAAATACTGGCTCTACAAGTAGGGCGGACTTCAGTCCGCCCTTTCCCTTACGCGGGCCTGTCCCCGCGCCCCGCCAATTCCCCCGTAGCGGCGAGCGCCCGCGAGCCGACTCGCTCGCCCCGCCCCCTCTCATTTAATAATTCGTTGCCGCCCCGACATAATTATTAAATCTCTCCGCGTGCCCCGCCCCGCGAAAAAAGTCTCGCAAACCCAACTCGCCAAAGAGCTCGGTATCTCGCAGGCCCTCGTCTCCCTCGTCCTCAACGGCCGCAAAGCCGGCATCAACGCCGAGACCTACGACCGCATCTGGGCCCACGCCACCAAGCGCGGCTACCACCCGAAGGGCATGCACCTCGCCTCTTCGCCCGCCGCGCAAGCCCGCCAGGTCGGCATCATTCTTCGCGCCCCGCTCCGGCTGAACACTCCCACGATGTATTTCGGCCACGTGCAACACGGCCTGCACGTCGCCCTCGAAGCCCGCGAATTCACCGCCGTGTTTCTCGGCGCCGAAGATCAACTCGACGGCGACAAACTCCGCCGCTTCTTCCCCGCCGGCCACGCCTTCCAAGGCATCGTGCTCGTCGGCGAAGTCGCGCGCCCCTTCCTCGACAAACTCCGCCGCTTCGATCTCCGCGTCGTCGCTGTTTCCGCCCGCTACCCCGGCCTCTGTCACTCCGTCCTCGGCAACGAGCCCCAAGCCCTCGAGTCCCTCGTCACGCACCTCCACGGCCTCGGCCACCGCCGCTTCGGCTGGCTCGGCGGCAACGTCGGCCTCGGTCGCCACGAAGCCCGCCTCTCCGCTTTTCAAGCCGCCCTCGCCCGCGTCGATCTCGCCCTCGATCCGCGCTACACGATCAGCCTCAAAGAAGGCGACCGCGCCGAGGGCGCCGAAGCCGCGCTCACCGCGCTCCCGCACGCCCGCCGCAAAGATTTCCCGACCGCGTTTCTTTGCTACAACACCCTCATGGCCGCCGGCGCCGTCCGCGCCTTCGAGCGTGCCGGCCTCCGGGTCCCGGCCGATGTCAGCCTCGCCAGTGCCGATCTTTCCCCCGTCGCCACCGAGGGCAAACCGCGCATCACCGCCGCCGGCTCCAACCCCGAGAAGCTCGGCGAAGCCGCCGCCCGCCTCGTCCTCCAAACCGCCCCCGACGACACCGGCAGCTTCACCGACCTCATGCTCCCCGCGCACCTCTTCGTCGGCGACACCACCGGCCCCGCCAAGTAGGGCGGACTTCAGTCCGCCCTTCCGCCACCGCTTCCACAGTGGAGCAGGCCATCCGCCTGCCATCCGACTACACGTTACTCCTCCTCGGCGCTCCACCCCGCCCGCTCCTCGCCGCACTTTCCCCTTGGCATTTCATAATTATTAACACTGAGTTTTTTCCGCCGCCCGTTTTCCTCCGCCTACCCTGAGTCCCCATGACCCATTACGACTACGCCGTCCTCGTCTTCTACTTCGTCTACATGCTGGCGATCAGTTGGGTCTTCCGCCGCTTCGTCACCAACGTCTCCGACTACTTCCGCGGCGGCGGCAAAGCCCTCTGGTGGATGGTCGGCGGCTCCGCCTTCATGGTGCAGTTCAGCGCGTGGACGTTCACCGGCGCCGCGTCGAAAGCCTACACCGACGGCTGGCCCATCGCCGTCATTTACCTCGGCAACGCCTTCGGCTTTTTCCTCAACGCGATCTACTTTGCCCCGCGCTTCCGCCAGCTCCGCGTCGTCACCGGCGTCGAAGCCATCCGCCACCGCTTCGGCCGCGTCAGCGAACAATTCTTCACCTGGACCCAACTCCCCTTCGGCCTCCTCCAAGCCGGCATTTGGCTCAACTCCCTCGCCGTCTTTTTCTCCGCCGTCTTCGGCCTCGATCTCACGCTCACGATCGCCGCCACCGGCGCCGTCGTCCTCGTGATGGCCCTCATCGGCGGCAGTTGGGCCGTCCTCGCGAGCGACTTCATCCAAGTCCTCATCCTCATGCCCGTCTGTCTCGCGGTCACGATTCTCGCCATCCTCAAAGTCGGCGGCGTCTCCACCTTCCTCGACCACGCGCCCGCCGGCCACCTCGACCTCAGCTCCGTCTTCTCCACCAACTTCCTCGGCCTCTGGTGCGTCGCGATGCTCCTCAAACAAATTCACACCACCAACAACCTCGGCGACGCCAACCGCTACCTCTGCGTCAAAGACAGCCAACACGCCCGCTGGGCCGGCTTCCTCGGCGCCGCGCTCTTCCTTGTCGGCATCGTCATCTGGTTCGTCCCGCCGATCGCCGCCTCGATCCGTTTCCCCGATCTCGCCGCCCTCTTCCCGCAGCTCAAAAATCCCTCCGAAGCCGCCTTCATCGCCATCGCCCGCGACGTCATGCCCGTCGGCATGATGGGCCTGCTCGTCAGCGGCATCTTCGCCGCGACGATGTCCTCGATGGATTCAGGCCTGAACAAAAACACCGGCTTCTTCATCAAGAATTTCTACCAACCCATCCTTCGCCCCACCGCCCCGGAGAAGCACCTCCTCTTCGTCAGCAAACTCACCACGGTCATCTTCGGCGTCCTTATCATTCTCGTCGCCCTCAAGATGAGCCAACTGAAAGACCTCTCCCTCTTTCAGCTCACGCAACGCCTCAGCATTCTCATCGGCATCCCGATCGTCGTCCCGCTCTTCCTCGGCCTAATTGTGAAAAACACGCCGCCGTGGTCCGCCTGGAGCACCGTCGTCGTCGGCTTCCTCAGCTCGCTCTTCATCACCGAGCAACTCACGCCCGAGTGGGCCGCGCAGTATTTCCACCTCTCTGCGCCGCTCGACGCCTCCGGCCGCGAATACTGGCGCCAATCCATCGAACTCTTCGGCAACGTCGCCATCTGCTCCGCTTGGTTCATCGGCACCAAACTTTTCTGGTCGCGCACGTCCGCCGCCGAGAAAACCGCCGTCCTCGATTTCTTCGTCCGCCTCGGCACGCCCGTCGACCACGCCAAGGAAGAAGGTGCCGCCTCCGCCAACGACGCCCGCCAAGAGTCCGTCGTCGGTTGGCTCTGCATCGCCTACGGCGCCTTCGTCATGCTCCTCGCCGTGATCCCCAACGCGACCCTCGGCCGCCTCGCCTTTCTCGGATGCGGTGGCATCGTCTGCGGCGTCGGCCTCCTTCTTCTCCGCGCCTCGAAAAAAATCGACCCCGCGCCCGCCGCATGAACCACCGCGGCAAACTCCTCCGCCTCCCCGCCAACCGCGTCTGGCGCACCTACCCCGGCGGCCGCACCCTCGACCAACTCGCCGCCGAGGTGGAGCGCGTTGACCCCAACGCGCTTCGTCCGTCCACCCCTGAGTCGCGCGCCCCCGCCGACACCCATCTCGCCGAAGATTGGATCGCGTCCACTACCATCGCGAAAAATCCCCCCGAGGCGCACTCTCCTCCCCGCGCCGGTGCCTCCCAAGTCCTCGTTGGCCACGACTCCACTCCCCACGACTTCGCCGCCCTCCTCGCCAGCGACCCCGCCTACTTCCTCGGCGAAGCCCACCTCGCCCGCTACGGCGCGCAACCCCAAGTGCTCGTCAAATTTTTGGACAGCGGCACGCGCCTCCACTTCCAAGTCCACCCCACCCGCGAATTCGCCCAACGCGTCCTCGCCGCTCCCAGCGGCAAAACCGAAGCCTACCACGTCCTCTCCGTCCGCGATTCTTCGTCCGCCACCAGCGAAGCCGTAGGCTACATCTACGTCGGCTTCCAACGCCCCCCGACGCCCGCCCAACTCCGCGACTACATCGCCACGCAAAACCTCGCCGCCATCGAGGCCTGCTTCGACAAAATCCCCGTCTCGCCCGGCGACACTTTCATCATTCCCGGCGGCACGCCCCACGCCCTCGGCGCCGGCGTTTTCATGGTCGAAATCCAGGAACCCTCCGACCTCGTCGTCCGCTTCGAATTCGAACGCGCCGGCTACGTCCTCTCCGAGTCCTCCCGCTTCATGGACCGCGGACTCGATTTCGCCCTCACCGTTTTCAACTTCGCCCCGCTCACCGCCGGTGACCTCGATGTCCGCGTCCGTTGCCGCCCCCGCCGCGTCCGCGCCCTCGGCCCAAGCAGCTACCAAGACGAACTCATCGGTGCCAATCAGACCGACTGCTTCCGCGTCCTCAAATCCACACTCGACGCCCCCGTCACCAAATCCGAATCCGCCGCCGTCATCGCCATCGTCACCCGCGGCTCCGTGACCGTCACCGTCGGCGGCGAAGACCACCACTTTCGCACCTACGAGAAATTCTTCCTCCCCGCCGCCCTCGGCCCCGCGCGCTTCACCCCCGCCCCCGGCGGCTGCGACCTCCTCGAGTGCCTCCCGCCGTCCCCTTGACCACCGCGCTTGGCCGATCAGGCCAAGCCCGCACGCATCCGCATCGCCCAACACCCTCCGAAAAATTAGCGCCAATTAGCGGTTAACTTCTCCGACCTCCCCCGCCGTCCCAGTCTCCCTTTCTCCCCCTCTCTCCGTCTCTCCGCCTCTCCCTCTCCTCTTCCGCAATGCCTCGCCCCGCCGCCCTGCTCGCCGTCCTCACGCCCACCGAACTGCGTGAGTTCCTCCCCGAGTCCCTCCTCACGCAACTGCGCTCCCTCGCGCCCACCTTCCAGCTCCTCGACCCCACCGGCCTCACCCCCGCCGACCTCGCGTCCGCCCTCGCCACCCACAACCCCGAAATCCTCGTCGCCTGCTGGAAAACTCCTCCGCTTCCCGCCGCGCTCCCGCCCCGACTCCGCTACGTCTGCTACATCGCCGGCTCCCTGAAACGCCTCCTCACCCGCGACCATTTTAACGGCTCCCTTCTCGTCACCAACTGGGGCAGTTCCATTTCCCGCACCGTCGCCGAGGCCGCGCTCTACCACATCCTCGCCTGTCTCCGCCATGCCTCGCACTGGGCCGTCGCCATGCATCAACCCGGCATCGCCGCGTGGAAATCCCATCCCACCGACGCCCGCTCCCTCTTCTGCCGCCGCGTCGGCATTCACGGCTTCGGCCCCGTCGCGCGCGAACTCGTCGCGCTCCTCCGCCCGTGGACCTGTCCCGTCAGCGTCTTCGCCCCCGACCTCACTCCCGCCCTCGCCGCCGTCCATCACGTCACGCCCGCCGCCTCCCTCGAAGCCCTCTTCGCCGAAAACGAAATCGTCGTCGAACTCGCCCCGCTCATCCCCGCCACCACCGGCATCGTCACCGAAAAAATCCTCCGCCTCATCCGCCCCGGCGGTGTCTTCGTAAACGTCGGCCGCGGCGCCGTCGTCGACGAAGCCGCCCTCCTCCGCGTCGCCCAAGAGGGCAAAATCTCCATCGGCCTCGACGTCTACACCACCGAGCCGCTCCCCGCCGACAGCGGCTTCCGCGCGCTCCCTTCGGTCAGTCTCACGCCGCACTCCGCCGGTCCCACCATCGACCGCTACCCCGACGCCGGCGCTTTCGCTCTAAAAAATCTCCGCGCCTACGCCGAAGACCGCCCCCTCGAAGCCGTCGTCACCCCCGAGATCTTCGACCACTCGACCTGAGTATTTTCGATTCTCGATTTCAGATTTTCGATCGACGCCGCACCGCCGAACCACGGCCGCACCGCCCCTTCCGAAATCCAAATTCGAAAATCCCCAATCGAAAATCCCCCCATGCCCCTCCCCTCCGCCTACGCCCACTGGCAATCCTCCGCCCGCCGCCTCCTCGAGCCGCTCGCAGCGCTCATGCGCCCCGGCCACGCGAGCATCGTCATCACCGGCCCCGCCAGCGACCACGACGCCCAGGCCGACCGCCTCGAAAGTTTCGCCCGCCCCCTCCTCCTCGCCGCCCACTATCTCCAAACTGCCCCCGAAGACCCCGCCTCCGTGGTGGGCGGGCGCGTCCCCGCGCCCGCATTGGCAGCCGCGCCCACCTCCGAATCCCCCGCCGCCTTCCGCTCTCGCCTCGCCGCCTGGTTCCGCGCCGGCCTCGTCATCGGCAGCGATCCCACCTCGCCGCACTACTGGGGCCCCGACGCCAACTACCACCAGCACCACGTCGAAATCGGCCTCCTCTGCATCGGCCTTTCCCTCGCCCCGCGCGACCTCTGGGACCCGCTTTCGCCATCCGAGAAAGACCAAGTCGCCCGCTGGCTCGGCTCCGCCCGCGGCAACGGCATCGTCAACAACAACCATTACTTCATGGGCGTCCACATCCTCGAGTTCCTCGGGGCCCACGGCTACGCCCGCCGCACCGATCGCCCCATCATTGAGGAATTCCTCAACCGCCTGGAACTCATGCATCGCGGCGGCGGCTGGTTCGAAGACGGCATCAATCAAGCCTACGACCACTACAACGCCTACGCTTTTCATTTCTACGGCCTGATGTGGGCGCGCCTCTACGGCGCCCGCGACGCCACCAGCCGCACCCGCGCCCAGCGCTGGCGCGAGTGGGCCCGCCCGTTCGTCCACGACTACCAACATTTCTTCGCCGCTTCCGGCGAGCATCCCGCCTTCGGCCGCTCCATCTGCTACCGTTTCAATTGCCTCAACGTCTTCGGCATGACGCTCGCCGAAAACTGCTGCGACCTCTCCCCCGGCATGTTGCGCCGGCTCTGCACGCGCAACCTCGACTTCTTCCTCACGAAGCCCGCGATCTTCCAAGAACAGGGCTGTCTCACCATCGGTTGGACGGACCGTTTCGAGGGCCTCATGGAGGTCTACTCCTGCTCCGCCTCACCCTATTGGGCCGCAAAGGGCTTCGCCCCGCTCGTCCTCCCGCCGACGCATCCATTCTGGACCGCCCCCGAGGAACCGCTCCCGTCCGAACGCGGCGACCATGCCCACGTCATCAAAGCCGCCGGTCTCGTCGTCCGCAGCACCGCCGGCGCCGTCGAGATTATCAACGCCGGCTCTCAGGTCTCCAACCTCATGCTCCGCTACGGCGCGTGGAAATGGAGCAAGACCGCCTACCGCACCGGCGTCAGCTTCACCTGCGCCTTTCCGCACCAAACGAATTGGTCCGTCGACAGCGCCCTCACTCTCCGCCTCGACGACGGCACCGTCTATGGCCGCCACTCCACCGTCGCCATCGAGCTGGACGCCCACCACGTCCTCTACAGCACCAACCTCGGTTTCAAAATTAACCAAGCCAACACCGGCGTCGAAACCGCCGTCTGGTGGAAGGCCGGCTGGCTCCTCCAGCTCCACACCTACGAGGCCCGCCAACCCGTCACCCTCCGCGTCGGCGGCTACGCCCTGCCGCTGCCCGACGCCCACGTGCTCCGCTCCGATCCCGGCCCCATCCTCTCCGCGTGGAGCGGCGACGAACGCGGCACCGTCCTCCAACCGCTCTCCCCGTCGCTCATCGCCACTGAGTGGGACACCCGTCTCGACGACGCCAAACCCCGCGCCCACATCGCCGCGCCGTTCCACGCCACCCCTGTCGCCCGCACTGCCCGCGTCAACGGCCCGGGTGTGATCGCCGCCCTCGCCTGGGCCGGCACCGACCGCGCCGAATCCGCCCCGTGGAAAATCGTCAGCCTCGCCGCCGGCCACTGGAAATTCTCTCACCCGAAACTCGGCCCGTGGGAGATTACCCACTGGTCCCTCCCCTCCCTCTCATGAAACCAATCTTTCTCTTACTTCTTTCTCTTACTCTTTCTCTCCCCGCCCCGAGCGCCCTCGCCGCCCCCGATCCCACCTCCATTGTCCCGCCCGCCGCCCCGCGCACCAACATCCTCGCCGGCCGCGCCGATGCCTTCCGAGCCTACGTCACCACCGGCGAAGGCGCCAAAGCCTTCGCCCTCCTCAAACGCGACCTCGACCGCGACTACCTCGCCCCCGCCGCGCCCCAGCGCCCCTTCACCGTCCCCGCCGAGCCCATCACCTACGGCGACCCGTCGCCCTCGAA
>Ga0075163_10004630_pt1 | contig 18426 bp, 14 predicted proteins | sample JI1023141ADNA_FD_71478 | JGI IMG/M metagenome (GOLD analysis project Ga0075163, IMG submission 71478) | Wastewater effluent complex algal communities from Wisconsin, to seasonally profile nutrient transformation and Carbon sequestration -... | ecosystem: Engineered > WWTP > Effluent > Algae...
ATAAATGGACAAACAATGTTTATAATGTTCAGGAGCGGATTGAATGCAATATTTTTATTTCCATCAATCAGCAGGTGGGTACGGATGAGTATTCCGGGTCAATACAGGTAACAAGTGTGAGGCCGGTGTATAAAAGTTCATATAAAACAACTATTCTTAACGTACAGGACGATAATTTTCAGTTCAAATTCCAGCAATTTACCCAAATTGAATTCAATTTGAATAAATTTGATAACAATCTCACTTCGGTTCTGGCTTTTTATGCGTATGTGATTCTGGCAACTGACGCCGATTCGTTTGCGCCACTTGGCGGTACGGAGTATTGGCAAAAAGCTCAAATCATCGTTCAGAATGCTCAGTCGGCATCAGAAGCTGGATGGCAGAGTAACCAGCAAGGCCAAAAAAACAGGTATTGGTTAGTGGAAAACACGCTGCAGCCTGTATTTAAAGGTATTCGCGATTGTTCTTACAACTATTGCAGAACAGGGCTTGACATTATGTGGGAAAAAGTAGAAGAGGGGAGAGCTAATATTCTGAAATCGCTAGACCTTTTAAAGCCGGTTTATGCGGCGCGACCTGCATCCTACACGATGCAATTGTTTTTTAATGCCAAGGCCGATGAACTCATTAATATTTTTAAAGGAGCTACTCCGGAGGAGAAGAACAAAGTACTGGAAACCCTTATGACCGTTGATCCCGCGAACACAAACAGGTATTCGAAAATTCAGGGGAGTTAATTACAGTCCGGTCCCAAAATGGGTGACACTTTCGCGTTTAATGGGTTGTATGGTCATTACCGGAATATTACTGGTATCTACAATGCGTTGAGCATCTGTTCCATTAAAAAACTCGGTGACGTTTAGCTGCGGTTTGTTCATGATCATGATCAGGTCAGCTTCAATTTTATTTGCGTATTCTACGATCGTGTCTGCAATATCATCGGCCGGGATAGATTTGTTGGTACACGAAATCCCTTTACTTTTAATAAACTGTTTTACCTGATGCGCATAAGCCAGGAGTTTATTTTCGTAAGCCGCGTCGTTGGGATTAAATACACCCAAAATCCGGATACTGGCTCCAAAATATTGAGCGAATTGAATGGCGGAATCAACCTTTTCTCTTGTTTCACTCGATAAATCGAGCGGAAGCAGGATGTTTTCGCAACCATCGCGGTGATCGTTCCCCCTGATTGTGATTACAGGACAAGGAGCCTTACGAATCAGTTTACTGGCACTTGAACCAATAATGTCCCTGAATTTCATTTGACTTTCAAGACCTACGATAATCAGTGTAGCATTTATTTCCTCGGCAATTTTATGGGTTTGTATATAAATATCCCCGGCAACGTTCATGTATTCGGTTGGAACGCCACTCTCCTGTTCGGTTTGTTTAGTGAGCTTTGCCAACGCTTCTGTGCTTTCTTCGCCACTTTTCTCGTAAGTATGTAATAAAATGAGTTTGGAGTGGGTGTATTTGGCCAGGTTGTAGGATTGTTTAATTGCGAACAAAGATTGTTTCGTGAAATCAATTGGGATCAGAATAACACCTCTCTCTTTAATTTGCATAAAATTGTACTTTTAGAGCTACAAAAGTATGGGTTTATTTGCTTAAAATCACGATTTTAGATGATAATTTTTTGTAATTATTGGATTAATTACGATATTTGCACCCTTAAATTTAAAAACTTAAACAAAATGGCAGTAAAGATTAGACTACAAAGACATGGTAAAAAAGATTCAGCTTTTTTCCACGTGGTAGTTGCGGATGGTCGTGCACCACGCGATGGAAAGTTTATTGAAAAATTAGGAACTTATAATCCTAACTCAAATCCGGCAACAATTGATATTAACTTTGATTCAACCTTGAATTGGTTGATGAAAGGGGCGCAACCGACAGACACTTGCCGTGCAATCCTTTCTTACAAAGGGGTTATGATGAAAAAACACTTATTGGAAGGTGTAAAAAAAGGTGCTTTAACAGAAGCTCAGGTTGAACAAAAATTCAATAAATGGCTGGATGAAAAAGCTGGAAAAATTGTTGGTAAAAAAGAACGTTTAACCAAAGAAACTTCTCAGCAAACAAATGCACGTCTTAAAGCAGAAACCGCCGCTAAAGAGGCAAAAGCTGCTAAAGTTGCTGCTAAAAACGCTGCCCCTGCGGTTACCGAATCAGAAGCTCCGGCGACTGATGCACCTGCAACCGAAGAGGCCGGAGCATAATTTCTTAGCCTCATAAATTTATTAAGCCGTTCCTCTTTTGGGACGGTTTTTTTTTGTTCATTTGCACTATGTATGTATTAATTGCAGATAGCGGTTCTACTAAAACGGACTGGATTGTATTGCAGGGAACCCAGATGGTGAAACGTTTAAAAACGATAGGATTTAATCCTTATTTTCAAACCAAAGATCAAATAAACCTTGAGATTTTAAACAACCTAAAACCCCTTCTGGCAGAGATTATTAATAAAATTACCACGATCCACTATTACGGTACGGGTTGTTCTACATTCGAAAACTGTGCATTGGTAGAAGACTGTCTGCGCTTAACATTAAATATTCCGGAGATAAACGTATCGCACGATCTACTTGCTGCGGCCCGTGCGCTTTGTAAAAAAGAATGGGGTATTGCCTGTATTTTGGGTACGGGTAGCAACAGCTGTCTTTATGACGGTAAAGACATCCTTGAAAACGTTCCGTCTAATGGTTATTTATGGAGTGATTATGGGGGAGGTTCACAAATTGGTAAAAATTTTATCAAAGAGTATTTTGAGGATACATTGCCCTTAGATCTTAAAACAGCTTTCGAAAATGAGGGGTATAATCGTGAAGTAATTTTAAATAATGTTTACAAAAAAAGTGTGCCTGGAAAATACTTGGCCTCCGTTAGTATGTTTTTAAGCCGACATTTAGATCATCCTTTCACGACAAAAATTTTGGTTGAGTGTTTTGATTCGTTTTTTATACAGCAAATTAATAAATATACCGGTTCAAAAAAGTATAAAGTACATACTGTTGGTTCTATCGGGTATTATTATAGAGAATTAATTGCGAAAACGGCTACCAAACATGGTTATACTGTTGGTACTGTGCTGCAATCTCCCATGGAAGGACTTATTCAATACCATTCACAAACATAAGCCGGCAAATGCTGAAAAAATTACTTTTACTCAGCTTTATAGAAGGGGCGGCTGTAATGGCTGCGGAACTTTGTGGAGCAAAACTGCTTGCTCCAATTTTTGGAAGTAGTTTATATGTGTGGGCTTCGGTAATGGGCATTACATTACTGGCACTGGCTGTTGGGTATTTTTATGGTGGTTTTATCAGCATGACCACAAAGGTGGCCAATAAATTGTTTTTGCTTCTTAGTTTCGCCGCTTTATACGTCATTTTAATGCCGGTAATCAGTTTTTATGTCATCCCGAGAATATCTTATCTACCTTTCCTCTCGGCAATAGTTATTAGCACCAGCATACTGTTGTTGCCTCCAATATTTTTTTTAGGCGCAACTTCTCCCTTATTTATTGTTCTTCAAACGACTAATAACGATGGCGGACGGGTAAGCGGGATGGTTTATGCTATATCAACCTTGGGAGGTATTTTTGCCACGTTTTTGTGTGGTTTTTATTTGATCCCTAAAATAGGTCTTTCCTCAAGCTTGCTTTGGTTTGGGTGTGTGTTGTTTGCGGTAAATGGTGTGGTGTTTAAAGCCTATAAATCATCTCTGTTGCTTTTTTTTGCAGCATTTATTTACCTGAATCTTCAAATCAGTAAACCTGAATTGAAGCCAATTTTTGTTTTAGATGGTGTATTAGGCCGTTTAGAGGTGATGGATTTGGATAAAGGACCCAATTCGACTGTAAGGATTCTAAAAATTAATAATATAACTCAAACGGAGATGGACCTCGGGAGCCGGTTGTCGATATCAGACTATATTTCCCTATTGGACACCTTAATTCCTTTTGCTAAAAACGGCAAATCGTCACTTGTACTTGGCTTAGGCGGAGGCTTAACCGCAAATTTACTTATTAATAAAAATTATTCCTGTAAAGGTGTCGAATTTGACGATCGCATTATAAGTTCCGCACGGGACTTTTTTTATTTAAACCCGAAAGTGATCACGATTCATGCTGATGCCCGGTATTTTCTTAACCATTCTAACGAAAAGTTTGATCTGGTTTTGGTGGATGTATTTAAAGCTGAGGAACAACCGTCGCACGTATTAACCATTGAAAGTTTAACAAAACTAAAAAGACAGCTCAAGGATTCAGCATTGCTACTTATCAACTGGCATGGGTATGTAACTGGGACAAAGGGGATGGGTACATCGATCGTTCTAAATACACTTCAAAAAGCGGGGTTTAATGTCACTATATGTTCGAAAGGGACCGATGAAAATTATCGAAATGTCATTTTTGTGGCCGCAATAAAAAGTTTAAAAAAACAACCTTATGAACTTCTTAGCGAGGACGTTACAGCGAGTGAGTTTATTAATACGGATGATTTACCCTTATTGGAAAAATACAATGCCGAAGCCAATAAAGCCTGGCGGACAAATTACTTAAGGTATTACCAATCAAATTGGTAATTTAAAAGGTAAAGACTTTTACGGTTGACCGAAAACAGAATGGGGGGGTACTACAAGTACCCCCCCATTAATTATATGAATAGTAGTTTTTAGGCTTCCTTTTTCTCCGCAATTCCTTCTGGTTTTGGAAGCAACGCTTTACGACTTAATTTAATTTTTTTCGTTTTAGGATCGTCACCCACGTATTTCACTTCCACAATGTCCCCTTCTTTTAAAACACCTTCCAGTGTATCAATACGTTTCCAATCGTATTCACTAATGTGCAGCAGTCCATCTTTACCTGGCATGATTTCTACAAATGCACCGTAAGCCATAATGGTTTTTACTTTAGCTTTGTACACATCGCCAATCTCAGGCACTGCCACTATGTTTTTAATGCGGGTTTTGGCGGCAGTTACATCCGTTAAGTTGGTTCCGAAAATTTCAACAATTCCATTTTTTCCTTCTTCGGTAATTACAATCGTAGTATTGGTGGCTTTTTGCATTTCCTGAATGACTTTTCCTCCAGGTCCGATAATGGCTCCAATAAATTCGCCAGCAATCACAATTCTTTCGAAACGCGGCGCATGTTCTTTGTAGTCCTCACGAGGTTTGTCAATGGCTTTCAACATTTCGTTCATAATGTGTAAACGGCCTTGTTTGGCTTGTTCCATGGCCTTAGCCATCACTTCATAAGGAAGCCCGTTTACTTTAAGATCCATTTGAACCGCTGTAATACCGTCTTTAGTACCACAAACTTTAAAGTCCATATCACCTAAGTGATCTTCGTCACCTAAAATATCGGATAAGATCGCGTAATTGTTTTTTTCATCGGTAATCAAACCCATTGCGATACCCGCTACAGGTTTTTTAATTTTAACACCGGCATCCATTAGGGCGAGGGTTCCTGCGCAAACAGTAGCCATGCTGGACGAACCGTTACTTTCAAGGATATCGCTTACTATGCGAATGGTATAACCTGTATCCATTGGTACTACTTTTTTAAGCGCCCGTAATGCTAAATTACCATGACCTACTTCGCGACGCCCAACGCCACGGTTTGGTTTTGCTTCACCGGTGCTGAAACCAGGAAAGTTATAGTGCAGAATAAATGTTTCTTCACCAGAATTAAACGCGCCGTCAATTTTTAATTTATCGAGTGGTGTGCCTAATGTAACGGTGGTCAACGATTGTGTTTCGCCACGGGTAAACACAGCGCTTCCGTGAGGGGAAGGCAGGTAACCTGCTTCGGCCCAGATCGGACGAATGTCGGTAGTTTTACGGCCATCCAAACGCACTTTTTCATCAATAGCCAAACGACGAACTGCCACGTATTCCACTTCATGGTAGTATTTATTGATGAGGCTCTCTTTTTCTTTTAGCTCCTCCGCGGAGTATTGTTTTTTAAACTCTTCAAGAGGGGCCTTAAAGTTGGCTTTACGGTTATTTTTGTTTGGATCCAGTTTTTTAGCTGCGGCGTAAACGGCATCGTAAGTTTCTTTCATTACTTTCGCTTTCAAATCCGCATCGTTGGTTTCGTGATTGTATTCACGTTTTGGTTTTAAACCCGCTTTTTCAGCAAAAACGTTAATCTCTCTGATTTGAATTTTAATGGCTTCATGTGCAAACTTAATGGCTTCTAACATTTCTTCCTCGCTTACTTCGCTCATTTCGCCTTCTACCATCGCAATATCAGTGGCTGAAGCCGCCACGATCATGTCGATAGTGGAACCTGCCATTTGAGACTTAACGGGATTGATAACGAGTTTGCCATCTATTTTAGCAACACGTACTTCGCTGATGGCTCCGTTAAAAGGGATATCGCTTACAGAAATAGCAGCAGAAGCAGCTAATCCAACCAATGCATCCGGCATATTTTCTTTATCTGTAGAGATCAAAGACAACATAAGTTGTGTATCTGCGTGATAATCATCAGGAAATTGAGGGCGCAAAGCGCGGTCAACAATACGACTAATTAATACTTCATAATCTGATAGTTTGGCTTCGCGTTTAAAGAAGCCGCCTGGAAATCTTCCGGCAGATGCATATTTTTCCTGATAATCAACGGTTAATGGTAAAAAATCAACACCTTCTTTGGCATCCTTGTTGCTGACAATGGTAGCAAGGATCATCGTATCTCCTAATCTAACTACTACCGATCCATCCGCTTGTTTGGCCAGTTTTCCAGTTTCTAAAGTTATCATACGGCCATCGCCAATATCAAAACTATGTGTAATTCCTATTTGTGACATTTTGTTTGTTTTGTGTTCCGACGTTTTCGGAACGGGTTTATATTTATTTTATTTGAGTTTCTTAACAAAAAAGGCACTTCGAATTGTATTTCGAAATGCCCCCATTTTATTACATATCCTGTAAATTATTTACGGATGTCTAATGTTTTAATAATCGCGCGGTAACGCGTTAAATCATTTTTCTTTAAATAATCTAATAAAGCGCGGCGTTTCCCTACCAAATTTAACAGCGCACGTTGAGTGCCAAAATCTTTTTTATTACCTTTTAAGTGACTGGTTAAATGATCAATGCGCAGGGTGAACAGAGCAATTTGCGACTCCGAGCTTCCAGTGTTTTTCTCTGATCCACCGTGTTTTTTAAAAATGTCTTTTTTTACTTGTGATGATAAATACATTATTCTCTTTTTTTAAGGACACAAAGATAGTATTATTTGATTAAAACAAAAATTTTTAAGCCGGAATTTGAGGTTTTACAGGGAATTTTAGACGGATTTGGAAGTAATCTGATAATCAGTTGATTATGGAAGGTTTTATGATCCTGTAACTCGAATGTTTAAATAAGATTGAAAACCGGTTGGAGGAAAAGGGTTCCGCAATTTGTAAAACTCCCTGAGCGATGTGGGGGAACATGAAGCAACTGTTGTTTATGATAGCAGGAATTGGATGATCCTGAAATAGTTGAAGGGGGATGATTAGGAACAGTAAACTTTCTCATCCGGTCAAGAACCCGCTCTAAAATATAGTAAGATGTAACAACCTGCGTTTTAACAAGGGTGTGAAAGAGATTAATTTTAAACTAATTTTAGCAAAATAGATGACGGCAACTCTCACACTCTAAAATTAGCAACGCTTACTTTTTTGCGTCCATTAGAAACTGTGCAAGTCCGCTGTCAGTTAACGGGTGCTTTAACAAAGCGGTGATAGCGCTTAAAGGGCATGTAGCCACATCCGCGCCAATTTTTGCGCATTCAATAATGTGCATTGGATGACGTACACTGGCGGCTAGAATTTGCGTTTCATAGCCGTAGTTATCGTAAATTAAACGAATGTCTTCAATCAGTTTTAATCCGTCGGTACTCACATCGTCCAGTCGTCCAATAAAAGGCGACATGTAAGTGGCCCCTGCTTTAGCTGCCAGTAATGCTTGTCCCGCCGAAAACACCAACGTGCAATTTGTTTTGATACCTTTTTGGGTGAAATATTTAATAGCTTTGATCCCGTCTTTTATCATCGGAATTTTTACAACAATTTGTGGGTGTAATTCAGCTAAAGCCTCCCCTTCGCGAACCATGCCATCGAAGTCGGTGGCAATTACTTCAGCGCTCACATCGCCGGTAACAATGTTACAAATATCAACGTAGTGTTTCAGGATATTGTCCTGACCCTTAATGCCTTCTTTCGCCATCAGAGACGGATTGGTGGTTACACCATCTAAAACTCCTAAATCCTGAGCTTCTTTAATTTGAGCCAAGTTGGCTGTATCGATGAAAAATTTCATTACTTTTTTTTTGAAGGCATGAAGGTACGATTTTGAATGGGATTTACGAATACAATTTTTTAGTATTAACCAACCGAAGAATAAAATCAGCCATTAAATACTTTCCGAGCAAACCCAGGCCGTACTCCATGCACTTTGAAAATTAAATCCGCCGGTAATGCCATCTATATCCAACACTTCCCCGCAAAAAAACAAACCCGGTACCAGCTTGCTTTGCATGGTTTTGAAATCCACTTCTTTTAGATTTACCCCGCCGCAGGTCACAAATTCTTCTTTAAAGGTCGTTTTTCCTTCCATTTTAAATTGGCTACTACAAAGATGATTAACCAATTTATTCAATTGTTTATTATTTATTTCAGCCCATACCTTTGCGTTGTCAATTCCTGCCTGAACACATAAATACTCCCATAACCGACGGGGTAGTTCAAATGCAGGATTGGAGTGGGGAAGCGCCTTGTGTTTTTCTTTTTGCAGTTGTTTAATCCGAAGCAGTGTTTCTTCCTGATTGAGAGGATAAATCCAATTCACAAAAATACCAGCCCGGTAATCGGCGTCAAAAAATTCTTTGGCAGCAAAGGCCGAAAGCTTTAATACCGCAGGACCGCTTAGTCCCCAATGCGTTACTAAAACAGGGCCATTATAATTTAGTTTGGTATCTTCAATTTTTACCTGGGCATTTGGCACGCTAATTCCCTGAAGCTCATTTTTTATCGTTTCGTTTGGTAAATTAATCGTAAACAGGCTGGGAAGGGGCGTTTTAATGGTATGCCCTAATTCCGTTAATAGATGATAGGCCGCCGGTTTGTTATGCCCACCCTGAGAGCAGACAATGACATCAGCCAACTTGTTACCACGGGTTGTATTTAAACTGAAACCTGAATTCGCGCGGGCAATGGAAAGCACTTCACAACCCGTTTCAATGTGGATACCTAGTTCACGGGCGAGATTCAAAAAACAATCAACAATGGTTTGGCTGTTGTCGGAGTAGGGGAACATGCGGTTATCCGCTTCGGTTTTTAAGATCACCCCGTGTTGTTTGAACCAATTGACGGTATCGGGTACGCTGAATTGAGAAAAGACCTGCCTTAACTCCTTACTTCCCCTTGGATAGTTTTTTATCAAATCAGAATTATCCAAACAGTAATGCGTGACGTTACAGCGCCCTCCGCCGGAAATTTTTACTTTAGAAAGCAGTTTATTCGTTTTTTCGAGAATGCTGATTTTATAGCCAGGTTTTTTAACAGCCAGGTTAATGGCGGAAAAAAAGCCGGCAGCGCCACCTCCAATCACAATTATTTTTTTGCTGTTCATCAGGTCTTTATAGCGCGGATTATTTCCCGTTTTCCGGGCGGCCCACTGAGCGCTTCAACAAAAAAGCCGGTTTCCCTCAGCAAACGTTTAATTTGTCCTTTAGCACAAAACGTAACCAGGCAGGCATGCTGGTGCATAGAAGTGTATAAGCGTTGAAATATACCAGGAGCCCAGCAATTTGGACTTGTAACAGGGTCAAAAGCGTCGTAGTAAACTACCTGGAGGCCTTTCGGAAAATCTAAATCCAAAACGTCTTTGCGGTGTTTGGTTATTGAGAAATAGGGATGCGTCGATACTGCCTTTTCCCAGGCCGCGGATAAAATGAATTGTAAGTCCTCCGCTGCTGTTTTATCAGAAGCATAATTTAATGTTCCAAACAACTCCGGGGGTATCGGGTATTTTTCTACGGATGTATAGTCAATCGTTAATCCGGATTTCTTTGCTTCTTGTTGTGTAAGCCATGCGTTTAATCCCGTGCCAAAACCCATTTCAAAAACGCGGATGGAACTGCCGAAACTAGCAGCAGCTTGTTTAAGACCGCAGTCGATATAAATGTGGCGACTTTCCTGTAATGCACCAAAACGGGAATGGTAGGTGGCATTTAGGGTTGTATTTAAAAAAGTTATCGACCCATCAGCAGTGTATCGGGGCTCTAGTTTCATTTTTTATTTTTCGTTTTACCGTAAATTAAAAACAAAAGTACCGGCAATAGAAATATGTCGGCCAGTACAGCAATAATGATTGTAATACAGATTAAAAACCCAAAATAAAACACGCTTTGAAAATGACTTAACATTAAACTCATAAAGCCACCCATTAAAATAAACGTGGTTAAAATAATGGGTTTGCCAGTTTCAAAGTAGGTACGTTTAAAAGCATACATCAGAGTTTTCCCGTAACCCAGTTCAATTTTTAGTCGTGAAATAAAGTGGATGGTGTCGTCGGTGGCAATGCCAAATGCAATACTAAACACCAATGAAGTAGCCGCTTTTAATTCGATGCCGGCAAACCCCATGATACCGCCAATAATTGCAAGCGGGATGACATTTGGAATGATAAACACCAACACCATGCGCCAACTGCGATGTAAAAAAAATGTCAGGATCGCAATGACGATAATCGAAAATATAAATCCCTGAGCCATGTTGTTGACCATGTATTCGTTGTTTTTATCAACCAGGTGTGCGGCTCCCGTAATCCGAAATTCGAGAAGTGATTTGTTTATGTTTTTGTCGAGAAACGCATAAAGGTTTTGGTTGTGCTTACTCACTTCGATGCTACCGAGATCCTGTATCTTGGCACTAATGCGGGTGCTTCGGCCATCGCTGGCAATTAGTCTTTTTATCTCCCGGTTTTTCCTATTTCCCTTTAGTTGCTTTTGAATCACCCGGTAGCTCTCTTCGTCTGGGAAATCACCGGCGGCGCCTTCTCCGGAATTGATGTATACCGTTTTCACGAGATTGGAAGGCGACACCAAAAAGCCCGCCCGGTATTCCCTTTTAATAAACTCGTCTACCCGGTTCAATTGTTCCAACACCTCGTAGTCCCAAACGGTTTTGCCAGGGGCTTTTACGGTAACAATCAATTCCAGTGGCCTAACGCCGCTGTAATGCTCGTCAAAAAAGTTAAAGTCCTGTTTGATTTTTACTTTATCATCGAGGTCCTCCAATAAAATATTGTTTACCCGGATTTTAGACATCCCAATTACTGAGAGGAGTAAAATGAGAGCCGTTATTCCCAGGATCGTTTTCTGATGCCTGAAAATCCAGAAGAGCCCTCCACGCATCGCGTTGTAGGTTCTGTTATCTTTGCGGTGAACCTGTATCAGTTTTTTAGGGGTGAAAAAATAGAGTAAAGCCGGTAACAGTGTATAAGTTAAAATAAATGCGATAGTGACTCCGATGGAGGTATAAATTCCAAATTCCTTGATCGGTTTTATACTTGAAAATAAAAGGGATAAAAAACCCACCACGGTGGTTAATAAGGTTAAAAAGGTTGGGAATCCCACTTCTTTCAAAATCAGCGGGTAAATTTTCTCCCGGGGGGTTCCCGCCGAAAGCTCCTCAAAATACTTGGAGAAGAAATGCACCACATCACTCATTCCAGCAATAAAGATCATTGTTGGAAGCATAGAACTCATCAGATCAATGGGTTTTCCAAATAAATTCATAATCCCAAGTGTCCATATTACCGACGTAACAACGATAATAACCGGCACAATTACACCGTAGAAACTCCTGAAACTATACCAAAGAAAGATAACGACCACCAGGAATGAAAGAGCAAGAAAAAGCACAAATTCACGCTCGAGATTTCGCAAGTATACATTTTGCGCGAAAATCCTTCCTACGTAGTGTGTTGCGTCAAACTTGAACCCGTCGAGTGTTTTGGCAATGTTGTCGGCCAGAGCATCACTCTTTTTCTTTGAAAGAATATCGTCGGTTTTAATGTAGATGCTCAGTGATTTAGCGTCTTCCGGAAAAAACGATCCAACGTAAACGGGAGAGCGGTATATTTTGGCGCTGTCTTCTGCGTAGAGACTTTCGTCCTCAAAATGAAGTACTCTGGTTTGAAGTGGAATCAAACCGTCGAACGATAAATTTTTGAGATTTGTGGGCGAGCTTACGCGCTGGACATAATCCAAACTCGCCAATTTTTTACTAAGGCTATCTATTTTAAGTAAAAAGTCTTTATTGAAAATTCCAGATCGGTTTTCGACGGCAACAAGCGCAAATTCGTTGTCGTATTCAAAGGTCTTCCGGTAATTGTTATAAATTTCCAATTCGTGGTCTTCATTTGGGAAGAACGCCTCAAAATCATAATCAAAGGTAATGTTAAGAAGGCGAAAACAACAAAAAATGGAAAATCCAATAACAAAAACAAGTGTTAATAAATGATATGTTTTTGGTTGTCTAATAGCCGCCAAATTTACACAATTAACCGATCGGTACCCTATTCATTATTATTGAAACTATTTTGTGGGTTAATTAAATTAAGGCCGTCATTGGCAAAATCTTTTTTGGGAAATGACGGTTAGGCTTAAATAAATTTTAAACTTATCTTTGAGCTCCAAAAAAATGTTATTCAATTTAATCATCACCTAGTTTTATGCCTAAAGGAATTTATAAAGTACCGGTAGCGGCTAACGAGCCCATTAAAAGTTACGCATCAGGCAGTGCTGAGCGTAAAGAACTTCAAGCCATGTTAAAGGAGTTGAGAGGAAAAGAGATGGATATTCCCATGTACATTGGTGGGAAGGAAATACGGAGCGAAAACAAATCCCGTCTTGCGCCGCCACACGATCACAAACATACCTTAGGGTATTTTCATAAAAGCAATAAAAATCATGTAGAGCTGGCTATCAAGGAGGCTCTGGCTGCCAGAGAGAAATGGGCGGCTCTGAGCTGGGAACACCGCGCCAGTATTTTCCTAAAAGCGGCTGAGTTAATAGCCGGGCCTTTCAGAGCTAAATTAAATGCTGCCACCATGCTCGGTCAAAGTAAAAATGCGTTTCAGGCCGAGATTGACAGCGCATGTGAGATTATTGACTTCCTTAGGTTTAATGTACAATACATGACCGAAATATACTCGGAGCAGCCAATTTCGGGGCCAGGTGTATGGAATCGATTGGAATGGAGACCTCTCGAAGGATTTGTTTATGCGCTCACGCCATTCAATTTTACGGCGATCGCAGGGAACCTCCCTTCGAGTTGTGCCATGATGGGTAACGTTGTGGTCTGGAAACCAAGCAACACACAAGTTTATAGCGCTAACGTGTTAATGGAAGTGTTTAAAACTGCCGGTGTACCTGACGGAGTCATCAATCTCATTTACCCAAGTGGTCCTGACGCCGCGGATGTAGTTTTTAACCATAAGGATTTTGCCGGAATTCATTTCACCGGAAGCACGGAAGTTTTTCAAAACATCTGGCAAACAATTGGAAATAATATCCACAAATACAGATCCTACCCACGAATTGTTGGTGAAACGGGAGGAAAGGACTTCATTATGGCTCACGCCTCTGCCGACGCAAAAGCGCTTGCTGTGGCTATCTCGCGTGGCGCATTCGAGTATCAGGGGCAGAAATGTTCTGCGGCTTCAAGGGCTTATATTCCATCCAACCTTTGGGAAGAAGTAAAATCGTATGTGCTGGATGACTTGAAGTCAATGAAAATGGGGGCTACCGAAGACTTTACCAATTTTATCAACGCTGTGATTGACGAAAAAAGTTTTGATAAATTGGCGAAATACATTGATGATGCAAAGAAAAACCCGGCAGTGCAAATAATAGCCGGGGGTACTTACGATAAAAGTAAAGGGTATTTTATAGCACCAACAATTATTGTCGCAAGCGATCCTAACTATGTTACTATGTGCGAAGAATTGTTTGGGCCTGTGCTTACCATTTATGTTTACGACGAAAGTAAGTTTGAAGAAACGCTTGCACTGGTGGATTCCACTTCCATTTATGCCTTAACCGGTGCGGTGTTTGCGCAAGACCGTTACGCCGTTGAGCTTGCCACTCAAAAATTAAGTAATGCGGCCGGAAATTTTTATATTAATGATAAATGCACGGGAGCCGTAGTTGGTCAACAACCATTTGGCGGCGCTCGTGGCAGCGGAACAAACGATAAGGCAGGATCTAAAATAAATCTCCTTCGTTGGGTAAGCCCGCGGACAATAAAAGAAACGTTAGTGCCACCAACGGATTACAGGTACCCATTTTTGCAAGCGGATTAATTTCATGAAAGCCTCCAACTACGGAGGCTTTTTTTATGTCGGGTGTCATTCAAAAAAATCAGTGTTAAATTTGCTAAATTGAATTATTTTTCACCTCAAAAACCCTTGCTTTTACAGCATATTATTTGGGGCTGATGGATTAAAATCTTAAATTAGGGTTTTATAAAATAACAATAACATAACACATCAAAAATGAAACTAAATTTAAAAAGCCTGTCCCTGGCAATGCTATTTGTAACGGGTTTGCAGGCCCAGAACAACTCCCAGGAACGTTTACCAAACAGGGGTTGCGGTACGCAAGTTCCACCGGCAGAATGGGATGCCTGGTTTAATCAAAAAGTAGAGGAGTATAAACAAGGTTTAACAACTGCGAAAACGCAATCTACCACTTATACCATTCCGGTTGTTGTTCACGTTATTTACGGATCAACCAACACGGCCGTAGGATCTTATCCAAATATTTCGCAAGCTCAGGTTAATTCGCAGATCACTGTACTTAACAATGATTTTGCTGGCATGGGATTAAATGTCGGCAACCTAGCAGCTACTGCTTTTTCGGCGGTTGGAGCAGCTGATTGTAGCATCTCTTTTTGCCTTGCGCAGTTAGATCCAAATGGAAATTTCTTAACAGAACCAGGTATTGATCGTGTAAGTTACGTTGCAAATGGATGGAATAACCCAGCGTCAGCGAGTTATAATACTTCAACCACCTTTCAAAACTATTTTAATTCGACCATAAAACCAGCCACTATTTGGGACCCAACTAGGTATTTTAATATTTGGGTGTCGGATGTTAATTCTGGGGCTCAGTTATTAGGCTATGCTACTTTTCCGATAAATACTGGTTTAAGCGGAATTACAGGGAGCGGTGGCGCTAATACCGATGGTGTTTGGGTCTGGGCGAAAGCGTTTGGAAATACCGGCACTGTACAATCCCCTTATAATCTAGGACGCACGGCTACCCACGAAGTGGGCCATTGGGTTGGTTTAAGGCATATTGGCGGTGATGGAAACGGAAATCAATCCGGTGACTGCAACGCTACGGATTATTGCGCTGATACCCCGCCTCAAAAAGGTGGTTATAGTTTCGGCGCATACGGACAGAATTTTGGTAATCCGACCTATCCGTTGTATGCCACCGGGCCGAACTCCTGTGCCTCGGCGCCAAATGGTTGTATGTTTATGAATTTTATGGATTATGTGGATGATCCTGCCTGTTATATGTTTACGCCTGACCAAAGTGCACGAATGAATACCGCTATGATTAATGGAACATACCGCAAATACCTTACCGCAAGTTCGGCTACTATGTGCGGATTAGCTGCAACTTTACCACAGGCGGTGTTTACTGTAACAAATACTACTTGCGAAGGAGGTAGCGTTGAAGTGACCAATCAATCTACCGGAACCCCACCGCCAAGTTACATCTGGTCAGTTTTACCAAATGCAGCTGGGGTAAGTTATAACCCGAACAATGCCGCTCCAAACCCAACCATTACATTTGCTTTGGTTGGCAGCTACACTGTTGTGGTAAATGCGACCAATGCCGCTGGAACAACAACCTATTCCAGCCCGGTGGATGTGGTAGAATGCAGCAGTGGTGTTGGAATAGCTAAAATATCGGCTTTCCAGAACAGTATAAACATGGCTCCAAATCCAACTTCAGGTTTTGTTGAGATAAGCACTTCAATGCCGGGTATACAACATGTTAAAATTGAGTTACATAACTATTTAGGACAGGTTTTAACAACAACAAGTTATAACCCATCTTCAACTCCTAAATATATCCTTGATCTGTCAGATTATTCAAATGGGGTGTATTTTGTGACACTTCAAAGTGGTGCAGATAAAGCCGTTAAACGCTTGATAGTGAATAAGTAAAATCCTAATATGTATTAATACAAAACCCCAGCTTCATTTAGAAGTTGGGGTTTTTGTTTGTAAAACAAACGAATAATTTACTGAGGTTTATAATATTTTTTAGCTTCCGGCATAAATGCTTTCAGATCTTTTATGCGGGTTTCATCACTCGGGTGAGTACTAAGTAATTCGGGTGGTTTCTGCCCTCCGGCAGAGTTTGCCATTCTTTGCCAAAAAGCTACCGCAGCCTCAGGATCATAACCTGCCATCGCGGCAAAAATAAGACCCATTTTGTCCGCCTCGCTTTCGTGACTTCTGCTATATTTTAAGGTACCTAAAGTCGTAGATACACCATAAGCCTGTTGAAACAACTGTTGGGTTAAAGCGGGTTTTTGAGATAAAGCGACTGATAATGCGGCGCCACCAAATTGTACCAACAATCCTTGACTCATCCGTTGATTACCGTGCCGTGCAATGGCATGCGCTATTTCATGACCCATAACAACGGCAAGGCTTTGTTCATCCTGGGTAACAGGTAAAAGACCTGTATAAACTACCACCTTGCCTCCTGGCATACACCAGGCATTCACCGTATTTTCATCCACCACGTTAAACTCCCACGCAAATCCTTGTAAATCAGCAGTAGCCTTTTTATCCTTATAAAATTGTTCAACGGCTTTTTGAATTCTGGTACCACAATTTTTTACAAGTTGCACTCTCTGGTCACTATCGGGCAGGGGTGGGTTTTCCGATAGAAACTTTCCATATTCTGTGAGGCTCATGGTGATCATTTCGCTTTCGGGCATAAGGGTCATGTTGCGCTTGCCTGTTACAGCATTTTTATGACACCCGAAAAGGAGAGCGGAGAGTGTTATTGCCGATAGGATAATCTTTTTCATAAAATTTGGGGATCGGTTTATATTGGTTATTACTCTGGTGACAATAAAACAGGGGTTTGTTACATGAAATTATTCGTAGCTTCCCATAAAGATCTCTTTAACTCTCAATCGTTGCTGAAAGCCCCCTGTCTAAAAGCGCTTCACAAAGTGGTTTGAGTGCCTTAAACGTTCCGTTCTTCACAGCACATTTTCCGGTATAATGCACCAGATAGGTACATTGCTCCGCCTGAAGCGTGTCATGCTTACAAACTTTGATAAGAGATTCCGTCACAAAATCGAATGTATTTATATCATCGTTGTAAAGAACAAGGGATTTTTCAGATTCTTTTTTCGTTTCAATTTCTGTCAGCTCCTGCTCTAAAACATCGGGCTCGTTAAAATTAGCCATTCGTATTTTCATCACGCTCATAGGCTACAAAATTATTAAAAAACCCCGGATCAGAGAATAACCTAACCGGGGTTTGATTTAAAAAATAGTTAACCAGGTAAAAAATTTTAAAACCATGGTTCCATTAAGCTTTATCCTCTTTTTTACTTTTTTTCGTTTTTGGTTTGTGGGTTGATACGATTACTTCGTCTTTTTCCTTATCGTAATCTACCTCAATCTCATCTCCTTCGGCCAGGTTACTTTTGATGATCTCTTCAGCCATAGGATCTTCCAGGTATTTTTGAATGGCTCGTTTAAGAGGTCTGGCACCATAATTGGCATCGTACCCTTTTTCAACAATATAATCTTTGGCGGCATCTGAAATTTTGATGTTATATCCGAGGCCATTTACCCTTCCAAATAGGTGAGCTAATTCAATATCAATAATTTTGTGGATGTCTTCCCTTTGAAGGGAGTTAAACATCACCACATCATCAATACGGTTCAGGAATTCAGGAGCAAATGCTTTTTTAAGCGCGCTTTCAATCACCCCTTTTGAGGCGGTGTCTTCGCCGTCTTTTCTTGCCTGCGTACCAAAACCAACGCCCGTTCCAAAATCTTTTAATTGTCTTGCCCCGATGTTGGAAGTCATAATAATGATTGTGTTTTTGAAGTCGACTTTTCTACCAAGACTGTCGGTCAGTTGCCCATCATCTAACACCTGTAACAACATATTGAATACATCCGGGTGAGCTTTTTCGATCTCATCCAAAAGCACCACAGAATAAGGTCTGCGGCGCACTTTCTCAGTTAACTGGCCCCCTTCTTCATATCCAACATATCCCGGAGGCGCACCAATTAAGCGGGTAGTAGCAAATTTTTCCATGTATTCACTCATGTCAATTCGAATGAGAGCATCTTCACTGTCAAATAAGT
>Ga0075163_10004632_pt1 | contig 18421 bp, 7 predicted proteins | sample JI1023141ADNA_FD_71478 | JGI IMG/M metagenome (GOLD analysis project Ga0075163, IMG submission 71478) | Wastewater effluent complex algal communities from Wisconsin, to seasonally profile nutrient transformation and Carbon sequestration -... | ecosystem: Engineered > WWTP > Effluent > Algae...
TCGCTGCTCGAGATGGCTCTCGACACTTGCAAGGAGGTTCGGGCGACGAGTCGGACGGCTGCCAAGATGTATCCGGCAATCGAGCAGGCACTGGGAAGCTTGCGAGCAGAGGCGGAGGGCAAAGGGAAGCGCAAGATCGACGCCGCTGGGAAGTAGGGTAGGCAATCGGGCGGATCGGCACCGTGGCCGCCATCAACGATCGTGGCGCTGTGACTGTCATCAACGACGCGAGGGTCAGCAGTATCACGGACAGCCGACATTCAGGAGCGAGAGCGAGATTTCGGCTACTCGGCCGTCTCGGACTTCATCTCCAATCCTCAACCTGCAATCCGCTGACTCGTTTGAACTCGCCAACATTCGATGTAACCACCACCAACCCACGCGCCAGCCCTGTGCCAGCTATCAGGACATCGTAAGCGCCGATTGGCTGACCCTGGGTCTTGAGCGCCGCACGAATTGCTGCGGCTGCCTGTGCATCAGCTTCATCAAACGGCAGCGTGGCGATGGTTGAAAAAAACGCGTCCAGTATTGGTGCCAGCTTCTTTGCGCGCTCGGTGTTGAGCGCCAGGCCGTAATCAACCTCCATGCGCGTAAGCGCAGATACGCCAATCAGATTCGGCGGTGTGGCTTTGACGCGCGCCAAGACGCTGGGTTGGCCTTTGACGAAATCAGAGACCGTGCAGGTGTCGAGCAGATACTTCATGCCAGTGGGTCAGCTGCCGGCGGCTTGAGGCGGTCCCTGCCTGCTTCAAATAGCGGCATGTCGGCCATACCCTTGAAGGCAAGTAGTTCAGCCGGCCATTGGGGTTTGCCGCGCCTCTTCAGCCACTCGCTCACTGCCTGGCGAACCAGCGCATTCCGGCTTTCGCCAACCTTTTTGGCAACTTCGTTGAGTTGCTGACCAGTTTCGTCGTCAAGGTAGATGTTGAAGTTCATGATTACGGCCTCCATACGCATAACTGCTTTATATGTTATACGAAGGGGGTTCGAATTGGAAGGTGTCCGAGTGTGATTGCGTAACCACGAGTATGGAGTAGCAATCCTGACAGGCCGGTTGACAGCCGAAATTCAGGCGGGGATTCAAGGTGAACTTGGTTCAATGGCCACTTACGAGAAATAGCGCTGGTCCAGTGTCCGCAATGGAGGCGCGATGGGATGGCTGCTACCGGGCATTCCCTTAGTGATGGCGGCCTATAGCTATGGCCAGTTCGTGCGGGAAATCCGGAAATACACCTTCGTGGCGCAGAGCCCGATCCGACACAGCCTCGGGGTGCGCGTCCTGTGGACCGTTCTGGTGGGGCTCGCCGTCTGGATGATTGTGCCGTTGCCGATGCCCTCGCTGCTGCCACCCTTGTTGATCGTCTCGATCTCGTACGCGCTTTGGCTGTGGGTGAGCAATTTGCAGAAGCGGCTTTGAAGGGTGTGCCGTTCTTCGGGAACTATGGTTGTGGTGTGACGGCTGGTCGAAGGTGGCGCGTCGTGCTGCGTCGACCACGACTTGGTCATTGTCTTCGCGAAGAAACGGGACTTCTGAACGGCCGCTGCCACCTTTCAAGGGGACATTTGGCGGTGTAGCCTCAGGGGCACGTTCTCGGCCAGAGCGGCCGTTGGCGGCACATGACGCGGATGGCCGGTATGGATTCCTTACCGGACCTACGGCGGAAGATCGCGCCGAACGGTCATCGCAGTTGCGTCCGCCCCGGATCACGAAAGAAGAAGCGAGTTGCGAAACGGTGGGTAGAGGTCGCGCAAATTTTTGGGGGCTTGACAGCGCAACACTTCTCGCTGGATCAAGGCTCTGACGGGATTCGGCTTCATCCCCGCAGCCGCTTGATTCACGACGACCCATTTACATGACCGCCGCCGGTCAGGCCTTCGTGCGTCTTCAACGCGGCTTCTTTCACAGTAACTGGGTGCGAAAAGACCCATAGAAGTGCGCCGCCATCGACTGCTACCCCCGCACGCTTCCCGGTAGGCACGCGGCAGGTTGGATTACGGCGCATTTGCGACCGTCTGCCCGCAAGACTCATCGCCTCCGACGCGGTTCAGCCTCGATTCCTCTGTTGGGGACACCGCATGAGGACCAAGTGCGCGCCGCTAAGAGGCTTTTCGGAGCGATGACGGGCAACAGAAATGGTACTGAGGCGCAGTCAGAAAAACCGGCTGCAATCCTTGCCAAGGATGGTTTTCAGTTTTTCGCCTGATGACCAAACTGAGGAATCTAGGTTCAACATTCTGTCATCGGTCATGACTTGAGCGGAGCGCGTCCTTTTCACGATGAACCACTGAAAGTCTTATTGCTCACTCACTTTCGTTGGGCAATAACACCTCAAGACACGCGTCTGATCCCCGCGTTTTCGACGTTCGTCAAAGTCTTCTTTTATGGTGCATGCGATAGTTCGCGCTACCGTTAAGAGTCTTGATGGGTCCGTAATGACCCATCAAAAAAGAGCGCTCACGCCAGACTAATGGATTGTTATTCAACAATCTTTGCCATAAAAGCCCGCTTATATGCTGGGTCAAAATTGACCCATGCCGGCGACTAATAACTGCGATAGCTACTGCGTTTAAACGTTTTGAAGATTATGGCACGGTACGTGCTTGCAGAGCTCGCATCGCCACAATGGTGCTCTACGGAAATCACCCTAGATTTCCTCGGGCGCAAACCTGAAAATGCCGCCTGGCCACCCATGTTTATCCGTTATCGAAGCTGCTTCTTGCCGCCAATGAATTCATCAGTTTTATGTTGGGGATGAATCTGGCTCGGACGTCAAAACACTGATCGGGAGACCAATGTGGAACTGGATGCAAGGAACCTCAGAAAAATCGATGGTGGGTCAGTGGTCCTTGGCGAGACCGCTGTGTGGGGCAGTCCGTCGTGGCCAACCGGCCAATGGAGCGGACAATTCAATGGTGTGCTGGCGATCACCTCGCCGACTATGCATTTCGCTGGGTCGTGCATCCGGTCCATTTCCCTGCAAGCGAAAACCGCCGAAATAGAAATCGCCTTCTCCTCGCCGGTCCCAAAATACCGGAATCAAGGCGAACTCAGCCTCCGTTTGTCATTCAGCGATTCTGCGAAGATCTGGCAGATCCAGCTTGGTGCGGAATGGGACAGCTGGATATGGGGGAAGGTGAGCGAATACCCGGGTGCCGTCAATGACTGGTGCGTCAAGGGTGGCAAGAATGGGGCGACACCGTGGCTAAGGAGTGCGGACTTCCCGCTGGGCAAGGACGGGCTGCAAATTGCCGAAGCAAAAAACCCCGCAGACGAGAGATGGCCGAACGCAACCCACGCAGGTGTAGGCCTGTTTGCCGACGAGAAGGGGCGCGTCTCGGTAGTTATCTTGCCCAAGGGCTCTTTCGAGAACCGAGGATACATCCCGTTCACAGGTCTTGGACTTGACGGACTGGTTGCGGACACCGCGCCGCTCGGCGGGGATAGACACAATCAACCGCCGCCGGGGAGGAGTCCGAGCTGGATCCTTGCTCCCGCCATTCTTTCCTTGGCGTTATCTGACGCCGACGCCGTGTCGTCGAGTTGGCGGACGATGGTCTTCTGGAGTCCCCTCTACCCGGGGCGACAAAGCCAGAAAGATCGGCTGCTTGCCTCCAGGCTGATCGACCTGGCCTGGAACCAGCTGGTGCGCCGCCTATTGCAGGCACGGCGCACCGATCGTGGTGCTCAGCCCTGGTTGCCCTTGCCGACGCTGCGCCTAGCGAAAGACGAGGAGGACTTTACACCGTTACTTACGTTCGAGACACCCAGCGGTAGCTCACAGGCCGCACGTCTTAGGCAGGTTTACCTGCTTCCCGAGAGAAAAACAGGTCTCCTCGCCAGCTTCAATTGGCAGGCTGATGCCATCCTCAGACCTTGGGTTGCTGCCGGTGCGGAAGTTCGTCAGCCGGACGCTATCCGAGGTGCTGGTCTCACGCTGCACCTTGAGCTCGAAGACGCACTACGGCCGTGGAACACTGAAAACTCGTTCATTGCGCCTCTCCTCAAGAGCGTCGGCAACTCCTCTTCCGATCCTTCGCTACGCGCGGAGTGGCGGTTTAAAGTCCTCTCGGTAGGAGAGGACGGGCCTAGCGATCGACCCTGGATCACCCTGGGATCGCTGGAATTTCAGCAGGCGGGCACACAGGGCCCCACAAGCGAGCTGAACTGCTTCATTCGGGGTGAATGGACGCGGGATCGACGCGATCTGTACCCGGAAATAGAGCTCGTCGTAGATGGCATCGTGCGCGTATCGGCTTCGGCCGACGCGGGGGCACGCAACCTCAATGCCGAGTTTGACGTCGCCACTCACCAGGAAGAGACGCTGCATCGCGATACGGAACCTCTGCGACACGCGCTGCAAGAAAACGGTCGCAGTTGCTCGCTGACGATCCGGCACCGCAGCGTACCGGGCAGGAATACGGTCGTGGAGATGCAGGTGCGTTCCCTCGAGCGACAGCCCCTTGGCAGCGACGCCTTGTACTTTCAGGCACGTCCTTTCGTGGTCGCGAGGGTGCGTCCCATCGACATTGAAGACCAGGCTGGTGAGCTGATCGCCGTCTGGCGTAGCGACGATGCCGATGGCGTGCAATGGCGTGTGCCCGACGCGACGCTTTCGTTCGTCCTGCCCCCCCAGGCAGTTGGCGAGGAAATGGAGCGCGGCAATCGGTTCTGGATCGGCGGCAAGCCGGACATCCATCCGGAAAGTCCCCTCAAGCCGTACATCCGTCCGGAAAGTCCCCTGCGTTACCGGTTTGCGCCGCCGACCCGCATCGACGTGCAACCCTCGCTGCTGGCGCGTCGCTACAACAAGAACCCGAACAACCTGACCGATGCCCTGCAAGACGCGAAGGTCCAGTCGTTTACCACTGAAATGGTTTATCCGGTCGAGACCCGCTTCAAGGTCTCCGAGTTCGGCGAACCCGATTTGCGTATCGCCGAGACAGCCGCTTTTCTGGGCCACCCGGCGGTCAACCTGCCGTTGTCCGAGCCGCTTGCCGAAGGCGACGATAAACGCCGCTGGGCCACGTCGATCCTGGCCAGCGAGGTGGCCGCCTGGGCAGTGCTGCGCCGGCCCGAGCAGTGGGACGTTTTCGAAGGAGACTACCGCAGCTTGCGTGCCGCACACAGCGCAGCACGAGCCAACTTCGCCGCACGCCTCGGCCAGTTCCACGTTTATGACCGATGGCGCAAGGACGGCGGTCTCCGCCTGACGGAAGGTTTGAGCTTCCGTATCCGCGATACAAACCACGGTGCGCCACCGCTGCTCAACCCCTTGCCGAATGGCGGCGGCGGAACCCCGCCGCAAAAAGTGGACTTGTTGGAAAGCCAGAAATCCGAGATCGCCCCTTTCCTCAAAAAAGGAGGAGAGTGGGGCCAGGATAGTGACGGCGCCCTGCGCGCCGGTGTGCTGCACACCATCGAGTTTGCGTCGGAACTGGTCGGCATACTGCGGACACCGACCAGTGACCGTGGCAGTATCGATGCGCTGGCCTTCACGGCCCTGGGTGCGTCCGGCCAGCTTGCCGCATCGTTCGATGAAGGCCGCACGACCTTCACCATCGATACCCAGCATGGTCAGCTTTCGCGGCTGATCAAAGTGCGCATCGGCCGTGTCGCACTGCTCTGGAACCGCGCCAAGCACGTCGTCGTGTACGAGCGGACAACCGTGCCCAGCGAACAATTCCGGGAGGAACAGGAGCACACGCCTGACGACCCGCTCGAGCGGAGCTCACTCGGGTGGCCGATCCTGCGCAAGACCGAGGAATACATCGAGCCGATTGACGTGATCCGCAACTTCGACAGCGAAGCGCAGAAAGGCCTCAGTTTCAGTGGCTGCGTCGAATCAAGCGAGTTCGTCAGCCGGCGCATTTACGTCAACGGCGCCTGGGGCCGCGACCTCGGCCATGGCTACGAGCTGCCGCTGTGGGACCGCAGCGACGCCTCGGGCTTCTACCCCAAGCCGCAGATGGCGCTGCGCACGCACGCCGGTGGCGGTAACACCTCGCGCTGCTGGCTTGACGAGCCCGAACACCTGTATTTCTATTCGAACGCCGAGAAGTCGGCCGGCAACGACCCGGACCGCTGGGATTCAAAGCTGGCGGTTGACTGCCCCGTCGGCCTGGCACGCCTGCCGATACTGACCGGCGATGGTCTGAAGCCGGACGCCTACCTGGACAAAGCAGCGATGCCCATACCGCAAATCGGCGCCACCCGCCGCCCGCGTTTTGACCTGGCCATAGTCAGTGACGGCAAGATCAACCTGCAGCACGGCCGCGGCGATAGCGAAATGCTGGTGGCGCTGAACATGGTCTCAATGTCGCGTACCGACGAGGCTGCTGCCATCACCAGCGACGAGCTCAGGGAAGGCGGCCACGGCGGCCTCATGGACGGCGCCAATCTGGCAGCTCAGTTTTCTTCCGTCGATCAGCGCGTGCGCACGCTGATCGAACGGCTGCCCAGGAAGATCCTCGAATCCGGTCTCGACTGCGGCACGCTGAAGATCCGGCTCAAAGGCGAGGTGGAGACGCTATTTGCCGACCTGAAAAACGACCTCCGTAAGGACACCAGCGGATTAAACCTCGATCACAAAATGCTATCAGAATGGGGCAGCGCGGTCACGAAGAACATGCTACGTGCGGTCGAAGGGTGGGAAGACGGCGCCACGGCGGCAATCGAACTGGCGTTCAAAGGATTTTCCGACGACCTCAAACAGCTGGAGGATGCAGCGTTACGGGTAAGCGAGAGCGAGCGCGGCAAGCTCCTGTTGGTCGTCCGCACCAGGGTCGTCTCATTCGTCACGGATTCGACGGCCGCCATTGGGAGCGCGTCCACGCTGCTCACCAACAGAAAGAACGCCTTGCACTGGGAGAAGGAATCCGTCGACGACGTGCTCGGGGCGGTAGGTACGCTTGAGTCACGGGTCGACGCGCTCGCGACACCTCTTGACGCACAGGCACTCGAGCACATTTCCACGCAGGCAAACACCCTGCGCCAGCTTCTCGACCAGGGACGCAAGACCCCTGTTCTGGCGCCGGTCGCCGTCAAGGCGTCGGACGTGCTGGTCCAGATGGAGAAGACGGTCAGTGGCGCAGAAAAATGGGCGCAAGCGTCGAGCGAGGAGTTGAAAAAGAAGCTGGTCACGTTGGTGGGGTCGCTGGCCTGCACCATCAAGGGCGTGGTTGCGAGTTTGGCCGCAAGCAAGACGAAAGCCGATGAAGCGGTAAAGGGTCTCGAGACTCAGTCGAACGCCTGGGAGAGTACCGGGACAAACCTGATTGCGCTCATCGATGCTGCCGGCAGTACACAAGCACTGCGCGACGCGCTGCGTGAATGTGCGAGCGAAGTCGAGGCACGACTGGCCAACAGTGAAAAAGCCTTGTTGGTGAGCCTCAAGAAGGACCTGATGGCGGTGCGTGACGAACTGACCAACACGTCCGGAGCGCTGACTACCGAACTGACAAAGCTGGTCACTGGTGTCGCTGATCTCGCTTTGGTGGCGCGTGAAGGGGCGGCGACCTGGCTGGCAAAATCGGAAGGCGAGATGCTCGGGCTGATCTCCGGACTCAACTGCGAGAACCTTGACAAGTTACTGGGCGAACTCGAGAGCAAGCTGAAGACGGTCGAGGCGAATGTTCGCGAGCGCGTAAGCGGCGCTCTCGGCGCGATTGCGGACGAGGCTACCGGTCAGCGGTTGGCTGCTCTCGAGGGGATGGCATCCAGGGTCGGCAAAGGGATCAAGCTCGCCAAGGCGATCGGCGAGCTACCGGAACTACCGACGCTGCGTTTCAATGCCGCTCGCGCGGAGTATGTTTTTGACGACCTCACGAAGCAGATCGATACCTCACCCTTCGCCGCCCACCTGCGTGAAATCGACTCCGGCCTCAAGGAACTGGGGCTGGCGATACCGACTCGCCAGTTGATCGACCAGATCGTTCCGGAGGGTCTGGAGGGAATGGATTTCTCCCGCGTCTTCAAAAATCTCGGCGGGATGGACTTCCAGGACTTCTTCAAGCGCTTTCGCCTGCCCAAGCTCGGCAGCGACAAGATCAAGATCACGCACGGCCTGGACAAGGCGACGCGCGCAGCCTGGGTCAAGACCGCGGTCAACGCCGATTTCCCCGAAGAGCAGGCGCTGTTCGAGTTCTCGAGCATGGCCGTGCGTGTGGCAAAGATGCAACTGCGCGCCACCAACGACGTGCGTGTGTCGGCGGATGGGCAGAACCGCTCGATTACCGACGGTCGCTTTACCGGCGATTGGGGTCTCGATTTCGGCGGTACGCGCATGGCCACCTTCAAGGAGGTGACGGTGAGCTTCGATGGTTCCGGCTTCGACTTCGACGTTTCGCCCGACAAAGTGGAGCTGCATCCGTCGCTCAAGTTCATCCAGGAGTACGCCAAGCAGTTTCAGGACAAGCTTCCGCCGGCGGTCCAGGTGGAGAGGGACGCACGCGGCAGGCCCGTGGGCGCGCGCGCCAGCTTTTCGACGGTGGTCGACAACTTGCCGCCGATCCCGCCGGTGACCATCGGCCCGATCGCGATCTCATCCGGACTGGGCCTGCGCATGAATACGGACGGGGTCTTCGAGATCTCGACACACGCCTCGCTAGGCTCGAAAACGGCGCCGATTTTCGTTCAGTTCGGTTACCTGGGCGGCGGCTTGTGGCTCGAAGCGGCCGCCACCGCCAGGGGCAGCAACATCGTTCCGCGCGTCAGCCTTGGGCTGGCGCTCGGTTCGATGCGGGCATTCACGCTGGCAGGCGTGGCCCGCGGCTCGTACGCGCTCCTGCTCTTTGCCTACGCCGAGATCGACGACACGGGAGGCTCGCTACGTGCCGGCCTGTCGATTACCGGCAGCGCACGCATTCTGGGCGTCGCCAATGCCTCGCTGGCGTTGCTGCTGGAAGTGGAACATCACACGGGGAGCGGCACCACGGCGCGTGGTTCGCTCCATGTGGAGATCGAAATCTGCTGGTGCTACACGCTGCGCGTGCATGCCGCGGCCGAACACAAGCTTTGACGGGAGAGCAAAATGAAGCAGACAGGGTGGGCCATCCAGATCACGCGCTGCGCATACCTCGACGACCCGCAGGACAAGACGACCGAACATTACGCCGTTAACCTGGCCATGCCGTGGTCGGCCGACGACACGGCCGACAGTCTGGTCGATGGCAAGGGGCCGCAGACACCGGTACTGGCGCCGGTCAGCAAAGAACTGCTGCCCTGGCACTGGACCGGGACCCAATGGCACGTCTTTGCACGCTCGGGGGCGGCTGGACCCTGGAAGTTCGTTTTCAACGCCGGCCCGCTGAAACCGGGGACGGGCTTCGCGTTGCCAAAGCCTGCAACCGAGCTGATCGGCAAAGAGATTCTTGACAAGACGGCTGACTGCAGATTCAAGTTCTCGTTGATGCCCGAAGAGATGGACCCGCAGGGCGAAAAGAAACGCAGCCTGCCACATGCCCTGGCGCCGTTGACGCACTGGCCGGCCGTGGTATCGAACAATTCGCTTGCGATGGCCGGTTTCCTGGCTCTTGATACGGCTGAGTTGGACAAGCTGGGCAGGCCGGAAGAACTCGAAATCGTCTGCTTTCCCAAGTTCCAGGTAGATGGTGACAATCCAGGGTTGCGCACCCCCAACAAGACGCCGCAAGATCATACGGGCCCGGGCTGTGTGGTCGCCAGCTACTCGAACGACATCGAGCTGCACATGGCTTGCCGGGCAGTCAAGCGCAACGTTCCCGCGTGGCAGACGCCCTGGCTCGAAGAGAAAACATTGGCAGCGCTCAAACTCAAACCGAGTGCGGAACAGGGTGACCGATCGGTCGCCACGGTGCGCTCCCTGGCGGCACGCCAGCTTGCACCTCTCGCCGTTCTCATGCGGGCGGTCGCCAAGCTCGTCACCACAACCGCCAGCCAGGGCGATCCACAGCCCGCCACGCCGGAGAGCAGTTTCGTCAGGCGATTTGCGACGGAGCCAGCTCTGCGCGTCAAGTGGAACCAGGTGCTCTGGGGGTTCACCGGCGCGGGCCAGGAGCCGTCGTATTCGGGGGCGGGCGGTAGCAGGCGGGAGCCGCACGTCCTGCATCGCCTGGTGCCACCGGAGCAAGCGAAAGCCTTGCTCGGCATACTCCAGGATCCGAGCCGCAAGCGGCTCGAGGCGGCATTGCAGACGTTGGCCAAGCGTCAGCCGACAGACAACTGGTCTGTCGCCGACCAGTACTTCTGGGGAGGCGTCGAGACGAGCCTCAACGAATTGCACGACCCCTCCTCAGCCGAGGCAGACACGGCGAAGGGCCTGCGCTATCTGCGCACGTGGCTGGAGGTCGCGCACGCCTTGCACGAGTCGGAAAGGGTTCGGCAGTTCATGGCGCCGTGGCTGGTCGCGCGCATGGATGGTGCTTGGCAGGGCCCGCAACCCGATTCGCTCTCACGTGTGGATCTGGAGAAGATGCGGATCACGGGTGTTGCGGTCGACGCGTCGGTGCTCGGCTTGCTCCAGAAGTCCCAGATATCGCTATGGGACAGTCTGGCCGACCCGGACAGCATGACTGTCGAGGGGATCACAATGCTGCTGATGAATGACCCTTCACCGCTCAAGCCGCTGCTGACGGAACTGCCCGGCGCCGCCGACGCGGTCGAGAAGATTGCCAGTGGCTTCGTCAGGGCGCTAAAGAGCAGTGCCAGCGCGGCAACACCGCGACCGCGTGACCCGGGCCTGCGCTTGCATTTTGAATCGGGCGACCCCGGTGCCGGATTCGACCAGAGCGTGCGCGGCTACGCACTCGCCCTGTGCGCCTTCGTCAAGCACGCGGACAACACCTGGTCGGCTGACCATGCTCGAGCGCAGTGGATCACGGATACGGCGGTTTCGATCTGGGACCGAGGAACTCCGCCTCTCCCCCCCGCGTCTTGGCTCCGTGACCACGACGGGGACGACGGGAAACTTGTCTGGACGCATGAGACCGTAGGCTCCACGCTGCAGGATGGCATCCGCACGACCCAGATCGAGTATCAGGGGCGACCCGCGTGCGCGATGCTGGCCAATGCCAAAGGCGAGTTGTTGGACAAGGACCTGGGCAACGGTGACGCCGACGGCTCTGACACCATCGACTTCCTCTGGCACGCGGACGCTGGTGTCGCCGGTGGCCGCGAGTTGCCGCTGCTTGGCTATGGACTGCATTACCGGGCCGTCAGCACCTGCATCGACAATGCGGGCGGCGTGGTGAATCGGCAGTTCCGGGAGAGCGCCGACCTATGTGCGCAACTGAAGGAGCCGACCAACGTCTTTGCCGCGACTCCGGTGGAGCCGCAATGGCAGTACCGATCGGCCGTGCCTCCCGGTGCCCCGGCAATAGTTGGGACGTCGCTGAACGACGCCGCCTTTGAGTTGAGCGAGGATACCAAGGCCCACGCACACCAGATTCACTTGCACCAGAGCGCCGAAAAAGCACGGAAGGAAGTCTCGCCAGAGCCCGAACAGTCCGATGCACCCGTCGCGAAGGTTGCCTTGATTGCGCACGACCAGAAGGTCGGGGGCAAAGACCTCTTTTCCGGTATCGCACCCAGAGAACACACGCTGAGGCTTGAGCCGCCGGCGTCCAGTGCCGAGTTCGTCGAACGCTGGCTCAATACCGATATCGTCCTGCGCGAGCGCCAGCAAGAACAGCCTGATGTTTATCTGCTCGGTTCGCTATCGGATCCCAACTTCGCGAGCAGCCGGTTCACAACGGCGGCCTTGATCGATTTTCGCAACCAGCGAGTAGAGGCGATAGAACTCAAGAAGGCGAAGGCTTCGTACCACCCGGCTGTTGCCGCCTTGGGCGTGGCCGTCTGGGAAGATGGCAAGGAGGAAGCGATCAAGGCGCTAGTCTGTCCGATCGAGCGAACTGAAATAGACTTGATGAACACCTTGCAACTGGGCACGAGGCGGCACGTCGAGCTCAAGATCAAAGCGGCGGCTACAGGCGGCACGACCGACGTGAATACAGAGGACGACAAGCGCTCCATCTCCATTAGCGTGGCATGTGGACGTTTCATTCGCGTCCGTGCCTTTTCCCTGGTCTACGACAGCCATTTCGCGGACGCTGGCGAACCGACTTCCGGCAGCGCCGATCACCGCTTCTTTTCCGGAATTGAACTCGTAAGCAACGCTGCGCGGTGGGTGCCCGAATTCAAGGATTCGTCGGGCAAGCAGTATCGGGCGTTTGGTCCGCAGGAATGGTGGTTCGAAGCCGCTCCCGAATGGGATAGAGCCATCGACTACCGGGACGAATTCAAGCTCACCGTCGTTGCGCCGAGTGAAAAAATACCGGGCAATCCGCTGCCTCTGGCGCCGGACCTGCTCGCGCTGAGTTGTGAATGCAAGAGATCTGCGAGATGGGTGCGCAGTTTGTTCGTTCAGCGTCACGAGTGGCACTGGACCGGCTATCCGGTGCGCCTGCCGCGGGACAATGAACTGCACAGCTGGCTCGCCAGTTTCGCTGGCGTCGAGTCGTATCGCGAGGCCAAGGAAATCGACCTGGTCACCGGCTTCGACAGCACCGACCGGTGGGGCTACGGATCGGATGCGAGTGGCAACATGGTATTGCAAACCCGAACCCTGCAAGCCGGCACACGGCCCGCGCGCTACGCGGCCTTTACAGCCCGGCCCGTGGTCCGCTTCAAAAAGTGGTTGAGTACCGATACCGGGGTGGACGATGCCAAGAGAGCCAACGGACCGATCGCCTTTGAAAATGATGTGTATGGCGCAGGCGCTTTGATCAAGGGGGTTTCACCGGCCAATCGAAACGAGCGCCTGCCGATACCACCGCTACGCTGGTCGGTCCCGTTGACGTCTACCTATGCCTCCGCTGATGACCGTTGTGCGGTAAGGAATGGTGCGGCTTCAGTACTGCCAAGGTCGGATGTTGTTCACGTCGCCTGCGGCAACCTTCTGGTATGCGACGATGCCCTGCGGCGCACCGACCAGCTCAGCCTTCTTGGCGGGATCGGCGACACGGTCGAGATCGACCTGCTCGAGACGAGGATGCAGGAGTATCGGGAAATCGGCGTAAACCCGATTTTTCACGCCAACCTGGATCAATCCGAAATCGACAAACTTGACCTGTGCGTGCACGAGCCGTTCGGGCTGACGCACGACAGCAGCGCCAACGCGCTGGTCAGCCAGACCGGCATCGTGGTGTCCACCCACGCTGCCAACGGCAAGTGGTTGCTGGCCAAGATTCAGGCACGCCGGCTGACCCTCCCGGAGACGCTGGTGAATAGCGCGCTGCCGCTGCGCAATTTGAACATGCCCACAGAGGACAACACTCAGGTGTTCGAACTGCCGTTAAGGAGCGAGGGCGAAGACTCGATTCCTTTGGATTTTGCGCTCGACTTCAAGGGGCAACAGCCGTCTACCGGGCAGCCACACTTATCGTCGATGACGATTCGCCTGGACCCGGGTACGTCGAACCCGGCCAACCTGCCAATGGCGTGGCCAAAGCTCACCGAGGTCGCCTGGGACAAGGAACTGCGCCTTCTGTGCAGTTGGCACAAGCGGCGCTGGAGTGGGCCAAGAGAGCCAACGACCTGGCGGTTGCAGGTGCTGGCGCAACAGCGCGACAGCAAGACCCTGACCTGGCAGACATTGTCCAAGCTGTCGTGTTTTCAGAATGCGCAGTGCCAACTGCCGAGCGAACGCCGCTTCACTACCGCTTGCCTGCAACCGGAAGTTCCCGGTGACTACGCGGCGAGCCTCGTGCGCATGAGCGACTATACCGACCCGATCTGGCTGACCTTCATCGGTTCCTTTGGGCTGGAGACATCCGGAAACCCGGACGATTACTGGCTCAGTGGAACCTCCAACCGCCTGGACCTACATGCGACTCCCACGACCACGCTGCCAACGCTCAATCCGCTGAACGGTCCCACGCCGTGCTTCCAGATCCTGCTGGTCTACCGCCCGTTGGCGGACGTGACGCGGGGTGACCCGCGCTACGACACCGGTCGATTGATCGGTGCATACCATTATTCGAACCCGCGTCACGAAACGGCGGAGGGATCGCCAGGGTTCTTCACACCCATGCCCATCACGGCAGCGGGAAAATCCATGGCCACGGACGCAGACATGACAGGTTGCCTGGCCTATCTCTGCTCAGTACAGAGGGTCACCGCGCCATGGAATGCCAACGCCGCGCCTAGCGGTACGGAGGAAGCGAAGAAGTTCATGAAGCTGGATTCTTTTGAGGATTTCATCGCGCAACTTTTCCCGGAGCCTGTCCACGACGTGAGCCCGGAGTGCACCATGCGCCTGCTTCCTGAGTTCATCGGTCCGATTCCATTTTCCGTCAGCGCGCTTTTGTGACAAAAAATGGGTCTATGTCGTTTCGTGTGGAACGGGCGACGACCGACCTGTGGGGCTGCGCAGGCATGGCCACCCCGACCAGTGGCGTTACGAGCGTTGAAGGCGCTGTCAAGGGCGGGCGAAGCCCGGCGAAGCGGACCCTTTACTGCGCCAGAAACGCTAGTAAGCTCAAGGGCTTGGGGCTGGTTGCGGTTTTTCGCGGCCAGCTCCCGAGCCCGTCCGGCGGCGAGGACTTCCCCGCCCTCGGGGGCGGGGTCAGGGGTGGGGGCGCCCGAAGGGCTCGGCAAAGGCATTGGCCCCGTTCCACACGAAACGACACAAACCCCAAAAAATGCGTCGCTGGTCGGTGTTGGTTCACCGCTCACGAACAGTTACTGCGGCAGGGTCTCTGATTCATCGGAGACCATCGTTAAGTAAAATTTTCATGGCGCTTTCCAGAAAACGAACGAGTTCGGAGGAGCGCGCCGAATGGAAGACTGTCGGCATGCGCGGTCGAATACTCGCGAAGGTCAGACCGCCATACACTGGGGCTCAAAAAGCGCTGCGTGAAAGCTACGACTTGACGGAAATAGCGGCCTATTCCACGAGCGCTTGGATTTCGGCCGGAAGTATCATTCCGAAATCCTGTCGGGACGAAATGACTGAACCGCCGGGGCGGGTCGACCGCAACGCGAGGTTCAACCAATGACGTTTCGCAATCATTGCACGAGGAAGAAGAGATATGACTAGCAAGACTTCAGGAACGCCAGTCGGCGCCGGAAAGGCGAATACGATTGGCGAAGTCATGGCGGAGGTTCTCGGTGTCGTCAGGCAGAACGAGCGGTGCTTCCCAACGCAGATTTTGCGCACGCGGGTAGCCATTTCGCTGGCGAACGGCGACCGTATCGAGCTTGAATTGGACGGCGCCGCAAACGCACCGCTCCCGTACAGGGTCGAATTGCGAGTCGATCCGTGCCATGTTGTTGATTCCGCTCTCGAAAGGATTCAAGCGTCCAAAAGCATTGCCGACCTCAATCTTGGCGTTTCTGCAAAGGCTGCCGCCGAGAAACTGCTCGAGCAATTTCCAGGAGATGTCAAGTTCACAAGTGGTCGCCGCACGATTGCCGAGCAAGCAGCGGCGATGGCGCCCAATGTAGTCAGGAACCGGAAGTGGATCGAGCAAACGTACAAAGACACACAACAGCGCGCTGCCTTGCAAGAGTGGGTAGACGAAAATCCAAGCGCAACCCAAGCGGCCACCGTCGCCGTTGGCCTAGAGGGGGTAATGAAGGGCTGGAGCGAGGCCCAGCAGCGCAGCTTCTCACGCCATATTACGGGGGACGCGTTTGATGTGCAGCCGGTTACCGGAACGCAGGGAGGAAAAATCAAGGAAGCCATTACAAAGCTCCCGAAGTTGAACTGGAATGCTTTCACGGAAGGTGGTCTGGAGATTTGGCACGCGCAGTTTGACGCGTGATGTGATCAGGGAAAGAGCATCTGGTTATATAGACGTCGCATTGTTTCTTCGATGGCAGTCAATTTAATTCGCGAGGAGAGGGGGTGACTCATGACACAGAAAAACCTTGGGAATGGACGAAAACGCGCTTCCGCTGCCGGATCCGATTCGGGAAACAGAGGGGGGATCGAACGCATCAAGCGCCTTATTCGAGCACAGGGGCAAAGGCTACTGTCGCTCCCGAATGTCACGAGTGTTGGTATTGGCTTCAAACAAGTTGGCGGCATTTCGACCGACGTCGTTGCGTTGCAGTTCAGCGTCGAACGCAAGCTTGCCCCAGAGAGCCTGAGCACGGAGTCTATTTCCGGCATTCCTGGGAGCATAGCGTTCGAAGGGGTCGACATTCCGACCGATGTGGTTCAGAGAGCGTTCAAACCAGGGTACATGGCATTGCAACTTCAACCCAAGTCAGATCGGAAGAGTCGCCAAGATCCAATTCGTGGTGGTATCAGTGTTGGACACATCAAGTCGACGGCCGGAACGATCGGCGCGATCGTTTTAGACTCTGCCTCGCGTGCGCCGGTGATTCTCAGTAATTGGCATGTCCTAAATGGTGCGGATGGTCGACCTGGCGACGCCATTGTTCAGCCAGGCCCTTTCGACGATAATCAGGTGGAAAAGAATCACGTCGGGGTCTTGCTGCGAAGTCACCTTGGGCTTGCAGGCGACTGCGCTATAGCGTCGATCGAGAATCGCAGGACTAATGACGAGCTTTTTGATCTGCCCGCCAAGATCGATTCAGTCGGAAAACCGGAGTTGGGCGACCTAGTAATCAAGAGCGGCCGGACGACGGGCGTGACCTATGGTCAGGTCTCTAGAATCGAGGCTCTATTCAAAATTCCTTACCAAGGGATCGGCGAACAAACCGTTGGCGGTTTTGAAATCGAGCCATCCAAGCAACATCCGGCGCCCGAGAACGAGATTTCAAAAGGAGGCGATTCCGGTTCGACCTGGTTAGCAGTTAACCCCGCTAATGGAAAGGTAACCGGAACAATCCTGGGTCTTCATTTCGGCGGAGACGCCGAGGGTTCAGATGGCGAGTTTGCTCTTGCGTGTTACGCACACAGTGTATTTCAGAAGCTGGAAATCGAACCTTATTCGGGATCCGCTACGCGGGTCGAAACCGAGCGCCATGCTGCTGACAATGCACTACGTAAGGGTTTCGACCAAAGATTTCTCGATTTCGAAATCGCCAACCCTGGATTTTCCAACAAAGTAAGAAAAGACTTGAGGGGATTGCTTGCCAATGGCGCGATAAATTATTGCCATTTCAGCGTATGGTTGGCCGGTCAACGCAAGTTGCCTGTATGCGTTGCATGGAACGTGGATGGCGGACGTAAGAAAAGTCTGAGTCGTAAGGGCATTAGATTCGTAAAAGATGATCGTAATGGACTTGATGAGTATCAAATTGGAGACGAACTTTACGTCAACAATGATCTAGACCGTGGTCATGTTGCGCGTAGAGATGACTTGGTGTGGGGTGACGCTGCGGAGGCCAAGCAAGCTAATCTAGATAGCTTCTTTTTCACTAACATGACACCGCAGCACAAAGCATTCAACCAGTCTCAGCTCCAAGGAAAGTGGGGGCTGTTGGAGAATGCAATTCTCGATGAAGTCGTCGTGAAAGATTTGCGCGTCAGCCTGATGGGCGGGCCAATACTCGAATCGGACGACATTGCTTATCGGGGCGTTCAGATCCCAGACGAGTTCTGGAAAGTCGTATTCTTCACGGATGACGAGGACGGAGAGCACAAAGCGCGCGCTTTCGTTTTGACGCAAAAAGACCTGCTAAAAGAATTTCAACCTGAAGCATTAGGCCTTCAGGACTTTCGTTGGTGGCAGGTACCGCTGGTGCACATCGAAGAACGGACCGGAGTCAGATTTGCTGTGGAGCTTCATCGCGTTGATACAAAATTTCCGCAGGGCGTTGGCGTGCAGGCAAGACTAGTAGATGGAGGTGAATTTTTCAGTGCTTGAGGTGCATAGCCGAGCCTCTGCACCATTTTCAAAGTCTAAACAACAACGGTGTCCGGCTTGTATTTCTAGCCGGAGTAGGCATGCTACCCATGAGGCAGCAGCAGTCGTGTTGTACGCAGATAATGGGATCATTCAATAGAAAGACGGCAGGTGCGGGATCTATCCGCTCTATGAAGCGGATAATAGGTTGGCAAAATAATTCCAAAAATAACGAAAAGAACACTTGACGAGGGTTTAGCAGAATGCTCGAAATTTAGGCTGTATAAACAACAGCTTATTGGAGTGTCTTGTGGATACCAAACGATTAACTGCGGTCATGGATAGCCTCATGAATCAAACCGTCCCGGGGGAATTGTTGGCGCCGATGGCTCGTGCCCTGGCGCAGGTGCGCGGTCCCGACGCCGTATCGCGCGTGTTGAGTATGGCGGATTTTATCGGCTTGGGAGTGCTGCGCCACCTGCAAGGTATGCGCACCCTGCGCGAGCAGGTGCAGTTGCTTCTGCATTGGGAACCGGGAACGGCGCTGCGCGTGCCGCTGGCACGTTCCACGTGGTCGGACGCGCTGTCCTCGCGCCGCCGCCGCGCGGTCTTGCAGGCGGCGATG
>Ga0075163_10004633_pt1 | contig 18416 bp, 17 predicted proteins | sample JI1023141ADNA_FD_71478 | JGI IMG/M metagenome (GOLD analysis project Ga0075163, IMG submission 71478) | Wastewater effluent complex algal communities from Wisconsin, to seasonally profile nutrient transformation and Carbon sequestration -... | ecosystem: Engineered > WWTP > Effluent > Algae...
GCGCCACTTCGGTATAAAACTGCGAACGCCAACAGCCGCCGATTCTACGCTTGCAGCGGCGGCAAGTGTGCGTAACAGTTCGGTTTTCGAGCCCATGATCCGAATCTCGCTCGGATCGACGACCTCGACGCGTTGCGCGAGCGCGCGCAAATGGTCCCGCCGATAGGTTCCATCTTCGTTCCGCAGCTTGCGTCGAGCGGCGAGCGCGAACCGCCGCAAGCTGTCCGACGTGATCGCGGGCCCGAGCCGTTCCACCGCGGACGTTGCGCGCTCCGCGTCAGCCTGTGCCTGGTCGCGCACCGCGGTGAGTTCTGCGACGCGATCTTTCAGCGATGGGTCGGCCATGTCGACTACGCCGTTCTCGATCGCTTCGTAAAGACGCTTCAACTTCACTTCTGCTTCGACGGCGCGCTTGCGCAGCTCCGCGATGTGCCCGCGACGGCGTTCATTCCATTCCTCACGTCGCTCAAGCAACTGCTCCATCATCGTCGTCAAACGCGCCGGATCGAGCAGCCGCCATTCCAGGTGATCGACGACGGCGCGGTCGAGCTTGTCCATCGGCACTGTCAGACCGCGACAACCACGCTCGCCCTGCCGCGCTTTCGTCGAGCAGGTGTAGTAGCGATACATGCCGCCTGCGCTGCCCTTGCCGGTCCGCAGCGTCATCGCGCCACCGCAGGACGCGCAGAAGCAGATTCCAGTCAGCAGGGTTGGGCCGCTAACAGCGCGCGGCGGCATCCATTGCGGACTACGCGCCTTCAGCGCCGCCTGGACCGCGTGATACTCCGCTTCGGTGATGATCGATGGCACCACCATGACGGCGTGCTCGGCGTCGGGCTTCGCCACGCGGGTCTTATGGTCGCGCCTATTGAACCGATGCTCGCCGATGTAGGTCGTGCGCGTGAGGATCTGATGCACCGAGGCGATGCCCCACCGGCCGCCATCGCGCGTGCGGATGTTGCGCTCATTCAGATGGATGGTGATTGACTTGATCCCCATCGGCCCGCGGTCGCCGTCGCCTGTCAGCGCCAGCCTGTAGATCAGGCGTACGGTGTCGGCGTGGATCGGGTCGATCTCCAGCTTCTTCTTGATCTTCGCGCCACGCTGCTCAGCGGCGACAATGCGGTAGCCGATCGGTGGCAGCGCGCCGTTCCAATAACCCTGGCGCGCGTTCTCCTTCATGGCGCGCAGCGTGTGCTTGGCGTTCTCCTTCGACTGGTATTCGTCGAACAGCGTCATGATCTGACGCATCATCACGCTCATCGGATCATCGCCGAGGTCCTGCGTGATCGAAATCAGCCGCACGCCGTTCTTGGCCAGCTTGCGGACGTAGAACTCAAACTGGAACTGGTCGCGGAAGAAGCGTGAGAAGGAGTGGACAATGATGACGGTGAAGGTCGGCGGTTTCACCAGCGCCGCGTCGATCATCGCCTGGAACGCCGGCCGGCGGTCGTCGGTGGCGGTGTTGCCCGGCTCAACGAACTCGGCCGCGACGTCCCAGCCTTTGGCAACGCAATAGGCGGTGATTTGTCGCCGCTGATCGGGAATCGACAGATCGCTCTCCGCCTGCCGTCCGGTCGAGACGCGCAAATAGAGCGCCGCCTTGGCGACTGCGCTTGCGACCGTCACGTCAATGGATGCGGGTATTGCATCGGTCATGGCTCCACCAATCGTTGGATCGCGTGCATCGGCAGCACCAGCCGGAGCGAGTCCGGCAGCCGCACGAAGCCGTTTCCTTCATAGAAGGCGGCGGCGCGCTCACTGATGGCGTCCACCACCAGCATCGATGAACCCACCGTGGCCGCGCTCGCATAGGCGCGTTGCACCGCGTCGGCGAGAAGCATCGCACCCAGGCGCTCGCCCTGCCGGGCCTCCGAGACCGCCAGACGTCCAACCAGCGTGGCGCTGACCAGCGGATAGCGCGGGATGTGCTTGCGGGCGGCGGCCGGCACGTCGCCCTGCGCAACGCCGGTCGCGCACAGCGTATAATAGCCCAGCACGACATCCGGCTTGTCAGGTTCGACCAGGATGAAGACACCGTTCGCCTTGCGCCGCACATCCTGGCTTGCCTGCGTCCGGAGATAACGATCGAGGCTGTCGACGCCACAGGCAAAGGCCTCCCGGTCGTGGTGCGACGCGAGCGCCTCGATCTTCAAATCTGGCCGAGACGCCACCATGCTCAGGAAGCGACCCGGCGCTTATGCTCGGCCAGGGCGCGGACCAGCCGCTCGCTCGGCTCAGGCGGGTTGACCAGCGCGTCGAAGAACGCCGCGCGGTCACGATCGGACAGCACCAACGTCTCATGCTCGGCGATCGTCCGGCGTGCGGTGTCGGTGAGCGCGGTCACGCAGAAGTCGCTGACCTTGCGCCGTGACAGATGGGCCGCCCGCTCGATAAGATCCTTCGTCTCTTCATCCAGCCGAAATCCGAGGCGTTCGACGCGATTGGGCGTTTCCCTTTCGATCTTGGGCTGTTTGCGCGGCATTGGGGTCACTCCTGACATAGCCTACGTTTACCTAACAATGTGCGTCATATAGACGAACAAATCAAGCCTTTTCACTCATGCTCAAGCGCGCGGTCCGAAGATCGCGTCAAGCTCCTCGGCAAAGTGGCCTTCCATTACTCGCAGCTCGGCCTCAGTGATCGGCACGATCTCGGGCCAGTCGTCTGTCACCCTTATCGGCTCCTCGGGCCACTCGCGCGACCCGCCCGCACGCGGCGCGGGCGGCTGGGTATAATCGAAGAGGTCTTCAGGAGCGCCAGACCATACAGGTAGAGCCCGGCGCGAATGTCGCTTTTGGGCCATGCGCCATCATGGAGCGATGCGCGCCACCCGCTGCAAGTGCAACGACGAGGCGTCGTGCTGTGGCGTACAACGACAGGGGAACGGCGGAGCGCTCGTCTGATGGCGAGCCTGGCCGCGAAAGTGGCAAAGCCATCGATCCCGCTAAGCTCGTCGCACCGATGATCGAGCGTTTCATGGCGACGGATCGAGGGTTCGCGAAATTCCGCCAAGCGGGCCGTTCCCGTTCGCAACCGGCGGGTAGCGCTCCTCCAGAAGCCGGATGAAATTCCGAAGCGCGGGGTTGTCGTTGCCGTCCCGCCAATAGGCGCGATACCCGATCCGGGTCGAGCCGTTGCCGTCGCGGGCTTCGCGATAGACGACACCGGCATAGGTGGCCCCCATGCACGCCTCACACATGAGGCTGACGCCCCGACCGGCGCCGACCAGGCTCTTGATATTCTCGGGGCTGACATCGTGCCGGACGACGTCAGGCAGGTCGCCGGGCGAGGAGAGCTTGGCCACAAGGATGTCTTGGATCTCCGGACCAGGATCGCGCTCGCTCAGCAGGAACCGTTCGCGCTTCAAGTCGGTCCAGTAGATAATGTCGTTCGCGGCAAGCGGATGATCCTCCGGTAGGGCGACGATGATCCGTTCGCTCCACAGAACCATTGATTGGCTGCAGCTGGGAGGAGGTTCCCCGGTGATTATCGCGATGTCGATAGTGCCGTTCTGAACTCCATCGAACAAACGCCTCCGCGACCCTTCGACCGTGCTGATCTCCACCTGGGGAAAGCGACGGCCGAACTCGACGAGGCTCGCCCTGAGATTGCCGGCCGAGAGGGAGGTGTAGAAGCCGATCGTCAGGTATCCGGCCTCGCCGCGGCCCACAGCCTTCGCCCCGTCGACGACGATCTGCAGCTCATTGAGGACCCGACGAACTCCGTTGACAAAGTTGCGGCCTGCCAAGGTCGGCCGGACGCCGCCATTGGTCCGCTCGAACAATGCGATCCCAAGCTGCTCCTCCAGATGTCTGACTCTCCGGCTAAGATTGGACTGCTTGATCGCCAAGGAATCGGCAGCTTTTCGGAAGCTGCCACAGCGCTCCGCCACTTCAGCATATCGCAAATGCTTAAGCTCGATCGACACGAGGCCGCTCGTTTCGTTGCGCTGGAACGGCGCAATCGAAGAACGCACCGTGTCCTGCAGACATCGGAAGGGTGTGGCAAACGTCGGCCATGCATGTGATCATCTCTACGACTCTCCTCACGCAACTCGCTTGTCGCCTGCCCTCGACAGCTGTGCTCCGCGCCTCCGCCAAACCCTTCTGGCCCGCGTCAGATGAGCCAAGTATGGCGTAGTCGTAGTAGGCCATAACCAGCATCCATGCAGATCCCTCCTGCTGCTGGGTAGCCAGATGGCGAAGGTGAACAGCAAGACCGACTGCCAGCGGCGGATGGCGCCAGCCTCGTCCCGCACCGCATCAGCGCATCATCATTCCGCCGTCGACGGCATACTGGCTACCGGACACGTAGGAAGAGTCTTCCGAGAGCAGGAACAGAGCCACGGCCGCAGCCTCATCCGCTGTGCCCATCCGCTGAAGTGGCACTTCATCGACAACAGCCGCTTCAAACTGCTTTCGGGTATCTTCGGGGAGGAACCGGCGGAAGTTGGTGTCGATCGGCCCAGGTACGAGGCTGTTGACCCTAATCCGGCGCGACGCAAGCTGCCTTGCCCAGCTCCGAACCATGGCAACAATCGCACCTTTGGTAGCTCAGTAAAGACTGGTCAAATCCGCACCCTCATATGTGGAACTCGATGAGGTCACGACGATCGACGCACCCGGATTCAGCAAAGGCGAGAGCGCAGCCAATTGTAGCATCGGTCCGCGAACGTTCACTGCCATCATTCGATCGAAGCCGTCAGCCGTGGTCTGTTCCAGGGGGCCAATCCTTGCGAAGCCGGCGTTGAGCCAAAGCCCGTCCAGGCCACCTCCCATGCCGCGGACGGCCTCCACCAATGCAGCGACAGCGGCCGGGTCGCCAGAATCATTGCGAAGGACGATTGAGCCGTCGGGAAGTTCTCGTCGCACCGCATCCAAATGCGCTGGCGTCTGCCCCGTCACCGCGACCGTGCCACCCTCGGCCACCACGCGCCTCGCACCCGCTCGCCCCATGCCGCTTGAGCCGCCGGTGATGAGGACGCGCTTTCCCGAAAACCTCGCTGCTGAATTGGAGCCCTGAGCCGCTGCAGACTGCAGCGCCCCGCTTGCACTCAGCGCCAGACCGAGACCAGCGCTCTGGATCAAAGTGCGTCGTCCGATGGAAATGGAGTCTGGCATCTCTCTCTCCTGAGATTGAACGAGGATGGCTGTAGCAGGGCAGTCCTGCGGAGGTGGTGGGCGATGTCAGAGGGATGAAGCCGCCGTTCTGAACGCATCAACACCGGTAAGTTCGGCCGAAAGCCTCCAGAGGCGCGCTGCCTGCTCGGGATCGACTGCGTAGTCGCGCACGCCGACCATCGAGCCGTCGTCGCTCTCGGCAAGTCCGGCCACATCGCAATCCTCGCAATAGAGGCCGCCGAGGCCGTCGAGCTGCGGCGAGGTCGCCGCCCAGACCGCCGTCGCCGCGCCTTGCTCCGGCGTCTTGAAGGTTGGATCGGCTGGCGCGCCGCTCTCGTCGAGCCAGCCGGCGCCGATCATTTCGCCCTGCGTCAGATGCCGCTGGAGCGGCGTGAAGATTTTGCCGGGATGCAACGAGAAGGCCCGGACCCCCGCGCTGCGGCCCAATCGATCCAGATGGACGGCGAAAAGAGCATTCGCCGTCTTCGCTTGGCCATAGGCGAGCCATTTGTCATAGCCATGCTCGAACTGAACGTCGTCCCAGCGGATCGCCGAAAGATGGTGGCCTGCGGAGGAGACCGACACCACTCGCGCGCCGCCTGTCAGGGCCGGCCAGAGCAGATTGGCCAGCGCGAAGTGCCCGAGATGATTGGTCGCGAACTGCGCCTCCCAGCCCGGTCCGACGCGGGTTTCGGGACAGGCCATGATGCCCGCGTTGTTGATGAGGATGTCGATGTGCCGGCTTGAGGCGAGGATGCGTTCGGCGAGGGCGCGGACGCTATCGAGATCCGACAGGTCCAGCGCCTCGACGCTCACGCCGACGACGCCGCCCGTCGCAGCGTGTGCGGCTTTGGGATTTCGCGAGGCGACGATCACTTCAACTCCCGCTACTGCAAGCGCCTTCGTCGTCTCGAGACCGAGACCCGAATGTCCGCCGGTGACGATGGCGCGTTTGCCGGCGAGGTCGAGGCCGTCGAGAACCTGTGCCGCGGTGGTTCGGGCTCCGAAACCGGAGCCAAGGGGTTTTTGCTGGTCGCTCATGGTCATCCCGAAAATATGGGCGAGCATCGCCCGAATTTATTCCAGGGAAGATGAGCGATGGCGCCCGAACGATCCATACTGTATAATACGTTTATCTCCCCCAATCGTCCGGGTTTGCCGCTATGGACCCGTTATCCGATGTCCTTTCGCTGTTGAGGCCGAGAAGCGCGATCAGCGCCGGTCTCGATGCGGGTGGCGATTGGGCGATCCAGTTTCCTCCGCACGAAGGCATCAAGTTCAATGCCGTGATGCGCGGCGCCTGTTGGGTTCAGGTCGAGGGGGAGAGCGAGCCGCAACGAATCGAAGCCGGTGACTGTTTCCTGCTGACGCGCGGGCGGCCCTTCGTCTTCGCCACGGACCTCTCGCTTCCGGCGATCGAGTCGCCCACGATCTATGATCAGGCAGTAGATGGGATCGCTACCTGCAATGGTGGCGGCGATTTCTTCCTCATCGGCGGGCGCTTCTCCTTCGATGGAGACCATGCCGGCATGTTGTTCGACACGTTGCCAGCCGTGGTTCATGTACATGACGCCTCGAACCAGGCGGCTGTGCTGCGCTGGGCGCTGGAGCAGCTCGCATCGGAACTGAAGGAGCAATCGCCTGGGGGTGCGCTGATGGCGGAGCACCTGGCTCAAATCATGCTGCTGCAGGTCTTGAGGCTCTGGCTCGCAGCCGGGACACAGAAACCATCCGGGTGGCTCGGGGCGCTTTCGGACCCGCGTTTGGCGAAAACCATAGGGGCGATGCACGCCGAGCCAAGTCGCCACTGGACGCTTGCCGAACTTGCCAGCCTTGCCGGTATGTCCCGAACCACCTTCGCGGAGCGTTTCCGCAAAGCGGTGGGCCAACCGCCGGTCGACTATCTCATCCATTGGCGAATGCGGCTTGCCGCCGACCGGCTGCGCCGCACGAGCGACAGCGCCGCCAACATTGCCTTTTCCGTCGGCTACGACTCCGAAGCTGCTTTCAACACCGCCTTTCGCCGGGCGATGGGGCGCTCGCCCGGCCGCTATAGGCGGAACTCTTAGGCGTGCTCTGAAAGTTGCGAGACGACAGAACCTCGACATTCCGCACCACGTTCGTTTTGGCTGCATCGGATAGTTTGCCGATGCCGCTGAGAACGAAGACACCGGGTCGAAGATCGCAGCTACGGCCCGAGACCCTCCGACTACCGAACTGCCATGACAACCGATTCGCCCTGCGCAACGCCTATGATCTCGCGGCTGAGTTGGCGGTCGTTGACCAACGAGGCGTGACCGTGCTCGAACGGATCGCCGACGCGTTTGGGGTCGAGCCTGCGGAGTCAATAACGCGGTCAAGCCGGCGAAGCTGAGCGGCAGACCTGCCCGGCGAGGTCGAGGAAGCTGCGGAGAGCGGGGCTGCGGTTGCGGCGACGTAACGCGGATTCGGTGCCAGCTTGCGGGCGATGAACTCGCCAGAAAACTGGTTGCCGATCCGAACCGAGACATCGAGTCGCCGATCGACCAAGTCAGCGTAGCGATCATCGAAGTTGAGCTGCAGCGAAACCTGTGGATGCCGGGCGAGATAGCCCGGCAACAGCGGTGCGATTCGCAGTTGACCGTAAAGGTTGGGCAGCCCCACCCGCAGGACCCCTCTTGGCTCCATCGCAAATGCAGACGCTGCGGCATCGGCGGCATCCGCTTCCCGTTCGCGTCATCGTCACTCGAACCCGACGGAGGCTAGCCGATGGGCAAGCTAAAGCTTGGACCGCTCGAAGACGACAGGCCGGTGAAGTTTCCGGCACCCGTCGGCGCGAGCGGGAGTGGCGGGCCGCCGATGTCCAGTTCAGCGTTCGTCGAATCCAGGACCGCCTCGATAGCGGCAAACAGCTTGTGTGCTTCGACTGGTTTGTTGACAAAGGCCTGCATTCCCGCGGCTCGGCATTGGTCGACGTGGTCGGCGGACGAAGACGCCGTCAGCGCGATAACGGGCGTGTTTCGATTCATCCCGTTCGAACCTCGCAGCCGCCGCACCGCTTCCAGGCCGCCCATTACCGGCATGTTCATATCCATCAGCACGACATCGAATTCGCTGATCGCCAAGAGTTCCAAGGCGGCCTGACCGTCTTGAGCGGTGACGACCTGGCTGCAGAAGGGCTGCAACATCAGGCCAAACGCTCGACGATTGATCTCATGATCGTCGACGATCAAGACCCTGAGATCCACGCTGGGCGTCACCGGTTGCTCGTAACCCTCCGGTTTGAAGCTCCCGTCGAGCCTTGCGAGCGGCAGCTTCAATGTGAAGGTAGTGCCTCCGCCAGCGTCGCTGACCACCGCCAAGTCCCCACCCATTAACTCCGCCAACTGCCGACTGATGCTCAGTCCAAGCCCGGTGCCGCCGTGAGTACGGGCCGTGCTCGCGTCCAGTTGCTCGAACGCGACAAAGAGGCGTTCGAGCTGATCGGGGGTCATTCCAGGTCCTGTATCAGTCACCTCGACCTGCAGGAGTTCCCCGTGCGCGTCCACGGGCGTTGTGACCCGCACCACAACCCCGCCATCGTCGGTGAACTTGATTGCATTCGAAAGCAGGTTGTTGAAGATCTGTCGAAGTCGGGTGCGGTCACCCCGAGCCCAGCCAAGTATGGCTCCGGCCTCCAGCCGGAGTGAAATGCCCTTCTTGTGCGCCTCGGCGGACCAGAATTGCACGGTGTCTCCCACCAGTGCTTGAAGATCGTAGGGGACATCTTCTGTCGTCAGGCGGCCCGCTTCGATCTTGGACATGTCCAGCAGGTCGTTGAGCAGGCTTTGCATCATGCGGGCGGAGTCAAGGATGAGGCCCGCGCCGGAACGATCGCAAGCGTCGCGAGATCGATCCTCGACTGCGGCTGCGCCCGCCAGAATGGCGCTAAGCGGCGTGCGGAGTTCATGGCTAACCATCGCGACGAATGCTGACTTCGCGGCGGTGGCGGCCTGCGCCTGCGCCTTGGCCTCGCGCTCGGCCGCCAGAACCTTCTGATAGAGTTGCCAAGCCAACACTGCAGCTGTGACGTTTAACCCCGCCGTGACGGCCAAAGCGACCGCCTGGCCGAGCGACGCGCCGAGGGGCATGGCGAGAAGGGCGAGAATGACAAAGTAGCCGATCTGCGGCAGGAGGGCGGCGGTGAACACCGGGCGGCAACCCACGCTGGTCAAGACAGCGTTCAAAATCGCGCCCGACACCCACAGCGCGCCGCAGGCTACCCCCCAAGGTCCGCCGAAGACGGCCACGACAACGCCAAACGAACCGAAGATCACTCCATTTGCAGCCACAATTACCAGGGCGGCGCTCCGCCAGCGAGCATCTTCCATCCGACGCTCAATCAGCACGCGGGGAAAAATCCCGACTTCAAGCGCCTGCAACAGGAAGTAGCCGAGCACCCACGCCGCCGGGGCCACGAACGACCCGGTGAACACTGTATAGATCGGGGCGACGATCACCGGTAGAAGCAGACGCATGACGATCTGTCGCCGCCGGGTCGAAATGACAGCGGCGAACTGTTGATCAGACTCCCGTAAAGCCGTGCGCATCGTTCAGTCGCCTCTAAAGGGTCCGTCGCACACGATCTTGCATTCGCATGATCCATATTTGGTTAACACTCGCCGAGCTTTGCGGGCTTTGCCAACCAAAGTCGCAAATCTCCTCACGTGGGGCTTATGGCTGGGGCGATCCCAAAAACCGGCGCCTGGGACTTGGCCTGGCAACGCTGGCGCGACGCAGCTGGGGCCACCTGGTATCACCGAAGGCCGCGGTCGCGAGGGCTCGGTCACTCGCCCCTGCTTCTCCCGTCCCATTGTGATGCGTCGAGGTCTCGGTTGACGCTGCGAAGGTGCGTACGCAAGCGCGTGAGGTTGCCTGTGAGCGATATCATTTCCTCGTTGGTGAGGACCCCCAGGGTACGATCTCTGAGTTGCGATGCCGTCTCCGTGAGCGCCGGAATGATTTCCCATGCGCTCGCGGTCAGATGAACTCGCCAAATACGCCGGTCGCGCGCGTCGGCTCGGCGCTCAACATGCCTGCTTTTTGCCAGCCGATCGATCATCTGGCCAAGCGCCACACGGCTCACCTCCAGCCGCCGGGCCAGTTCGATCTGGGTCAGCCCGTCCTCTCTAGCGAGGTTGGCGAGCACCCGCCAACTCGCCCCGGTAAGCCCAAGGTCACGCATCCGTACGTCGAGCGCTGCGCGCAGCAAGCGCGTCACCTCTGCCAGGAGGTAGCCAGCTTCGAACAGCGCCACGGCATTGGGAGCCGTCTGGGACCCGCTCAGCAGCGCGTCCCGATCCAGCAGTAGACGAGTGTTTGATGTGGCCATGACCTTTTGTTATATACTTTACAATTAACGTCAGTGCAAAGAGGTGGAGAGCATGGAAGAGCCGCGCAGGCGAATCTTCGAAGGCGCAGGCGGCGTCCGTCTGGTCGCGGACGTATATGGCGAACCACGGCGGGGCACAGTCCTTCTCGCCCACGGCGGAGGTCAGACCCGACACTCATGGACATCGACGGCGAGCGCCTTGGCCAAGCGGGGTTGGCAGGCCACATCTCTCGACCTGCGGGGCCACGGAGACAGTGACTGGTCGTCTGTCGGCGACTACCGGATGCAATGCTTCGCCGAAGACATCCTCGCGGTCGGCCGGATTCTCGGCGGGCGACCCGCGCTGATCGGCGCCTCGCTCGGCGGACTGGCGGGCCTCTTTGCCGAAGCCGAGATCGCGCCCGGTACCTTCAGTTCGATCACCTTGGTCGATATCGTGCCGAATATGGATCCGTCAGGCGTCGCGAAGATCATGGGTTTCATGGGCGCTCACCTGGAGGAGGGGTTTGGCACGCTGGAGGAGGCGGCGGACGCCATCGCCGCCTATCTTCCCCACCGTCCGAAGCGGACGGACAGGTCCGGTCTCGGCAAGAATCTACGGCGCGATGCGAACGGCAGATACCGTTGGCATTGGGACCCCCGCTTTGTCACCGGCATACACAGTGGTCGAACCGCCGGCGATGCGGATCTGTTTGCGGCGGCGGCGTCGAAGCTGTCGCTACCGGTGCATCTCATTCGCGGCCGGCTCAGCGAACTGGTGTCGCGTGAAGCGGCCGAGGCCTTTGTCACCCAGTTGCCGAACGGCGCGTTCACCGATGTCGCAGGCGCTTCGCACATGGTGGCGGGCGACCGAAACGACGCCTTTCTTGATGCCGTGCTCGAGTTTTTTGAGCGTCCGGCCAACGAGGATGGGGACCTTTCGCCCGGTGGATCGCTGGAGATGTGACGGCGCTGAGGCCGGTTGTTTCAGGTCGAGTCCGGCGCAGCGGCGTCGCGCCTCGCGTCTGTTGGGGGCTATTTCACAAAGGCCCTGGCCGAGCGCCGCGCCCCCGGGGATGACCTGTTCAGCGACATGGCGCGGCTGCAGGCCGAAGGCCTGCAGTTGAACGACGAGGAATTGCGCATCAGTCTTTCGGCCCTGCTTGTCGGCGGCAATCTCACCACGACCGACCTGATCAGCAATGGCGTGCAGCTGCTGCTGACCCACCCTGCGGAACTGGCCAAACTGCTGGCGGATCGTCGCGCCGAACCCGGCTCTCCAGGTCCACATACGAAAACAACGCTCCCGAACGCTGATCCCAACCCCGTATCGCCCGCTCCCGATGGACATCCCCGCCCAACGGTTGAATCATGCGTCGCACACCCAAGCGAGCGAGTTCTTCCTCAGCCTGCTAGTGTTGCCTTACAGGCAACCGAAGCACCAAGCCATCCAAGCTGATCAGAGCGGCTGCCGCCGGGCTGCCAATCAACAAGCTCGTGCTGTTCGGCGCGCCGATCATTACAGATGACAGCAGACCACCGCTGGCTATCGATATCGCGGCGCGGGTCAAGGCGCTCGTCGATGCTGGCCGTCGCGGCGAGGCGGTGGAGCTTTTCCAGAGCGAAGCGGTCGGCATCCCGCGGCCGGTCGTCGAACAGATGCGCAACACACCTTTCCGGCCGGCGCTCGAAGCCATGGCACACGCTCTACTACGATCTCAGCGTCATGACGGCCGAGCCCGATCCGCGCTCGCTACTTGCTTCGATCACGACGTCGGCGCTCGTGATCGCAGGCGGCGACGGTCCGCCCTGGATTCGTCATGGCGCCGGGGCGATCGCCAAAGCGCTGCCCAACGGTTCGCATCTTTTAGTCCCAGGCCTCACGCAAGACATCAAGGCGGAACTCCTAGCGCCGCCGATGAGTCGGTTCCTATCAACCTAACCAGGACTGTGCGACGGGACCGCATGGCAAACACGGTTTGCCAACGACGCCTGGAACAACATCGGCTGCGGTAAGAGCTTGCGCTTTCGACTTGGCAGTCGAAAGGCGAAAGGCACCATCGCCTGTTCATCACCGCTTCATGGCAAATCGTAGCGCAGCGGCGGGTTCCGCCCCGTTGCAGGCGGTGCTGGCGTAGAACAACGCTCCATTTCATAGTGCTCCAGCGGAAACGTAGTTATCAGTTTCGTCTACGCTGGGGCTCCAGGTACTTTTCGTTGTCCGCATTGGAATGAAGCTCAACCCCTCCGGGGTTCGGGAGCGTTGCCCGCAGAGTTCGGATCCTTCGGTCCATGATTGGGTAACAGAGATCGCTTATACAGTGCTATTAGCACTTGTAGGAATCTCATGGGCCGCGTCTTCGACTGTCTGGTTCAGGACCACGATGTCCGGATCATCGCGCTGGCCGCCCTGATCTGCGCAGCTGGTTGCTCGGCATTCGTCGCGCTGGCGACGCAGCAGACAATGCACGTCTCCCGCACCAGACGGATCCTTCGCAACCTCATTGATGCGCTGGTCCTCGCGCATACTGTCTGGACGACGCACTTCGTTGCGATGATCGGCCATCGGCCGGAAGTCGCCAGCGCCTACCAGATCGAACAGACGATAGCGTCCTATATCGTAGTCTTCATCTCGTCCTACATCGCCGTGCTGCTGCTCGAACGGGCCAGCATCAAGTATCGCGTCGCCGCTGGGATCGTCTTCAGCCTTGGCCTTGCCAGCATGCATTATGTCGGCATGGCGGGGGTGACCTTGCCGCTGCTTGTCGCGTGGGATTCCGGCATGGTCGCGGTGTCCCTTCTGCTGGGCGTGACGGCGGGGCTTCCTGCATTTGTCCTGATGAGGAGGCAGGGCCCGCTCGCCCAGAAGGCGGCGGCGATCCTCCTGCTTGTCGTGTCCATCGCCGGCCTGCACTTCACAGGCATGGCGTCGCTGACGCTGGTCGCAAATCCGCTTGCCCGGGATGTGGTCGCGAGCAGCAAGGAATTGATGGTGCTGTGCCTGCTCGGCACGACGCTGATCGTCATGACGGGAGGCCTGACCGTCTACATGAAGCGCGGCCCCCAGGACATCTGGAGGCGCAACGTCCTGGTTGTTATCCTGTTGTGCATCTGCGGCACCACCGCCTTTGTGCGACAATCGCAGACCCGCGAGCAGCTTGATGTCTACCACACGTTTTCAGACCTGATCCTGGATACCCAGGCTGTACGCGCCGAGCTGGATCAGAGGTTCTTTGCGCTCGTGAATTCGAGCGGGCCCGATACCCAACCGGGCGCCCGTGCACTCAAGGCGCAATTGTCGCGTAACGCAGACGACATGCGCGCGATCGCGCTGGGTCCGACAATGGCGCCGCATATCCGCGATCGCTACCTCGCCGATACGGCTGGCAGCAACGACCGCATGACGCTCGACCAGGACCTTCGTCACTACGTCGCGCTCTACGACTCGCAGCTTGAAGGAGCCGGACGCGCCGGCGACGGCGCGGCGTTGCGATCAACCGGCCTCAATGCCCGATTCGATCGCTTTGGCGATGAGATCGGGCGACTGATCGTCGATGCGAACCACCGGTTCGAAACCGAACAGATGCTTGTCCTTGTCGGCTTCCTGCTGATCTCCGCTTATCAAGGGTTTGCAATCGCATGGCCTGGCCATCGATCCATCAGGAAAACGATCAGCGAACTTGAGCTCCAGAAGCGCTATGCTGAAAAGCTGGCGTTGATTGCGGAGCGGACGGCCGACGCCGTGTTCACAACCACTCCCACCGGAACGATCACCTGGGCCAACGATGCATTCGCGGGAATGATGGGACGCGAAGGCGAGGAGTTCGCGGGAAGGAGCATCGTCGCGTTTGGAGACGATGAGCATGCGGGCCCTGCTGCCTACGCTGAGGCGCTGGCCGGGCTCAGGGATGGCCAATCCATAGCGCTTGAAATGAGCCTCACCCGAGGCGACGGTCAGGAAGTCTGGCTGAGCCTGGCGATCACGCCCGTCGTCGACGACACGGGGCTGACAGGGCAGGTGATCCATACGGCGCGTGACATCACGATCAAGAAGCGCCTGCAGAGCGAACTGAAACAGCACCGCGATCATCTTGCTGCGCTCGTCGATGAACGGACGCGCGTCATCCAGACTCAGGCTCTCGAACTGGAAACGGCGCTTGCGGCCGAACGCGAGGTGAACGCCCTGCAGACCCAGTTTGTGGCGATGGCGTCGCATGAGTTCAGGACCCCGCTCGCCATTATCGACGGCATCGCCCATCGCGTCGAACGGCGCGCTCACATTCTGTCGGCGGCCGAACTTCGCGATCGGATCGTAGGCATACGCGCGGCGGTCAAGCGCATGACCATGCTGATCGAGCGCATGCTGGACGCCTCGCGCTTGTCCTCGGGCCGCATGCAGCTGATGCCGGACAACTTCGATCCGCGCAAACTCATCCTGGAAGTCTGCGCCCGCCAGCAGGAAGTGGCGCCGGGGCATGCGATCAACACCGATCTCGCGGGCTTTCCCGAAGAGCTGTTTGGAGACGTCCGCCTGCTGGACAACGTGTTCTCGAACCTCCTGTCCAACGCCGTCAAGTATTCACCGCACAATCCACAGGTTCACGTGCGTGGTTGGGTGGAGGGCGGCATGGCGCACCTCAGCGTGCGCGATCATGGCGTCGGGATTCCATTGGCGGAGCAATCCAGGCTGTTCGAGAAGTTCTTCCGCGCATCGACTGCCGCGGGCATCTCCGGCACCGGCATCGGGCTAAACCTGGTGAAGAACATCGTGGATATGCATTTCGGCGAGGTGTCGCTGACCTCGGCGGAGGGTGAGGGGACCGAGATCGTGGTGTCCCTGCCTGTTGATTCACCGCTGCGAACGGCTCCGGCGGCGCACGATGCGCCGCATGACGGATCAATGATCGAGACCGGGGGTTCAGCACCCCTTGCCGTGCTGGCGAATTGAGGAGACGCGAAATGGCCAAGGCTAGAATCGTTGTTGTCGAGGACGAGCGGGACCTGCGGGATCTGGTCGTCGAAGAGCTTCAGGATCTGGGATACGAGATCGCGGTCGCCGCAAACGGAATGGAGGGCCTCGAAGTCATCAGCTCGTTTCGTCCGAACCTGATCCTGTCCGACATCACCATGCCGGTGATGGACGGGCACATGATGCTGAAGGCGCTGCGGGACCGTTACCCCGGGATGCGATCGGCGCCGGTCGTCTTCCTCAGCGCTCTGGCGGACCGCAGCCATATCATCGAAGGCAAGCGCCTGGGCGTAGACGACTATGTGACCAAGCCCATCGACTTCGAACTTCTCGCCGTCACGATCGAGACGCGCCTGCGAGAGGTCCAGCGCATCACGGTGCAGAATGAGGAGCAGATGCTCAAGCTGTACACCTCCCTGATGCAGCTTCCGAAAGAGCGTCGCCAGGCCGACCCCGCGCTTCTCGTTTGCGACCAGTGGTCCGACGTCTCCGCCATTCGCGACTGCCTTGAGGGCATTCCGCTTCCCGTTGTGACGCTCAATCGCGGCTCGCAGCTGGACGCCTATCTCAAGGACAAGTCTTATTCGCTCATCGTCATGACGCCGCAGTCGGACGATCATTCCGCCAAGCTGGCCGTAATGAATAGCAAGCTGTTCAAGGACTTTGCCGCGCCCAAATTCCTGTTCTTCGAGGAGCGCGGCCTGCCGCCGGATGCGGACCTTCGGGCCTGCTTCACAAAGGTTGAACCCATCAAGACGGCGCGGCAGGTCCTGTCCGGTGCGAAGCTCGTTCCCGCCTGACGCATCAGCGGCCTTCTGCAGGTGAAACAACGTCGCAAGGTCGGTTCCTGGAGTGACGCCGGTCACTGACCGGTCTATTTCCCATCGCATGAAGATCGTGATCGCAGGCGGAGGCATAGGCGGGCTCAGCGCGGCCATCGCGCTCAGCAAGGTCGGTTATGAGGTTGAGGTTGTGGAGCGGGCCGCCGCCCTCACCGAGGTTGGCGCCGGCATACAGCTCTCGCCCAACGCCGTGATGGGCCTCACGGCGCTTGGCCTGATCGATCCGATCCTCGCGGTGTCCTCGCGACCCGAGACGCTCGAGATGCGGATCGGGCGGACGGGGGAGAAGGTGTTCTCCATCCCCATCGCGCGGGAATCGAAGCAGCGCTATGGCGCACCTTACTTGCACATCCATCGCGCGGACCTGATCGAAATCCTGAAACGCGCGGCTGAATTCGCCGGTGTGAAGGTGCGGCTTGGCGCGCGCGTGTCGGCCTATGTGCTGGACGGGGCGAGCGTGCGCGTCGGGCTCGACACCGGAAACATCCTGCCGTGCGATCTGCTGGTTGGCGCCGATGGGGTGCGCTCCACCGTGCGCCAGCAGATGATCGGCCCGGAAGATCCACGCTACACCGGCGCGGTCGCCTGGCGCATTACAGTTCCCGCCGATGTGGCGCCGGACCTGCCGCAGGCAGCCATCGTGTGGGCGGGACCGGGGCGGCATGCCGTGACCTATCGCATCCGACGTGGCGAGCTGATCAATTTCGTCGGCGTGGTCGAGACCGAACGCTGGCGGGGCGAGAGCTGGGACCAGCCGGGTGATCCGGCCGATCTTGCGCATGACTTTGGCGACTGGGCGCCGCCCATCCCGGATCTCATTGCCTCTGCGGGGACGTGTTTCGTGTGGGCATTGTTCGACCGAGACCCTCTGCCGCGCTGGTGCGATGGCGGGCGCGTCACACTGCTGGGGGACGCCTGCCATCCCATGCCGCCCTTCCAGGCGCAGGGTGCGGCCATGGCGATCGAAGACGCGGTGATCCTCGCCAAATGCCTCGGCCAGCACGGCGTCTCGGAGGCGTCTCTTGCGCGCTACGAGGGACTGCGGCGGCCGCGCACGGCGCGCGTGCAGGCGAGTGCGCGAAACAATATGGGCGTGTTCCACCGCTCGAATCCGCTGACGCAGGCGGCGACCTATGGGCCTATGAAATTGGCCGACCGGTTGTTCCCAGCCTTTGTGCGCACGCGGCAGGACTGGATCTATGCCTACGACGTTCGCAAGATCGCGGTCTAGGGAAGCTTCGGCGTATCGGCGGGAAGGGCGGCGCCTCTTGCTTCGCACGTAGCCAGCGAAAGGCGCGGCTTGTTGGCGGTGTAGTCAGCCAAGGCCAGATCACCGTGCGCGTTGGCGTAAGCGACCCAGTCGATATCCTTGGCGAGGCCTTGGGCCCGGAGCTTCTCTACGCCAGCGCCGGCCAGCATGCGGCTGTGTTCGATATTGACGCCCGCCTTGGTCACCCCCTCCTTTTCGAGGAGGACGGGGAAGTGCGCTTCCAGGAGGCCGGCGCAGTAGAGATCGTCCTTCGCCGCCTGACTGCCGAGGGCTGCGTAGTTGACGGTCACTTCGGGCTCGACGGGCGTGGTGGTCGCAGCCGGCAGATCGAGGTCCGTCAGCGGCGGAATGTTGGGTATGGTGACGTCCGGCAGCGGAAGCTCAAACGCCGATTGCGGGACCGTGACGGGAGGAAGGCTCGCCAGCACGCGATCCATTTTCTCCTTCTCGCTCGGCGTAGTCAGTCGCAGTACGAGGATGCTGCCGAACACGACGATGGCGCCGAGGCCGATGATCTGGCGCGGCTTCAGTTTCACCGAGCGACTCCTACTGCGGCACCGGCACAGCATGCGCGCGGGCCATGCAGTCGTCGATTGATATGCGCGGCGTATTGGCGCGCACATCCTTGGCGACCTGGGCGGTGTAGGCTTCGGCGATGGCGCGTGCGTGCGTAGCGTGCGCGGCCTTCTCGGTCATCAGCCGGTTGATACCGGATTCGCCGATGACGAAGCCCATCATCTGCGCCTTGCGCAGCAGCGCCTCGTCGACCGGTGCGAGCGCGTCCGACACGTCAGGGTTCTCGTTGTAGATCATCGCGGAGCAATAGAGATCGTCGCGCGCTTCCTGCGAACCGATCGCGAGCAGGTCTGGCGGCAGGGGCGGA
>Ga0075163_10004634_pt1 | contig 18414 bp, 11 predicted proteins | sample JI1023141ADNA_FD_71478 | JGI IMG/M metagenome (GOLD analysis project Ga0075163, IMG submission 71478) | Wastewater effluent complex algal communities from Wisconsin, to seasonally profile nutrient transformation and Carbon sequestration -... | ecosystem: Engineered > WWTP > Effluent > Algae...
TTTGTGCAACGGTGGTGGTATGAGGTACCAACGTTGCTGCTTTTTTGGGCACCGTTGGTGGTGTAAGGTAGCAACGCTGCTGCTTTTTTGTGCAACGGTGGTGCTATGAAGCACCAACGGAGCTGCTTTTTTGTGCAATGTTGGTGGGCACAGGCAGCTCCATCGCTCGCCGCCGTACCAATGCTGCTAGCCGGAGGCGCAGATCTGCTCCCCCGGCTTCAATACCCCTTGAAGCCCTTCAGCAGGAACACATGCACCTCGCGCTGGAAGTCCCGGTGGATGGGTACCACGACCTTGCCGAGGGTTTCGCTGCTTTCGAAGCGGGCGGCGATGTCGGGGATGGCGGGCTTGCGGCTTACGTAGACAACGTCGTGGCCTTGCTTGTCGGCGAGGCTGGTGGTGAGTTCGTAGTGGTCGCGGGGCAGGCCGTCGGGGTTCCAGGCGGCGTACCGGCTGGGCTTCAGGCGGTAGAGCAGGTGGGCGATGAGCTCGCGGTCTTCGGCCACCAGGATGGCGTCGGGATGGGCGGCGGTGTAGTGGCCGACGCCGTCGGCGAGGTTCAGCCAGCCGCGGGCGCGCTTGTAGGGGTCGTTTTTGGCGGTGAGTTCGGTGCCGGTGGCGCGGGCGATGTCGGGCCAGTGGTAGGCACCGAGGGCCGCGACGAGATTGACGACCACGCCGGCCACCACCCAGCCCCGCTGGCGGGCCAGGAAGACCGCCGGCACCAGCAGGCAGGCGGCCACGAAGACCGGCGCTGCCCAGTTGCCGTTGGCCCGCCCTGTGAGGGCCTGGGCGCTCACCAGGAGCAGCAGCGGCAGGATGAAGACGAGCAGCGTGCGGTGGGCGCGGTTGCGCCATAGCCCGAGGCTGCGCGCCAGGGCCCAGGCCAGCAGCGCGCCGGCCAGGGGGCCGAAGGACAGCCACTGGGCGCCGATGAACTCGCCCAGCTGCGCCGGGTGCCAGCCCCGCTCGCCGTGGCCGACGCGGGTGATCTCGGCGGTGTGGCGGAAGGTGGGGAAGTCGTGGGCCCAGTTCCAGTAGAGGTTGGGGCTGAGGATGGCCAGCGCCAGCAGCACCGCTACCCAGGGCTGGGGGCGGGCCAGCCAGCGGCGGTGGCGGGCGTCGAGCACGACCAGCAGCAGCGCCGAGGGCAGGAAGGCCGCCATGGTGTATTTCGACAGCAGCCCGATGCCGATCACCGCGCCGCAGGCCAGCCAGTCGGCCCAGCCGTCGCGCTCCAGGGCGCGCAGCAGGAAGAGCAGGGCCAGCGACCAGCACAGGAGCAGCGGCGCGTCGGTGGACACGAACAGCCCGAGGGCCGCCACCAGCGGCATCGACATGAAGCCCAGCCCGGCCCAGAAACCGACCCGCGCCGAATACAGGCGCTTGCCCAGCGCGAAGAGCACCGCGGTGGTGGCCGGGTAGAGCAGCAGGGACGGCAGCTTGATGGCGACGAGGCCGTTGCCGAGCAGCGCGGTGCTGGCAGCGATCAGCGCGGCGATCACCGGCGGCTTGGAGAAATAGCCCCAGTCGAGGGCCTGGGACCAGGTCCAGTACTGCACTTCGTCCACGTACAGGTCGATGCCCAGGTGCTGGATCACCCACAGCCGGTAGGCGGTGAGCAGGGCCGTGATGAGGGCCAGCGCCGGAGCGAGGCTGCGCTCGTTCACGGCTTGATTCTCACCAACACCACGCCGCCCTGGCGGAAGACGGTGTCGACATTGGCGTCGACGGGCAGGCGGTCGGCGCGGGTGAGGGCCAGCTGGCCGGGCTGCGGGTCGCCCTTGAGGGTGACGGCCTGGCGATAGACGCTGAAGCTCGGCGCGGTGGTGAAGCGCCAGAACACCACACTTTCGCCCAGCTCGCGGGCCTTCAGGCCGGCGGCCTTGATGGGGCCCTGGGCCAGCTCACCGGCGTAGGGCACGACCACCGCCGCCAGCAGGCCTGCCTGCAGCGCCGCCGTGAGGGTGAGCTTGGCGAGGGCCGGGACGCGGGGAAACAGCACGACGAGCCCCCACACCACCAGGCCGCCCACCGTGAGCGCGATGTAGCGGGTGTCGGCCACCTCGAGGGCGCGGCCCAGTTGGGCCCGGTAGAAACCGTCGCCCAGGGTGCTGCGGGCGAGGGCATCGAAGATGTTGGGCAGCAGCGGGAACAGCACGAACAGCAGCATCGGCGCCAGTAGATGCGGCCAGGCGCGGCGTACCCATTGGGCCTGCAGGCCGGCCAGCACGAAGAGCGGGGTGCAGCCGTACAGCACGTAATGGGGCAGCTTGGTGCCGGACAGCGAGAAGAAGCCCAGCACGAAGGCGAACCACAGCCACAGGAAGCGCTGCAGCGGGTCCTTGAAGGCCTCGCGCAGCCGGCCCAGGGCCATGAAGAACAGCCCGCTCCACGGCAGCAGCAGCAGCGGCACCGCGAGCACGTAATAGAAGGCGCTGCCGCCGTGGCCTTCGAGCGACCCCGAGAAGCGCTGCACGTTGTGGCGCATGATGAAGCCGTCGATGAAGTCCTGCCCGTGGCGCGCGTAGGCGTGGATGTACCAGGGCGCGACGAGGGCGACGAGCAGCAGCCAGCCCAGCGGGTTGAACACCATCCGCGCCCAGCGCAGCCATTCTCCGCGGCTGGCGCAGTAGAGCAGGCTCACCGCGGCCGGCACGATCAGGGCCACGGGGCCCTTGGTGAGGGCGCCCAGGCCCATCCACAGGAAGGCCCGCAACAGCGGGGCGCGGGCGCCGCTTTCGAGGTGGCGCCAGACGTCGAACAGGGTGAGGGCGAGCAGGCAGTTGAGCAGGGCGTCGGCGGTGGCGGCGCGGCCGATGGCGAAGGGGCCGAGGGCGGTGCTGGCGACGGCCAGGGCGACGAGGGCGGCGTCACGGCCGAAGCGCTCGCGGGCGAAGTGCCAGGTGGCGTAGCTCCACACCACGGCGGCCAGCGCCGAAGGCAGCCGGAAGGCCCACTCGCTGGCCCCGAAGACCAGGTAGCCGAGGGACTGCAGCCAGTAGATGAAGATCGGCTTGTCGAAACGCGGAGCGCCGTTGAGATAGGTGAACAGGAAGTCGCCCCGCTCGAACATCTCCCGGGTGGCTTCGGAGAAGGCGCCTTCGTCCACGTCGAACAGCGGCGCGCCGCCCAGGCAGAGCAGGAAGGAGAACAGCGGCAGGGCGAAGATCAGGCGGCCAAGGAAGGTGCCGGCGAGCCGGCCGCCGGCAGACGGGTTTCCGCTCATGGGCTCAGGCGGCCTTGCCGTGCCAGCCTTCGGCGTCGGCGAGGGGCGCCCTTTCCTGGGCCACGTAGGCCTGGCTCTGGCCCGATTCGAAGTAGACGCGGGTGAGGAGCTCGGCCAGCACGCCGGTGGTGACCATCTGGATGCCGGCGATCACGAAGAAGAAGCCGCCGAAGAACATCGGCCGGGTGCCGATGGAGGCGCCGGTGAAGAGCTTGAGGCCGGTGAGATAGGCCAGGATCAGGAGGCCCAGGGAGCCGAGGGTGAGGCCGATGCCGCCGAAGAAGTGACCCGGGCGGGTGCGGAAGCGCATGAAGAAGTACACGAACACCAGGTCGAGGATGACCCGGAAGGTGCGCGAGATGCCGTACTTGGATTCGCCGAACATGCGCGCGTGGTGGGTGACGACCTCCTGCGCGATCTTGCGCGGGGTGGTCACGGTGGCCAGCCAGGCGGGGATGAAGCGGTGCATCTCGCCATACAGGCGCACGTTCTTGATGGCGGTGGCGCGGAAGGCCTTGAGGGAGCAGCCGTAGTCCTGCAGATGCACGCCGGTGATGCGGGCGATCAGGCGGTTGGCGATCTTGGAGGGGATCTTGCGCAGGATCATCCCGTCCTTGCGGTTCTTGCGCCAGCCGGCGACGAGGTCGAGGTCTTCGCGGAGCAGGCGGCCGACCATGCGCGGGATGTCGATGGGGTCGTTCTGCAGGTCGCCGTCCATGGTGACGATGACGTCGCCGCGGGCGGCGTCGAGGCCAGCCTGCATGGCGGCGGTCTGCTTGAAGTTGCGCATCAGCGCCACCACGCGCACATGGGGGCCGTAGCGCAGGGCGGCTTTTTCGAGGTTGGGCACGGTGTTGTCGGCGCTGCCGTCGTCGACGATCACCACTTCCCACGGATACGGGTAGGGGTTGAGGGCGAGGTGGATGCGCTCGAGGAGCGGGTCCACGTTGTCTTCCTCGTTGTAGAGCGGGACGACCACCGACAGGCGGTGGGGAGGCAGGTCAGCCGGAATGTCCGGCGTGGCCGGCGGAAGGGGGGAAAGCTGGGTCGATTCGGTCATGATGGCTATTCGGCTGAAGAACGGGCGCGCGCCTCCGGGGCGGCAGACGGAGCGGATTGTAAGCCGGACTGGGGCACGGCGGTCGGTTTGGGTGCCTCGCCGGCCGGGAAAAGCCAGGCGATGGCGCCGGAGCTGACGGCGCAGGCGATCACGAAAAGGTGCAGCGCCAGGGCCACCTGCAGGCCGCTGGCGAGGGGCACCCCGCTGGGGAGCAGCGCGGCGGCGGCGCCGGCTTCGTAGGTGCCGAAACCGGCCACGCCCTGGATCGGCAGGATGGCGGCGAGTTCGGCCCCCAGCGCGCCGGCGGCGCCGATGTCGAGGCCGGCCGGGATCAGCGCCGCCAGCAGCCAGGCCTGGGCGGCGAGCTTGACCGTCCAGTTGGCGATCGTCCACAGCCAGCCGAAGCGGGCGTGGCGGGTGCTTTCGGCAAAGGCGTCGCGCAGCTTGGCAAGTTTGGCGGTGAAGCCGCTGGCCTCACCCCAGGCGTGGGGCGCCCGCGCCCAGCGGGGCAGCCACCAGGCCATCACCAGTACGCCGGCCACCGCCGCGGCCTTGAGCGCCGGGTGGACGCCCGGCCACACGATGGCCGCCAGCGCCATCACCACGAAGGCGTCCTGCAGGCGGAACCAGAACAGCGAGGCGATGGCCCGCGGCAGCGCGACGCCGAAGCTCTGGCGCAGCAGCAGCGGAAAGGCCGCCTCGCCGCCCCGGAAGGGCACTACGTTGATCATCGCGTTGTGCACCAGCACGATGCGCAGGCAGGTGCCGAAGCGCCCGGCCGCGTGGGCCCGGAACTCGTCGAAGACGCGCAGGGCGCGCAGCAGATAAGACAGCATGAAGCCCGCTACGGCGAGGCCGAGGGTGAGGCCGTCGAGGCGCATGAATACCTCGCCGATGCCGCGCCAGCGCCCGTCGGCGAGCAGCCAGGCGAGGAGGCCGGCGGACACCGCGACGGCGAGGATGCGTTTGATCATGGCTGGAAATCCTCCCGGCTGCGCATGAGGACGGCGGCGGCGCCGCCGATGCCCCAGGCGGCGAGGCCGATGCGAAAGAGTCGGACGTCCGGCTGGCCGGCGTCTACAAACAACAGCGCGAGGCTGGTGGCGAGCGCCACGGTGGCCATCGCGCGGACGCCGCCCGGGCCCTCCCAGAACCGCAGCCGGGCCGACAGCCAGACCCCGCAGGCCCCGCACAGCCAGCCGCCGGCAGCCCCGGTGAGCACGTCGAGCGGCCAGTGGGCGCCCACCGCGATGCGCGAAAAGGCGACCAGGCCGGCTGCGACGAGCACCAGCAGCCCGACCAGGGGCCGCCGCCGGGCCCGGGGCCAGGCCAGCACGAGGGCGGCCGCGGCCACGAAGGCGGTGGTCGAGTGGCCCGACGGGAAGGCGTGCACGTAGAGTTTCTGGCCGATCAGGTTGAAGCTGTCGGTGGCGAGCACGCCGGCGGGGCGCAGAACGTCGAAGTAGCGCTTGCTGCCTTCACTGAACAGGATGGCCAGCGGCGCCGCCAGGAAGGCCGAGGCGAGCCAGCGGGGCTGCGTCTTGAGGGTCGGGGCGAGCAGCGCGATGGCGCCCAGCACCGAGCCGCCCACGCTGAGCATCGCCCACAGCGAGGCGGGCAGGCCGGCGGCGGCGGCGTTGAGGGCCTGGAAGAGCGCGGTGTTGCCGCCGCTCGTCCACACCACCGCGGCGAGGCTGGCCAGCACGAGTGCTGGCAGCAGGGCCCACGCGCGGGGCAAGCCGCCCCCCTCGCCGGCAGGCGGCTGTGTGCCGGGGTCGTCGTAGGGGGTTGGGACGGGCTGGGGAGACAAAGGTGCGCGGGTTGAGGAAAGCCCGGCATTTTACCCGATCAGGCCGAATCGTCGGGGCGGGTGCCGGCTGGCAACTGCGCGCACTGCGCAGGCCGGGCGTCAGGCGGCCCGGCCGGGGCTGACCGCGGAGAGCTGGACACGCCGTTTGCCGGCCTGCTTGGCCCGGTACATGGCCTCGTCGGCGGCCTTGAGGAGGCTGTCCTGGTCGCCGCCGTCTTCGGGGGCGACCACCAGGCCGATGCTGCCGCTGAGGCTCAGGCTGTGGCCCATCACCTCGAAGGGGTCGTTGAAGACGCCGAGGAGGCGCTCGCCCAGAAAGGACAGGCTGTCGCGATTGCCGACGTCGGGGAACAGGCCGATGAACTCGTCGCCACCGACCCGGGCGATCACGTCGGAGATGCGCAGCGCAGCGCTCAGCCGCTGGGCGATCTGGACCAGCAGGGCGTCGCCAACCGCGTGGCCATAGGTGTCGTTGACGGGCTTGAAGCCGTCGAGATCGAGGGCGGCGACGCCGAGGATCACGCCGTCCTTGCGGCAGCGGGCGAGTTCCTGCTTGAAGCGGCCCTCGAGGTAGCCGCGGTTGGGCAGGCCGGTGAGCGGATCGTGGTTGGCCAGGTGCTGCAGGCACTCGGCGGTGAGGTGGCGGGCGGTGACGTCGAGGAGGGTGAAGATGCGCAGCGGGCCGCGCTCGCCCTCGATGGTGCCGGGGATGCGCTCAATGGCCAGGGGCATGCCGTCGGGGCGCTCGCCGACCCACACGCCTTCCTTTTCGGTGAGGATGTCCTCGATGCGCTTGCCGCGGAGTTCACGCCGCGGGCGCCCGAGCATGCGGCAGGCGGCGCGGTTGGCGTCGGCGATCTTGTCGGTGCTGCCGATGATGCAGACCCCGGCACCGATCTGGTTCATCATCGAACGCATCAGCCGGCCCGAGCGCTCCAGCCGCCGCGACTGGCGCAGCAGCAGCAGCCCCGCGGCGATGAAGCCGCCGGCGGTGGTGAAGAGGGCGATGCCCACCAGCACGGCCGCGGTGCGGTCGGCTTCGTCGCGCCGGCTGGCCAGGTGGGCGCCGAGCTGGGCGAGGGCGGGCACCAGGCCCCGGATCTCGTCCTGGACGAGGGGCGAGCCGGGCATCGCGTTGTGCAGGCGGCTGGCGCTGCCGAGCCTCGCGATGGCGTCGGTTAGGGCTTGACGGGCTTCACGGGGCTTGATGGCGCCCAGCTGCACGAGGCTGTTGTCGAGCGTGTGCACCGGGCCGCCGTGGTTGAGGCCGAAGAGGATGGATTCCAGCCACGCCAGCTGCGGGTCGGTCTCGGCGGCGATGCTGGTCGAGGCCAGGCGCCACGCGACCCCGGAGGCCTGGTGGGTGAGGGCGAGCTGGGTGGCCAGGCGGTCTTCGTCGGCGCCGTGATCATAGGCTGTGGCGAGAATCGCGGCCTCAATGGTGCAAAAGACCAGGGTGACGGCCCAGAAAATGCGCGAAGAGATGAGGGCGGCTCGATCGGGCAGCATCGTCGGTCTGGCGCTCGAAGGTTATAGAATGTGAATTATTGCATACCCTTGTCCTAAATCCCATAAATTGTATGGCCCGATTCGGGTAATCGGCTGTGCAAGAGGATGAATTCGCAAAGCGGCCCGCCTTGTCGCCGATGCAATCGGTGGACGGACGCGGGGAAGGGCTCGGGTATAATCCCGGGTCTTCGACGTGTCCGGTCGGTCGGGCCACAAGCCTGCGCCGGGCCGCTTTCAACTTCGCGCCCATCCTTGCCATGTCCGAAATCCTCAAGCTGCGCGGTGCGCCCGCCTTTTCCAGCTCCCGTCTTGCCCGGCTGACCGACCCGGTCAGGGCCGCCCTGCCACGCCTCAAGGGGCTGGCCGCCGAGCACTGGTATTTCGTGGAGGTCAATGCACCGCTCGAAGCCGATGAAGTCGCGCGCCTGACGGACCTCCTCGGCGCCCACCCGGAGGGCGAGGCCCCCGTGGGCAGCCTGCTGATGGTCACCCCGCGCCTCGGGACGATCTCGCCGTGGTCGTCGAAGGCCACCGACATCGCCCACCAGTGCGGTTTCGACAAGATCGTGCGCATCGAGCGCGGGCTGGCCTTCAGCCTCGAGCTGCGCGGCGGCCTCGACGCGCGCGATCGCGGCGCCGTGCTGCCGCTCCTCCACGACCGCATGACCGAGTCGGTGCTCGACAACGCCGACGCCGCCCACGCGCTGTTCCACCATTACAGCCCGCAGCCGCTCACCACGGTGGCGATCATCGAGCAGGGGCGCGATGCCCTGGTGGTGGCCAACACCGAGCTGGGCCTGGCCCTGTCGGAAGACGAGATCGACTACCTGGTCGACAACTTCACGCGGATGGGCCGCAACCCGACCGACGTGGAGCTGATGATGTTCGCCCAGGCGAACTCCGAGCACTGCCGCCACAAGATCTTCAACGCCGACTGGATCATCGACGGCCGGCCGATGGACAAAACCCTTTTCGGGATGATCCGCGAGACCCACAAGGCGCACCCGGAAGGCACCGTGGTGGCGTACTCCGACAACGCCTCGGTGATCGAGGGCGCGGTGGTGGACAAGCTCTACCCGGATGCCGACGGCGCATGGCGCTTCCGCAACGAGCTCACCCACATCCTGGCCAAGGTCGAGACCCACAACCACCCCACCGCGATCTCCCCCTTCCCGGGCGCCTCCACTGGTTCCGGCGGCGAGATCCGCGACGAGGGCGCCACCGGCCGCGGCTCCAAGCCCAAGGCGGGCCTGGCCGGTTTCTCGGTGTCCAACCTCGAGATTCCCGGCTTCGAGCAGCCCTGGGAGAAGCACTACGGCAAGCCCGAGCGCATCGCCTCGGCCCTCGACATCATGATCGAGGGCCCCCTCGGCGCGGCCGCCTTCAACAACGAGTTCGGCCGCCCCAACCTGGCCGGCTACTTCCGCAGCTTCGAGCAGAGCGTGCAGGACGAAGTGCGCGGCTACCACAAGCCGATCATGATCGCCGGCGGCCTCGGCAGCATCCAGGCCGAGCAATCGTTCAAGACCAAGTTCGGCCCCGGCACCCTGATGATCCAGCTGGGCGGCCCCGGCATGTTGATCGGCCTGGGCGGTGGCGCCGCGTCTTCCATGGCGACCGGCACCAACACCGCCGACCTCGACTTCGCGTCGGTGCAGCGCGGCAACCCCGAGATCGAACGCCGCTGCCAGGAAGTCATCGACGCCTGCTGGCAGAAGGGCGCCGACAACCCGATCCTGGCGATCCACGACGTGGGCGCCGGCGGCCTCTCCAACGCCTTCCCCGAGCTGGCCGATTCCGCCGAGCTGGGCGCCCACTTCGAGCTGCGCGAGGTGCACATCGAAGAGCCGGGCATGAGCCCGCGGGAGATCTGGTCCAACGAATCCCAGGAGCGCTACGTCCTGGCCATCGCCCCCGAGAACCTCGAGGTCTTTAGCGCCCTCTGCGAGCGCGAGCGCTGCCCCTTTGCGGTGGTCGGCACGGCATCCAACGACGGCCGGCTGGTGGTGTCGGATAGCCACTTCGACAACAAGGCCGTCGACATGGAGATGCAGGTGCTGCTCGGCAAGCCGCCGAAGATGACCCGCAATGTGTCGAGCCGCCAGGTCTTCGTGCCGCCCTTCGACGTCACCGACATTGAGCTCGCCGACGCCTGCAGGCGCGTGCTGGCGATGCCGGCGGTGGCCAGCAAGAACTTCCTGATCACCATCGGCGACCGCTCGGTGGGCGGCATGACTGCCCGCGACCAGATGGTCGGCCCGTGGCAGGTGCCGGTGGCCGACGTGGCCGTCACCACCATGAGCTTCCACGGCTACCTGGGCGAAGCCTTCGCGATGGGCGAGCGCACGCCGCTGGCCACCCTCGACGCGCCGGCCTCCGGCCGCATGGCCATCGGCGAGGCGATCACCAACATCGCCGCGGCCGACATCCGCAGCCTGGGCGACGTGAAGCTGTCCGCCAACTGGATGGCCGCCGCCGGCCATCGGGGTGAGGACGTCAAGCTCTACAAGACGGTCGAGGCCGTGTCCCAGTTCTGCCAGCAGGCCGGCATCTCCATCCCGGTGGGCAAGGATTCCCTTTCGATGCGCACCGCGTGGAGCGATGAGGGCGAGAGCAAGCAGGTCGTTTCGCCGCTGTCGCTGATCGTCACCGCCTTTGCGCCGGTGCAGGACGTGCGCCGCACCCTCACGCCGCAGCTGCAGCTGCTCGACGGCGTCGAGACCGAGCTGCTGCTGATCGACCTCGGCAACAACGCCAACCGCCTCGGCGGCTCAGTACTGGCCCAGGCCTACAACTCGGTGGCCGAGCATGCGCCGGACGTCGATGCCGACTCCCTCGCCGCCTTCTTCCGGCTGATCCAGCAGTGGCGCAGCGAGGATCTGATCCTCGCCTACCACGACCGCGCCGACGGCGGCCTGTTCGCCACGCTGTGCGAGATGGCCTTTGCGTCCAAGTGCGGCCTGTCGGTGATGCTTGACACCGTCGCCTACGACCAATACATGAACGACGTGGACGGCCTCGACAAGCGGCCGGATTCGTTGAAGGGCCGGTTCAACGACATGCTCTTCAAGGCGCTGTTCTCCGAAGAGCTCGGCGCCGTGATCCAGATCCGCCGCGCCGACCGCAGCCGCTTCACCGAGCAGCTGCGCGCCGCGCGCCTCAGCTACCACTTCGTCGGCGAGCCCAACGACCGCGACGAACTCCGCTTCTGGCGCAACGCCAAGCTGGTGTTCAGCGCCCCGCGGGCCGAGCTGCTGCAAACGTGGTCCGAGACCAGCTACCAGATCGCCCGCCTGCGCGACGACGCCGAGTGCGCCAGGGAAGAGTTCGAGGCCCTCGCCGACGTGGCCAACCCGGGCCTGTCGGTGGCGCTCAGTTTCGATGCTTCTGAGGACATCGCGGCGCCCTTCATCGCCACCGGCGCACGGCCGAAGATCGCGATCCTGCGCGAGCAGGGCGTGAACTCCCAGGCCGAGATGGCGGCCGCCTTCGAGCGGGCCGGCTTCGCGCCCTTCGACGTGCATATGTCTGACCTCCAGGCCGGCCGCGTGCATCTGGCCGACTTCAAGGGCCTCGCGGCCTGCGGTGGTTTCTCGTATGGCGACGTGCTGGGCGCGGGGCAGGGCTGGGCCAAGTCCATCCTGTTCAATCCCATGCTGCGCGAGCAGTTCGAAACCTTCTTCCAGCGCGGCGACACCTTCGCGCTGGGTGTTTGCAACGGCTGCCAGATGATGTCCAACCTGGCCGAGATCATCCCCGGCGCCGATTGCTGGCCGCGCTTCCAGCGTAACCGCAGCGAGCAGTTCGAGGCCCGCTTCGTGATGGTCGAGGTGCAGGACAGCCCGTCGATCCTGCTCGCCGGCATGGCCGGCAGCCGGATGCCGATCGTGGTGTCCCACGGCGAGGGCCGTGCGGTGTTCCAGGGCATCGACGCCCAGGACAATGCCAGGGTCGCGCTGCGCTACATTGACAACACCGGCGCCGTGGCCGCCCGTTACCCGTTCAACCCCAACGGTTCGCCCGAGGGCATCACCGGCCTCACCACGCCGGACGGCCGTTTCACCATCATGATGCCGCACCCGGAGCGCACCGCCCGCACGGTGCAGATGAGCTGGCACCCCGACACCCTGGGCGAGGATTCGCCGTGGCTGCGCATGTTCCGTAATGCGCGCAAGTGGGTGGGCTGAGCCTCAGGGCTCAAGTAAAAAAGGCCGTCCTTCGGGGCGGCCTTTTTGCTGTAGCGGGGGGCGTTTGCGGCCCCCCGGCGGGTAGTGCCTACATGCCCTGGTAGATCGGCCCTTCGCCGCCCTGGGGGGTGACCCAGTTGATGTTCTGGGTCGGGTCCTTGATGTCGCAGGTCTTGCAGTGCACGCAGTTCTGGGCGTTGATCTGCAGGCGCGGGGCGTCGCCTTCGGCGTGCACGATCTCGTATACGCCGGCCGGGCAGTAGCGCTGCTCGGGGGCGTCGTATTTTGCGAGGTTGATGCTGATGGGCACCCAGGCGTCCTTCAGCTGCAGGTGGCAGGGCTCGTCTTCCTCGTGGTTGGTGTTGGAGAGGAAGACCGACGACAGGCGGTCGAAGGTGAGCTTGCCGTCGGGCTTGGGGTAGCTGATCGGGCTGCACTCGGCGGCCGGGCGGAGCGTGGTGTGGTCGGCGCTGTTGTGCAGGGTCCAGGGCACGTTGCCGCCGAAGAGCCTCTGCTCGGCGCCGAACAGGAAGGAGCCCAGCCACAGGCCTTTCTTCATGTAGGGCTTGAAGTTGCGGGTCTTGTGCAGTTCGGCGTGCAGCCAGCTGGCCTTGAAGGCTTCCGGGTAGCTCGACAGCTCATCCTGGCTGCGCTCGGCTGCGAGAGCCTCGAAGGCGGCCTCGGCGGCCAGCATGCCGGACTTCATCGCGGCGTGGGTGCCCTTGATGCGCGCGGCGTTGAGGAAGCCGGCGTCGTCGCCGATCAGCGCGCCGCCCGGGAAGACCAGCTTGGGCTGGCTCTGCAGGCCGCCGGCGGCGATCGCCCGCGCGCCGTAGGCGAGACGCTTGCCGCCCTCCAGAAACTTGCGGATCTCCGGGTGGGTCTTGTAGCGCTGGAACTCTTCGAAGGGTGACAGGAAGGGGTTGGTGTAGTTGAGACCGACCACGAAGCCCACCGCTACCAGATTGTCCTCGAGGTGATAGCAGAAGCCGCCGCCGTAGGTGGCGGTGTCCATCGGCCAGCCGGCGGTGTGCACCACGAGGCCCTGCTTGTGCTGGCCGGCGGGGATTTCCCACAGCTCCTTGAGGCCGATGCCGTAGGTTTGCGGGTCGACGCCGTCGCGCAGCTTGAACCTGGCTTCGAGTTCCTTGCCCAGGTGGCCGCGGCAGCCTTCGGCGAACAGCGTGTACCTGGCGCGGAGCTCCATGCCGGGCTGGAAGTTGGGGCCTTCGCTGCCGTCCTTGAGCAGGCCCATGTCGCCGGTGATCACGCCGGCCACGGCGCCCTTGTCGTCGAACAGGAGCTGGGCGCCGGAAAAGCCCGGATAGACCTCGATGCCCATCGCCTCGGCCTGCTCGCCCATCCACTTGGCCAGATTGCCGAGGCGGACGATGTAGTTGCCATCGTTGTGAAAGGCGTCGGGGAGCAGGCCGTTGGGAACCTGCCGCCCGCCGGTTTCTGACAGGAAGATCACCCGGTCTTCGGTGACCGGAGTGTTGAGCGGGGCGCCCAGCGCCTTCCAGTCGGGGAAGAGTTCGTTCAGGGCGCGGGGGTCGACGACCGCGCCGGAGAGAATGTGGGCGCCGATCTCGGCCGCCTTTTCGATGAGGCAGACGGAAAAATCCTGCCCCTTTTCGGTTGCCAGTTGCTTGAGCCTGATCGCTGCGGCAAGGCCTGCGGGGCCGCCGCCAACGATCAGGACGTCGAATTCCATGGACTCCCGTTCCATTTGTGTCTCCTCGAGTATGGCGTATTGGTTTTTTTTAGGCTGAGAGCGAAGGGTAACCCCGGCTCGGCAGGAGGGCAATCGGCGCCCCGGCGCTGGCTCCCATACGGTAGCGTATGTTACCTTCCTCCCGCTGCCGGGTATAGCGCCCCGAACCGGCAATTGCGCGCCTTTACAAGACCAGAATTCCCCCGAGGAGACAATTAGATGACCGAACATTCTGCTGTGCAGATGGCGGGCCGCCGCCTGCTGATCACGTCCCGCATGCCCGTCCGCTGGGGCGACATGGATGCCTACGGGCACGTCAACAACACGATCTATTTCCGCTACATGGAGCAGACGCGGGTGGAGTGGCTCGAGCAGACGGGCTCGGCAGTGAGCCCCGACAATGCCGAGGCGCCGGTGATCATCAACGCGGCGTGCACCTTTCTGATTCCCATCAACTACCCGGCCACCGTGATCGTGCGCATGTACGGCGGCGAGCCCGGCCGGAGCAGCCTGATGACCTGGTACGAGCTGCTCGTCGAGGGCGACGAACGCATCTACGCGGAGGGCAGCTCCAAGGTGGTGTGGATGAACCCGCAGACCGGCAAGTCGGTGCCGCTCCCCGAGGCGGTGCGTGCCGCGGTAAGCTAGGCGACTCTTATCGAAGCGAAGTTGCCGGCCTGGGCTGGCACCGGAATCAGGAGATGCGTGATGACTTACCCCGTTGCCGAGCGCCCGCTGTGGGTGCCTGACGGCGATCGTATTGCGGCTGCCAACATTACCGCCTTCGCCCGTGGCGCCGAACGCCGCTGGGGCCGGGCGCTGCCCGATTACACAGCCCTGCATGGGTGGTCCGTCGATCAGCCGGCCGAGTTCTGGGCGTCTGTGTGGGCGCTCGGCGAGGTGCGGGGCCAGATGGGCGCGGCGGTGCTCGAGAGCGGCGCGCTGATGCCCGGCGCCCGCTGGTTTCCCGAGGCCCGCCTTAACTTCGCCGAAAACCTGCTGCGCAGCCGCGACGACAGCGACGCCCTGGTGTTCTGGGGCGAGGATCGGGTCAAGAACCGCCTGAGCCACGGCGACCTGTATCGTCAGGTGGCGCACTTCGCCGCCGCGCTGCTGGAGATGGGGGTCGAGCCCGGCGATCGGGTGGCGGCCTGGATGCCCAACGTGCCCGAGACCATCGTCGTGATGCTGGCGGCGGCCAGCGTCGGGGCGATCTTCTCGTCGGCGTCGCCGGATTTCGGCGTGCAGGGCGTGCTGGACCGCTTCGGGCAGATCGAGCCCAAGGTGCTGGTGGCGGTCGATGGTTATTACTACAACGACAAGATCGTCGACTGCATGGAGCGCCTCGCCGCCATCACCGACGGCCTGCCCTCGGTGAAGCGGGTGGTGGTGGTGCCCTACGTGCACGCCCAGCACGACGTCTCCCACATACACCACGCGCGCATGCTGCTGGATTTCGTCAGGCCCTTCCTGGGCGAAACCGAGATCCCGTTTGCCCGGCTGTCCTTCGATCATCCGCTTTACATCATGTATTCGTCGGGCACCACGGGCGTGCCCAAGTGCATCGTCCATGGAGCGGGCGGCGTGCTGCTGCAGCACATCAAGGAGCACCGCCTGCACGGCGACGTGAAGCCCGGTGACAAGCTCTTCTACTTCACCACCTGCGGCTGGATGATGTGGAACTGGCTGGTGTCGGGGCTGGCATCCGGGGCGACTCTCCTGCTCTACGACGGCTCGCCGATGATCGGCGACGGGGCGATTCTCTTCGACTACGCCCAGGCCGAAGGCATGACCCATTTCGGTACCTCGGCCAAGTTCATCGACGGCATCGCCAAGGCCGGTCTGCGGCCGCGGGCCACCCACGATCTCTCCACGCTGCGGGCGATGTTCTCTACCGGCAGCCCGCTGGTGCCCGAAGGCTTCGAGTATGTTTATCGCGAGATCAGGGCCGATCTGTGCCTGTCGTCGATCTCCGGGGGCACCGACATCGTCTCGTGCTTCGTGCTCGGCAACCCGACCCTGCCGGTGTGGCCCGGCGAGATCCAGTGCAAGGGCCTCGGCATGGCGGTGGATGTGTTCGACGAGGCCGGCCAGCCGGTGCGCGGCGAGAAGGGCGAGCTGGTGTGCGCGCGCCCCTTCCCGGTGATGCCGGTCGGCTTCTGGAATGACCCGGACGGTGCAAAGTACCGTGCGGCGTATTTCGGCCGCTTCGACAACATCTGGTGCCACGGCGACTACTCCGAAATCACCAGCCACGACGGCATCATCATCTATGGCCGCTCCGACGCGACCCTCAACCCGGGCGGCGTGCGTATCGGCACGGCCGAGATCTACCGCCAGGTCGAGCGGCTCGACGAGGTGGTGGAATCCCTGGTGATCGGCCAGCAGTGGCCGCCGGGGGAGGGCGCCGACGTGCGCGTGGTGCTCTTCGTCAAGCTGCGTGAAGGGCTCGGCCTCGACGAGGCGCTGATCAGCCGCATCCGCGACACCATCCGCGCCAGCACCACGCCGCGCCACGTGCCGGCGCGGGTTGTGCAGGTGGCGGACATCCCGCGCACCAAGAGCGGCAAGATCGTCGAACTGGCGGTGCGGGCGGTGGTGCACGGCGAGCCGGTCAAGAACGTCGAGGCGCTGGCCAACCCGGCCGCCCTCGAACATTTCCGGGCGCGGCCCGAACTGCAGTCCTGAACAGGAGGCATCGAACACATGCTGATGAATCGCGAAACGTCCAGCCTGCTGGTTGTTGATGTGCAGGAACGCCTGCTGCCGTCCATCGCCGACGGCGAGGCCGTGCTCGGCAATTGCAACTGGCTGGTCGGTGTGGCCCGGCGGATTGGGGTGCCGGTGGTGGTGTCCGAGCAGTATCCCGAGGGGCTCGGCCCGACCGCTGCATCGCTGCGGGCCACGGCCGCCGATGCGCCGCTGGTCACCAAGACCCACTTCTCGTGCGTGGCCGACGGATGCCTGGCCGGCACGGCGGTCGAGCAGCGGCGCCAGGTGGTCGTGGTGGGCACCGAGGCCCACGTCTGCGTGATGCAGACGGTGCTGGAGCTGCGCTGGCAGGGCAAGGAAGTCTTTGTGGTGGCCGATGCCGTCGGCTCCCGCAAGCCGGCCGACAAGGAGGCGGCGCTGGCGCGCATGCGCAGCCACGGGGTCGAGATCGTGACCCGCGAGATGGTGGCCTTCGAGTGGCTGCACGACAGCGCAGGGCCGATGTTCCGTGAGATCAACCGGGATTTCATCCGCGACAATTAGCCGCCTTTCTGTTACCGAAGCGGTTTTTTTGTGGGGGTGGGCCGGGCGGCTGGCCCCGGAGCGGGCAGCTTTGCCGTTCTCGACCGTTGAAGAGAGGGGGGTGGATCGGCTATCATTCCCCTTTCCAGAAGTCCCCCGTGTCATGACCAAATACGTCTTCGTTACCGGTGGTGTCGTGTCCTCCCTGGGCAAGGGCATCGCCGCAGCCTCCCTCGGGGCGATTCTTGAATCCCGCGGAATCAAGGTTACCCACCTCAAGCTCGATCCCTACATCAACGTCGACCCCGGCACGATGAGCCCCTTCCAGCATGGGGAAGTCTTCGTGACCGAAGACGGTGCCGAGACCGATCTCGACCTGGGCCACTACGAGCGCTTCACCAGCGCCAAGATGAGCAAGCGCAACAACTTCACCACCGGCCAGATCTACGAGGCGGTGATCAAGAAAGAGCGGCGCGGCGAATATCTCGGCAAGACCGTCCAGGTCATCCCCCACATCACCGACGAGATCAAGACCTACGTCAAGCGTGGCGCCGAAGGTGCCGACGTGGCCATCATCGAAGTGGGCGGCACTGTGGGTGACATCGAATCGCTGCCCTTCCTCGAGGCCATCCGCCAGATGGGCATCGAAGAAGGCCGTCAGGGCACCTGCTTCATCCACCTCACGCTGCTGCCCTACATCCCGACCGCCGGCGAGCTGAAGACCAAGCCCACCCAGCACTCGGTGAAAGAGCTGCGCGAGATCGGCATCCAGCCCGACATCCTGCTGTGCCGCGCTGACCGCTCCGTGCCGGCCGACGAGCGCCGCAAGATCGCGCTGTTCTGCAACGTGATGCCCGAAGCCGTCATCGAATGCCTCGACGCCGACTCCATCTACCGCATCCCCGGCATGCTCCACGACCAGATGCTCGACGAGATCGTCTGCCACAAGCTGGGCATCCTGGCGCGGGCGGCCGACCTGTCGATCTGGGAGCGCCTCATCGATGCGCTGCAGAACCCGCAAAACACGCTCAACATCGCCTTCGTCGGCAAGTACGTTGACCTTACCGAGTCCTACAAGTCGCTAATCGAAGCCCTCAACCATGCCGGGATGCACACCCGCAGCAAGGTCAACATCCACTACCTGGATTCCGAGGACATCGAGAAGAACGGCTGCGGCGCCCTCAAGGCCATGGACGCCATCCTGGTCCCCGGCGGCTTCGGCCGGCGCGGTACCGAGGGCAAGATCGCCGCGATCCGGTACGCCCGCGAGAACAAGGTGCCTTACCTTGGCATCTGCCTCGGCATGCAGCTGGCGGTCGTCGAGTTCGCCCGCGACGTGGCTGGCATGAACAGCGCCCACAGCACCGAGTTCGATCGCCACACCGATTACCCCGTCATCGGTCTGATCACCGAATGGCACGACGCCTCCGGCAAGGTCGAGAAGCGCGGTGAAGACTCCGATCTCGGCGGCACCATGCGCCTGGGCGGCCAGGTCTGCAAGCTCACCGAGGGCTCCCTGGCCCGCGAGATCTACGGCAATCCCGAGATCACCGAGCGCCACCGCCATCGCTACGAGGTCAACAACATCCTGCTGTCCCAGCTCGAGGCCCAGGGCCTGCGGGTTTCCGGGCGGGCGCCGGGCACCGACCTGTGCGAGATGATCGAGCTGCC
>Ga0075163_10004638_pt1 | contig 18410 bp, 17 predicted proteins | sample JI1023141ADNA_FD_71478 | JGI IMG/M metagenome (GOLD analysis project Ga0075163, IMG submission 71478) | Wastewater effluent complex algal communities from Wisconsin, to seasonally profile nutrient transformation and Carbon sequestration -... | ecosystem: Engineered > WWTP > Effluent > Algae...
CCTGTTGCAATTGTTGGCAAGGGTGTAACATTTGATAGCGGCGGTATTTCAATTAAAGCAGCTGCCAATATGGAAGAAATGAAAACCGATATGGCGGGTGCTGCAACGGTCATTGGTTTAATGAGGACTTTGGCCGCCAGAAAATCCAAAGCCCGGGTTGTAGGGTTGGCTGGCTTAGTTGAAAACATGCCTTCCGGTACCGCCCAACGCCCAGGTGACGTTGTAACATCCATGTCTGGACAAACAATTGAAGTGATCAATACGGATGCGGAAGGCCGGTTGGTTCTGGCTGACGTTTTATGGTATTGCCAACAACGGTTTAAACCAAAAGTGATGATTGACTTAGCCACTTTGACCGGTGCGATCGTGGTAGCCTTAGGACATCATTACGCGGGGCTTTTCAGCAATAACCAAACCCTCGTGGATCAATTAATAGACGCTTCAAAGAAAGTTTCGGAACCTATTTGGCACATGCCTTTGCATGATCATTATGACAAGATGATTAATAGTGATATTGCTGATGTTAAAAACTCAGTGAACAGAGGTAGTGCAGGCAGTATCACAGCGGCTCATTTCTTACAACGCTTTGTAAAAGATACTGTTTGGGCACATTTAGATATTGCTGGTGTTGCCTGGACTGAGAGTGAATGTCCAACTACCCCCAAAGGTGCAACCGGGTTTGGAGTGAGGTTGCTGAACCGTTTTATCGCCGATCAATATGAATAACTTTGGATAAAGAGGATTGTTCCGAAAGTGTTGACAAAAGAAGTTCGATTTTATGTGTTTACAAAACTTTCTCTTGTTAAGGTCTTAAAAGAACTTTTAGAAAAAACCTTAATGCGAGGGCAACGTGCTGTTGTCCTCGCATCTAGCAAAGATGAGGTGGAGAGTCTATGTTCGAGTTTATGGACGGTAGAACAAAAAGCTTTTCTTCCCCATGGTTCTGCCGTGGATGGCAAGCCAGAACGGCAATTGGTTTGGATTACGCATCAATTAGAAAATCCTAATCAAGCATCTGTCGCGTTTATCATTCCTGGCTCTATAATACCAAAAACAACAGCATTTTCTTTGCTTATTATTTTGGTTGATGGCTTAAATTCACAAGAAATTGAAAATAGCGACGCTAATTTTCTTGATTATCGTTCTCAAGGCTTGAATGTTAAATACTATTTACAAAATGAATCCGGAAAATGGCAGGAAAAAGCATAAAAAACTCTCGATATGATTTTTTGTTATTAATCCAATCCTTATTTAATCAAATTATATTCCTATGCCCCCTTCCCTTATCACCCAATTATTAGAACTGGTTCGCGACCTTCGTCATCCAGAAAAGGGTTGTGATTGGGATAAAAAACAAGATTTTAAATCAATAGCTGCTTATACGCTCGAAGAAGCGTATGAAGTTGTCGAAGCCGTTGAATTAAATCAACCTAATTTTTTAAAAGAAGAATTAGGTGATCTTTTATTTCAAATAATATTTTATACTGTTTTAGCGGAGGAAAAAACTCTTTTTACATTTGAAGATGTTGTTGAAAATATCCTTACAAAAATGATAGCACGTCATCCCCATGTCTTTGCTGTGAATAAAGACAATTTTTCCAATCAATCGGAAGCAATTGAAAAATCCTGGGAAATAAGAAAAAATGTGCAGAAATCTTCCACTCCAACTGGCAGCATTCTTGACTTAATACCTTTCCACGTGCCAGCGCTTTTACGGGCTAGAAAACTACAGAAAAAAGCCGCAAGCGTTGGCTTTGACTGGGGTTCGGCAGGCGATATATTCCATAAAATCGATGAGGAATTTCAAGAACTTAGGGATGCAATCAAAAACCAAGATCTTGAAAATATTGAGGAAGAAATGGGAGATATCTTGTTTACCTGTATCAATTTATCTAGGCATTTAAAAATTGATGCGGAAACTGCCTTAAGAAAAGCTAATCGAAAATTTGAAACCCGTTTCCGCAAAATGGAGAATTTAGCCGCTGATCAACAGACTGTTTTGGGTGACGTGACGCAGGAAAAATTGGAACTGTTTTGGAAAGAAGCCAAAAAAAAATAAACATCAACAAAAGGTTTATGATGCCTTCACATGTTCCCACTTTTCTGCAGTAGTTTAATAAGACTGGATGTATCTAAACTGCCGCCGTTTTTCTGCTGCAATTGGGTATAAAACTGTGCGATAAGGCTGGTGATAGGTAGCGAGCTATTGTTTTTGACTGCTTCATTTAAGCAAATCATTAAGTCTTTTTTCATGAGGTTTACCGCAAAACCAAAATCAAATTTTCCTTTGATCATCGTTTCTGCCCGGTTATGCATTTGCCAAGAAGCAGCAGCACCATTACTAATAGCACGAATAACTTTTCCCTGATCTAACCCAGCATTATGAGCAAATTCCAATCCTTCCGCCAAACTTTGAATAACCCCAGCAATACAAATTTGATTAACCATCTTCGTTAACTGGCCAGAACCAGATGGTCCCATATAAACACTATTTCTTCCATAAGCGGTAAATATGGTTTCTGCCTGATTATATGCTTGCTGGTTACCTCCAGCCATAATCGTTAAAATGCCCTGTTCAGCACCGGCCTGCCCTCCTGACACAGGAGCATCTAAAAAATAAGCCTGGCGTTCTTGAAGTGCAGCATCGATATCTTTAGCTACATCAACCGTTGTGGTCGAATGATCAATCACGATTGTACCAGGTGCAATATGGTCGATCAGTTTTGCTGAACCCCAAAAAATATCTTTTAGCGCCTGGTCATTGCTAACACAGGTCACGATATAATCCGCGTTGACACAATCTATCAATCTGGGAGCTATCGATCCTGAAAATTTTTTCAGCCATGCCTGACTTTTTGTTATTGTTCTATTATAAACGGTAACAGAATAGCCCTTCTGAGCTAAATGACCGGCCATTGGAAACCCCATTACACCCAGTCCAATAAAACTAACTTTAATATTTTTGAGATCTTTATTCACGGTTCGTTTAGCTTCCAAAGTTTCTGCATCCCATTTTAGGTAGTTTCTTCGATACAATCTTGACCCAATAATTTGATAATTTGATGCTGTAATTCAGCACTCCAATGGTATTTTTTTCCTAAATTTACCTCAATCTGGGTTTTTCCATCAATTTCAACAATCAATCGAATAATATCCTTCCCGGATTTGCCTTTAGCAAATATTTGGCTCAAAGAGGCGACCACTTGCGCTTCTCTCAAGTGTATTTTAATACTATTCTCTATATCACCAACAGCTTCGGCCAAGGGTTTAAGGGTTTGTGCCGTTAATTTTATTTCGGACTGTTCATCCCTGACATCCACACCGATCAACAGTATGTTTCCTGGTTCTAGGAAATCTCTAAAACCATTTAAAATATCTGAAAAAAACATGATTTCAAAAATACCACTTCGATCAGAAAAACGGACATACGCATAGCGATTGCCTTTAGAAGACATTTTTTCCACTTTAGATACAACCACTCCAGCCAGCATGACCCGTCCCTCATATTTAGATCCGTTTAATAAATCGATATAAGGTGTGGCATGAAGATGTTTTAATTGCCGTTCATAATTGTCCAAGGGATGGGCAGATAAATAAAAGCCAATCGCCTCATGTTCCCTTTGTAATTTTTCAATGCTATTCCAATCCTCAGAATGTGGAATGATAAGTTCATTTTGCGAAAGTGAGGGTGCGGAGCCAAACAAACCAAATTGCCCGGTTTGCCGATCTTTGGAAGCAACGGCAGCCCGTTGCAGGATAATATCTATAGATTGAAAACCCTGATGCCGATTGGGGAATAAACTATCAAATGCACCCGCACATATAAGGCTTTCCAATTGTCTTTTATTTAAAGATTTACTATCCACCCGCGCAATAAAATCTTGGATGGATTTAAATATCCCACCGGCCTCCCTGACTTGAACAATCATCTCACTTAAATTTGCCCCCACATGCCGGATCGCTGGCAAAGCATAGCGTACAGCAAATTTATGGGTGGTTTTTTCAACCGTAAAAGTTACATGGCTATAATTAATATCAGGGGGTAACAAAGGAATTTTATTTTTTACTAATTCTTGACGGAATAAATTTAATTTGTCGGTGTTATTCATTTCTAAAGACATGGAAGCTGCAAAAAATTCAACCGGATAATTTGCTTTTAACCAGGCTGTTTGATAGGCAATCAAAGCATAAGCAGCCGCATGACTTTTATTAAAGCCATAGCCTGCAAATTTATTCACTTCTTCAAATATTCTAGTGGCGGTTGCTGGATCAACCTGATTAATTTTTGCGCCATCAACGAAATCTTTACGTTGTGCTTCCATTTCCTCTTTAATTTTTTTACCCATAGCTCGACGAAGAATATCAGCTTTCCCCAAGCTATATCCGGCCAATATCTGCGCAATCTGCATGACTTGTTCTTGATATATCATGATACCAAAAGTTTCCCGCAGAATTCCTTCCAGCAGTGGATGCAAGTAATCTGGCGATTCCTTTTGATGCTTACAGGCTATATATTTGGGGATATTATCCATCGGGCCTGGCCGATATAAAGCCACTACAGCAATAATATCTTCGAAACGATCAGGCTTTAATTTTCTTAAAACGTCGCGCATGCCCCCGCTTTCTAATTGAAAAACCCCGGTGGCATCGCCTTTTCCTAATATTTCATATGTTTTATGATCGCTGAGAGAAATTTGAGAGACGTCAACCTTAATCCCTCGCTTTAATATCAAAGATTCAGCAAGGGCAATCATGGTTAAAGTTTTTAGACCAAGAAAATCAAATTTAATTAGTCCGGCCATTTCCACATATTTCATGTTGAACTGAGTGGCTGGCATATTTGATTTTGTATCCCTATAAAGAGGCACCACTTCCTCTAAGGGTTGATCGCCAATCACAACACCCGCTGCATGGGTTGAAGCGTGGCGATAAAGCCCTTCCAATTGCAGGGCAATGGTGAAAAGCTTATCAACGGCTGTTTCTTGCTTCCGAATTTCTTGTAGTTGCTTATCTATCTCCAGAACCTGTTTAAGAGTCACTGGATTGGCCGGATTGTTAGGAATTTGTTTGCAAAGCTTATCAACTTGACCATATGGCAGTTGCAAAACACGCCCGACATCTCTTAAAACTGCCCTGGCCTGTAACTTACCGAACGTAATAATTTGGGCAACACGGGAAAACCCATATTTTTTTCTGACATAATCAATGACCTCGTCTCGCCTATCTTGACAAAAATCAATATCAAAATCTGGCAATGAAACACGCTCGGGATTTAAAAAACGTTCAAACAATAAGCCCCAGCGGATAGGGTCAAGATCCGTAATAGTTAATGCCCAAGCAACCACTGATCCCGCACCAGATCCACGACCAGGGCCTACGGGAATTTGTTGTTTTTTAGCCCACTGAATAAAATCCGCAACAATCAGGAAATATCCTGCAAACCCCATTTTGACGATGAGATCCAACTCATATTCAAGTCTTTTGCTATATATTTCCGGCAGAAATTTTGTCTGATATTCTGTTGAATGAAGCTGCTGCTCCATTCTTATTTTGAGACCATCGCGGGCGTTGTCTTTTAATAATACGATCTCGTCAGGGGCTTTCTCCAAATTAGAGACAAACTTCGGGAAAACAGTTTTTCTTGGCTCCAAAAGGTAGCCACACCGTTTTGCAATTGCAACCGTATTATCCAATGCTTCAGGAATATCAGAAAACAAATCCATCATTTGGCGGGTGGATTTAAAATAATGATCCGGCGTTACACGTCGCCGTTTAGGCTCCGAAATCGTTACACCTTCAGCAATACATAGCAGGGCATCATGCGCTTCATACAATTGAGATGTCCCAAAAAACGCTTCATTGGTTGCAACTAGAGGGATTTCATATTGTTGTGCAAATGCAATGAAATCGTCTTCGGTTTGGCTTTCCTCGATCATCCCGTGGCGCATCAACTCAATATATAAACGATTTGGGAAGAGCTTGTTTAACTGCAATAATATTTCTTCGGCCTTATTCTTATTATTGGATTGAAGTAAATGACCGATTAATCCTGAAGGTCCGCCTGTTAAAGCAATCATCCCTTCTGTTTTTCCTACTAATTCTTCTAAAAAAACGGCAGGCCCTTGAAGCTGCTGCGCGTTAATATAAGCCTGGCTAACCAAGTGGCTGAGGTTTTTGTACCCAACCTCATTTTGAATAAGTAAAATTAAATGGGGTGTTAGATTAATAGGGCTGCTGATAAGTTTTGTTTCAGAATTTTTCTCCGTAACAATCGATAACTGACAGCCCAATAGTGGTTGGATGCCGTCTTCTTTTGCCTCTAAGCTGAATTCCATAGCACCAAATAAATTATTGGTATCGGTTAAGGCAACGGCGGGCATAGAATTTTTCTTGGCCAACGCAATCAGATCTTTAATCTTAATCGCCCCCTCAGACAGGGAATAGGCGGAGTGCGCGCGCAAATGAACAAAAGAAACGGTCATATTTTATTATCAAGGAGATTTAAGGATTTACAATTGATGAATAACACCATCTTCCACACGCATAATCCGATCCATCCGTTTGGCTAACTCAAGATTGTGTGTCGCAATAATAGCAGATAAATTCATGGCTTTTGCAAGCGTCTTTAATAATAAAAAAACTTCTTCTGTGGTTTTTGTATCTAAGTTTCCAGTGGGTTCATCCGCAAGCAAGATTTGTGGTGAGTTGACCAGGGCCCGGGCAATGGCCACTCGTTGTTGTTCTCCCCCCGATAATTTTCCTGGCCGGTGATGGAGTCTATGGGAAAGATTAACTTGCGATAACAAATCAGCTGCTTTTTTTCGGGCTTCCCTCTTACTGTAACCGGCAATTAATTGGGGAATCATAACATTTTCAAGTGCAGAAAAATCTTTCAGCAAATGATGATATTGATAAACAAAACCCAAATGATTTTGACGAAACAGGGAACGTTGATTATCATTCAGTTCATTGACGGATCGCCCCAAAATTTGTATTGACCCCTGGTCAGGTTTTTCTAATAAACCGCATAGGTGCAGTAAGGTTGATTTACCAGAACCGGATGGTCCAAGCAGACCAACTATTTCCCCTTGAGCTATAGAAAAGCTAGTATCACGGATAACGGTGATGATTTGATCCATCTGTTTGAACTGGCGTCCAACACCCTCAGCCGCTAAGACAGTGATGGGTGGGGATTGATTATTATTCATAACGCAAAACCTGAACAGGATCTAAACGGGCGGCGCGCCAGGCGGGATAGAGAGAGGCTAAAAGTGACAATCCAAAAGCAACACCCACAATTAACAACACTTGTTTCCAATCAAGTACCGCAGGCAATTGCGAAAGAAAATAAAAAGTATCCGGAAATAATTGTGTTCCCAATATGCTTTGTACCCATTGCCGGATCCTTTCAATGTTTTCAACGAATAAAACCCCCAAAATAAACCCCGTGCCAACCCCTAAAATTCCGGTGCTGGCACCGTTTATTAAAAATATGCTTAAAATAGATCTTTTGGTTGCGCCTAATGTCCTAAGAATCCCAATTTCCTGACGTTTATCTTTGACCATCATAATTTGGCTTGAAATAATGTTAAAAGAGGCCACGATAATAATCAGGAATAGAATAATAAACATCACTGTTTTTTCAACATCCAGTACCCCTAAAAACTCTCCGTACCGTTCTTGCCAGCTCTCAATCTGATAATTTAAGTTGTGGGCTTGAAGATATTGCTGAATTTCCCTTTTGGATTGGCTAACTTCATCGGCGTTATCGGTCACAATCTCAATATAATCAACCTGTTGATTGCGCGAAAAATACAGCTGTGCTGCTTCCAGAGGTATTAAAACAAAATTACTGTCATATTGGGACATCCCAACATTAAAGACAGCAACAATAGGGTATGATTTTATGCGAGGTACATTGCCAATTACCGTGTCACGGTTCTGCGGTGAGATCAGGGTAATAAAATCACCCACAGACAACCCCAACCGGTTTGCCAATTTGTAGCCGATCACAGCACCACCCTGACGTTCAAATTGTTCAATGCTACCAATAATAATGTTGTCATTGATGAAAGAGCGTTTCTTTAAATCAGTTAATCGAATACCCCTAATTCTTGCAAAATCGATATTATATTCCGAAGTCACCATTGCCCCATTTTCAATCATGGGGGTTGCAGCAACAATGCTTGGCAATTTTGAAAACTGTTCTGCCAAATTAGCATAATCCGTAACAGGGTATTGATTTGTTTCCATCACAAACAAATGCCCATTAAAACCAAGAATTTTTTTAAATAATTCTCCCCGAAATCCATTCATAACCGACATCACGATAATAAGGGTTGCCACGCCTAAACAAATGCCAAGCAAAGATAAAAATGTGATAACAGAAATAAAACCCTCTTGCCGTCTGGAACGTAGATAACGCCATGCCACTAAACGTTCAAACTTTAACAATTTTTATTCACCTTATTTTTTAGAAAGCGATTATATAACATATCCAATGAAATTGTTTGACGTTCGCCGGATGCACGATTTTTTAATTCAACCGTTTTTGATTTAATACCTTTTAGACCAACAATCACTTGCCAGGGCAAGCCGATTAGGTCCATGTTGCTGAATTTAGTTCCCGCTCTTTCATCTCTATCATCATATAAAACCTCTATATTATGCTGCCTTAATTCATCATACAACATGTCAGCCATTTGCTTGCAATCTTTGTCTGCAGCCACCGCGTTGATTAAGCCTATTTGATAAGGGGCAACACTTTCCGGCCAAATGATCCCTGCCTCATCATGATAGGCTTCAATAATAGCTGCAACCAGCCTAGATACGCCAATACCATAAGAACCCATATGGACAAAACTATTGTCACCATTAGATATGGCAACAGCGGTTTTTAAAGCTTCCGAATATTTTGTGCCGAAGTAAAAAATATGCCCAACCTCAATGCCGCGGGCTGATACTAATTGTTCAACCGGTACTGGACACCTTTTGGGATCATGCTTTTCATCGGTCGCTGCATAAAGGGAGGTCCATTCTTCCACGATCGGTTGCAAGTCACCTTCATAATAAACAGCATCTTGCAAAGGATTTTTTTCGAGTAAGGCTTTATCACAGAAAACAGCACTTTCCCCGGTATCTGCTAAAATAATAAATTCATGACTCAGATCACCGCCGATGGGGCCTGTTGCGGCTTGCATCGGTATGGCTTTAAGACCCATGCGTGCAAATGTACGCAAGTAAGCAACAAACATTTTATTATAAGCTTTTTTAGCGCCGGTATAATCAAGATCAAAAGAATAACTGTCTTTCATTAAAAATTCCCGTCCGCGCATCAACCCAAACCTTGGGCGCATTTCATCCCGAAATTTCCATTGAATATGATACAAAAGCTTGGGCAAATCACGATATGATTTGATCGATTGACGAAAAACATCTGTAATTAATTCTTCGTTCGTGGGGCCATATAGCATTTCTCGCTCATGACGATCAACAAAACGCAACATTTCTTTGCCATAATCATTATAACGACCTGATTCTTTCCATAACTCCGCGGGTTGGATAGTCGGCATCAACAATTCCTGCGCGCCTGCTTTATCTTGCTCTTCCCTAATGATTTGTTCAATTTTCTTTAAGACCCTAAAACCTAAAGGCAACCAACAATATATCCCCGCACTGGTTTGCCTGATCATGCCAGCACGCAATAATAGCCGGTGTGACGCTATTTGTGCTTCAGCTGGATTTTCCTTGAGTGTTGGGGCGAATAGACCACTCAAACGCATAACACTTCTCCTACATTGCTATAATCAAAATTATCGTCTGCAAGCTTAGTCAAACACAATTAAAAAGTCCAGGCAGGTGATCATTAAAAAAAATCAATGAAATTAGGTAAAAAAAATCAAAGATCATTCTGTTGACAATTGGATAAATAACAGCATCATCAATTTATTATTAATCACTGGGGGGAGCCTAGCGGCTGAGAGGTTGCAGTAAGCAACGACCCCAAAAAACCTGATCCGGCTAGTACCGGCGGAGGGACAAGTGACAGAATCGTATGCAACGCTTAGTTTACCCTCCCCAAGTCTTTCTATTTCTATCAAGAAATTTTCATACCCTTCGTCAAATATACCTTTGTTTCAAGATTTGTCTTTTGAGCTTATGGGAGGCCAGTGGACTGCTTTAATCGGAAAAAGCGGTGTTGGTAAGTCGACTATTTTAAGAATCATGGCCAGTTTAGAAAACATGGATGAGTTTTCTGGTGCAATTCATAGCATTCCTGAACAATTATCCTTAAAAAACCTTATTTCCTATATGCCTCAACAAGATTCCTTGCTACCCTGGCTGGATATTTTATCCAATATTATTTTAGGAGATCGCTTACGAAATCAAATACCGGATTTAAAGCGGGCCAGGTTTATTATTGAAGAAGTTGGCCTTCATTACTTTGCCCATTACAAACCAGGACAATTATCTGGTGGAATGAGGCAAAGAGTCAGCCTGGCGCGTATTTTGTATGAACAAAAGCCGATTATTTTAATGGATGAACCCTTTAGCGGGCTTGACACAATTACACGACTGCAAACCCAAGATTTCACTTGGAAACATCTTAAAAACCATACGGTATTGTTAATCACCCACGATCCGGCGGAGGCAATCCGTTTATGCAATACAATTTATATGATGAGTGGCAATCCAACACATATTCAAAAAGTCTTAACGCTTCCCCCGAAGAAAACGCCTCTTCCTGTTAATGACCCATTAGTTATAGAGCAAATGCAAAGACTTTTAGAACGAATTTTAGAAGAATCATAAATGGTTATATTACGATCACTTACCATCATTTTTTTTATCGGTGCTATATGGCAAATAGCCTGTTGGGCAATGGATATCCCTCCTTATATCCTGCCATCCCCCATGCGCGTTGGTGTATCTTTTTATAACAACTTTTCTTTGTTGTCCCAAAACAGTTGGGTGACATTTTTAGAGATTATCCTGGGCTTATTAGCAGGTGGCATGTTTGGTTTTATTTTAGCAATGATTTTAGCTTATTATCATGGATTGCGTCATTGGTTGTTACCTTTAATAGTCATCAGTCAGGCAATTCCAGTATTTGCCTTAGCCCCTTTGTTTGTTTTGTGGTTCGGATATGACATATTGCCCAAGGTGCTGATGGCGGCGATTATCATTTTTTTCCCGATTACTACTGCTTTTTTGGATGGATTATTAAAAACCAACAAAAATTGGGTAGATGCGGCAAGGGTTATGAATGCCACTAAATGGAAAACCTTAATTTATATTCGTCTGCCATCCGCTTTACCTAATTTAGCTTCCGGGTTAAAAATAGGCACGGCAGTGGCGCCTATTGGGGCGGTTATTGGCGAATGGATCGGCGCAGGGCAAGGGTTAGGCTATATAATGATCCAAGCAAATGCCAGAGGCAAAGTGGATTTGGTGTTTGCAGTTTTAATAATCTTATCTATCGGCGGAACATCCCTATTTTTTCTAAGTAATTACTTGTCACATAAAATTATTGAAAAATTTTTTCCCCAAGAAAATCAATCCCTTTTATACAGCGAGGCCAAATGAACATGAAATTAACAACTGTTTTTCTGATGTGTTTTTTATCTTTATCAAGTCTTCAAGCACAAGAAAAGTTAACAGTGTTGTTGGATTGGTTTATCAATCCCGATCATGCCCCTTTACTGATCGCTCAAGAATTAGGATATTTTAAAAATGAAGGATTAGAGGTTCGCTTAATACCCCCTTCAGATCCGAATGACCCACCTAAATTATTAGCTGCCAAGCAAGCGGATATTGCCTTATCTTATCAACCAAACCTTTATTTATTAGTGGCCGAAGGTTTGCCTATTGCCAGAATCGGTACGTTAATTGATACACCTTTAAATTCCTTAATAGTTTTAGCAGATAGTTCTATTCAAACGATTGCTGATTTAAAAGGAAAAACTATCGGCTACTCTGTTGGTGGTTTTGAAGATATATACTTAACAGCCATTTTAGATAAATATGGGTTGAAATTGTCAGATGTAACTTTGATTAACCTAAATTTTTCTTTAAGCTCAGCTTTACTCACCAAGAAAGTTGATGCGGTCATAGGTGCTTTCCGCAATTTTGAATTAAACCAATTGTCCCTAATGAACATAAAAGCATTAGCTTTTTTCCCTGAGGAGGAAGGTGTGCCTTTATACGATGAATTAATATTTATCGTTCATCAAGACCGTATTCATGATCAGCGATTCAAAGGATTCTTAAATGCAATTCAACGTGCAATTATTTTTATTTTAAATAATCCCGAGAAAAGTTGGAATATCGCCAGTAAAGCTTATCCTGATATCAATGATCCGCTTAATCGGTTGGCTTGGATGGATACCCTGCGCCGATTCAGCCATAACCCATCTTTATTGGATTGGAAAAAATACAAAGATTTTATCGATTTCTTAAAAAGACATAATCCGTCTTTGCAATTGCCTGCCATGGAAACATATGTTCCCCGTCTTTGAACATCAGACTGATCCAAACATATTGGAAAAATAAAAAAGCACCGCGCGCCGCCGATCCGAACCACACTATAGATCACTGTGAACGCTATTATAAAGGCAAGGAGAACCTATCGCTGCAGGCATAAAAGTGCTACGAAGAATTATTACTGATCACAAATAAACAAACGGATGATGTCTTTTGAGTTATTAACAGGTAAAAATTCCCGAAGATTACGGCAATAATCAGCCGCTACACATAGCACATAATCCGATTGCTCCAACCAATTCGCCAATAATAATTCGGACATTTTTTTAATAATTGGCCGAAATTCCCAATGATCATCTATAAATATCGCACCCACAGGAATATCTACCCCTGCCCCATGTCCCGGAATGGAAACACGCCAAATATAAAACTGATCGGTTAAAGGGTCAATTTTATATTCCTCCTTCCAAACAAAATGTTCAATTGAATGCTGCCAAGATAAGCTAAAGTGATCCGTTGGTAAAAAAGCCGTGACCGCATTTGCTAAGGAAAAAATACATAAACCTAACATAATTACCTGATATTTATCTTTGAACGGAAGGTATTGTCCAACCTTTTTCTCGAAAATATTTTAAAGCGCCCGGATGAAATGGTATCGGCATTCCTTCAATCATCTGTTGAAACTGAATATTCGCCATAGCCGAATGCGCGTGCTGTAATTCCGATAAATTTTCAAAAATTAGTTTGGTAAAATTATAAACTTGCTCAGTGCCTACATCAGAACGAGTAACAACAATATTAGTGATAGCAATCGTTGGCACAGCATAATTTTGATTTTGATAGGTCCCTGCAGGAATAATACTAGCAATATAGGCAGGATCTTTTATTTTTGCCGTTATTTCGGTTGGAATAGAAATAATGTGGATAGGAAGGGAATTGGACAGATCATTAATGGAACTTACCCCTAATCCGGCGGATTGTATTGTTGCATCAATTTCATTGTTCAACATCATTTTTACAGAATTACCAAATGGTAAATATTCAACTTTCGTAAGATCCTTATAGGTGATATTAGCTGCTGCAAAAACTGTTCTGGCATTTACTTCGGTCGCTGATTCTAAAGCTCCTACGGAAACCCTTTTTCCTTTTAAATCAGCGATGGTTTTTATATTACTATCTGCACGCGCCACAATATGGATATAATTCGGATAAATACTTGCAATTCCACGTAGTTTGGTTAGTTTTTCCGGAAATCCCGCTGCCTGACTTCCAAACCAAGCCAAAGAAACCGTGTCTGCCGTAGCAAAGGCAATTTCCCCTTCAGATTTTTGCAGCATCAATAAATTTTCAACAGATGCCTTCGTGGCTAAAACAGAAATTTTAGCTGACGGCAGGTTATCGCCATAAATTTTTGCTAAAACGACTCCCAATGGATAATAAACCCCACTGGTGCCACCCGTTAAAACTGTAATAGCAAAGTTATTTTGGGCTATAGCTTGAACCGATATACCTAAAGATAGAATAATTAGCCCCAAAAAAATTCTTATTTTTTGTACGTGCCGATGTTTAAATAATTTTTTAATCATGACAAATTCTACCTTTTTAAAAATATAAAGGAATAATTTAAATTTATTTGTATCGTTTTACCGCTTTACTTATATAATGTAACGCATAGCCTAACCTAGAAACAGAAACGAAAATATCTGCCCGACTGTATCTGTTTTTGAGGCAATTAACCATATAAGCAACTAGAATAAGTAGCAATGATAAAACCAATTTTTTGGATGCCTTGCTTAATACTCATTTTATGTTTATCTACCTGGTTGTTAAGTACCTAACAATAGGTGATCACGCTAATATAGCTTTTAAAAGGCAATAAATAGTTCTTCTTTAATGATGGCACAATTTCCAATAATGCTTTATTACAAAAATTACAATTTCTCCTTGCTAAGCTGGTTTTGCAAGTTATCATACACCAACAAAAGATATTGAGTCCCTTAAACCTTAATTTGACTTAGAGAGAATAAAATGGCGCAAGTATTAATGCCAAAATCTACTGCTGTTTGGTTAGTTGAAAATACAGCTTTAACCTTTGCCCAAATAGCTGAATTTTGTGGAATGCATCCCCTTGAAATTAAGGGTATTGCAGATGGGGAAGTTGCCGAAGGCATTATCGGATTAAATCCCGTGTCAAACGGTCAGCTATCAAAAGAGGAAATCAGCCGTTGCGAAGAAGACTCAACGACAAAACTGAAAAGGATCTCCTCGAATATGCCGGATCCTTTGACACGCAGCAAAGGCCCCCGTTATACGCCAGTTGCAAAACGTCAAGATAAGCCAGATGCGATTGCTTGGTTATTAAGAAATCACCCTGAACTGACTGAAGGTCAGATTATCCGCTTAATCGGAACAACGAAAACCACCATCCTATCCATTCGTCAACGTAGCCATTGGAATTATAATAATCTGAAACCTCGTGATCCCGTATTATTAGGATTATGCAGCCAAACCGATTTAAACGCCGCCATTAGTGCCGGTCGTCAACAACAGGGATTGTCACCCCTAGCTAAAGAAGATATTGCTAATCAAGATCCTGAACAATCAAAGAATTGAGAATTTAATTATATATAGAATGGTATCTAGATCGTTTAGATAAGGATCATGTGTCTGATGTTTAAACCGGGCGAAGGTAAGAATAAAAATTACTTCTTATCTTCACGCTTTATCTGGTGTTTTTGTAATAACGGAATATGAATTAGTAAGAATAAGAAATTTAACCCCATTACCCCTAAAACCTTAAAATTAACCCAGAATTCTTCGGTTTGAGTTCGCCAAACGATTTCGTTTAGTAAGGCGATGGCCATAAAAAAAATCGCCCAACGTATCGTCAAGATGCGCCAGCCTTTTTCAGAAATATCCAAGGCTTTTCCTAAAAGCATTTTAAGAAACAGTTTATCTTTCCACAATCCTGCTAGTAAGCCCACTGCAAATATTAAATTAACAACAGTTGGCCTAATTTTAATAAAAATGTCGTCTTTTAGTAGGAGTGTTAACCCGCCGAAGATACTAACCGCCACCGCCGTAAAAATCGGCAGGAAAGGTAGTTTTCGTTCCATAATAATAGTAATGATAATACTGACAACAGTTGCGACCAATAACCCGCCTGTTGCCCAAAATAGATCCTTCTTAATGTAATAAAATACAAAAAATACTACTAACGGAGCATACTCGGCAACATTTTTTAAAATTTTTTGGCTGACATTATTAATCATTTCACTGTTTTATCCATTGTTTTAGGGGGTAAACACATAACCGTTTGCAGCATATGGGCACAAGCTAACGTTTTAGTACGATCCATGACAGAAACGCTGACTTCGCAAACACTTAAGGTTCTCCCAGATTTGATCACTCGCCCCGTTGCATATAATAATTGTCCTTGTGCGGGATTAAGTAAATTTATTTTGAATTCAACTGACAAAACGATGGCTTGAGCGGGGAATAAAGTAAATGCTGCATATCCTCCCGCTGTGTCAGCTATCGTTGCTGTAACACCTGCATGAAAAAAACCAGTATGTTGCGTGAGTTCTGGTTTAAAAGGCAGACTTATTTCAACGAGGCCAGGTTCAATTTTTTCAAGTTTAGCCCCTAATAATTTTAAGATTCCCTGCTGTTGAAAGCTTGTTTTAACATCGTCTACAAAATTAGGGTTTTTAATCACCATGTTGGCATTCATCATATTTTATTTTACGCCTTCTCTTTAGGTAATTTAGCCTTAATAAATCTAATGATTGAGGAAAAATCATCATTGCCCCCTACCATGTTGCGGTAGGAAGTATAAAGGACGGTTGCCATTGCCCCCAAGGGGGTTGATGCTCCAGAATTTTGCGCCATTTGTTGAGATAGTTTGAGGTCTTTTAACATCATTTCTGTGGTAAAGCCGGGTTTAAAATCCTTGTTTGCAGGGGAAGTCGGAACTAAACCAGGTTCAGGGCAATATTGAGTTAACGACCAGCATTGGCCAGAAGCTTTACTCGCCACTTCAAACAAAGCATCAGCTGGAACTTGCAATTTCTCAGCTAAAGCAAAGCCTTCCGCCACGGAAATCATTTGAATAGCCAACATCATATTATTACAAATTTTAACCGCTTGCCCGTTACCTGGGCCACCCACATGGATCACTGTCTTACCCATTTTTAACAGAATAGGTTTAGCCTGTTCAAAAGCTTTTAGACTTCCACCCACCATAAAAGTTAAAGTGCCTGCTTCGGCACCCGCCACCCCCCCTGATACTGGGGCATCAACCATCGCTATTTTTTTTTGCTCAGCCATTTGTGATAAAGAGCGTGATGTTTCTACATCGATGGTCGAACAATCAATTAATAAAACATTTGGATGAATGTATGGGAAAATCATATTTTCATAGATATGTCTGACTTCTTTGCCGCTGGGCAGCATGGTTATTACAATATCAGGCTTATGGGACATAAGTGAATGATCATCGGCAGTTTTTGCCCCTAATGACTGAAAAATATTTAGTTTTGTTTTACTCAAGTCGTAGACAACTAGCTCAAAACTTGCCTTGAGAAGGTTCTTTGCCATTGGTTCCCCCATATGGCCAAGTCCGATAAACCCAATTTTTGTCATTTGATAATTCCTGCTATTTAAAAGGCAACAGTTGTTTAACGGGAAAATTCATAGCGTGATGAATAATTTCAGGACTTATTTTTTCAACCTGCCATTTTGGTTGTTGATCTTTATCTATCAAGACAGCCCTTACACCCTCGTAAAAATCTTTTTGTTCCATAAAAAACTGGCTTAAACGAAGATTTAATTGCATCACTTCTTCAAAGGTTAATTTGGCGCATTTTTGCATATATTCAAACGTGATTCTTAAGGACAAAGGAGAACGTTTTAAAAGATTATCAGCCGTTTTTTTTGACCATTCTTGTCCATCCGACTGCAACAAATCAATTATACTGTCAAGTGATAAGCGGCTGAAATACCGATCGATAACGGGTTGATAAGCAGCCAAATGACTAGGGGAAGACAAGGCACCGCTAAATTTTTCTAGAATCTTCACGATGGGTTGTCCCGCAGAAATCAAATCTGACTTGAGCTCTTCCAACTTACTAGCTGGTATGATATGGGTTGCCAGATGGCTATATAGGCAGTCACTATGATTGATTCTTTCGCCTGTTAAAGCCAAATATAAACCTACCATTCCAGGACATTTATTTAAAAAATATCCTGCCCCCACATCAGGAAAAAACCCTATGACTGTCTCAGGCATCGCAAAAATCGTACGCTCGGTTACAATCCGGTATTTACCATTCATCGCAAGTCCCGCCCCACCCCCCATCACAATACCATCGATTAAGGATATGATAGGTTTCGGGTAACGACATATTTTTTGATTGAGAATATATTCTTGATAGAAAAACTGGAAACCAAGTTCTTTATTATTTCCTTTTCCAGCTTCATAAACAGCACGGATGTCGCCACCAGCACAAAATGATTTCTCATTATTGCTTTGCAAGATAATCAATTCAACTGTTCCGTCTTTCTGCCATTCATTCAACACTTGCGTTATTTTTTGGATCATTGCCAAATTTAGGGCATTCAGGCTTTTGGGACGATTAAGCGTAATAAAGCCAGCTTTATCTTTTCTTTCCGCTAATATTTCATGATGTTCAGTCATTATTTTTTCCTAACAATTGACGGGCGATAATTAAGCGCATGATTTCATTGGTACCTTCTAAAATACGGTGAACACGCGAGTCCCTTAAAAATCTTTCAACGGGGAAATCTTGCAAATATCCGTATCCCCCATGAAGTTGCAAGGCTTCGTCACAAATGGCAAAGGCCATATCAGTTGCAAAACGTTTCGCCATCGCTGCCATCATTGTCGCATCAATATGTTGTTGATC
>Ga0075163_10004639_pt1:0-15000 | contig 18408 bp, 15 predicted proteins | sample JI1023141ADNA_FD_71478 | JGI IMG/M metagenome (GOLD analysis project Ga0075163, IMG submission 71478) | Wastewater effluent complex algal communities from Wisconsin, to seasonally profile nutrient transformation and Carbon sequestration -... | ecosystem: Engineered > WWTP > Effluent >...
ACTTAAATCGGATGTCGAAGAACTTTTGCAAGTCGATTGCGACCAGGGCGAATATCATCTCGTCCTCTTTGATCAAGAACAGACGTTTCGCGAATACATCCAACATTACTTTCCCAAAATACCGATTCGCCGAGCTCTCTTTATCAAACATCGGGGGCCGGGCATTATTTTTACTTACGCCCACGACGATCTTATGACCGACTTGCGTCACGAAGGAACGCACGCACTGCTTACCGAAGCGTGCGGCACGTTACCTCTATGGCTCGATGAAGGCCTAGCAGAATATTTTGAAACACCGCGCGAACAACGATTCGCTGGTTCAAGTCATCTGAAAGAAACGCGTTGGCGAGCTCGCCTTGGCCAAATGCCTGACCTGCAACGACTCGAATCAACACAAGCCATGCACGAGATGGGAGCCGCTGAGTATCGAGATGCTTGGGCTTGGGTCCACTTCTTGATTCATCGCTCTCAGGAAAGCCGCGATCTAGTAACGGCCTATCTTTCTCGCTCAACGACGGCGGGCAACGACTATCGCTTTCACACTCAAGTCAGCACGATTTTTTCCGATTGCCGCCAAGAATTCGTCGCGCATTTCCGCAGCTTTCCAGTCGCCTTAGAACGATAACAAGCAATCGCGAAAGAGGGCATAGTCGCCCAGCAAACGAAACCATAGCAACAAAAAACCGGCACGCTTCTGACGGAAACATGCCGGTTTCGAATATGAAAATCTCACCACACTCAGCCAGTGGTAATAATTGTCTACCATCAAGCCACTGTCGCCGATGCGCGAACGCTCGACAACAACGTGCGATATCGCAACAGTAATTTGTGCAAATGCACGCCGAGATAGAAGTTCAGAACCACAGACAATATAAACAAAATCTGCAGAACCTTTTCCCAATTCGAAGCTGAGATCGCGGTCTCTGTTTCATCGCCGGTTTCAGTCTTCTCGGAAGGTGACACGTCTTCTTCTTCAAACGATGAGCTTGCCCCTAGCGAGCCCGACGGATTGGAACTGGCGACAAGCGTAGGATTGGTACTGAAATTAGAACCATTTCCTGATGGCAATCGCCCTGAATTCCCAACATTGCCCGAAGCAACAAATCCACCAGTGTTACCATTTCCCAGATTACCGGTACCCATGTTGCTGCCCGTGGGTGGATAGTTGGCAGGTGCTCCACCAAAGTTGCCTTGATTGGACGCCATCGTCACCGGCGGATTTCCGAAATTCCCACCATTTCCTTGAGGGAGAATGTTGGGGTTATTGCCCAGTGAATTGCCTGCTACAGAGTTGTTGTTGAAACCGACAGGGGCGCCAGTGTTCGTACCACGCGGAGGATTCGCAGCCGTGCTGCCCCATCCACCAGCCGGCAAAGCGGTTCCTTGGCCAGTTCCAGCCGGCAAAATAGGGTTGTTCGCGGCAGCTGGAGTATTGGCTCCACTTGCACCGACGAACCCAGGCCCGGTCCCTTCGCGAGGGAAAATATTGTTGTTGCTAGGTGGAGTCGTGGGTGCATTGCCTCCCGCAAAACCGCCACCAGCAAAAGTCGAGCGTGGGTCGGTCGGCAATGTAGAACCCGCTCCACCCGCCCCAGTTTGATTGACGGGAACAGCCGGAATTCCGCCATTGTCCGACATGCGATCGACAATGGATGTCGAATTATTCGGTGCGAGTGTATTGGGGGGCATTGTTCCCCGTCGCAACAAATCTTCAAACGCTCCCGATGCGAGCGCATCGTAGTTACCTGAATAAGTTATCGGAGGAGCAGGCGCAGGACTGGCGCTGCCAAAAGATGGTAGTGTTCTGGGAGGATCGATCGTCGCCAAGCCACCTTGAGCGCCCAACGGAGGAGCATTCCCCAATGTCGGCGGCGCACCTAGAGAGGTTCCTGCAGCAGCCCCCCCAGCGTTTAAGATCGATGGATTTCCGCCGACAGCAGCCATCGTTCGCAATTTTTCAAGAGAGGGTTCTTGCGGGAGTTTCTCACGTCCCATGCGAATTACCACTCGGTCAATCCGCCCTTTTAATTCTTGCGGAATGCCACTGAATAGCTCTTCTTTCCCTGAATTCAACAACTGCACTTCTTCAGGGCTCAATTGGATGATGTATTCCAACATGTTTGGATTGTCGACAGCAGGCTGCCAACCAAAATCCATTCCAACTGTTGAAGCAAGCAGTAAAAGTGGGAGTCCGTTCATTGTGCCATCCGCTGGGAAATCGGCAGGAAACTAACTGTCGCCAAAATCTATCCGGTTATAGTACGCGAAAGAGGGTGACTGGGTAAAGACTGTTTATTCGGGCCGATTGCGAGCAAATCGATGCAAACCTCAGGCCCTTCAAACCTTTTTCTCTTTACGTCGAATCTCGATTTCTTCAAAAGAATAAAGCTGCCCCTTCCCGCTTCCTGGACAAACCTCACACGTTGCTTCCCAAGCCCGCTGCGATTTCAAATTGCTATCCCAAAACGGCCATGTGCGACATTGGATCGGCCGAGCTTGGTACACGGAACACCTGCGAGTCTCAGGCTCAAGAAAGACACAATCCCCATCCGGATACTCGACCAAGCTCTTCTTAATGCCCACTCTCCGCACGAACTTTCGCTCGAAGGCATCGACTTCCATTTTCATTACTTGGGCCATCGCGTCGATTTCTGATTGATCAACCCACACATATCCCTCGGCACCACTGCAACATGCCCCGCATTGCGTGCATTCAAATGCCAGTCCATCTCGATACCACTTTTCCTTAGCCAATTCTTCTTCCTCCGGATATTGCTTGCATTTCAGAGCGTGCCGCAGTTTAGGATGTTGGGTGCTAGCAATCAACCTGCGAAAGACTCTCAACCGCCTTTTCAAGCGCGGCAGCGACCAGAGGATCTAGTTCATGACCAAAACTAAATCGCAATGTGCCCATCGGTGCAGTCTCTAAAAAGTGATGAATGTGTGCAGCGCAGTGCAAACCAGCCCGAACCTCAATCTGAAATTCGGCGTCCAATATGGCGGCCAAATCGGTCGGAGTGAACTGAGAGTGGCAACAGCTCAAAACCCCCACATACTTCTGCGAATCAGCATGTGCCAAAAGTTGAAGCCCCGGGACTCGCGATAACAAATCCCGCAGTCGCCTCCAATCTCCATGCATCTTGGCTTCCCTTTCGCTGAAAGACTCGCGCAACAAGGCTTCGGTGGCTACGGCCATGGAGACGATGCCGGGCATATTGAGATTCCCTGGCTCGACTTTCTGTGGCCAGTCCAACTCGGGAAAAAGCGATTCGCTTTGGCTCCCTGTGCCGCCTACCATCAAGGGACGATGTGTGACTTGTTTAGCTTGAGATGCATATAGAAATCCTGTTCCCAGGATGCCACCTAGACCTTTATGACCAGGTGCCGCTAAATAATCTATTCCGTAGGATTGCACATCGATCGGAACATAACCAATAGACTGAGCCGCATCGACCAAGAACGTGATACCATTTTCTCGACACCACATTCCGAGTGGCTGAAGCTCCTGGATCATACCAGTCACATTAGAGGCGTGACTCATGGCGAGGAGTTGGGTATTCGACTGCTTCAGACATATGACGTCTGAGGGGTTGACCCAGCCTAAGTGATCGCAGGGAACGATATCGAGTTCGATCATGCCTTCCTGTCGCATTCGTTCTAGTGGACGAAGAACACTGTTATGTTCTATCGCCGAAGCGATCACATGACTTCCAGGCTGCACCGTTCCACCAATAGCCTCATTGAGTGCATGAGTTCCGCTGGTCATCAAAGCGATTGAATCGGGCGATGGTGCATGAATAAGTTTAGCAATTGCGATTCGAGCGCGATCGAGCCAATTTGCGGAGATTCTCGCCGAAGCATAGGAACCTCGCCCCGCCGCAGCGCCCGTCTCTTGCATAAATTCAGCAACGACCGCCAGTACTTCAGGGCGTTTGGGCCAGCTTGTGGCGGCTTGATCGAGATAAAACCTTTGCATGAGTTGCCAGCCCTTACTCAACCGCCGATTTGGTACATCGCACGTTGCGGCGGCTCAAAACCTGGCTGCGCGATGCCATGAGCGGCATGTTTCTGTAGCACTGCAGTTCGAACCAAGTCGACAATTGCGGCATCGCTAGCTTGGTCGTCATGAAGCAATGGAGCAGCGTTCCATTCTTCACGACCGAAAAGACAATTCTGAATCTTTCCTTCAGCCGTTAAGCGAATTCGATTGCAGGTAGAACAAAACGGAGTGGTTACGCTGTCGATGAATCCAACCAAGCCGCATCCATCGGCGAATTGATAATCGCTGGCAGGTTGCGATGGGTCCTTGGACTCTTGTTTTATCAAGGGTCCGAATTCCTTTTCAATCAAACTGCGGATTTCTTGTCCGCTCAACATTTGAGTTCCATTCCACTTTCGTTCCGCGTCCAGTGGCATAAATTCAATGAAGCGGATAGGGATGGAAACTTGACGTGCAAAATGAGCCAAGGGGACAATGTCATCTTCGTTGACATGTTTCAAAACCAATGCATTCAAACGCAGTTTCAATTGGGGAAACGCACGTGCGGCTTCAATCCCTTCCAACACACGCTGTAGCCCAGTACGGCGAGCGATCTTTTCGAACGTTACTTCATTTAATGTATCAAGACTGATGTTGATTCGTTTCAAGCCTGCAGCGACTAACTCCGATATTTGCGTGGCCAACAGCATGCCATTGGTTGTTAGTGCGAGATCTTCAACTTCGCGAATATGGGCAAGGCGTTCGATCAGCTCTGCGAGATTGGGGCGCATGAGCGGTTCGCCACCGGTGATCCGAATCTTTGTGACACCCGCTTTCGCCACGGCTCGCACAAACCTTTCGATCGCAGTGAATGAAAGCAAGCGATGTTGAGCTAGAAACTGTAGATCGTGGTCGGGCATACAATATTGGCAACGGATATTGCAGCGATCCGTCACACTAATTCGCAAAGCAGTATGCACACGGCCAAATCGATCGGACAGCGGAGCAAAGGCGATTTGATTTGTAAGTTGAGCGGTATCTGCCGCGCTAGGTATTTCAGTTTGGCTCATGAGGGCTTCCTCGATCATGAGCTGTTGCAAAAGATGCAGTGGTATTTGAATTTATTTCTGGATTAGAATCTTGTACATCTGAATTAACCGTTTCGGGATGGACCCAAGCTGGTCCCTGTTCACGCCAATTCTCTTTCTTCCAAATAGGAACAGTTCGCTTCAATTCATCGATCAACCATTCACCTGCCTCAAACGCTTCACGTCGATGTGGACTACTGACGGCGATTGCCACGCTCGCTTCGCCGACAGCAACTTCACCAAGGCGATGCACGATATACACATCTTTGACGGGCCACTTTGCTTTGGCTTCCGTCTCCAGTTTGTGCAATTCGGTCAATGCCATCTCTCGGTAGGCTTGGTATTCGAGTCGGATGGTTTCTAAGCTGTTGGTCCACCTGCGTGTCGTACCGACAAAGAGCAGCGCGGCCCCGCAGTCTGGATGGATAACCCGCCGCAGAACGGCATCCGTATCGATAGAGGTTTCTGTAAGTTCGACCATTTCAATGCGTTTTTTCAACCACCGCTAACCGGCGGAATAAGTGCGATTTCACAAGTTGGATCGACGCCGCGTTCCAATGGAACAAAGCTCTGATTTACGGCAATTCGGGATATCTTCAGCCACGGTTCGAGTTCAGGATGCAGCAGCCGAATATGGCGGAGCAAATCGCCGGCGGTTGCCACGTCAGGTGCGTCGAACGAAATCCAATCTCCGCCCGCAGCCTCCCGCATGCCTGCAAAAAGCAAAACTCGATACGTCTGCATGTCATACCATTTTAGTTGAGTTCTAAGACTTACCAAGCTTCTAAATGCAGGTCACTTTCACTGTACCAACAATCCATCCTGCCGGCTGTGAATCCATTTGGCCACTTCGGGAACACGGCCATAAGCGTGAGCTAAAATGGCGATGGGATGAAGGGTTGGCGTGGGAACCGCTTGTTCCATTTGCAACTTGCAACTCGAACACTCCGTGGCCCCAATCTGGGCAGTGGTTTGCTGCATCGTGGAAATCAAATTCCAACCGATACGCAAGCTGGTGCGATAATTTTCTTTCTTTAGACCGTAAGTTCCAGCCATTCCACTGCACCCCGCAGCCGCATCCTGGACGGTGACCCCTGGAATCAATTCGAGCAGCTTTTTCCCTGAATTTTCGGGATCGAGCGCCCGTACATGGCACGGTTGATGATAGACGATCGATAGCTGCAACGGTTTGAAATCGAGTTCAAGTTCGTTGGCGTCGTGTAATTTTAGGAGGTAGTTACAAGCCTCGTGGCTATGCTGTGCAATAAGCTGTGTATCTTCATCGTCCCACAGATGCCGATACTCATGTTTAAGGCACAAAGCGGCCGCCGGTTCAGTGGCTACCACTTCATAGCCTTGTCGAATCGCCTCGGCCAACATTCGTACTGTCGGTTTCAAAAGATTCCTGGCTGTTTGCACATCACCAGCGGCTATTTTTGCGATATGGGAAACCGATTGTTCTATAGGGACATAAACTTCGATGCCATGATGTTTGAGAACTTCTACCAAGGCTCGACCGACCAATGGATTATGCCAATTCACATAATGATCCACAAAGTAGAGAACCTTGCGGCGTTTGCTTTTGGTGGGTCGATGCAGCTTTTGTCGAACAGCCCAACGCATGAAAGTCTTAGGAGCTAGGGCGGGTAATTTTCGGCCTTGGGCTAATCCGGTTGTTTTTTCTAGGAACCAACGAATGCGCCGATTGCCCAAACACCAATTGAAAACACTGGGTAAACGTGAGGCCTGTTTCGCAAACCAATCCAATCTCGTCATCCAGCGATCTACCGAGCCGAGACCGTTGGTGGCTACGTACTGGGCTTTGGCTTCCGTCATCATTTTGGGAATATCAACCGAAGCGGGACATTCCACCCGACATTGATGGCAATGAAAACAAAGATCTGCCAGCTTTTTGAATCCGTCCGCTTCCCACTGCTGATGGGGAACTCGCCCAGCGAACACAGCTCTCATCAAATTAGCTTTGGCCCGCGGAGAAGCTTCTTCGCTGTAACTCACGCGGAACATGGGACACATTCGCTCGTTCCCTGAAGTTGTGCGACAACGTCCACAACCGTTACAGGTTCGCGCGGCGACCCCCAACTCTTGCTCCGAAACCCAATTCAATAACAAGGGAAGGGGAGGGCGGTCGCTAAGTCCCAACCCGCGGGGTTGTCCCTCTGCATTTTCCACTTCATTGAGATCGACGATCGGTAGCGTTACCGAATTGAGAGGGGGACTTGGCACCGAGGGAACTCGTTCGCGAGCCTCGTCGTCGTTGGCGTTGGATGGAGTGGCATTCTCCACTCCCAAAACCACGTTTGGGGCGAGATTCGTTGGTACGGATGCGAGTGGACGCAAATTCTCGGCAATGCGTTGCGGATGATCGCTGGGGAATTTACCCGGATTGAGAATTCCACCGGGATCAAAAAGACGTTTTACATTGCGGCACAATTCCAGTCGGGGTCCAAACTGTCGCTCCGAAAACCAATTGCGACTCAATCCAATCGCATGCTCACCACTGATGGTGCCACCAAACTCCCACACTTTTTCGTAAAGGTTTTCTGCGATGCGTTCCATCTTTCCAACTTGGCTTGGGTCGGAAAGATCGAGAAAGGGGCGAATGTGAAGTTGACCATGTGCAACATGCCCAAACACGGTCGCCGTGACCCGTTCGGCTTTGAAAACATTTTGGGCTTCAAAAATAAATTCGGGAATATTATTCGGAGGAATCGCCACATCTTCGATGAAAGGAACCGGACGTGTCGAGCCTTTGAGGCGATAGAGTCGAGGAATCACACGGCGGCAAATGCGCCAATACATATCGCGTTCAGAGCGATCCGCTGTCATGCGCCATGAATGGAACCATTTGCCTCGCTTCTGGATACGATCCACAAGGGACGAGAGCTTGGCTCGAATTTCGGCAATATCCTCTCCCTGATGTTCGACGAGGAGCATGGCTTCCGCTCCACGTGGCAAGAGCTTTTCGTATCCGGAATAAGTTTCACGAGCGATTTCAAGCAAACGACGATCGAGTAGATCGCAAGCGGCTACCCCGTCAGCACTCGCTTCCAATGCGGCGCGAGTGGCACCTTCCATACGGTCGAAAAACAACATCGCAACTCCGCGAACCGACGGAATAGGATCGACCAGAATGGTAGCCTCGGTAATGATCGCTAACGTCCCTTCGGCCCCGGACAGCAATCGGACCAAATCAACGGAACCATTACCTAAAGCGCGTTCCAACCGATATCCCGCTCCACGCGCCACGTTGCCCCATGGTGGTTGCTCAATCAATTCGCGCTGCGAGTCGAGAAGCTGATAAACATTTTTGGCAAGACGAGCGACGGTAGAACCGTGCCGTTCTTCGTCGTTGTGGGCCGAATCACGTTGCGTAACATCCTCTGTGTGGCCGTCGCTATCACGACCTCTTAAGTCGTTGTCGGTATCCTGGTCTCCGACGAGATGTTTGCGTTCCAAGCGAACCACTTCACCACTTGCCAAAACCACCTGCAGAGCTTCGAGCTTATCACCAGCTGAACCATATTTGGGAAAATGGCTTCCCGATGAATCGACCGACAGCGCGCTCCCCACCGTTGAAACGCTGCGCGTGGCTGGGTCAGGTCCAAATAAATATCCAGCTTGTCCGACGGTTCGATTCAATTCAGCTAGTACCAAACCGGGCTGAACAGTGACGCGTGGATAGTCGGTCGCCACAATTCGACGCATAAAGCGTGAAAAATCGAGAATGAGTCCGCGGCCCAAAGATTCGCCAGCCAACCCCGTCCCAGCGCCGCGAGGATAAAGTGCTAAACCATGTTCGACGGCGTACTGCACGCAGCGGACAACATCTTCCACGCTGCGAGGGCGGACAACCCCCAAGGGAGGGATTTCATAAACGCTGGCATCGGTCGCGTAGAGCTGCGCCATCAGATCGTCGCAAAAAACTTCACCATCGATCAAACCACGCAAATCGGCTTGAATTCGCTGTCGATCGATTTCCATAGCGACTTTGTACCTTGAGGTGCCATAGCATTCTTGAGGGAGCCATCAGGCTGTAGCCAATCCATTTAGGCCACACGTTTCCGAGGCTACACCATAAAGAACATCTTCCAGTCGCTATTGTATCCAAATCTGGGCTGCCGCGGGGGTAGGACTGGCAGAAACTGTCGAGTTTGTACAGGCCGTGCCTCGCTTCAGTTGACCGAGAATTTGGGTGGGAAACTCCAGGTGGTCGGACTCTGGGGCGTCTCTTTTCCTTCGACCATTTGCCCCAAACATTGAAGCAAAACTCGGGCTCGCGCATCGACATTGGCTGTTCCCAGCAACTGTTCCTTGATGGGCAATGGCAATGGCATCGTGAATCCGATTAGGTCGGTAAGCATCCCAAGCGACATTTGGCTGCTCAACATTTGCTGAAAACTCTCTTTGGCCAAGGTCCCTTCTGGGATAAATCGGCGATAGATATCCAGCAAATTCTGCTGCAGTTTCATCCGTTCGGCAGCTCCAACGGTGGGATAAATGTCGTCGATAATCTCTACCGTGGCCATACGGAAGGGGCGTTGCACATCGAGTTCTTCGACGATTCGAGCTCGGGCCAACCCGATAAGCAGAATATTGTGCCGCTCTTCTTGAGTGGGGGCGTGTGAGATGATTTGGCCAATACAAACCACCTCAGAAATAGGAGGTTGACCGCTGTGATTCAGCTCCCAACCGGGCCTCAAAGTCGCCATTGTGATCAAACGATCAGCATCCAGAGCTTCGAGGAGCATTTCGCAATATCGCGGTTCGAAAATGTGCAGCGGCTGAACAACGTGGGGAAAAAGGACTAGGTTGGGCAACGGAAAAAGCCGTACCATTCCAGAGAAATCGGCTGGCAATCGAGCCGGTCCATCCCATTGATTGGCCATCTACGGGCTCCCAAAAAAGCGGCAGGTTATCGGTCGGTATGTATGCAGTATACGACGCGGCAAACTGTAATGGATCGAGAATCAACTTGACAACGCCGCTTTCCACTGGACACTTTGGGGAGGTCGGCCCAGTGGCGACGCTCCGGAAGCTTTTCTTACTTTCAAGCTAGGTCCCGAACATGATCCTGACTGGTGAAGAGATTCGACGTCGGCTGGGGAACGATATCAAGATTGACCCGTTTCAATCGTCACAACTTAACCCAAACAGTTACAACCTGACTTTGCACAACGAACTGTTGGTGTATGAAGAAGTTGTGCTAGACCTGAAGCATCCGAACCGCTTTCGCCGACTGCACATTCCCGACGAGGGCTTGGTCCTAAGCCCGAATCAACTCTACTTGGCTCGGACCTGCGAGTATACCGAAACCCACAACTTGGTACCGCAAATTGAAGGGCGATCGTCCATCGGTCGCCTTGGTCTGTTTGTGCATGTCACGGCCGGATTTGGGGATATCGGTTTTCGGGGCTACTGGACGCTAGAAATGTTCGCCGTTCAACCGATCCGCATTTACCCCAAAGTACAGATTTGCCAAATCTTCTATCATCAAGTTTGCGGCGATATCTTTGAGTACTCCAGCGATAAGTACCAAAACAGTCGAGACATTCAACCCAGCTTGCTCTACAAAGAACTCAGCACCGACAAACCTGATCCGCAACTCAAGCTGGACTTTGAAAACCTAATTGCGCCTCTGCGCTAGTCGATAGGTCAACAAATTCTGGATTCTGTAGGATGAAACGCAGAGCAGGCCTGCGCGCATGCAAGGCGGAACTCTAATTGCCATTCGTGGACCCTAATTTTAGTGCTTTGAATGGTTATGGGCTTGGGCGCTTCTGCTCATACATCGCGATGCGATTCAAAACCAAGAAAGTGGTCCCAACCTCCCCCCCGATGGACCATGAAGTGCTTAAGTAAATTCGGTAGGATAATTACCCTCGAACAGCCCTGCTATCAGCTCTTCGTAGACATAATTACTTCTCACTAATTTCTTTTGCACGAACTTAACAGCGCCACGCTGGAGGCCCAAAATCATGAGAGCATTACCCATTATGGTCGGTCTTGTAGTTGGCGGGATCGTTGGAGGAGGCCTTGGATTCGCGCTACCAGAAACACGCGGGATGCCCGAAGCAATCGGGATCCTTGCGGTCGTGGGAGTCATCGCCGGGGGGCTAATTGGATTCGGTTATTCGGCTCTGCGACCTGGCCCCAAAGGAGAGAGATTGCCAGATACCATACAAAATCTCTCAACAGACAATAACGGCCGAGGTGGAGTCGCCGTAGGCATACTCATGATCGTTATCGCACTGGCTTGGTTCTTTGCCGGCTTGGCCGCTGATAGAATCTATTTCTACCCGCCAGTTCTGCTGCTACTCGGTATAGGCTCTATTATTCGGGGAATTGTTAATAAGAGTTAATGAGCTGCAATGGCGGTCCAGCCTAAGCACACATTAGCGCAATATTGGAAGAGCTATTTTTCTGCAGGGATCTCATGCTCCACCAACTGGGCGAGTTGTATAAGCGATTCTTGCCAACCGAGATAGCACATATCTAACGGAATAAATGCAGGTAGATTTTCATGCAAAATCTCCAGCTCCGTTCCGCAACTTACTACGCGCAGCGTGATCGTCTTTCTCATATCGGCAGCCCAAGCGGGGTCGTCGAATTTGTCGGCCAAGCGAATTCGCGTGTTGGGTACAAGTTCGATGAACGAACTTTCGAAGCCGTGACTATGGCCAAGCTCGAAGTTGGTAAAGGTCATATGAAAGCCACCACCTTCGCGAACATCTATGCGATCAATATTGCCCAGAAATCCGTAGGGTGGCAGCCAGCGACAGAGTGCATCTGGGTTAAGGAAAGCGCGATAAACGCGTTCAGCCGGAGCCCGCAACACGCGATGCAGGCGGATGGAATTGGGAGAATGGGTCATTATGCCTCGCTCCAAACAGAGACTTGAATTTAGAAGCTAGTCGATCGGCCTCTTGTGAAATCGACAGGCAGCGCCAAAAACATTCCCATTCGTTTTGACTCCACGCAACAGAGCCATGAAGTGGTATGTTTTACCTGTGCCGATTACCGCATTAACTTGTCCACAAGAGTTGCCAGTGCCTTAACCACGTACGGCGGCTTCGATCAGCCCAATATCAATTTTCGTCATGCGCATCATGGCTTCGAAAGCTCGCTTGGCGGCGGCGCGATTGGAGCCAGTAAACGCTTGTGTCAATTGGATCGGAGTAATTTGCCAGTTCACTCCCCAGCGGTCTTTGCACCAACCGCACTGACTTTCCTGTCCACCATTGTCAACGATGGCATTCCAATAGCGGTCCGTTTCCGCTTGAGTTTCGGTTGCCACTTGAAACGAAAAGGCCCAATTATGTGGCACACCGGGCCCGCCATTGAGACCGATGCAGGGAATCCCCAACACGATGAAATCGACCGTTAACACATCCCCTTCTTTGCAGGAAGGATTATCACTTGGTGCACGATGAATGGCCCCTACCGAGGAATCAGGAAAGGTGGCCGCATAGAATTGCGCAGCATCCACTGCGTCACGTTCATACCACAAACATATCGTGTTCTTACCTGGCTTCATCTGAATCTCCGAATCTTTGAGAGGCGTTGTCTGTGGCATGAACGAGCAAACATCGGGACTCACAACAAAACGCCAAGTGTGCGCCGTCTTAACAAGGCTCGCGAATTACAAGGCTCGCGAATTGCGAGGCAGAAATGTCCGAGTCTAACGTGATAGTCGAACGGCAAACGCTAGAATCGACTGGAGCGAAGATTATTTTTGCGAAATCGATAGAAAGATTCGCCCTGTGAATCAAGTGAAACGGTGGATCAAGCGAACCAATCGAGGCAAGCCTCTAGTGGTACCCGTGTTCATATACCTGCCATGATGCCAATGAGGCGAGCCGGCATTTGATACACCCAAAACACTTCGACTTGTGAGTGTTTTGCAGTGTATTTTTCCGGACTACATCACCGAGAAATAGTTTTCGGCGGCGTAATCGAAGTACTCAGGGAGCAAATCGAGCGGCTTGGTTTTGTAGAGACAATAGTTGCGGACTTGCATCAGCAAATCGCGGGGATGGCAATTGCGGAATGGTCGCTTAGCCTCTTTGTAGTATTTCTCAACGAGATAATCGACCACGGCAGGGCGATACGGAATCGTGAGCTTTTGGCACATGATTTCAAATAGCTTGCGGAACGACTCCTCCGATGGATCCAAGACTTCGATCTTGTACGGAATGCGTCGCAAAAAGGCCTCGTCAACTAAATCCTTCGGTTCCAAGTTCGTGGAGAAGATAACCAACTGATCAAATGGAACTTGGGTCTTTTTGCCACTGACCATATTCAAATAGTCGTAGCGTTTTTCCAGGGGCACAATCCAGCGGTTGAGCAATTCATCGACACTCATTCGCTGACGTCCGAAGTCGTCGATCAACAACACACCGCAATTGCTTTTCATTTGCATTGGGGCTTCGTTGATTTTGGATTCGGAGTTACGGGTGATCTCAAGCATGGACATCGTCAACTCACCACCCGCTACCACAGTCGGACGGCGAATTCGCAACCAACGCTGATCGATTTGCGAATTGTTTAGCCAACCATGAGGCTGACTTGGGGTCTCTAGAACATGCAACATTGGGTCGAACAGGCGGATGATTTCGCCATCGATCAATAACGCTCGCGGAATCCAAATGTACTTGCCGAACGCAGACGTAATTCGCTCAGCGATACTCGTCTTACCGTTACCTGGATACCCAAACAAGAACATCCCTCGTCCACTGTTCACAGCGGGCCCAAGTCGCTCGAGCAATTTAGAATCTACCAATAGGTCACTAAAAGCGCGGCGCAAGTCCACTTCGGTCGGACGCTGATCTTCAATACTCTGATACTTGACCGACTCGATGTACTCCTTGAGCGAGACCGGAGCTGCGCCATAGTAGGTTGTCTTGTGATTATAGGCTCGAGCTCTTTCGCGGCCGGCATCGGTAATCAAGTGAATGTAGTCATTGATCGAAGTGGCACCACGATACGTTGTTAGCTGTTCTTGCTTGAGCCGCGAGAGAATTGGGTCCAAGAGCCTAAATGGCAACTTGATTTGATCGGAGATATGACGCCCCGATGCTTCACCACGAGCCAGCAAATAGCGGAGAATCAGTTCTTCCAACAGCGTTTCCGTTAAGCCCGTTTCATAAAGCGTGTCTGGTTCGCGTGGAATAAAGGGTTCTTCGGTGTTGGCCGTTAAGACATATCGTTCTTTCGGCCCTGTTGATTGCGGCCCTGTTGATTGCGGCCCAGGCGATTGTGGCTGCTCAGGATTTGCGGCGGGGTTGGGAACAGGCGTCGGTACGGGGATCGGACCTTGATTAGCCATTTGCTTGGCTTCAACTTCGGTAATCTCTACCGGTTTGGGCTTGGACGCATTTTGTTTTAGTATCCCTTCGAGAACCGAGCCGGGTGGTATTGGCAATTCTGTTTTGCGGGCTACCGGAACTGGATTGGCAGGTGGTCTGGCTGGCGTGGCGTTGTCGGGACGAGGAGCGGTGGTACGAGCAGGACTTGGGGCCGCAGTGCGACTGGCCGCTGGCGCAGCTGCTTGCGATCGACCGGAATCAGCAGGCGCATCGGTGGCCTTGGTCGCTTCGCTGGCGGAGCGGCCTTTGATTCTGTTCAGAATCTCTTGGAGCTTTTGATCTGCGTTCAAATCTTGATTGGTGGCCGACATTCCAAAGGATCCTACATCGTCTGGACAACAGCAAATGACGTTAAATACGCAGCAACAACATCCCTTGATACGGCAATGTTCACACGCGTGGACCATAGGGGACGACTAGATCGAAATCACGTTGGCCGTTGCAAGCGTTAATGCTCTTACAATCGGGCCGGTACCGAGCAGTATCGATACGTGCGCACTCTTTGGCTTGGGCAACCATAGGTCACAAAATCTATGAGCGGCAGAAA